>Ga0082335_1008879_pt1 | contig 11169 bp, 11 predicted proteins | sample Subgrocontami58m_FD_72375 | JGI IMG/M metagenome (GOLD analysis project Ga0082335, IMG submission 72375) | Subsurface groundwater microbial communities from S. Glens Falls, New York, USA - GMW37 contaminated, 5.8 m (SPADES assembly) (version 2) ...
TTTCTACGGGCCGTTCCGGGATGCCGCCGACGGCGCGCCCCGATTCGGCGACCGGAGGAGCCATCAGATGGATCCGGCCAACGGCCGCGAGGCCATGCTGGAGCACGAGGCCGACGTCGTGGAGGGGGCCGACATCCTCATGGTGAAGCCGGGCCTGGCCTATCTGGACGTGGTGCGTCGGACCCGCGAGGAGTTCCCCAACCATCCCCTGGCGGCGTACAACGTGAGCGGCGAGTACAGCATGGTGAAGGCCGCGGCGGCCAACGGCTGGATCAACGAGCGCGCCGTGGTTCTGGAGATCCTCATCGGATTCCGCCGCGCCGGCGCCGATCTGATCATCACCTATCACGCCCTCGACGCAGCCCGCTGGCTGCGCGACGGGTGAGAGAGCGCAGGAGACCGTGACGGAAGAGCACCCGGGAGACCCGCCAGGGGATGATGAACGAGCACATACGCAACGGGAAGCAATACCGGGAGGTCACCCAGCTTCTGCTCTATTCCTTCGGGCTGCAGGACCAGGAGTTCGTCGAGTGGGCGGAGGCCTTGGGCTGAAGCGTATGGCACTCGAGCTCTTCGTGGTAGGCACCAGCCAGTCGGTGGCGTCCGTCTGCGTGCGGGAACGCATGCACGTGGACCTGGCCGAGGTCTACGCGGGCCTGGCCAGATTGAAGGCCACGCCGGGCATGCTGGAAGAGGCCGTCGCCGTCCCGGCGGAAGACACGCCGCCGGACGACGACATGCCGGACGACGACATGCCGGACGAAGTCGTTAATTCGCCTGTCATGGGCGCGAAGTACCCGAAAGCGTACACCGGCAAACTGCTGGCGCTGCGCAAAGCATTGCAGAAAGGAAAATAAGCCATGGCTGATACCGTTACCACAATCACGATCGAAGACTACGCGGGGTCCAAGTACGCCGCATACCATTTCACCGGCATATCGGACGGCACCGGCGAATCCGGCGTTGTCAAGATCGATAAGTCCGCGATGGCTGTCGCGCAGGACGGCGCCGAGCCCGCGGCGGTCGACATCCTGCAGGTGGACTGGAACATCCAGGGGTTCACGTACGTCAAGCTGTCGTGGGATCACACGACAGACCAGACGGCCATGCTGCTGCCAGCCGGTGCCGGGTCGCGTGCGTTCCCGAAACCGCTCGGCGAGTTCTACCTCAAGGACCCACGAACCGCGGGGGACACTGGCGACTTGCTGCTGACCTCGGTCGGCGCGGTATCCGGGGCCACGTATGACATCACGGTTTACGTGCGCAAGGCGAACGACTGATGTACGCCGGGTTGAAAATCGACGACAGGATAAAGGCTCTTCGCGAGTTCCCTGGTAAGCGACGCATTCTGTCGTCGGTTATCAACCAAGTGTTTGGTGGGGCCTCGATGGGCCTATCCGCGATCCTGAACTCGTCCCAGTTCTTCGCCCCCCTAACCCACTCTCTAACCCTCACCCGAGGAACCGGCTCTGCTACCTTCACAAGAGCTACCCCACAGACCGTAGAGAACAATGACGGCTATCTGGTACAGGCTACTGCAGAAGAGGCAGCGTTTAAGGGGGCGAGGCGGATAAGGAATCTTGTAACAGCAAGTGAGGTTTTTACGGGTTGGACTAAGGAAGTCGGGGTAACGATAGATGACCTTGGTGGTGGAGAATCAAGGATAAATTTCAATGGCGCTGCAGGAGCCTATGTATTTACAGCAGTCGGTACTTTACCAACAGGTTCAATTGGGTTGTGCTCGATAGAGGCGGCTACAGAAACTGGAAGCGGAACTATCAGTATCAATGAGCCGGTTCAAAGCTACTTCGCAAATACTCCAAGAGCCGTTAGTACGACATGGGCAAGAATCGCAAGCCCTGCCTCCTCTCCAACTATCTCTAGCCACCCGTATATCGGGCTGTGGCTTCGTGCGCCTTCGGGATTCACTACCCTGAAGATACGAAAACTTCAAATTGAAGATGTCACCGCTCAAACCACCCAAACAGCCGGAGAGTATGTCAGCAAAGGCGTACTTTCAAACCCCTGGCACGGCGCAGGCGTAGACGGTGTCAAGTGGTTCAACACTGACATATCAGGAAACCCGATAGCAGCGAGTACGCTCAAGGGCATTGAGATATGGCCTGCTGCGACGAATCGTGCTTTGCATTCGCAGGACTTCACAAACGCTGTTTGGGTATCAGGGGGCGGTGGAATAGCTGTCACGCCTAATACCGCTGTAGCTCCAGACGGGACAACAACCGCTGACACGCTGACCGCAAGCGGCGCAAACGGAACCTTGATACAAGACCTTGGCGTTGTTGCCTCTGCCGCCAAGAACGGAGCTTTATATCTCAAGCGCAAGACCGGAACCGGAAACGTCGATATTACGCTGGATGGCGGGACCGGATGGACTACACAGACCATCAATAGTAGCACATGGACACGCTGCGAGAAGACGCAGACGCTTGCAGACGAAGACTTTGGAATTCGGCTTGTAACCAGTGGCGATGCGGTCTATGCGTGGCAAGCGGATGTGACCACGGCATCTGTTATGAGTCCGCCGATAGTTACAACTACCGCAGCAGTGACACGGGATGCTTCTGTAGATAGTGTGCCGACTGCAAGCAACATCCTTGCCGCTGCTGGAACCATAGCATTCACCTACACGCCCGGACATGCCCCGAGCGGGACAGTATTCCTGTGGGGAACCTACGTCGATGCTAGCAACTACACCGCCATTCTGCATGATGCGACGAACCTGATCTTCAGGAAACGCATTGCTGGCGTGAATACTGATGCGACAATAGCCAACACCTTCGCCAGCGGGACGACCTACAAGATGGCTGCTTCATGGGGAGCGGCAGGGCAGCAGATTGCACTCAATGGCACGATGGGAACCGCTCATGTTAATACCGCTGCTGCACAGATCGGCTCTACGATGCAACTCGGCGGCGATGGTAACTCATTGCAACAAGCTGGCATGGCCTTCAAGGATGATCGCATCTGGCAGCGCCAACTCAGCGCCAGTGAGATGGTGACGGTGACAACGCCATGAGAACCCTAATCTTCATCGCCTTCACAGTGGTTGGCGTGTCTCTCGCCCTGATGCTTGGCGGCTGTGCCCCCGCCATGACCGTGCACGAGAAGCAGATAGACGGAATCCCATACACCCTCTACCTCGACCACCCCGAGCCGCCCTGCGGCCACCTGAAGCACAACGAGGGCTGCACTGTTACACCCCGCGGTGGTAAGCCGAGCGTGTACATATCGAGCATTGCGCCGGCCTGGGTGGTCGAGCACGAAGAGGCGCACGTGCAAGGGATGTCGCACAGTGAGTGGAAGCAGACCCCGAACGGGTTCTGCGCGAACGTCTACTGGGGCGGCGTCAACACCAAGTACGCCCGGGGGGACACCATCTGTAACAACGGCGGCACGGAACGAATAATCCGGTTATAAGTATTTGACAGGTTTTTCGAAGTAGCGTATAAGACGAACTGCAAGTCCAAGCTATGGCCCCGCCCATGCCTTGATCGGCCCCGAGAGGACAACCCGAAACAGGCGCGAATGGTGGACACCCCGAAAGCGCGGAGAGATTCTTTCTTCATTCTTTTTAGGAGCCTACCATGGCCGATACTGCATTCCAAACGCAATACCGCGATGAATTCATCGCAGGTTTCGAGCAGCGCCAGTCCAAGCTGCGCGGCACCGTCACGACCGAAGTCGAAGTGCGCGGCAACACCGCCGTCTTCCTCGTCGCCGATTCCAATTCCGACATTGCTGTTACCCGCGGCACCAACGGCCTGATCCCGGCCAAGGCGGACAACCTGACCCAGAACAGCTGCACCCTGGCTGAATGGCACGATCTGCGCCGTCGCAACGGTTTCAACATCTACGCGTCGCAAGGCGACGGTCGTCGCATCATGCAGATGAACAGCATGGCCGTGGTCAATCGCAAGATCGACACCGACATCATCGCTGCCCTGGACGACGGCACCCAAGATACCGGCGCTGCACAGACTGGCTCCCTGAGCCTGGCCATGTACGCGCTGACCATCCTCGGCAACAACGACGTGGAGAACGACGGTAACATTTTCGGCGTTATCACCCCGGCGTTCCACGCCTACCTGATGCAGACGAAGGAGTTCGCCTCCGCCGACTACGTCAAGGGCGCCCCGTTCGAAGGTGGCCGTCCGTCGATGTTCAGCTGGGCCGGCGTGAACTGGATCGTCAGCACGCGCCTCACCGGCAAGGGCACCGCTTTCTGCGCCGGCCAGGACTTGAAGCAGTTCTTCTACAAGGGATGGCAGGACGCCAACCTCCAGGCGGCCGCCGGCGACGCCTCCTACCAGTGGCGCGACAAGCTCCTGCGGTTCTTCCCCAAGCCCAGCATCGCCATGGTGAATGGGCACTGCTACGGCGGCGCCATGGGCGTCGTAGCCTCCTGCGACATCGTCATCGCCGCCGAGGAGGCCACCTTCGGGTTCCCGGAGGTGAACTGGGGCGTCATCCCTGGCTCCACCCTCTGCCGCTCTATCCCCGAGATCCTGGGCTTCCGCGACACCATGTGGCTATTCCTGAGCGGTGAGCGCTTCGATGGGAAGAGGGCCGTGGAGCTGAAGTGGGCCACCTTCTGCGTGCCCCTGGCCCAGCTCCGGGCCAAGACCCTCGAAGTGGCAGCCGTTCTCAAGGAGAAGGAGCCCACGGTCCTCCGGCTAACGAAGCAGGCGCTGCACCACGCGGTGCAGATGAGCTTCGAAGAGACCAACGCCCTCGCCTCGGCCTACACGTCCGAGCTCCGCGCTGGCGCCAAGAAGGGGATCGAGCAGTTCATGGCCCACGAATACCGGCCCGCCGAGAGCGCCTACCGCTGGCAGGAAGGCGACCCGAAGCCCTAGCAGGGCCAGCGATCAGCGGTCAGCAGTCAGCTATCAGCGGTTCGGGGGAGACGCGCGGACTCCTGATAGCTGGCGGCTGATCGCTGGCCGCTACTCCTCTTCGGCCGGCCTGATGGGGGCCAGCCCCCAGATCTCCCGCACCAGGGCTCCCATGCCCACGATCACGATCACGATCAGGGCGGAGAAGGTGGCCAGGGCCACCGGCGCCCCGCTCGCCGTGGCGAAGCCGCCGAAAAGCAGACCGCTGAACGCGCGCGGCCCCATGGAGATCATGCTGTAGAGGCCCACCACCCGGCCTCTGAGCGCTGGCGGGGACCAGGTCTGAATAATCGTCTGGCCCATCGAGCTGAACAGCATCGTCGCGGCGCCGGCCCCGAGCAGCAGAGCCACCGAGAGCGGAAACCAGCGCGACAGGGCAAAGGCTCCTAGACAGACGGACCAGGCGAGGGCGGACCCCGTGACCAGCACGGGTCGCGGCAGCACCGATCCTTGCAGGCCGAGAATCACCGCCCCAATCACCGACCCCAGGCCAAAGGACGAGAGCAGCAGGCTGTAGCCGAACTCCCGCACCCCCAGAACGTTCACGGCGAACACCGGCATCATGGCCTGGAAGGCGCTTCCCACGAGGAACGAGCTCACCCCGCCGACGCAGAGCAACCCCAAGATGACCCGGCTGCGCCGCACCGCTCGGAAGCCGCCCAGGTACCCTCGCCAGCCCTCGCCCAGCACGATTCTCGTCTGCAGCCCCTTGTACGGCAACCCGAATATGACGATGGACAGGGGCAGATAGATGAGGATGTTGATCAGGAACCCGGCGCCGGGCCCGACCAAGGCCAGCAAGGCCCCGCCGATGACCGGCCCGATCATTTGCGCTAGGTTGCGGCTGGCGGCGTTGATGCTGATGGCGCTCACCAGATCCTTGGGCCCCACCATCTCGTGGATGATGAGCATGCTGCTGGGGCCGAAGACAACACCGGCCAGCCCGTGGACCACGAGGATGATCGCCACGTGCCACAGTTCGAGGTGACCGGTGAGGGCCAGGACGCCCCAGGCCAGCGAGCAGGACATGTACAGGACCTGCGACACCTGAATCATGACCCGGCTATCGACGCGGTCGGCCAGCGTCCCGGCGACCGCGGAAAACAAGACGAACGGGATCCAGGGGGTGAAGACGGCATAGCCCAGCCAGAAGGGGGAGTGGCTGATCTCCCAGATCAGCCAATAGCCCATGACGTGTTCGATGTTATCGGCCGCCATGGCCAGCGCCACGGTCCAAGCGTAGGAGCGGTAGTCCCGGTGGCGGAGGGCGGGGAAGGGTCGGGCGCGGGGCGCCTCGGTGGCGACGGTCACGTGGGGCAACAAAGCGGCAGGCTGGAGCTATCCTCGTCCACTCTAGTGGCCAGGCACTTGAGGGTCAACTCGTCCTTGACACGAGCCAAGACGCCTCTCCTATAATGCCCAATTGCCTTCACCCGTGAAATCCGTCGAGGTAGCATCAAGGAGGATATCTGCTGCCATGAAGAGCTTCCAGCTCGTTAGCGGTTGGGGAACGGCCGCCGGCCTCGTCTTGAGCCTGGCTTGCGCCCCTGCTGCGCCGGCTCCGCCCGCAGCCCCGGTGCCCGCGGTTCCGCAATCCGGAGCGCCGGCGCCGGTCGTCGAGCAGAAGGAGAAGCCCCAGTACGGTGGCGTCTTCCAGTTCTACGGCAACGACGCCCCCGCCAACCTCGACCCCTTCAACGACACCTTCATCTTCAGCCAGACCTTCCTCGGCACCCTCTATGAGAACCTCGTGAACTACGACTCGGACAAGCCCGGCTTCGACTGGCGCAACGACCTGGACGTGCGCCCCTGGCTGGCCGAGAAGTGGGAACAGAAGGATCCGACCACCTACGTCTTCACCCTGAAGGATGCCAAGTTCCACGACGGGAAGCCCGTGACCGTCGACGACGTCGTATGGAGCTACGAGTACCTGCGGGATCCGAAGAACAACAAGGGCTATCGGGGCAGCCTGAAGTTCCTCGACAAGGTCACCAAGATCGACAATAAGACGGTGCAGCTCACCACCAAGAGCGTGGCCGCCTACTTCCTCTCCGACCTGGCCACCCGGGGCACGGTCATCGCGCCCAAGCACATCTTCGACGCCGGCGGCCAGGACGCACTCAACTCCACGGGCATTGGTAGCGGTCCCTTCAAGCTGAAGAAGTTCGACCCCAAGGGCAAGAGTGAGTTGGTCCGCTTCGAGAGCTACTGGTTCAAGGACGAGTTCGGTCAGCAGATGCCCTACCTGGATGGGTTCCATATCACCCACAACATGGACCAGGCCGCCGTCCAAGCGGCCATTGCCGCCCGCAAGATCGACATCTACCAGGCCCTGGACCGGCCCTCGGCCGAGGCGCTACGCCAAAGGCTGCCCGATCTCCAGATGGACCCCTTCATCACCGACAACAGTATCGTTCTCTTCATCAACCAGACCCGTAAGCCCTGGGACGACGTGCGCGTGCGCCGGGCTGCCCACCTGGCCATCGACCGCAACGAGATCCTGCAGACCCTCTATTTCGGCGAGGGCCGCTTCGTGGTCCCAGCCCCCTCCACGTCAACGAAGCTGGGATGGGGCTTCAGCCAGGAGGACCTGCAGAAGCTCCCAGGCTGGCGCAAGGAAAAGGCGGCCGACGTGGCCGATGCCAAGAAGCTCCTGGCCGAGGCCGGGTACCCCAACGGTTTCAAGGGCAGGCTCATCTACCCCCGCACCTATTCCAGCGCCCCGCAGGCAGAGGTCGCCCCCAACTACCTGAAGACCGTCGGCATCGAAATGGAGCTGGCTGGCCTGGACCAGCCCACCGTCAACAAGGAAGCGAAAGACTTGAACTATGATCTGTGGCTGGCCGTGACGGCCAACGCCGCCCTCATCCCCTATACCCAGGCCTACTACACAGCCGATGCACCCAACAGCGGGGGGTGGAAGAACCCGCAGTTCGACGACCTGACCAAGAAGCTGGGGGAGACCCTGGACAAGAACGAGCAGAAGAAGATCGTGCGCCAGATGCAGGAGATCTGGCTGCAGGAGCTGCCGGCCCTGACGCTCCTCGACAACGCCATCTACAAGGTGCAGCAACCCTGGGTCCGCAACTGGCGCACGCAGTTCGGCAATCAGCCCACGGTCTACTACGGTGGGCCCTACCTCTGGTTCGTCCAGGACAAACTCCCGGACTTTCGGAAGTCCGAGAAGCCGTAGCACGGCCGGCCGGCGGCCAGGCCAGCCTCGCGAGAGAGGAAATCTGGGGGTCGGCCCGGCCCGCTGGGCCAGGGCAAGCAGCTCCGGTTCGCCGCCTCGTCCGGCCAATGTGAGCCATGCGGGAGTACATCGTCAAGCGCCTGCTGCTCTTGATACCGACACTCTTTCTGGTGTCGGTCCTCATTTTCACGCTCATGCGCATCGTCCCGGGGGACTACGCCCTCCTGGTGGCCGCCGGGGGAGAGGGCTCCCTCAACGACCCGACCGTCTACGAAGGACTCCGCCAACAGTTCGGGCTTGACAAGCCCCTGGTCGTCCAGTACTCGGACTGGGTCTGGCGCATGGTGCGGTACGCCGACCTGGGAGTCTCGTTCCGCAGCAGCCGCCCGGTGCTGGGCGAGATCCTCTCCTCCCTGGCGGTCACCTTGGAGCTGGCGATCGGGGCTACCATCGTCTCTCTTGTCATCGCCATCCCGACAGGTGTCATCTCCGCCATCCGCCAGGATACCGGCGCTGACTACATGGCCCGCATCCTCGGCCTCGCCGGCTTGTCGGCCCCCGGTTTCTGGATCGGGACCCTTCTGCTCATCTTCCCCGCTTTTCTCTGGGGGTATCTGCCCACCCTCGGCTACGTGAGCCCCCTGGACAATCTGGGCAAGAACATCGAGCAGTTCATCTTCCCCTCCCTGGCCCTTGGCGCCTCCTTCGCCGCCCGGGTAATGCGCATGACCCGCTCCCAGATGCTGGAGGTCCTGCGCCAAGACTACATTCGTACGGCCTGGTCCAAGGGCCTGCGCGAGCGCGGCGTCCTGGCCCATCACGCCCTCAAGAACGCCCTGATCCCCGTCGTGACGATCGTCGGCGTAGACTTCGGCTATCTTCTCGGGCGGACGGTCGTCATCGAGGCGGTCTTCGTCCTGCCGGGCCTGGGTTCCTCCACCCTGAAGGCCATCAACCTGCGAGACTACCCCCAGGTGCAGGGCAATATCCTCTTCATCGCCCTCATGTTCGTCCTCGTCAACCTGGCCGTGGACCTCGCCTACGCCTGGATCGACCCCCGCATCCGCTATGGTTGAGACAGCCGCCCAGGCCACCCTCGCAACCTACCCCAGTGCCCTTTCCCGCCGCCGCGGCCGGGTGGCACGGCTGCTCAAGATGGCGCGACGCAAGCCCCTCGGCGCCATCTCGCTGGCGATTATCCTTCTGATCATCTTCACGGCTCTCGCTGCCGATGTCATCGCTCCCGCCGACCCCAACCGCATGTTCCCCGGGCAGCAGCTCCAGGGACCCAATGCCGTGCACTGGCTGGGGACCGACAACTTTGGCCGCGATATCCTGAGCCGCGTCATCTTCGGGACGCGCATCTCGCTGGCGGTCGGCGTTGCAGCCGTGGTCTTTGGCGTCGCCACAGGTGCGCTGCTCGGCCTCATCTCCGGCTACCTCGAAGGTGTGTTCGATCTTGTCGTGCAGCGGCTATTGGATGCCCTGATGTCTCTGCCTGCCATCGTACTGGCCCTGGCCATCGTGGCCGCTATCGGCCCAGGGGTTCTGAATGTCATGGTGGCCGTGGGGGTGAGCCAGATCCCCCTGGCCAGTCGGGTCGCTCGCGGTAGCGTCCTGGCCGAGAAGCACAATGTCTACGTGGACGCCGCCCGTGTTATAGGCTGCGGGGCCAGCCGCATTCTGCTGCGCCATCTCCTGCCCAACGTCACGGCGCCTATCCTCGTCCTCGCCACCGTCACCCTGGCCTCGGCCATCATCCTCGAGGCCTCCCTCAGCTTCCTGGGCGTGGGACTGCCGGCGACCGAGCCCTCCTGGGGGGGGATGCTGTCCCAGAACGCCCGGCGCTGGATGCTGGTGCAGCCCAACATCGCCATCTGGCCCGGCGTCGCCATCACCCTCTCGGTCTTCTCCTGGAACCTCCTCGGCGACGCCCTGCGCGACCTCTGGGACCCCCGGCTGCGCGGCGCGACGTAGCTCAATGGCCATCCGGTGTTGATCCAGCCGCCGCCCGGGACCGCATAGCTCTCTACCCACCTGTCCCTCCGAGCCACCGCCGACGTGGCCTCCTGCGCAGCCACCCCGCGCGCGCCGCCGAACGCCCGCTGCATGTCCCCTGCGCCGCGGGGCGCACCCCTCGACACCATCCATTGCGTAGGGGGATCGGTGCGTCTGCACTATTGCGCACCCCGAGTATGCTATGTCTAGGGCTTGCGCGGCGCCGCGGCTGATCCTCGCACCAGTCCACTCGCCAGCTAGCGCAACATGCACCCTGGTGAAAGCCGAGAAGCACACACGTGACCGCGCTAAGTATTCCCCGGGGAACCGTCGCCTGCCGGGCCTGTGGTCTGGCGCTGCCCCCTGCCTCGCGCTTCTGTCGCGCCTGTGGCACGCCTGTGGCCGTCGTCTCGCCACCTCCCACAGCCAGCCAGGGCGCACCGTCAGCAGCGCCCCCCGCTGATGCCCGGCTGGCGCCGGGCGGCATGCCCGGGTGGCGGGCGGTGCTGGCGATGATGCTCAGCCCCGGCAGCGTTATCGAGCGGCTCGTGGGCGAAACGTCCTGGCTGGCCGCCCTTGGCGTCTCCGGCCTCGCCTTCGCCTTGTTCTTCTTCCAGACGGGCCTTGACCTGGCTCGAAACGCTTCCGGCGGAATAGGGCAGGCGGTGCTGCTGGGCGCAGCGGGCCTCCTGTACGGCACGGCCGGCGTTGGCTTGGTCGGCGCCATCGCGTGGGCGCTGGCCAAGCCCTTCGGTGCCCGGCGCTCCCCCTGGTGGACAGTGCGCGCCTTCGCCATAGGCTATAGCCCCGCCCTCATCTACTCCGCCCTCGGCCTCCCCTTCAACCTGTTCCTGGGCTGGAACACCTCCGTCGCCTTCGGTGTAACGGGCCTTCTGTGGGCCCTGGGCCCCATGATGGCGGCCATTCGATCGCTGACGGACGGCCGGACCGGGGTCAGCGTCGTGCTGGCCACGGCGTGCGGGGGAATCCTCCTGTACGGCTGGGCCCTACTCAACGCCGGGACCTAGTGGCATAGCGGCAGTGGAGGCAAGCCCGCCGGCG
>Ga0082335_1008880_pt1 | contig 11168 bp, 10 predicted proteins | sample Subgrocontami58m_FD_72375 | JGI IMG/M metagenome (GOLD analysis project Ga0082335, IMG submission 72375) | Subsurface groundwater microbial communities from S. Glens Falls, New York, USA - GMW37 contaminated, 5.8 m (SPADES assembly) (version 2) ...
TCGCGATCGGCAGCTTCCTGAACGTCGTCGCCGCGCGCGTGCCGCTGCGGCGCTCGGTCGTCTCCGGGCGCTCGGCCTGCATGGGCTGCGGGCACGAGATCGCCTGGTACGACAACGTCCCGGTCTTCTCGTACCTCGTGCTCGGAGGCCGCTGCCGGAGCTGCGGGACGAGGATCAGCCCGCTCTACCCGGCGGTCGAGCTCGCGACGGCGCTGCTCGTCGCCGCCTGCTTCCTCGTCTTCGGCCTCTCCGGGCAGGCGGCCGTCGCCGCGTTCTTCTGCGCGACGCTCGTCGTGCTGTCGGCGTCCGACCTGCGCTACCGGCTCGTCCCGAACCGGATCGTCCTGCCGGCGGCGGCGGTCGTGTTCGTCTCGCGCACCGCGCTCGACCCGAGCGTCGAGTGGGTAGCCGGCGCATTCGGCGCCTCACTCTTTCTCTTCCTCGCCGTGCTCGCCTACCCGAAGGGGATGGGGATGGGCGACGTGAAGCTCGCGCTCCTGCTCGGCGCGATGCTCGGGCGGACGGTCCCGGTCGCGCTCATGCTCGGGATGCTCGCGGCGCTCGTCCCGAGCGTCGTGCTGCTGGTGCGCCACGGCTCGGCCGCGCGCAAGCTGGCGATCCCGTTCGCACCGTTCCTCTCGCTCGGCGCCGTCGTCGCGCTGTTCGCGGGCGACCGGATCCTGGACTGGTACCTGGCCCTCCTGTAGGCGGCGGAGGTCAAGTGCGCCCGCCCGGGTGCCGATAACCCGTTCGAGGGATCACTGTTGGACTCCGACCGTCCACCCAAGCTGCGAACCGTCGGCCCGGCCGCCGGTGAAACCGACGCGCCAGCCGCGCCGCCTCTGCACGCCGCCTTCGGGGTCAACGAGACCGCAGAGCTCGTGGTCGACCTGCTCGCCGCGACCGGGCTGATCTCTCCCGACAAGCTCGCGCTCGTCCGCGGCCGCGCCGGCCAGAGCGGCTCGCTCGCACAGGCGATCGTGGACGAGGGCGTCGCGTCGAGCGACGGCATCGCCCGCACGCTCGCCGTACGCCACCACGTGCCGTTGATCGACCTTGCCGCCACCGGCGTGGCGCCGGACGCGGCACAGCAGATCCCGTTTCACGTCCTGGAGCGCGTCGCCGCGATTCCCTACGCGATCGAGAACGACGCGCTGCGGGTCGCGATCGCGGACCCGGGGAACCTGCACGGGATCGACGAGCTGCGGATCGCGACCCGCTTCCCGCTCGAGCTCGCTGTCGCCTCCCGCGAGGACATCCTCGTCGAGATCCGTCGCCTCGCGCGCGCCACGGAGGCCACCGGCGCGCGGGCCGCCCTCGAGGCGGTCGAGCTCGACGAGGAGGAGCTGGAGGGCGACGACCTCGAGGCCGACGACGGCATCTCCGACGCCCCGCTCGTACGGCTCGTCAACTCGGTCATCTTCCAGGCCGCCGAGGACGGCTCCTCCGATGTCCACTTCGAGCCGCACGAGGACGCGCTCGTGGTGCGCTTCCGGATCGACGGCGTGCTCCAGGAGGTGCAGCGGATCCCGAAGCGGATGGCCCCGGGCGTGACCACGCGCCTGAAGGTGCTCGCCAAGCTCGACATCGCCGAGCGGCGCAAGCCGCAGGACGGGCGCATCTCCCTCAACGCCGCCGCCGCCGGGCGCACGCTCGACATCCGTGTCGCCACGCTGCCGACGGTCGAGGGCGAGAAGATCGTCATGCGCCTGCTCGACAAGTCGAAGAAGCCGCCGACGCTCGAGGAGCTCGGGCTCTCGGACGAGATGCGCGTGACGTTCGCGGAGATCATCAAGCGGCCGACCGGCGCCCTGCTCGTGACCGGGCCGACCGGCTCGGGCAAGTCCACGACCTTGTACGCAGGCCTGTCGCAGATCAACCGGCCCGAGATCAACATCATCACCGTCGAGGATCCGGTCGAGTACCGGCTGTCGGGCGTCAACCAGGTGCAGATCAACAACCGCGCCGGCCTGACGTTCGCAGCCGCGCTGCGCTCGATCCTCCGTTCCGACCCCGACGTCGTGATGGTCGGCGAGATCCGCGACGGCGAGACGGCGAAGATCTCGATCGAGGCGGCGCTCACGGGCCACTTCGTGCTTTCGACGCTGCACACGAACGACGCCCCCGGCGCGCTCACGCGGCTGAACGAGATGGGCGTCGAGCCGTTCCTCACCGGTGCGGCCGTGTCGGCCGTCCTCGCCCAGCGGCTCGCGCGCAAGCTCTGCTCGCACTGCTGCGAGATGTACCAGCCGTCGGCCGACGAGCTGCTCCAGGCCCGGGTCGCGCCCGACGTCGCCCTCGCCTCCGACGGGATGGCCTTCTACCGCAAGCGTGGCTGCCCCCGCTGCGGTCAGTCAGGCTACCGCGGCCGGATCGGCGTCTTCCAGCTCCTGACCATGAACGAGGAGATCGCGACGCTCGCGGTTCAGAAGGCGAGCAGGCAGGACATCGAGCGCGCCGCCATGGGCGCCGGGATGCGCTCGCTCTGGGACGACGGCATCGCCAAGGTCGCCGCGGGGCTCACCTCGATCGAAGAGATCGCCCGCGTGCTCGTGGTGTAGGGCGCCGGTGCGAGCCAGACACTGCTGGGACCACTCCGGCGTGCGTCGTCCGGCGCGCTACTGGGCGTGCACGTCGCAGCCGAGCACCATGAACGCCTCGACCGCTTCGGTCACGAAGCGGGTCGCCTGGGCGGCGTCGGCGAACGTGTATGGCCCGGGATGGGTCGTCCCGGCGTTGGGGCCGGCCGGAAAGACCTCCGCTTCGACGACGCACGACTGCCCGTGATCCACGGCCCGCAACACGGCGACCGAACGCCCATCCTTGCGCGCGTGGCGCACGAAGAGCTCGTGCGGGCCGGCATCGGGGAGCCTGGGGGCCGGCTCGCTCATGCCGCGGCGCTCGCGGCCGCCTGGGCGACCGTCTCCCGGTCGGCGAAGCCGGCCATGCGGACGGCGACCTCGCCGGGTCGTTTGAACACGAGCACGCTCGGGCCTTCAAGCATGCCGAGCTTGACGAGCAGCAGCTTCGAGGAGGTCTCGTCGAAGACGTTGAGCGCGACGAACCCGGCGCCGACGAGCTGGGCGCCCGCGCGCGCCTCGGCCGTGGCCATCTCGTCGACCGTGGCGCCGGGCACGTAGAGCGACACCACGACGACCTTGTTCGCGGCGAGCGCGGCGTCGATCGAGGCGGGCAGGCCGCTCGCCGACGCGGCCGGGGCCGGCGTCGGTGTGGGCTTCGCGGCCGCGGCCGGCTTCGGCGCCGGCGTCGGCTTCGCAGCCGCCGTCGGGGGCTTCGCCACGGGCGCTGTCGCACCCGCAGCGGCGGTGGCCGCGGCCTTGCCGTTCGCGGTTGCCGCCACGTCGGTCGCCGCGGCGATCGCCGCCGCACCCGGCAGGGGGGAAGCTGAGGCCTTGGCGACAGGCGCCGCGGGAGCCGCCTCGCGGTCCGCCGAGCGCCCCTGCGTGTAGGAGAAGAGCGCGGCGGCGAGCGCGAGCAGGAGCCCGAGGACCGCGACGATGCGAATGGGCGGGCTGACGCTCAGGGTCACCTCTCCTGTATCGGCAGCAGCTGTGCCGTACTTGACCGCAGATAAACGGAGAGGGGCGCGGTCTCCCGCGCCCCTCTCAGGCGATCCGAGTAGGACTCGGCTACGTGCAGGCGACCTTCGTCGCCGTGCCGGCCGGGCCCCGCAGGTACCAGGTCGAGCCGCCGGGAACGGAGGCCGACAGGCAGTAGTTCGTGGCGCCGCCGCTGATGATGGCCACGCCGGCGACGCCTGCGTCGTATGTCTTCAGGCTGGTGAGCGCAGGCCCAGCGGGGTACGCGCCAAAGTCGGCGAAGTGCGCTTCCTCGGCGGGGACTGCCGCGCGAAGGTTCGACTTCGCGGCCTGGTTCGCCGCGCGGTCGCGGAAGCTCAGGTACGAGGGAACCGCGATCGCGAGCAGGATCCCGAGGATGATGATCACGACCAGGAGCTCGATCAGGGTGAAGCCCTGCTCACTGTTCCCGGCCAGGCGCCTCTTGATGCGTGCTGTCATTGCAAATGCTCTCCTACTAGAGGAACGTGGACGTACGGTGGCTCGTGGGATATCGCCCACGGTGCGGGACTCCTGTAGCCCCAAACGAGTGATCGTCCGGCCCGCAGCCGGCCGGTGCGGGTGCACTCACTTCACGCGCGTGCGCGAGGGCGGCTCGGGAGCGGCGACGTTCAAGAAAGGGGCCGCGCGTGCCGATACGCAGGCCGTAGCCCATGCCGCCGGTGCTTTCAATCGACGATCTGCTTGCGGAGACGGTCGCGCGCAACGCGTCCGATCTCCACCTCTCCGTGGGCTCCCCCCCTGTCGTGAGGGTGCGCGGCGAGCTGGAGCGGCTCGAGCACGCCCAGCTCGGGCCCGACGACACGCAGGCGCTGCTCTACCGCATCCTCTCGACCGAGCAGCAGAAGCGGCTCGAGGTGGGGCGGCAGCTCGACCTCTCCTACGCGGTGCCCGGGCTCGCCCGCTTCCGCGTCAACGTCTACTTCCAGCGCGAGGCGCTCGGCGCCGCCTTCCGGCAGATCCCCGAGGAGCTGAAGACGCTCCAGGAGCTCAACCTGCCGGTTTCGCTGGCCGATCTGGCGATGAAGCCGCGTGGGCTCGTGCTCGTCACCGGGCCGACCGGCTCGGGCAAGTCCACGACGCTCGCCGCGATGATCGACGAGGTCAATCGCCGCCGCACCGACCACATCCTCACGATCGAGGACCCGATCGAGTTCGTGCACAAGCACAAAGGCTGCGTCGTCAACCAGCGCGAGATCGGCACGGACGCCATCAGCTTCGGCGAGGCTCTCCGCGCGGCGCTGCGCCAGGACCCCGACGTGATCCTCGTCGGCGAGATGCGCGACCTCGAGACGATCGCCATCGCGCTGACCGCGGCCGAGACCGGGCACCTCGTGCTCGGCACGCTCCACACGCAGAGCGCGCCCGGAACGATCGACCGCATGATCGACGTCTTCCCCGCAGAGCAGCAGGAGCAGATCAGGATTCAGATCGCGGGGACGCTCGAAGGCGTCATCACGCAGGCCTTGATCCCCACCGCCGACGGCCAGGGCCGCATCGCGGCGCTCGAGATCCTCCTGCCCGACGACGCCGTCCGCAACCTCATCCGCCAGGGCAAGGTCGAGCAGGTCTACTCGATCATGCAGACGGGCACCGCCCGCGGCATGCAGACGATGGAGCAGGCGCTCGCCGAGCTCATCATGCGGCGCGTGATCACGCAGGAGGCCGGGCTCGCACGCACGAGCCGGCCCGACCAGCTCATCGGCCTGCTCGAGCGCGGGGGCTTCACGGCCACCGAGCCCGGAGCGTCTGCACCGCCGCTGCACGGCGGCCTTCGGGTCGCGGGGAGCTGACGATGCCGGACTGGACCGATCCGGAAGGCGGCAAGCCGACCTCCATCTGGAAGAAGGAGATCTCCTTCAAGCGCAAGCCGAAGCAGGAGAAGCCCGCCGCGGAGCCCGCCGAGCAGACCTCCGTCTGGAAGAAGGAGATCCATCCCTTCGGCCGCAAGGCAAACGCCGAGCCGGCGCCTGCGGAGGCGCCCCCCGAGCAGACGTCCGTCTGGAAGAAGGAGATCTCCTTCAAGCGCAAGCCGAAGGCGGAGAGGCCCGCTTCCTCGTCGGCCGAGTATGCGTCGATCTGGAAGAAGGAGCTGCATCTCTTCGGCGGCCGCGCGAAGGCCGAGCCGTCCGCCGAGGCGGGGCCCGCCGCCGCCGAAGCTCCTGACGCTCCGCTCGAGCCCGCCGCACCCGTCGCCGAAGTCCTGGACGCTCCCGAGCCCGAGACCGAGCCGCAGGTCGTTGCCCTGCCCGAGGCGCCGCTTGCGGAAGTGGAAGCGCCCGAGCACGGCTGGCTGACCGCACCGCTCGACGAGATCTCGCTGCCGCCGGACGAGCCCGAGGTGGAGGAGCCCGAGCATGTCGCGGCCTGGGCGACCGAGCCCGCGCCCGACCCTGAGCACGTCGCGGTCGAGGAGCCGGAGCCCGCACTTGACCCCGAGCCCATCCGCGTCGAGCAGCCGGAGCCCGTGCCGCTCCTCCCGCCCCTCCCGGCCGGGCCCCCGCTCGTGCCCGCAGCCGTCGTCTTGCCGCCGTCGCCCCCGCTGCCCGCCCTTGCCGCGCCGCACGCGCCGGAGCCGGCGCCCGAGAAGGTGCCGCTGCTGAAGCGCGAGCTGTCGTTCAAGCGCAAGCCGCGAGCGTCGAAGGAGCCGAAGCCGGAGAAGAAGCCCAAGCACACGTCCGCGCGGCAGCCGAAGCAGGAGAAGACCTCGCTGTTGAAGCGTGAGCTCTCGTTCAAGCGGAAGCCGCGCCCGGCGGCCGAGCCGAAGCACGCGCAGCCCAAGGAGAAGAAGCCGCCGCTGCTGAAGCGCGAGCTCTCCCTCAAGCGGAAGCCTCGTGCCGAGCGGGCGCCGAAGACCGTGCAGCCTGCAAGGGGGAAGCGGGAGCGCGTCGCCCCGAAGGAGAAGCGGCTCGTCGGCCTGAAGATCGGGGCCTCGCAGATCGCCGCGGCCCGCGTCGCCAACAACGGCTCGATCGAGCTGCTCGAGATCGTGCGCGCACCGCTCGATCCCGGAATCGTCGTCGGCGGGGAGCTGCGTGACCCCGAGGCGCTCGCGGTCGCCCTCCGCGACTTCTTCCGCAAGTACAAGCTGCCGAAGAAGAGCGTCCGGCTCGGTGTCGCCAACAACCGCATCGGCGTGCGCACGTTCGAGATCGGCGGCATCGACGACCCCAAGCAGCTCGAGAACGCGATCCGCTACCGCGCCCAGGAGGTGCTGCCGATCCCGCTCGAGGAGGCGGTGCTCGACTACCAGATCCTGAGCGAGACGGTCCGCACGGACGGAAGCACGACGCGGCGCATCCTCCTCGTCGTCGCCTACCGCGACCTGGTCGACCGCTACGTCGGAGCCTGCCGCAAGGCCGGCATCAACCTCGTCGGGATCGACCTCGAGGCGTTCGCTCTGCTGCGCGCTCTCGCGCCGCCGCTCGACCCGGCCGCGACCGGCGGCGAGCGGGCCGCCTTCGTCGCCGTCTCGGTCGGCTACGACCGGTCCACCTTCGCCGTCTCCGACGGCCGCGTGTGCGAGTTCACCCGCGTGCTCGAGTGGGGGGGCTACGCGCTCGACGTCGGGATCGCGCGCGCGCTCGACCTCACCCCGGTCGAGGCCGAGGAGATCAAGTACGCGCTGTCGCTCGCCACGCCCGGCGCGCTCCCCGAGGGCCTCTCCGCCGAGCAGGCGACCGCGGCGCGGGAGGCCGTCGAGCGGCAGCTGCAGACGTTCGCGCGCGAGCTCGTCTCCTCGCTCCAGTTCTACCAGTCGCAGCCGGGCTCGCTCCCCATCGGCGAGCTCGTCCTCACGGGCGGCACCGCCCAGCTGCCCGGCCTTGCAGCCGAGCTGGAGCGGCTGATCGGCGTACCGGTCCGGATCGGCGACCCGCTCGGTCGCGTGAAGGTGTCCAAGAAGGTCAGGGACCGCGAGCAGACCGGGTCGTTCGCGATCGCCATCGGCCTGGGGATCGAGGATTAAGTCTGATGCGCGCCGTCAACCTGCTCCCGCACGACGAGCCGAGACAGAGCTTCGGCGGCCAGACCACCCGCGTCGCCGTCGGCGGCACGGTCGGCTTCGTGCTCGTGTCCGTGCTCCTCGCGGCCAGCATGATCTCCGCGAGCGGCTCGGTCTCCGACAGGCAGGCGACGCTCGCCGGCCTCCGCTCGTCGCTCGCGGCGGTGCCCCGCCCGGACGCGACCGACTCGGCCGCCGATGCAGAGCTCACGAGCGAGAAGTCCCAGCGGATCGGGGCGCTTGCGGGTGCACTGGGCGGGCGGGTTGCTTGGGATCGCATTCTGCGCCAGATCTCCCTCGTCCTTCCCGACGACGTCTGGCTGACGAGCCTCTCGGCGACGTCGCCCGCTGCGGCCGCCGCCGCCTCGCAGGGCTCGCCCGCAGCCGCTTCGCTCAGCAGCTTCGTGCTCAGCGGCGCGACGTACTCGCAGCCGTCCGTCGCGCGGCTGCTCTCCCGTCTCGCCGTCGTTCCCGACCTCGCGGGCGTCGCGCTCGAGTCGTCCGCGACGCAGCGCGTCGGGGAGAAGGACATCGTCCAGTTCACGATTCGAGCCAGCGTCAAGGCGGACGGGACGACGTCGTGAAGCGCCCGCGGCTCACCTCGAAGGTGCTTGCCGGCCTGGCCGTCGGGGTCGTGCTCGTCTACGCCCTCTTCGGCTGGTTCGTCCTCGTCTCGCCGAAGCGCTCGCACGCAGCGGATCTCGAGGTCCAGATCAGCGCCGCCGAGACGCAGCTCAGCCAGGCGCGGGCCGCGATCCGCCCGGGCACGACGCCCGCTCGGATCGAGGTCGCCGACCTCTTCCGGCTCAGCAAGGCGATGCCCGCGGCGACGGACATGCCCGGCATCCTGCTCGAGCTGTCTCGGGTCGCGACCGACACCGGCATCGACTTCGAATCGATCGCGCCACAGGACGTCAAGCCCGCGGGCACCTACCAGGTGCTCACGATCGGCCTCGTGTTCGACGGGAACTACTACGAGCTGTCCGACTTCCTCTTCCGGCTGCGCAACCTCGTCGGCGTCCGCAACGGCGAGCTCGACGCCACGGGGCGGCTCTTCACCGTCGATCGCCTCGACTTCACCGAGTCGCCGACGAAGTTCCCGAACATCCAGGCGGCGCTGACCGTCAGTGCCTTCGTCTACGGTGCTGCGCCGGTCGTGGGCGGGTCGCCGTCGACGACCGCGCCCACCGACACGACGGCGGGCGGGTCGCCGGAGGCCCCGGCGGACTCGAGCACGCCCGTACCGGCGGCACCGAGCTCCGATGCGACCGCGCAGGGAGTGAGGCCCTGATGGCGCGCCGCCCCGTCGACGCGAAGGTGGCCAAGGCGCGCCGCCAGAAGAAGATCGCGATCGGCGGCTCGCTCGCGCTCGTGCTCCTGCTCATCGTCCAGGTTCCGAAGACGCTCAAGATGATGAACCCCGAGCAGCCCGCCGCCGCCCCGCCTGCGGTCTCCACCACTTCCACGTCCACGACGGATGTGCCTGCTGCTCCTCCGGTCGCGGCCGCAGGTGGCGGGACAACGACCCCCGTGGCGGCCGCTACCGGGCTTCCGGACACCGGCGGCTCGCCGGCGCCGGACGAGGGCCAGCTCGTCTCGTTCGAGCGCTTCGCCTCCAAGGACCCGTTCTCTCAGCAGGTCTCGGCAACCGGCAGCTCGACCGACAACTCGGGCGCCGCCGCAGATCTCGGCACGCTTCCGGCAAAGCCCGTCGGCGCGGGCGACGCAGCCGCGGGCGGAACGAGCACGACCGGCGGCGCGGGCGATACGGGCTTCACGGCCGGCACGGGTGCGGGGACGGCGACAACCGCCACTCCGGTCGCGACCGCGACGACGATCTCGATCAACGGCGAGGCGGAGACGGTCGCCGTGGGCGCCGACTTCCCGGCGGCCGGCCCGCTCTTCACGCTCGCCAAGCTCGCCAAGGACGGCAAGTCGGTCGAGATCGGCGTTGCCGGCGGCGCTCTGGCGACGGGCGGCGCGACGGTGACGCTCGCGCGCGGCAAGCCGCTGACGCTGATGAACACCGCGGACGGAACGCGCTACACGCTCGTGCTGCTGGCCGTTGAGGGCTTCTAGCCCGCCGCTTTCTCTAGGGCGCCGCTTCCAAGTAACACCGTGTTACGCGTGTCTGGCACGCGATGGCCCCTCGCGCTACGGCCCCCGCGGTGCTCTACACGCCGGTCGACGCGTCGAACGTCGAGGAGACCCGGGCGAGCGCCCGCAGCGTGTTGCCGTCGCGCACGACGACGGTCACCTTCTTGAGCTGGCGGCCGCCCGTCGGCGTGTCGTAGACGATGTAGGTGTCCACCTGGTAGGGGTTGTGATCGGGGCTGCTCGCCTTTGAGATCGTCCGGCTCGCCGTCGTCGCATTGACCGGCGGCGTCGTCCCGCAGCCGGACGAGCTCGTCACGAACGGAGGCGCGTAGGCCGTGTCGCTCGCGTACGTCCCCGAGGAGGGCGGCGACGTGATGTAGATGCAGGAGTTCACGAGCGCCCGGTACCGCTCCATCTGCTGGTCGCCGAGCGCGGCTGCTGTCGACACGTTCGAGGCATGGCGGAGGGCGACAGCGCCCGAGTTGAAGGCGGCCACCATCGCCAGGATGCCGACGTTCAGCACCACCATCGACGTGAGGAGCTCGATCAGGCCGAACCCCTGCTCTCCACGGAGACGCACGATCACGCCCTCGTAATCGGCATGAGGGCTGAAAACCTCAAGCGGCCCAATCACCCTGCCGATATGCGTCTGGAATGGCGGGTTACGCATACAGCGCGATCAACGCTGTCGGGCTCGAGGCGAGCGGCGAGGTTCACGCGCCCGACCTCTCGGCGGCGCGCGAGCAGCTGCGCGTTCGCGGCCTGCTCGCCCTGCGCCTCGAGGAGCTGCCGGCGAGCGGCGAGGAGAACGTCCGCACCGCCTTCAAGAAGATCAAGCCGAAGTCGCTCCAGGTCTTCTCCCGGCAGTTCGCGACGATGATCGAGGCGGGCCTCAACATCGTGGGCGCGCTCCTCATCCTCGAGGAGCAGACCGACGACAAGTACCTCGCCTCGGTTATCAGGGAGATCCGGGGTGACGTCGAGGGCGGCATGCTCCTCTCGCAGGCCATGGGACGCCACCCGAAGGTCTTCAACCGCCTCTACGTCGCCATGGTCGAGGCGGGCGAGGCGGCCGGCATCCTCGACACCGTGCTCGACCGGGTCGCCTTCCAGATCGAGAAGGAGACGATGATCAAGCGCCGTGTCAAGGGCGCGATGATCTACCCGACGATGGTGATGATCTTCGCCACCCTCGTCCTGATCGGGATGCTGATGTTCCTCGTCCCGATCTTCGTGAACATCTTCTCGCAGCTGGGCGGCGAGCTGCCGACGCTGACGAAGATGGTCGTCGTCGCGTCGGACTTCCTGCGGGGCAACTGGTTCATCGTCATCCCGGCCTTCATCGGCGCGATCTTCGGCGTCCGCAAGGCGAAGAAGACCGAGCGGGGCCGGCAGGTGTGGGACCGGATCAAGCTGCGCCTCCCGATGAAGATCGGCGACGTCGTCCTCAAGGTGACGATGGCGCGCTT
>Ga0082335_1008882_pt1 | contig 11164 bp, 11 predicted proteins | sample Subgrocontami58m_FD_72375 | JGI IMG/M metagenome (GOLD analysis project Ga0082335, IMG submission 72375) | Subsurface groundwater microbial communities from S. Glens Falls, New York, USA - GMW37 contaminated, 5.8 m (SPADES assembly) (version 2) ...
GTGGTTGAGCATGCCGCTAAACAACAGTTTTTAATTCCTTTGAATTGCCCGGCTTGCCGCGGAAAAGTAGTTAAAGAAAAAGAAGAGGATGTGGCTTATCGTTGCATTAATCCGTTGTGCCCGGCGCAGCTTGAGCGCAGTATCCTGCATTTTGCTTCGCGCTCGGCAATGGATATTGAAGGTATGGGAGAAGCGGTTGTCATCCAATTAGTGAGCCTGGGTTTAGTTGGAGATTTCGCGGATATCTACGGTTTAACAGAAAAAGATCTGTTTAAGCTGGATTTGTTTAAGGATAAAAAAGTAAAGAATTTACTTAAAGCTATTGAGGCAAGTAAAAAGCGCACTCTTTTTCGCCTGATTTATGCTTTAGGTATCCATCATATAGGAGAAAAAGCGGCTTTTGTTTTGGCGTCTAAATTTGCAAGTTTAGATAAATTGGCCAAGGCATCAAAAGAAGAGCTTACGAATATTTACGAAATAGGCCCGGTTATGGCAGAATCCATAACCGATTATTTTTCTCAGAAATCCATCCAAAGCCTGATTAAAAAACTAAAAGATCATCAGTTAAGTATTGAAAATAATCTGGCTGTTGTAAAAAAAGGTAAATTTTCGGGGAAAACTTTAGTTTTTACCGGTGAGCTTAAAGGTTTTAGCCGTTTGCAGGCTGAAGATTTAGTGCGTAGCCTGGGTGGCAATACTTCTTCGTCGGTAAGCAAGAATACGGATTTTCTGGTTAGCGGGGGTAGCTCCGGGTCAAAATATGATAAGGCAAAGAAACTGGGAATAAAGATTATTAATGAGGATGAATTTCAGGAGATGATTAAATGAACGCGAAGAAAATTATTTTATTTGTTTGTTGTGTTTTTGTGCTTTTTAATTTTGTCGGGTGCGAGGCTTTTGTGCGTAAGTTTAGCCGTAAGTCGAAAAAAGATGAAAATAAAACAGTGGAAATGGTTTTGGCTCCTCAGGAATACAAAGCTCCTCAAATATCCAAAGAAGAACTTTACCGCCAGTATTTTATGTTTTGGCAATCCTGGCATGATGAATTGATAAATGTTCTTTCTTTCGAGTCTAGCGGTAAAAAACAGGTGGATTGCCTTGATGAGGCAGTGAAGAGCCTTATGAATATCCGCGATATTATAAATGATAAGAAGAAAGCGGAATTGGACGGCTATTTAAAACAGATGAGTAACTTAAAAAATTCTTTGGAAGCGGATATTTACGGAAATGACGTTAACAGGCACCGCAGCATCGCGGAGAATATCCGTCGGGGCATATGGCATGATTTTTCGTATTCCAAAGTTAAGGATAGCCTATTATGATATTGGATTCTCTTCGCGTAGGCTATACGCAAGCCAATTGTTATATTTTGGCTAAAGATAAAGACTGTCAGGCGGTTATTATTGATCCCGGTGACGAAGAGGCCCGGATAAGAAAACTTTTGAAGAAATATAATTTAACCGCAGGGCTAATCGTTAATACTCATGGCCACATTGACCATATAGGTTGCGACGATAAATTCGGAGTGCCGGTTTATATACATAAGGACGATAAGGCCTTGTTGGATGATGCCGGGCTTAATCTTTCGGCGGTCTTTACCGATCCTTATACCGTAAAATCCGATGTTAAAATCTTAAACGATAAAGATGAAATTGAGTTAGACGGTATAAAACTTGAAGTTATACATGTGCCGGGGCATACCCCGGGAGGAATCGCGCTTTTGATGAAGAGTCCGCAGGATAATGTTGTTTTTACCGGTGATACCCTATTTTACCATAGCATAGGCCGGACGGATTTCCCGGGCGGAGACGGCAAGTTAATTATAAAGTCCATAAAGGAGAGGCTTTTAAAACTTGCGGAGGAAACCCTGATTTATCCGGGACATGGGCCGTTATCTTCTATAGCAGAGGAAAAAAAGAATAACCGTTACTGTAGCTAATATGAATGAACTAATCGAATCTTTTCTTAATTATTTGTCGGTAGAAAGAGGTTTAAGCCAGAATACTCTTCTTTCTTACCGGGAAGATCTGGACGCGTACGCGGATTTTCTTAAAAGCCGTTCGATCGTAGGTTTATCCCGGACCAGCCGTAATGATATAACCGATTTTATGCTTCATGAGAAAGACCGAGGGTTATCGGTTAATTCTGTGGCAAGGCACTTGGCGGCGATAAGAATGTTTTACCGGTTTTTAGTCAGGGAGCGTATACTAAAGGTTGATCCCAGTAGTTTAATTGATTCGCCTAAGCTATGGAAGAAGATTCCCGAAACACTTTCTGTAAATGAAATAGAGGCTCTTTTGACCCAGCCGGATTTAAGGGATAAGCAGGGCATAAGAGACAGGGCAATCTTGGAAATTTTATATGCGACAGGTATGCGGGTATCGGAGTCAGTTAATTTAAAATTTGATAATGTTAATTTAGAAGTCGGTTTCTTGCGTTGTATCGGTAAGGGCAATAAAGAACGCCTGATACCTCTGGGCAAGAAGGCAATAATTGCCATTAAGAGGTATATCGATGAGGTGCGCCCGAAATTCCTGAAGAATAATCAGTCGGATGCTTTATTTTTAAGCCGTTTCGGCAAGAAGATATCGCGCCAATCGTTTTGGAAAATAATCAAGAAATACGCTAAAGGCGCGCGTATCAAAAAGCCGATCAGGCCGCATATATTAAGGCATTCTTTTGCAACGCATTTATTGGAACGCGGGGCTGATTTGCGCAGTGTCCAGGAAATGCTGGGGCATTCGAATATCTCTACTACTCAGATTTATACACATATTAATAAGGATAGATTAAAGACCATTCATCGTATGTTTCATCCGCGTCCGTAAATACATTATTTATATACAGGAATAAAGTAAATGAAAAAATATTTAGAAAGTTTGCCGGAGCACATAAAAGAGATCATCAGGATAAGTTCCGAGATTTCCGCTAAAAACGGAGTCCATGCGTATTTAGTCGGTGGCTTTGTGCGTGATTTAATATTGGGCGTGCCTAACTTTGATTTGGATATAGTAGTTGAAGAGGATGGGATAAAATTCGCTGAAGAACTGGCTTTGTGTTTATGCGCCAAGCTCATCCGGCATAAAAGGTTTGGCACCGCGACTATTATATTAAAGCATCATTTTAAGATTGATATTACGACTGCCAGGAAAGAACATTATCCTCATCCTGCCAGCCTTCCCGTTGTTTCTGCCGGTTCTTTAAGCGATGATTTGTTCCGCCGTGATTTTACGATTAATGCCTTGGCGATAAAAATCAGCAAAGACGAATTCGGCAGGTTTGTGGATTTATTTGACGGAAGAAAAGACCTGGCAAATAAAAAGATACGTATATTGCATGACTTGAGTTTTATTGATGATCCTACCCGCATATTGCGGGCGATACGTTTTAAGGAACGCTATAGTTTTTCTTTTGAGAAAAACACCGGCATGCTTTTAAAGGAATCGGCGAAAAAGAAAATGCTGGAAAAAGTAGAGCCGCAAAGGTTAAGGGATGAAATCATCCTTATGCTAAAAGAAAGAGAACCTTCTAAGCATATGCGCTCACTGGAGAGAAACGCGGGCCTGGGGTTTATAAATAGCCGCCTTAAATTATCAAAGGGTATTTTAAGCTCGTTTGTTTCTTTAAAAAAAGAATTAGCTTGGTTTAATTTGAAGTTTCCTCATCATCGTCAAATTGATGCCTGGCTGGTTTATTTGACTATTTTGACCGAGAAATTACCGTTGGCGGAAATGAAATCTTTGTTGAAAAAATTTGTTTTTCGCAAAGGCGAAGAAAAAAGAATTCTTGTTTACCGGGATATAAAAAATAAAGTAGCCCGTGCGCTTTCTTTAAAATCTATTTGTCCCAGTAAAGCATATCATTTGCTTGAACCGTTGAGCTATGAAGCAATCCTGCTTATAAGGGTAAAATCCAGGAATAAACTCTTGCGTAAACATATAGAGGATTTTTTCGGTATTTATAACGGTACGCGCATCCATGTTAATGGCGATGACCTGCGCAGCCTTGGGATTAAGCCTGGGCCTTTATACCAGAAAGTTTTCCGCAAGGTGTTGGATGCTAAGCTGGATGGAAAAGTTTCTAACCACGCGCAGGAGATGGAATTAGTAAAAAGCTTGATCGTTACCAACTAAGGAGGATTAGCTATGTCAAGACGAGAAAGAGTTGCTGAGGCATTAAAAAGAGAAGTAAGCAGTATTATTCATGATGAGCTAAAAGACCCGCGGTTAGGTTTTATTACTATCACCGCGGCTGAAATCAGCGCGGATTTAAGGTGCGCAAAAGTTTTTTTCAGCGTGTTAGGTAAAGAGGAGCAATGTAAGAAGACTGTGGAGGCGCTTGAGTCTTCCATGGGTTTTATCCGTAAGTTAGTCGGTGATAGACTGCAATTAAGATTCACGCCTGAAATAATATTCCGTGAAGATAAATCGACCCAGGAAAGTATACGTATACAGGAATTATTGGAGGAGATAAAAAAAATCGATGAGCCTAAAAAAGATAATTGATTGCATAAGAAAAGGGGATAATTTCTTAATCACCAGCCATACCAGCCCTGAGGGGGATGCCCTTGGTTCGGAATTGGCATTTTACCTTTTGCTAAAAAAACTTGGGAAGAACGCCTGGGTGGTAAATGAAGACCCGGTGCCTGATGTCTATGGTTTCCTGCCTGCCAAAGACGTGATTAGAAAGTTTGACCATAACGCGCAAAAAATAAAGTTTGATATTTTTGCTGCCCTTGACTGTTCTGATTTAAAAAGAACGGGGGATGTCTATCGGCTTAACACCAAAAACGCCAAGATTATTAATATCGACCATCATATAAGTAATATTAATTTTGGTACGGTAAACTGGGTAGAGCCTTATGCATCTTCTGCGTCTGAAATGGTTTATTCTCTTTATAAGGCTATGCGTATGCCGTTTGACAGCCAAACAGCTTTACTCTTGTATGTAGGCATGGTTACCGATACGGGCTCTTTCCGCTACTCGAATACGCGAAGCTCGACGCATTTAGCGGTTGCCGAGCTTTTAAAATACGATATTGATGTAGTGCAGGTTTACCGGAATACCTACGAAAATATTCCGCTGGAAGATATGATGCTTTTAAATAAAATACTACCTAATATGAAGGTCCAGTTTGCCGGCAGGGTAGCATGGTTTCAGGTAAATAAAAAACTCCTTAAGGAGCATATAGATGCATCGTTTGATTTAAGCGAACATCTTTTAAGTTTTGCCAGGTCAATTAAAGGCATTGAAGTAGTATTGGTATTCAAGGAGAATTTTGATGCCAAAGATGAAGTAAGGGTAAATTTCAGGTCACAGGGTAAGGTTGATGTGAACAAAGTCGCTTCTTGTTTCGGAGGTGGAGGCCATAAAACTGCAAGTGGTGCCACAATCCACGGTAAGATAGATAATGTCAGGCGAGAAGTACTGGCAGAGGTAAAAGCTAACCTAAAGTAAAAGGCACTCCTGTATTTATGAAGATAATCCGCAATTTAGATAGAGCCAGAAAATTTAAAAACCCGGTAGTGGCTATCGGTGTATTTGATGGATTGCACCTGGGCCATAAGCAAATATTAAAGAGTGTAGCCAGGACAGCCAGGGATATAAAAGGGACTTCTATTGTTATCACCTTTTATCCGCATCCGCAAAAAGAAAATGATATCTATTCTCTGGAACACCGGTTAAAGCTGATCCGTGAAATCGGGATAGGCGTATGTTTTGTGGTGAGTTTTAACAAGGCCTTTGAAAATATGGAGCCGGAAGAATTTGTCCGGAAAATCCTGGTTGATAAGATTTCGGCAAAATATATTTTTGTCGGGGATAATTTTGTTTTTGGGAAGCGCGCCCGGGGCAACATTAAACTTTTAAAAGACTATTCTTCTTTGTATGGTTTTAAAGTCAAGGCGTTAAAACTCCTAAGCAAAAATAGAAAAGCCATTAGCAGTACTTTAATACGAAAGTTAATAAGAGCAGGCAAGCTTCGGGCGGCAGAAAAATTACTTGGCCGCAGGGTGAGTATTTTAGGCCGGGTTGTTAAGGGATTTTCTCTGGGTAGGCGCATAGGCTTTCCTACTGCTAACATAAATCCGCAGCATGATATAATACCTGCTGCGGGCATATATGCGGTAAAAATATTTCTAAACAAAAAAGAATACGACGGAGTTTGTTATATCGGAAATAAACCCACCTTTAAACTTAAGCATGAACGCACTTTTATCGAGGCGCATTTATTTAATTTCAAAGGCAATATATACGGCAGGGAATTGGAAATTAAATTTATCCGCAAAATACGCGGTGACCGCAAATTTGCTTCAATTGAAGCCCTGGTTGAACAGATCGGAAAAGATATAATATTCGCGAAAAAGCTCCTTTCCTCCCCACGGTAATACCACAATATATCCGACATCCGTTTTAAATAACCACTAAATATTGTATTTTATAAGGTTACATACTTTTTTATCTTGACAAAAGGGGCGATTTTGTCTATACTTTGGATACAAAGTGGCATAAAGTGGAATATAGTGGAAGAAGGGGAGCCTAGTGTTTTACGGCGAATATTTACATTCCATAGACCGTAAAGGTCGAATTGTTTTTCCTGCTAAATTACGGGATTCGGCAAAGAATAATTTTGTGGAAAAATTCTTTGTTACCCGCGGTTTAGATAAATGCCTTTTTATGTTTTCCGAGGAAGAATGGCGTACCCAGGAACAGAAATTCAAAGCCATATCTTTTACCAAGCAGGAAGCCCGGATATTCAACCGTATATATTTTGCCGGCGCAGTAGAAATAATCCCGGACAAACAGGGCAGAATATTGCTTCCCGATTATTTAAAAAGTTTTGCGGAAATAAAGAGAGATGTAATGATTGTCGGGATTTCTAACAGGATAGAAATATGGTCAAAGGAGAAGTGGGAAGAAAATTATAATAATTGGCGCTCTTCCTTTGAGGAAATATCCGAGAAATTAATCGAACCTTAAATATCAGATGCTAGAGCTAATGATGGAACCAAAAATACATATACCGGTAATGGTCAAGGAAGTTATGCAGGGCATGAATTTGAAGCCCGGCCAGATTATTGTTGACGGTACTCTGGGTAACGGAGGGCATAGCATGGAAATATTGAAAAGTATTCTTCCCGGCGGACGCCTTATTGCTATCGATCGAGATCAGGAATCTCTGGAAAGCGCGAAAGAAAGATTGAATGATTACCGGGATTCATGTGAATTCATGCATGGAAATTTTTCGGATATCGATAAGATATTGGATGGGCTTAAGATTAATAAAGTCGACGGAATTCTTTTGGACTTGGGGATATCGTCTTTCCAATTGGATAATCCGGAAAGGGGTTTTAGCTTCCAGAATGAAGGGCCTCTGGATATGCGCCTTGACCGGACGAGTTTTATATCTGCATATGATTTGGTAAATAATCTCAATGAAGATGAGATTTCTGCTATATTGCGCAATTTTGGCGAGGAGAGATGGCATAAGCGCATTGCTCGTTTTATTGTCCAGGAGAGGCAAAAACACCCGATTTTTAGCACCGGGCAGTTAAGCGAAATTATTAACCGGGCAACGCCGTATAAATATAGATACCAGAGGATTCATCCGGCAACCCGTACTTTTCAAGCGGTACGCATAGCAGTTAACCGGGAGTTGGAATCGCTGGAAATATTTTTGAATAAGGCGGTAAATTTCTTAAACAAGGATGCCCGGGTTTGTGTTATATCTTTTCATTCGCTTGAAGATAGGATAGTAAAATTAAATTTTCGTAAATTTGCTTCAGAGGGCTTGCTTAGAATAATAACACCTAAGCCGTTGGTTACTTCAGAAGAAGAAATATCAAATAATCCTGCCAGCCGTAGCGCTAAATTAAGAGTGGCAGAGAGGACATATAATGAGAATGCCTAAATTCATATTGCTGGTTTGTGTTATAACTTTTATATCGTGCCTTTATGTGCGGCAGCAAACAGCCGTATATTCTGCTGCTTATGCCGGCCAAAAAAAGCAGGCCTCCTTCGAGGAACTGCTTGATAAGAATTCTTTATTAAGATATAATTTAAAAAAGAATACGTCTTTGATATGTATGGGCAGCAAGGTTTCTGAGTCAGAAGAATTCCGGATGCCGGATAATTATCTTTTGGTTAAAGTCACTGATGGCTCTCGAAATAGGCTAAACCTGGCTAGCCAGAAAACATATAAAAGCGATAATTTTGTATCTCGTCTTTTCGGTGTGAAAAGACAGGCCGAAGCAAGAACTCTCAATCCTTAAAAACCTTAACTCTTAAGGTTTAAAGATAAATATTTGTGCATACAGCTAATTACCACCGCCGCGCAAAGGCGGTATTTTTCGTATTTTTTGTCCTTCTCTTAGCCTGTATAGCCCGCCTTTTTTTTATACAATCGCTGCGTTCAGGGTATTTGGCATCAATCGCCCAAAAACAACATAATCTTTTTGTTGAGCTTGAGCCTCGCCGGGGGACGGTTTATGATGTTAATTTAAAACCCCAGGCTGTAAATATTGCCGCAGATTCGCTTTTTGCCTCGCCCGTTGAAATGAAAGAAGCTGATAAACAAAAAGCGATATCGAAGTTAGCCTCAATCCTAAATCTTGACCAATCCTATCTTAAAGACCGGTTTTTGCGCAAGAAATCCTTTGTTTGGATTGCCCGTAAAATAACCGCGCAACAATCCGAGGCGATTAAAAACTTGAATATAAAAGGGCTAGGTTTTATTAAGGAAACCAAGCGTTGTTATCCTAATATGTACCTTGCCAGTCATATTATTGGTTTTGCCGGATTGGATAATAGCGGGCTTGAAGGCATTGAATTATCCTGTGACAAATATCTTAAAGGGGAAACCGGCTGGGCGACTATGCTGCGTGATGCCAGGCAAAAAAGGCTCGATATTTACGAAAAAATTTATCTGCCTAAAGACGGCTATGATATAGTTTTAACAATTGATGAGGTAATACAGTATATTGCCGAGCGGGAGTTAGACAATGCCTTCAAAACCTATCATGCTAAAGGTGCCAGTATTGTTGTTATGAACCCTTATACCGGAGAAATATTAGCCATAGCTAACCGGCCTACTTATGACCTTAATCAATATGGTCAAGTCGCAAAGGATTCCCGCCGGAATAGGGCAGTATGTGATTTATTTGAACCGGGTTCGGTTTTTAAGATTGTTACTGCTTCGGCGGCATTACAAGAGAATGCCGTGAAGGAAGAAGATAGGTTTTTCTGCGAAAATGGTTCTTATCGTGTGGCTAATCATATTCTTCATGACCATCATCCTCAGGGCTGGCTTACTTTTAGCCAGGTAATAGAGGAGTCTAGCAATATAGGGACTACTAAGGTAGCACAGATGCTGGGCCCTGAGGTAGTTTATAAATATGTTAAACTCTTTGGTTTTGGTTCTAAGACAGGGATAGATGTCTTGGGTGAGATATCCGGTATGATTAAGCAACCAAGGTTTTGGTCAAAGACTTCTATTGGGGCTGTACCTATAGGACAAGAAGTAGGTGTTACTGCCATTCAATTGGTGAGTGCCGTATCCGCGATAGCTAATGGAGGCCAATTGGTAAAACCGTATATAATTAAAGAGATCAGGGATAAAAACGGTGAAACAATCAAGAAATTCTCGCCTGTTTTAATACGCCAGGCAGTATCTCCGGAAATCGCCGCGAGGATGAGGAAAATCCTTACTAAGGTGGTAAATAATGGCACCGGGCAGCTTGCAAAAATGGAAGAATTTAGTTCTGCCGGAAAGACCGGTACTGCTCAGAAGATTGAAGCCAGCGGTGTTTATTCGCATGATAAATTTGTAGCTTCTTTTATCGGCTTTGCCCCCGCAGAAAACCCTGCGGTGGCGATAGTGGTAACTGTTGATGAACCGCACCCGACTTATTTCGGAGGCGTAGTTTCTGCTCCCGTATTTAAGAAAGTAGCCGAAGAAGTGTTAAAATATCTTAAAGTAAAGAATCACCCTATAGGGGATATGGCCAAATTAAATGAAGTTAAAAGAATTAATTAAGGGTATTGGGTTTAACCGAAAAGCTTTATCTGATTTTCGGGATTTTCAAGTCAAAGGTATAAGTTGTAATTCAAAGAAAATAAAAGCGGGTTTTGTGTTTGTGGCGATAAAAGGCACTAAAGCCGACGGCAACAAATTTATTACCGAAGCTGTTAAGAAAGGCGCGAAAGCAGTAGTGTTCCAGAGCCCGTTTGAATTTAAAAAAGATTTATTTCCGGAAGTCGTTTTTATTCCTGTTATCGATACCCGCCTTGTTTTAGCAAAGCTTTGCGCGGAATTTTATCATCGGCCTTCTTCCAAGCTTAAGGTAGTTGCTGTTACAGGTACAAACGGAAAGACAACCATTACCTATTTGATAGAGGCAGTATTAAAAGAAGTTAATTCTCATCCCGCGGTTATAGGCACGGTTAATTACCGCTTCAAAAATAAAATATTTCCTTCGAAAAATACTACTCCGGGCCCGGAGGGCCTGCAGTTACTTTTACGCAAGATGTTCGATGCAAAAAGCAAATATGTTGTAATGGAAGTTTCTTCACATGCCCTTGATCAGGATAGGGTATCCGGAATAAATTTTTCTTCCGCCATATTTACGAATCTTACTCAGGATCACTTGGATTATCATCATAATATGGAGGAATATTTTAAAGCAAAAGCTAAATTGTTTTGCAGCTTGGGAAGCAAATCTTTCGCAGTTATTAATATTGATGATAATTATGGAAGAAGGCTAAAAAAAATAACTCATGCCAAGATAGTTACTTACGGGTTAAGCAATAGCGCCGATTTTTATGCCAAAAATATCCGGATGCAAATCGACGGTACTAAATTTATTTTTGCCGGGCCGAAGAAAGAAACCGAGTTTAATATCCGCCTTACCGGAAAACATAATCTCTATAATGTCTTATCGGTTTTGGCATGGGCAGAAAATGAAGGTTTGGATTTTAACAAGGTCAAAAAAGCCATAGAAAAATTTACGATTATCCCCGGAAGGCTTGAAAAAATAAACTCCCGCAAAGGCTTTTCTGTTTTTGTGGATTACGCGCATACGCCTGATGCGCTTTTTAACGTGTTGACTGCTTTGCGCGAAGTTTCTCGCGGGAGGATACTAACGGTTTTTGGCTGCGGCGGGGACCG
>Ga0082335_1008884_pt1 | contig 11163 bp, 10 predicted proteins | sample Subgrocontami58m_FD_72375 | JGI IMG/M metagenome (GOLD analysis project Ga0082335, IMG submission 72375) | Subsurface groundwater microbial communities from S. Glens Falls, New York, USA - GMW37 contaminated, 5.8 m (SPADES assembly) (version 2) ...
ATAGAACTGTCAGCTACCAATAAATACAAGTGCTTTATCTTTGTTGCCGACTATCACGCGCTCAATACAATGCAGGATGCGGGGGAGATGCGGCGGCGCACGCACGAGCTAGTTATGGCGTATCTCGCCGTAGGTTTGGACCCGAAAAAGGTTATATTTTTCAAACAATCAGATGTGCCTGCGCATACAGAACTCGCATGGATTTTTGACACAATAACGACGATGCCATACCTGATGCGCGCGCACGCGTTCAAAGATGCAGAAGCGAAAAGTAAAGAAATAAGCATCGGGACATTTAACTATCCTATGCTGATGGCTGCCGACATTCTCCTCTACGATACCTCTGTCGTACCGGTGGGCGCTGACCAGAAACAGCATATTGAAATAGCGCGCGATACCGCGGAGAAGTTTAATCGCATTTTCAAGAGTGAAGTTTTCAAGCTCCCCGAGCCGTACATCATACCCAAAGTCGCTGTCGTCCCCGGCATAGACGGCCAAAAGATGAGCAAGAGCTACGGCAACGTTATCCCGCTTTTCGCCAATCGCGACAAACTCGCGAAGTGCGTGATGAGTATCGTTACAGATTCTTCCGGTGAGAAGCCTGAGAATGTGTATCAGATACATAAATTAGTTCGCAGTGAGCAGGAGCTGGAGCAGACATACTCGGATAATCGCGGGAATTACAAAATGCTAAAAGAAATGCTGATTGAAGATTTGGACAGATATCTTGCGCCCATGCGCTTGAAGTATGAAGAACTAGCGAGCAATTCTGACATTGTTGACGAGGTGCTCATAAAAGGGAAGCGAGAAGCCCGCGCGATAAGCGAGGCAAAGATGGAAGCGGTTCGCCGAGTCATTGGTGTGGCATAATAATCACGATATGGAACGGACACTTATTGGGGAGCTGGGGGAACACATTGGGGAGACGGTTTCTGTGAGCGGCTGGGTGGATGTGCGGAGGGACCACGGGAAATTAGTGTTCTTAGACATTAGAGACCGCTCGGGGAAGGTGCAGGTGATTTGTCTTACAAATCATCCCGAGGCTTTTGCCGAGGGACAGAAATTAAAATCGGAATGGGTCGCTAGGATTGAAGGCATTGTGAACAAAAGACCGGAGAAAATGAGAGTTGAGGGACTGAATGGGAATGTAGAACTAGAAGCGGTCGCCATAGAAGTACTCTCTGCGGCACAAGAATTACCATTTGACATGTCGGCCGACTTGAATCTAGATACCTATTTAGACTATTTGCCGCTCACAATGCGTACCGCGCGAAGCAGGGCGATTTTCTCTGTGCAGGCGACGTTGATTGAAGCATTCCGGCAGTCACTTCGCGGACAAGGATTCATTGAATTTCAAGCACCCGCGCTCGTCGGCGGCGACGCCGAGGGCGGAGCCGCCGCGTTCGCCGTTGATTACTATTATGAAAAGAAGGCGTACCTTGCGACCTCTCCCCAGCTCTACAAACAGATTATGGTAGGCGTGTTTGAGCGCGTGTTCTCCACGCCGAAAGCTTTTCGCGGAGAGAAACATTCAACAACGCGTCATCTTTCTGAATACAGCACTCTAGATTTCGAAATGGGATTCATCACTGACCACCGCGATGTTATGGCGACGCTTGAACGCACAGTGCGTTTCATGGTGGATCCAGCTATACGCGAACGCGCAGACGCGTTCGCGCTCGTCGGCGCGGAGCTACCGCTTATGAGTGCAGAACCATTCCCGATTATGAAATTGCGAGAGGCGCAGAAGATGCTCGGCGTGAGTGAAAAACCGGATTTGGAGCCTGAGCACGAACGCGCACTTTGCGAATGGGCTAGGAAGAAACACGGTTCTGATTTTGTTTTCATCACACACTACCCGGTATCCAAACGCCCATTTTATACCTATGAAGACGAATCTGACAAAGGATTCACAAAAAGTTTTGACCTCCTCTTCCGCGGATTGGAGATAACGACCGGCGGTCAGAGAGTGCATAACTACGAAACGCTCGTTCAAAAAGCGCGTGATAAAGGCCTTGACCCTGAGAAATTCTCGTTCTATCTACAAGCCTTTAAATACGGCATGCCGCCGCACGGCGGGAGCGCGACCGGTCTGGAACGCTTTACTGCACGGATGCTTAATCTGCCGAATGTGAAAGAGGCGACACTCTTTCCGCGCGACATCAATCGCATTGACACTCTCCTGCATGCAAACGATTCAGCCGAAAATTAATTTCAGTATTAAAACGGACGCCTATCAAGGTCCGTTTGAGCTCCTGCTTGACCTCATAGAAACGCGCAAGCTCTTGGTGAACGACCTGGCGCTTTCCAATATCACGGAGGACTTCATTCAACATGTACGGGCGCAATCGGTTTTCCCGGTTGAAGAAACTGCAAACTTCATTCAAATCGCGGCGACACTTCTTCTTATAAAATCAAAATCGCTCATACCCGACCTGGCGCTTACTGACGAAGAGACCGCAGATGTTGAAGACCTGAAGCGCAGACTGGAGGTATACGAGAAAGTGCGCGAGGCCTCGCGCGAACTCTTGCGTATTTTCGGCAGAACAATAATGCTGCCGGCCGGAGAGCGTATTCCTGAAGTTTCATTCGCTCCGTCACACGACCTGTCTACCGGCGCGCTCGCCGAAGCGCTCGCGCGCGTACTCGCCGCGCGCGAGGTAGTTGAAGAGCTCCCCACTGCGAGAGTGAAGCCTCTCATAACAATTGAAGAAATGATGGATAGACTCGCCAAACGCGTTCAGAGCGCCATGACGCTCTCATTCAACGAATTTTCCGGAACGACGAAGGAGAAAATAGAAGTTATTATATCTTTTCTAGCTCTTCTTGAGCTCGTGAAGCAGGGCGCCGTCGCCGCCGAACAGCACGTCGCCCACGGTGATATCAATATCGTCCATACCGCCCATGCTTCCGTCCCGCGCTACGGATAGATATTGACGAAATCGTTGTGATACAATTCAAGACATGAAGAAGAAAGAAAAAAGTGTTGATGCAAAAATTGACGAACTTGCGGGAATGGTTGCGCAAGGATTTACCGATACGCAGAAAGAAATGCGCGATGGCTTGGCGGATTTGCGCGATGAGTTCAAAAGTGATATGAAATTTTTGCGTGGCGATATCGACATAATGCTTGACCGGCATATTGGCACATTCAGAAAAGATTACGACGAACTCGCGGCGCGAGTGAAGAAACTTGAACAACTTGTGCTGACGCACTGACAAAGAAAAAGGTCCACAAAGGAAGGCGTTGCTCTGGAGAGGGCGGGCAGATACAATACAGGCAATGCTCACACCTCCAGCCGCTATTGAAGCCTTGCTCTTCGCCTCGGGCGAACCGCTTGAGAAAAAACAGCTGGCGAAACTTCTTGGTATAAACGAGGCGGAACTAGCAATGACTCTTAAGGCTTTATCAGACTCGCTCAAAGAACGCGGTATTACAATTGTTGAGACAGGAGCAGAAGCAGAACTGCGCACAGCTCCCGAAGCGTCGGTTATAATTAAGAAACTGCGCGAAAGTGAACTCTCTCGCGACCTAGGGAAGGCGAGCATGGAAACTTTGGCAGGTATTGCGTATCAGACCGGAACGACGCGCGGGGAGATAGACTGGGTTCGCGGAGTCAACTCATCGGCGTCGCTCCGCACGCTTCTCATTCGCGGTCTCATAAAAGGCAAGGAGGACGAACGCGACAAACGCCGTATACGTTACAGTCTCACAACGGACGCTCTTGCATACTTAGGAATCTCCCGTGCTGAAGAGTTGCCGCGCGCCAAAGAATTCATGAAATCCGTATGAATCCCGTTAGAAATAGTGTATATACTTATTGTAAGCGTGATATGGTTGGATTAATTATTAGCGTTAATTTCTAACGGGATGAACATAGCAGATTTACGACAACTCGCCCACGATACCCGCTCTATGCGCGAAGCGGGCATTACTCTTCTTATAGCATCGGCAGTTCTCGTTGTTTTTCTCTTCGTACCGTTTGGATCAAAGACCGTACCCGTTGAACCTGTCGCCATTGAGATAGTGCCGGACTCATTTACTAATATCCCACTTCAAGCAAACGCCGCTATCGTCTATGACCTTGTAACAAAAGAGACTTTATATGCGAAGAATGCCGATGCACAGCTCCCGCTCGCCTCGCTCACAAAGCTTCTCACAATCTATGCCGCGCTCACGGTATTATCGCCTGAAACTCCGATAACTATTCCTGAAAGCGCAGTATCGGTTGACGGGTCTCGCACATTCTCTGCAGGACAAACATTTTCTCTTTCTGATTTAGCCCGTCTGACTCTTACGGCATCGTTAAATGACGGCGCCGTTGCGATAGCTAGCGCGACTGCCGAGAGAGAAAGCCGGTCAGAGGGCGAGATGCTCGCTGGCGCGGCGGCCGCGCTTAATCTCTCGCAAACATATGCGGTTAACGGTAGCGGTCTTGACGTGAACACTATTATTTCAGGAGGATATGGTTCTGCACGAGATTTAGCTCGTCTAGCAGGCGCAATTGTTGAAAAGGCTCCCGTTATTGCGGAGGCCACGACACGGAGCTTTGCAAATGCCGTATCAGCCGGAGGAACGCTCTTTTCTGTAAAAAATACAGACCCGATAATCGGTTCCGTACAGCGATTACTTCTCTCCAAAACCGGCTACACGGACCTCGCGGGAGGGAATCTGGCACTCGTATTTGATGCGGGAATAAATCACCCGATAGCAGTCGTCGTTCTGGGCTCTTCTTTGAAAGAGAGGTTTACTGACGGCATTGCTCTTGTCGCCTCTACGATTGCATACTTCGCGGGAGTCGCGTCTCTATGATTGACAGCACCAGCATTATTAAAGTATTCATCCCTGCGGCTGCTGCATTCGCAATCGGAATTTTATTCGCTCCGGTTCTCACTCATTATCTGTATAAACATAAGATATGGAAGAAGGTGGCGAACAAAATTGCTCTCGACGGATCTACAGCCACCGAATTTGCTAAACTCCGCGAGAATCTTCACGCGGACACGGAAACAAGAACTCCAAGAATGGGAGGAATACTAATATGGGCGACGGTCGTTTTCGTTACTCTAGGAATATGGATACTCGCACAGATATTACCGTTTCCGTTTATTCAAAAACTTGATTTTTTCAGTAGAAGCCAAACATGGGTACCTCTTTTTACTCTCGTCGCCGGTGCCATAGTCGGATTCGTAAACGACGTTCTTGACGTACATCCTTCGGGAGAGAAGGGGATACGCCTGCGCACGCGGCTCTTGTTCGTCTTGCTCATTTCAAGTTTTATAGGATGGTGGTTCTACGTAAAGTTGGGTATGGTTTTCATCGGCATTCCAGCAGACGGAACGCTGTATCTTGGCGCGCTTATTGTCCCTCTGTTTATGCTCGTGTCGCTCGGGCTCTACGCCGGAGGAGTAATAGACGGCATTGACGGACTTGCGGGAGGCATTTTCAGTGCCGCTTTTATGGCATACGCCGGAATCGCGTATTTCCAGAACCAGATTAATCTCGCTGCGTTCTCGGCGACACTCACGGGCGCGATACTCGCATTCCTCTGGTTCAATATTCCTCCGGCGCGTTTCTGGATGACGGAAACCGGTACAATGGGACTCACTCTCACACTCGCGGTCATAGCATTCATGACCGATACTCCGGGGAACGGTTACGGTATCGCGGCGCTTCCGATAATCGCGTTCCCGCTCGTCATCACAGTTTTTTCAAACATCATTCAAGTCGCATCAAAGAAGATTCGCGGGAAAAAAGTTTTTAGAATCGCCCCTCTGCACCATCATTTTGAGGCTATAGGCTGGCCTTCGTATAAAGTGACTATGCGGTACTGGATTATTTCAATCGTCTGCGCAATTGTCGGGATGATAGTCGCTCTTATTAAATAGGTATGAAATTTGTTTCCGGCGATAAAGTATTTTTCATGCTCGTACTCTGCATTGTGCTCGCCGGTCTTGCGATATTCTCTTCCGCTTCTCTAGGCTTACTTGCCAGAGAAAGCAGTTCCGTATCAGAGGACATTCTGTTTCAGGCAGGGTTGGGACTTGGTCTCGGATTTTTAGCATTGTTTCTCGCGCGCGCGATACCTCTTACTCTTATAAAACGCCTGTCGCCTTATATCTATGTAATCACGATTCTATTCACCGCTCTTGTTTTCGTTCCCGGAATAGGATTTCAGTCGGGAGGCGCCACACGCTGGATAGATATAGGCTTCACGACCGTACAGCCTGCTGAATTCCTTAAAATAGGATTCGTTCTTGTTCTCGCGTGGTGGCTCGCGCCGCGCGCGCGCCAGCTCGCGGATTTTAAAAAAGGATTGCTCCCGTTCATAGTCATACTTGTTCTGCCGAGTGTTCTTCTTCTCGCACAACCGAATACTTCCACAACACTCCTTATTTTGGCGACGGGTTCTGTGATGTACTTCGCCGCCGGAGCTCCGTGGAAAGACTTCGGTATTCTCGCACTCGGCGTTATTCTCGCACTCGGCATTGTCGTTTCAGTACGACCGTATGTACTGGAACGGATAAAAACATTTATTGATCCGTCGGCGAATTCATTGACCAGCGGATACCAGATACAACAGTCCTTAATCGCCATCGGCTCCGGCGGTCTGCTCGGAAGAGGACTTGGACAAAGCGTTGAGAAGTTTAATTATCTGCCGGAGCCCGATGGCGATTCTATATTTGCCGTATTCGCAGAGGAAGCAGGATTCGTCGGGACATTTATTCTTATAGCGCTTTTTTTAGCCTTATCGGCGAGAGGAATAGTAATATCAGGATATTCTCAAGACCTTTTCGGCGGTCTCGTAGCACTCGGATTGTCGTTCATAATTATTTTTCAGGCGTTTATCAATATAAGCGCGATGCTCGGCATTATTCCTCTCACAGGAATGCCTCTGCCGTTCATCTCTCACGGCGGTACCGCGCTTGTGGTCGTTCTAGTCATGTGCGGCCTTATCCTCAACGTCGCCTCCCATCGCAAGACCTAAATACTTTAATGAGAAAACTCCTTATTCTGACCTATAGGATAAATTAAGGAGTAATAACCATCCACAATACAATGCGGTCGCACTATGTTTTGGATAGTAGTGAATAGACAGGTATCCACAACTTTACGCTATAGCGTTAAGTCTTGGATAGTACCTATAAATTAATTTGACTTATACCAGACTTAAGCATAACCTATACGTGGATGTTTCCACCAATCACCACTTGAAATTGGAGGATATATGTACGAATACAGTTCGGTTTTTCTGGAGCACGAAGACTGGCCGGAATGGTTTACGCTTGATTTCCATCCGGGTTCTGGCCGAAAATCTCCGCCACGTCTGCTTATCGGCTTTGCGAGGGAGCCATTACAACGGCTTATCACAAAGCTTCCGAAATGCATACTGATCAACACTTTTAAAAAGAGCTTGCAGGAGGAGGGTGTCGAGGCAGCCTTTCTTCTCGATACTGACAAGCCATGGGGCTTCTGCGGGGTGCTTGAGCCATATCGACGAGCGAACCGCGATGATAGGCACAAGTTCATCGAGTACTCCATCCTCATTCCGCAAGTAGAAAAAGATGCCGGAAAATGTAAGGACTGTGGCGGCACGCTTGAGGTCGATGGCATGAACTGTTTCCACTGCGACGGAACGGGCAGGGAGACGGTAAGAGAATATGGTTCCCTTGACCGAATCGCCGCGACACTTCATGTCCTTGGGTTCATCTTGGACAAGCCCGATAAGGAATTGCTTGCTGGGATCAACATCGAGCAAAAACAGCTCTTGTCAGTACGAACTTTTTTCGGCAGTGGTCACGCGCACATCGGTGCTGTTCTTTCCAGACAGTTTGGTGACTATGTGCGTTCGCTCTCGGAACAAGAGTTGCCAGAAGTGAAAGCTGCAATCAAGAGGGCTTACCTGTGGATGTTCCCGAGATACAAGAAGTTTGGCGACTTCCATTTCAGAGCCAATGTTCAGCGTAATGGACAGCTCATTATCGATGTTCCTGGTAGTGCATGTGGTCTGTATGTGGATGGTTTCAGCAGAAGCCTGAAAGAAGTTTCTGGACCGATGGAACTCGATTGCCACAACGTCGACGGGCACCATCAGCAACTGACGCTTCTCTCGGGTCTTGCCACACTCTGCGGTGCGGTCAGAAAAAATCTGTATCCCAACGCATGAGGAGAATCAACCGCGCCGCCCCAGCAGTTTAGGGGCGGCTTTGTTTTTCTATGCGAGAAAGACAGTGTATACTTTAATGCATGACCATTGTGTTTACTGGAGGGGGGAGTGGGGGGCATTTTTATCCCATTATCGCCATCGCCGAGGCTCTGCAGGACCTTGTTCGTGAGGAACAGCTTCTCGCTCCCAAGCTCTACTATCTCGCTCCAACTGCATTTGATGAAAAAGCACTTTTTGAAAATGGCATCACCTATATTTACACGCCGGCTGGGAAGGTGCGCCGGTACGCCTCACTGCGAAATTTTACCGACTCTTTCATTACGTTCATCGGAACCGTTTCTGCGCTTTTTACTCTATTCCGCCTGTATCCGGACATTGTGATGAGCAAGGGAGGATACGGGAGCGTGCCGACGACGTTCGCTGCGCGCATCCTCGGTATTCCCGTCTTCATTCATGAATCGGATGCGAAGCCGGGCAGAGCGAATCTGTTCGCATCCAAATGGGCGGTAAGAATCGCAATATCATTTGAAAGCGCCGTGAAATTTTTTCCGGAGAAAGTTAGAGGTAAAATAGCCAGAACGGGCATTCCGATACGCAAGGCGCTTATGAGAATAGAGAAAGAGGGTGCTAGACAATATCTCGGTCTTGAAGAAGACATACCGACTGTTCTTATTCTCGGAGGGTCGCAAGGAGCGATGCATATAAATGAAATCGTCATATCGGCCCTGTCGGACCTCGTATCGTTCGCGAATATTATCCATCAAACCGGACAGGCCAATTTCAAAAATGTTCAAGAAATCTCCACTGTTGCGCTCATGAAAAATCCGCATGCCGACCGTTATCACCCTATCAACTATTTGAACGAAATATCCCTCCAGAGGGCTGCGGGAGTAGCAGACGTTGTTGTCTCGCGCGCGGGTGCTAACTCCATCGCCGAAATCGGTCTCTGGAAGAAGCCTTCTATCATCATTCCGATTCCGGAATCTGTAAGCCATGACCAGCGCACCAATGCCTATGCGTACGCGAGAACCGGTGCGGCCATAGTTCTTGAAGAAGAAAATCTCACACCGCATCTTATCGTTTCTGAAATCAAGCGCATTACTGATAATCCGGAGCTCGGAAAGCGCATGGGGGCTTCCGCGCAGGGATTCACGGACCCTGACGCCTCTCGTATTCTCGCCGGTGAGATACTGTCCATTGCTCTTACTCACGAATCATGAATCCCGTTAGAAATAATGAATATAAAATATGAATTCTATTTCTAACGGGATGAAGAATTTTATAACACGATTCGCTCCGTCTCCTACCGGATATTTGCACGCCGGCAATTATCGCACTGCTGTGTTCGCCTACCTCTTCGCGAAGCATGAGGGCGGGAAATTTATCGTACGCATAGAGGATACGGATGCAATGCGTTCTAAGCCGGAATATGAGGAATCCATATTTGAAATGCTTGCGTGGCTGAATCTTCCGTCCGATGAACAGTACCGCCAGAGCGAACATAGGCCGAGACACCGAGAACTTCTGAAAAAGCTTATTGCCGACGGCACAGCATATATTTCAAAAGAAACACCGAAGAATCCCGGTGATAGGGAAGAGGTTATACGTTTTAAAAATCCAAATGGAGCAGTCTCGTTCACTGATGTCATCCGCGGAGAAATAACTACGGACGTTTCCGACCTCGGAGATTTCATCATTGCACGTTCGTTGGACGAACCGGTCTTTCATTTCGCCGTTGCGGTGGACGACTCAGACGAGAATGTTACGCACGTCATCCGAGGTGCAGACCATATATCAAACACTGCGAGACAGATACTTATTCAACGCGCTCTCGGCTTGCCTTCACCTCTCTACGCACATCTGCCTCTCATTTTTGATAACACTCATAAGAAGCTCTCTAAACGCACCGGCGCTAAGGCGCTTATTGAATATCGCGACGAAGGAATTTTGCCTGAAGCAATGCTCAATTACATCGCATTCCTCGGTTGGAACCCCGGCGATGTTCGTGAATATTTGTCACGCGAAGAACTTGTTCAAGCATTTGATATATCGCGCGTACAGAAGGGGAGCGCAATCTTTGACGAGGTTAAACTTTTCTCGGTAAATCAACATTGGATGCGCGAGCTCTCTGATGACGATTTCATTACAAGGTCCGACCTTGGGAAACTTGCATTAAGGTCGGACCTTGTTTTGAAAGTCGTTCCTCTGTTGAAGGAGCGTGCAAAGACTTTTAAAGAGGCGCGTGAGATGCTTACCGGCGAATTGTCATTCTTCTTCAATAAGCCAAAACTTGATAAAAACCTGCTTCTCGCGAAGGAGCCGTCAGAACGTACGGGCATAGCAATATCGGCCTTAAAAGGCCTTTTAGAGCCTATAAAAGCTCTTCCTAACGGCGTATCAGCCGAAGCGGTCAAGAGTGCGCTTATGCCGTTAGCTGATGCCGAAGAGACAAAAGGGAAGGGAGGCAGGGGTGCGGTGCTCTGGCCCTTACGATATGCTCTCTCCGGGGCGCAGCGCTCTCCGGACCCTTTCACTCTCATTTCAATTCTTGGCATAGAAGAAACTCTTTCGCGCATAGATAAGGCTATTGCTATACTTGAAGGATGATTCGTTACTTGTTTTTTATTTTTCTTTTCTTATTGTCTGCAGGCTTCTTTTTTGGAATTACAGAATTCGTTTTGGCAGATGCGGTATCTGATATTCAAAGGCAGATTGATGCGAACAACAAACAGATTGAAACGCTTCAAGAAGACATTGCCTCATTTCAAAAAGAACTCGATATGCTCGGAACGAAGAAGAATACGCTTCAATCTACAATCACTTCTCTAACGCTTTCGCAGAAGAAACTCTCTAGCGAGAGTAAGGTCACACAGAGTAAAATCGCTTCTGCCAATCTCAAGATAAAAGAGCTTACGCTCTCAATCGGCGATAAAGAAACAATCATTGCCGAAAATCAGGATGCTATCGCCAAAGCGCTTCGGAGTATCGCTGAAGA
>Ga0082335_1008885_pt1 | contig 11163 bp, 5 predicted proteins | sample Subgrocontami58m_FD_72375 | JGI IMG/M metagenome (GOLD analysis project Ga0082335, IMG submission 72375) | Subsurface groundwater microbial communities from S. Glens Falls, New York, USA - GMW37 contaminated, 5.8 m (SPADES assembly) (version 2) ...
CCCGTTAGTGATGTATTGCCCGTTGGAGACCGCATAGCTCACGGTGCTAGCGCTCTGACCCTTATCAAGGAAGGGCACGCCGTAGGCCTCCGTATACCACAGGAAAGCGAGTGTGGTCATTGTTGAGAACGCTCCCATGATGAGCGTGTGCCGCAGCTTGCCCTTCTTCTTTTCCTTCTTCTCCACACTTTTCTCAGCGATAGTCATGTCTGTCCCCCAAAGGAAGATGCGTACTGGCGAAGCCCTTCTCGTTTCGAGGCCATGCTAGTAAGAAGCCTGTGAAGGCTTTGTGAAGACCAACAGTGCACAAAGTGAATAATACATGTTGATTAGTCTTTTCTGATATCCACCGCGCTGAAAGGTGCAAAGGAGGGATGCTTGTTAGGCCTTGAAGGTGTATGGCTGCCGCTGTCACTTGCGGTGAACGGTTTCGCAGTTGACCGTTGTGGCGGCATATGCGATGCAGATGTCGTCACCGGCCCCGCCGGCCGCGCGGAGACCGCCTTCTTCCCCGCGTTCGGCGAGAACACCCTCGCCGTCACCCTCCCCGCCTTCCCCGACGTCCCGGCGGCTCTCCGCGTCACCCGCGGACGCGCCGACTTCCGAGTTTCCCTCTCGCCCGCGCCGCCGCTCCGCGCCGGCGATCCGCCCGACCTCACCGTCACCGCGATCGACGCGGACGGCGTCGCCCTCGCGGACTACACCGGAGCGGTGCGCATCGTCTCTTCCGACCCGCGCTCCCTCTTCCACGACTTCACCCTCGTCTTCTCTCCTGCGGACGCCGGTTCCATCACCGCGCGCTTCGTCGCGTTCTTCGTCACCGCGGGCACGCACACCCTCACGGCGACCGACCTCCGCGAGCCCGGGTTCCCCGCCGTCCTCGAAGGCATCGAAGTCCGCCCCGGACCCGAGGCCCAGTTCCTCTCGGTCTCCGGCAACGGCGACGCCGTGCTCCAGACCGGCGAGACGCCGCCCGACAGCGTCACCCGCGTGCTCGACGCCTTCGACAACCCCATCCCGGACCGGGAAGTCGCCGCCGCCGTATTCCGCCTGGGTTTCCTCGAGGCGCTCTCTTCCGCGCGCACCGACGCGCAGGGCGTCGCGCGCATCCCCTTCGCCCCCTTTGCGACCGCGGGCACCCGACTCGTCCGCGTCGAGCCGCCCGGCTCGGGACTCGCTCCCCTCGACTTCTCCTGGATCGTGGCCGAGGTCCTCGCCACCGGGACCGTCGGCGCCGCCGGCGGCAACGTCGCTGCGGCGGATGGCTCGACCGTCGTCGTGCCCCCCGGCGGCGTCGCGCAAAACGTGACCTTCACCATCGCCACGGTCCCGAGCGACGATCCCGACCTGCCCCCGCTGCCTGCGGGCACCGTGGGCGTCGGCGACGGCGTGGACTTCGGACCGGCGAATGCGCCGCTCACGGGGACCATCCAGCTCGGCGTCGCCTACCCGGAATCGGCCCTGCCGCCCGACGCCAGCGAGGAAGACCTCGTCCTCATGCGGTTCGACGCGGCCACCGGGACCTGGGTGCTCGCGGAGACCGCCTATCACGACGCCGCGTCCGACACCTTCACCGTGGAGACCGATTCGCTCGACGGCATCCTCTTCCGGTTCGCCTTGCTCCCCCCAGGAGTCGAGCAGCCGCCGGCCCGCAATCCGTCCACCGGCGGCGGGCGCGACTCGGTGATGCTCCACTCCGGCGAATTCCTCTGGGGCGGCACCGACCTGTTCGTCGAGGGGCGCGGGATGGACTTCGCGTGGACCCGCACGTACCGCTCGGGAAGCCTGGCGCAGCGCGGGCTCGGCGTCGGGTGGGACTTCAACTACAACCTGCGCATCGAGCCGCTCGGGGAAGCGGGAACTGCCGACGCGCTGCTGCACGAGGGCGGCGGCCGGCGCGAGCGGTTCGGCGCGACCCGCCCTCCGGGCCAGTACTATCTCCTGCAATTCGACGCGCGCGCAAACGCGTACCGCATGCAGTTCCGCGACGGCACGCGCTACGACTTCGCCGTGCGCAACGGCGGCACCTGGCACCTCTCGCGCATGAGCGACCGCAACGGGAACTTCCTCTCCTTCCTCTATGTACCGTTCAACCGCGGCCTGGTGCTGGGCGAGATCGTCGATACCATGGGCCGGTCGATCCGGGTCCTGCGCGACCGCCTCGGGCGCATCCAGGGGCTGAGGGACTTCGCGGGCCGGACCGTGGCGTACGCGTACGACGGCAGCTCGAACCTGATCGGCGCGGGCGGGGCGGAGTCGTCGTTCGCCGGACCCGGCGGAGCCGTCGCCTTCGGGCGCAAGACCACCCGCTATACTTACCTTTCCGCCAAGGCCGGGGCCGCGCTGAACCACAACCTGGAGTCGATCACCGACCCAATGCTGCAGACCTTCCTGGTCAACGCGTACGACGCGGAGGACCGGGTGGTGCGCCAGCAGTACGGGCGTGCGGACCAGTTCTATACCTTCGAGTACGGACCGACGGCGACGCTGATGACGGATCGGCGGCGCACGCCGATCCAGGTGGCGCACAACGCGACGAGCAACTCCACGCGCCGCACGGTCGCGGGCCGCTTCACGACGACGATCACGTACAACGCGGACATGGAGGAGACCTCGCGGCAACTGCCGCGCGGCAACCGGATCGAGCGCAAGTACGACGAGGAGAACGGGGACCCAATGGCTCAGGGAAACCTGCTCGCCGTGCGGTGGGTGGGATTCGACAATCGGGAAGCGATCGAGCGGAGGTTCACGTACGAGCCGCGCTTCCAGAAGGTGAAGACCGCGCGCAACGGGCGCGGCTTCACGACCACCTTGATCTTCGACTACGAGACGGGGCGCGGGAGCGCCGGAGACGTGGTGGAGGTGCGCTACGCGACCGCGACCATCGGCAGGGCCGCGCCGCAGGTCGCGACCCGGCGACTGGGGTACGACCCGTTCGGCCGGGTGGTGGAGGAGATCGACCCCAAGGGGTTCGTCGACCTGTACGAGTACTTCTCCGAGACCGACCCGGACGGCGACGGTGTGCCTTCGGGCGCACCGGCGGACGGACGCGTGCTGGACGCACGGGGCGGGGGCTACCTCGCGCGGGTGCTTCAGGATGCCGAGGGTCTCAAGTTGCCGACCGACATGGAGTACAACGCGGTGGGGGACGTGCGGACGGTGATGGACGCGCGGCGCTTGACCACGCGGTACACGGTGAACGCGCTGCACCAGGTGGTGGAGACGATCGCGCCGTCGCCGCTGGAGTATCGGACGGCGTACCTCTTTGACGGGAACGACAACCCGGTGCGGACGGACGTGGAGAACCGGACCGAGGCCGGGGCGGCGGACGCGAACGGGCTGTTGACGACGACGATGCGGCACGACGTGCTCAACAATGTCGTGCTGCACTCGGCGGAGATCGATGAGGGGCTGACGGCGGACACGGCGATGACGTACGACCCCGAGGAGAACGAGATCGCGCGGCGGCTGCCGGAAGGCAACCGGATCGAGAGGACGTACGATGCCCGGAACCTACAGGAAAGCCGAACGATGGGCGCGGGGACGAGCGAGGCTTCGACGACGTTCTTCGGGCTGGACGGCAACGGGAACGTGGAAACGGTGACGGACGGCAACCGGCATGCGCACCGGAGCATCTTTGACGGCCTCGACCGCGAGGCGCGGCGTCTGGACCCGCTGGGGAACGAGACGTCGTTCCGGTACGACGCGAACTCGAACGTGGTGGAAACGGCAAGTCGGGACGCGCTGCGGAGGTTGCTCGCGCAGACGACGAACACGTACGACGAACGGGACCGGCGGGTGCGCGAAGAGCGGTTGTTCCTGAACTCGGACGGTGCGGCGGTCGAGGACGGGCTGGCGACATCGCGATTCGAGTGGGACGAGAACGAAAGGTTGGTTGGCGCGTTCGACGACAACGGGAACGGGCGGTTGCGTTTCCATGACGGCGCGGACCGGGAGGTGCGGCAGGAAGACGCAGTCGGGGACGTGGTGGAGCGCGTGTTGGACGGAAACGGGAACGTGCAGCGGCTGATCGAGCGTCAGTTGAACCGGGCGACCGGGACGGTGGCGGTGCGGGAGACGGCGCACGAGCATGACGCGTTGAACCGGCGGACGGCGACGGTGGAAGACGCGACGGCGGGGGGCAAGAACCTGCGCACCGTATTCCGGCACGATTCGCGGGACAACGTGGCGCTGGCGGTGGATGCCGAGGGGAAAGCGACGCGGAGGCGGTTCGACGGGCTGGACCGCCTGGTGGAGACGATCTTCGACGAGGGCGGGCAGGCGATTCCGGTGCGGCAGGAGTGGGACCGGAACTCGCGGCTGACGGCGCGTATGGACGGCAACGGCAACCGCACGGAGAACAGGTACAACGCGCGCGACCTGGTGACGGCGATCCTCTCCGCGGACCGGACGGCGAAGATGGTGGAGTACGACGGCGAGGCGAACGCAACGCGGGTGCAGGACCAGAACGGGACCGTGCTGCGGAACGAGTACGACGAGGCGGACCGGTTGACGGGCCGGAAGGTGCTGCCGGGCGCGGGGGTGATCGGCGCGACGGTGGAGAGGTACGAACACGACGGTCTGTCGCGGAGGACGGTGGCGGAGAATTTCGAAGGGGCGGCGCGGATCGCGCGTTGCGAGTGGGGCTTCGACACGCTCTCGATGGCGGACCGGGAGACGCAGGCGGTGGGTGGGCAGGCGCCGCGGACGGTCCGGTGCACGTTCGACGGGGTAGGGAACCGGACGGGATGCCTGTATCCGGGAAGCCGGGGAGTGGTGCAGTCGTTCGATGCTGCGAATCGGTTGGCGGTGGTGAAGGACGGGCAAGGTCGGGTGGCGGACTTCGACTGGGTGGGTGGGCGCGTGGCGCGGCGGACGTACGGGAACGGGATCGCGAAGGAGGTGACGTACGATCCGCTGTACCGACCGACGTCGATCCGGCACGTGGACGAGGTGGGGAACGAGAAGGCGCGGTTCGACTACGCGTACGACGGCGTGCACAACCGCGTGTTCGAGAAACGCGCGCACGACGGGGAGGGAGACGCGTACCGGTACGACGGGATCTACCAGGTGACGGGGGTGAAATTCGGCGTGCCGGCCGCGGACCTGGACAGGGCGCGGACGTGGAGCAGCTATGCGACGTGGCGGAACAAGCACGAGTGGGCGTTCGACGCCGTGGGGAACCGGGAGACGATGGACCGGGACGGAGTGGTGGAGACATACAACCACTCGAGCGGGGCCTACACGCCGGACCCGATGAACGAGTACTTCGAGGTGGGCGGGCTCACGCAGACGCACGACGAGAACGGGAACCTGACCGACGACGGGACGTTCACGTACGAGTACAGCTACAAGAACGAGCTGATGCGGGTGACGCGGAAAGCGGACGCGGTCGTGGTGGGGTCCTACGCGTACGATGCGGGCGGGAGACGGGTGGAACGGGTGCAGGGAAAGAAACAGGGGGTGACCCAGCGATACTATTGGATGGGGTGGCAGCTGCTGGAAACCCGGGATGACCTGGATGTGGTGGTGGAAAGCCACGTGTGGGGGACGGGGATCGACGAGCTGCTGACGAGCGACCTGCCCGGCGGGCGGTTCTTCATGCACGAGAACGCGATCGGGTCGGTGACGCAGGTGAGCGAGGATCGGACAGCTCGGTTCGGGGCGGCGAGGATCGTCGAGGAGTACAAGTACCGCGACATCTACGGCAAGGCGGACTTCTTCAGTTGCGTCGATTCCGGGAGCAGCCGGGTCTGCACCAGCCAGAGCGGGACCGTGATCGGGAACCGGCACCTGTTCCAGGGGCGGGAGTGGGATAGCGAGGCGGGGTTCTATCAATTCCGGTATCGGGCGCAGAGTCCGGCGGTGGGGAGGTTCTCGCAGCGGGATCCGATGGGAACAAGTGGCGACAGCCTCTACAACTTGTACCGATTTGCCGCAAACGCGCCGCTGAGATGGGTGGATCCATGGGGTCTTGACCCTGTCTCACCTCTCTGCAAGTGGGCTCGCGAAAGGCGGGACCATTGGAAGAGTGAAGCGGAGTCTGCAGCAGAGGATATCAATAGGTTCATGCGTGAAAGGATGAGGGGTACGCAAGGGCCAGAGGCTGGTAGCGAGAGGGAGATGTGGAAGCGCGCTAACAATGCGGTGAGTATGAAGAAATTCTGGCAGAACTTGGTTGACAAGTATTGTCGCGACCCTCAAGGAGACGGGGGAAAACCCCCACCGGAGCCTCCGGGGCCAGGAGGAGGAGGGGTCTCCACCCGGCAGCCGGAAATAAGGGCTCCGGAGCCGGAACCCGACCCGACACCCCCCGGCGGCGTTGACGGCGGCGATGGCGACAGACCCCCAATTACGCCGGCTATGTATTGGGAGGCGGTGGTCCGAGGTACTGGGAAAGGCCTCATGGTAGCCGTGGTCATCTTGACTCCAGCAGATGAAGCTGTCGGCCTTGGATACGTGGTCGTGCGGGCGGCTCGCGTGCTCGTGGGCAAGTAGACGGGGCGAGAGCGCAGGAACGGCGGGATGAACGAACGTGACACGCGCATCAAGCGACGGGTCGAGGATCTGGTCGCCAGATTAGCTGGGCAGGACATGCAGGAGCGATGGAAGGCCGCAAGTGCATTGAGTGTCATGGGGGCGAGTGCAACTTCCGCTGTCCCTGCCCTGATCGATTTGCTCGCTGACCCTGAACTCGGCGACGTGGCAGCGGTCGTGCTGAGGGGCATCGGAGAGAGCGCGGTGCCTGCGCTAGTTGATGTGATCGGAGATCGGGAGCACTCTGGCTGGGATCTGGCAGTGCAGGCATTGGACTCCGATTGCCCTGACGCTGCTTCCGCGATACCAGCGCTCGTCGCAGAACTGGGGACACATGCGAGAGGGGATGCGGCAAAGCTGAAACTCGGGCGGATCGGATCTGCGAGCCTGCCCGATCTCGTTCGTGTGCTTGCGAGTGGAGACGAGTGGGCGACTGTGCGCGCTATCGAGGCTCTCGCCACGATACGCAGGCCTTGCCCGGCTGCTGTACAGCCGTTGACCGAGCTTCTGCGTCATCCGGATCCCCAGACGAGGATCGCTGCGGCAAGAGCCCTTGGCTGCATTGATCCCGAGGGCTCGCTGGCTACGGTACTCTCGCTACTCGTTTCGCTCTTGCGAAGTTCGGAATCGGTGCAGATCCGCGAATGCGCGGCAGAGGCATTGGGAGTAATTGGGTCGAAAGCGTGCGCGGCGATCCCCGCGTTGATCGAGGCGACCCATTGGGCGGATTCGGATCTCCGGACTATTGCTGCACATGCGCTTGCCGCCATGAACCAACGCACTGCTTGCGCTGTTGCCCTTCCTATCCTGCTGGCGTTTCTTGATCAAGTGACTTCCTCGACCGATCGCTGTAAAGAACTGCCAGGCAACAAAGAGTTCCTCGGTACACGGGCACTTCGAGCGATCGGCTCCATGGGAGATCACGCACAGTCCGCGGTTCCGACAATCGCGGGGCATCTTCGCTCCGAGGATCTGGGACTTGAAGCCGCCAAGGTCCTCGCCCACTTGGGCCGCGCTGGTCAAGAGGTTCTTCTCGACTGCTTTCAGACTGGCGAGAAGCTGGCACGCGTTGCGATCGACGCCTTCCGTTCACTGGGGGCCGCCGCATTGCCACTGCTTCTGACCGGACTAGGCGATCCCAGAGAGTCGGTACGGTACCACAGCGCGCTTCGTCTCGGGTCCCTGGGGCGCTACGCAGTTTGTGCCATTGCCGCACTGAGGGACGCAGCTCTACGCGAGTCGCCTCGGGTCCGCCGGGCCGCTCGGATCGCGGTGAAGAGCATTCTGCACAGTGCCCGACGTGATCGGTGATAGGGCGTATGGTCAAGAAACTCGTCGGTGACCATCTCCGATTTGCTATGGTCCTGTAGCGGAAGGGGATGCGGCGACTTGCGGGGAGGCAAGTTCGATGGACTGGCGGACGATGCTGGCGCACATCACGGGCAGCGTAGATGAGGGCCTGCGACTGCGCAACCAGTACCTGCTCGCCGAGAATCGGATCCTGCGCGCCCACCTCCCAAGCAAGCCGAAGCTGACCGATCCGGAGCGGAAGACGCTCGCGGAGATCGGCAAGGAACTGGGGCGCAAAGCGCTCGCCGAGGTCGCGACTCTGGTCACCCCGGAGACGATTCTCGGGTGGCATCGCAAGCTGGTCGCGAAGAAGTTCGATGGGTCCAAGAAGCGTGGGACCCCTGGGCGGCCTCCTACGCCCAAAGAGGTGGAGGAGTTGGTCTTGCGATTCGCGCGCGAGAACCGCTCGTGGGGCTACCGGCGAATCGTCGGCGCGCTGGCCAACGTCGGGCACACGGTGAGCCACCAGACGGTGGCCGACATCCTGCGCCGCCACGATCTTGCGCCTGCCCCGGAGCGAAAGCGCGGTACGACTTGGGCGGAGTTCATTCGGATCCACAAGGACGTTCTGGCTGCAGCGGACTTCTTCACGGCGGAGGTGTGGACGCGGGGAGGGCTGGTGACCTTCTACGTGCTATTCCTGATCCGTTTGGCGACGCGGGAGGTGCACATCGCGGGAATCAGCCCCAATCCAGATGAAGCGTGGATGACGCAGGTGGCGCGGAACATCTCGATGGCGGATGTGGGATTCCTGGCGCCCGGGGACCGGTTGCTGCACGACCGCGACGGCAAGTTCTGCGCTGCATTCCGGGCCACGCTCGAGTCCGTTCGTGTGAAGACGATCCCCCTGCCCCCGCATTCGCCGAATTTGAACGCCTTCGCGGAGCGCTTCGTTCGCAGCGCCAAAGAGGAGTGCGTGGATCGAGTGGTGCTGTTCGGCGAGGAGTCGCTGCGCCGGTGCGTTCGGGAGTATGTGAAGCACTATCACGAGGAGCGCAATCACCAAGGCCGCGAGAATCGCATCCTGCTTCCCCGCGAAGCGGATCGCATCGGCGCGACGCGGGGCGCCGTTCGACGGCGGGAGCGGCTCGGCGGGCTGCTGGGCTTCTACCGGAGAATCGCAGGATGATGCCTGCTGCTGGCGCAGCTCGAATGCCCTCAGGGGTGTCGAGCGCTCGATGCGGATCGCGATATCGCGCTCGCAGGTTCCCGGTTGGTTCATCCGTCACGGCCGCGCGCTGCGCGCGCTGAGCTTGGCGATCTTCGTCCTGGAGCTGCCTACCCATGCACCGGTCCGGTGGTCGCCTTCCTCCTTTCCGAAGCGGCGGAGTTCGCGGTCACCCCCTTCGTGTTCGGCTCGGAGACCGGCCTCCACCCGCTTTCCCTCATTCTCTCGTTGATGCTGATGGGGGAACTGTTCGGCTTCTTCGGCGTCCTCCTCGCCATCCCCCTCGCGTCCATCGCCAAGATCCTCTTCCAGGAGTTCGTCCTGCCGCCGCTCCAGGCCCTCTCCCACGAGGCGCCCGAGCCGCAGCCGGCCTGACCCGAGCCCATGGCCGAATCGACACCCCCGCCCGACGACGCGATGCGGCGCCTCCAGGAGTTTCTGGAGGGGCACGGCTACGACCTGGCCACCATGAAGAACGTCCTCGAGGTGATCCACCCGGCCGACCTGGCCTACCTGATCGAGGACCTCGGGCTGGAGGAGAAGATCAAGCTGTTCGAGATGCTCGGGCCGGAGATCGCCGCGACCGTGCTCTCGGAAGTCGACCCGCGCACGCAGGCCGAGCTCGTCGAGCACGCCGACCGCGGCAAGGTCAGCGAGGCGGTCGGCAAGATGGAGCCGGACGACACCGCCGACCTGCTCGAGCGCGCTGCCCCGGGACAGGAGGCGACGCTCCTCCAGAACGTCGACGCCCGTCATGCGGAGCAGGTGCGCCAGCTCATGCAGTTTGCCCCGGGCACCGCGGGCGGCCGCATGACCAGCAACATCGTGCGCGTGCGCGACGACATGACCGCGGGAGACGCCCTCGGCGCGATCCAGGGCTCGGTCGAAGCCGAGATGCTCGAGTCGATCTTCGTGACCGACCCGGACGGCCGCTTCCGCGGGGTGCTCTCGTTGCGATCGCTGCTGCGGGCGGCCAAGCCCACCCCGGTGGCGACGCTGATGGACCCGCACGTCAGCACCTGCCGCCCGGACGAGCGCCAGGAGGCGGCGGCGCGGATCGTCGCGCGCGAGGACATCGCGGCGCTTCCGGTGGTCGATGAAGCGGGGATGCTCCTGGGCGTGATCACGCACGACGACGTGATCGACGTGATCCAGGAGGAGGCGATCGAGGACCTGTTCAAGATCGCCGGCACCGGCGGCGAGGTTTCCGCCCGCGATCCCGTGCTCAAGCGCGTCTTCGTGCGCCTGCCGTGGCTCCTGCCGACCATGTGCGGAAGCATGCTGGTGGGCTGGCTGATGAACCACTTCAGCGGCCCCCTGGGCGCGCGCTTCGCCGTGGTTTCCTGCTTCATCCCGATCATGATGGCCACCGGCGGCAACGTCGGGCTGCAGTGCTCGACTCTCATGGTGCGCGGGCTCGCCACCGGCGAGGTCGGGCCGGGAAGGGTGATGCGCACGCTGTTCGCGGAGAGCCGGGTGGGCTTCACGATCGGGGCGATCTGCGGGCTCCTGACCGGCCTGTCCGCGCACCTGTTCAATTCCGACCTCGCGCTCGGCGCGATCGTGATGGTGTCGATGTGGGTCGGCGTCTCGGTCGCCGCGACCGCCGGCACCCTGCTGCCGATCATCTGCACCAGGGTCGGGGTCGACCCCGCGATCTCGGCGGGGCCGTTCATCACCGCGCTCAACGACCTGACTGCGACCGTCATCTACCTGAGCATCGCGCAGGCGATCCTGACATGAGCACGCGCAGGGCTTTGTTCGCCGCGGTCGACCTCGGCACCAACTCGGTCAAGCTCCTGGTGGCGCGGGCCGGAGCCCGGGGCGGGGTCGAGGCGGTGCACCAGGAGGTGGTGATCACGCGCATCGGCGAGGGGCTGGCGAAGTCCCGCCGGCTCTCCCCCGCGGCCGCGAAGCGCACGCTCGCGACGCTGGAAGGCTTCGCCCGCACCGCCGAACGGCTGGGCGCGGAGCGGGTGCGCGCGGTGGCCACGAGCGCGCTGCGCGATGCCGCCGAAGGGCCGGCCTTCGTCGAAGACCTGCGCCGGCGCACCGGTTGGGAGATCGAGGTGATCAGCGGCGACCGGGAAGCCGCCCTCGGATTTCTC
>Ga0082335_1008886_pt1 | contig 11159 bp, 6 predicted proteins | sample Subgrocontami58m_FD_72375 | JGI IMG/M metagenome (GOLD analysis project Ga0082335, IMG submission 72375) | Subsurface groundwater microbial communities from S. Glens Falls, New York, USA - GMW37 contaminated, 5.8 m (SPADES assembly) (version 2) ...
CCTATTCCGAACTCCACACGACATCGGCGCTTTGCGGCACCTGCCATAACGTGACGCACCCGCTGAACCGGATGCCGATCGAACGCACCTACGATGAATGGAAGGACAGCCCCTACGCCGCCGAAGGAATCGGCTGTCAGGAGTGCCACATGACCCCGGGGCCGGGATTCCAAAAAAATCCGGGCCGGGCGGCGACGGGCAGCGTCATGCGGGAGCATATTTTCACGCATTACTTTGTCGGCGGCAATACGCTGGTGACGAGGTTGCTCGGCTCGGAAAAGCATGCCCAACTGGCGACGGAAATGCTGCAGAGCGCGGCCAAAATGGAAATGCTGGCGGTCCAAGATTTGCGGCCCCGTGGCCTTACCGTGGTGACCATTCGGGTCCATAATGTCGGCGCCGGGCATAAACTGCCGACGGGATTCCCTGAAGGGCGAGAAATGTGGATAGATTTCCGGGCACTGGATGAACAGGGGAAAGAAATCTATCGTCTCGGCAAGCTGGATGGCGACGGGCATTTGGATAAAGGGACTCACACTTTTAAAGTGGTACTGGGCGACAAGGACGGCAAGGTTGTGGACCTGGAACTCTGGAACGCCACCCAAATCCTATCGGATAACCGCATCCTGCCGCGAGGCTATGCCGACGTCAGATTTGAATTCGCCATTCCCGAGGGCAGGCAGGGAAAAATAACCGTCATTGCGGACCTTTGTTATCATTCCTTCCCCCAGCCGCTGGTAAATTATTTGCTGGGAAGCGAGGCGCCGAAGGTGCCGACGGTGATCATGACGTCGCTAGCGGAAAAGCTTTAAGGGCAAAAGAACTTCTTTAGTTACCGCACATCATGCCGGTTATCGGTCCGGCGGCAGAGCACCTCCACAACCGCGGGCCCGCTGTTCTTCCTGGCTTGCTTTACCGCTCTCTTCACCGCCGGGGCAATCTTGTCCGGTTCCGTTATGGGGCCTTCGGCATGGGCGCCGAAAGACCGGGCCAGGGAAACAAAGTCCACCGGCGGCGAGTCCAGGTAGGCGCCTTGACCTCTCGTTTCCTCATTCCGTCCTCGGGACCTGGCGGTCAGGGCAAAGAAGTATTCGGAGTTGCCGTAACAGCGGTTGTTGTAGATCACCACCACGAGCGGTATCCGATTACTTGCTGCCGTCCAGATAGCCTGCGGGGTGTACAGGAGGTCCCCGTCCGGCTGGAGGTTGATCACCAGGCGGTCGTGTTTCCTGTTGGCCAGGGCCGCGCCCATAGCCACACCCATCCCCCGTCCCAAGCCGATGCCACCGGCCGGAATCAGCTGATAGGGTTTATCGATCACCCAGAGCCGCCTCGCCCATTCCACCAGGGCGGCGTGCCCGCTGGTCAGGACCCAGTCCTCGTTCTTGATTGCCGGCCAGATCTCGTGCAGGAGCCAACCCATGGCAATGGGTTCCTCGCGGGAGAGACTCTCGCCTTGCCGCCGCCACTCTTGGCGCAATTCGTCATGTCTCTTCTGCGATCGCTCCTGCCGCTGGCGGATGCCACCGGGCGAGGCCTTGCCGGCCATTTTCCGGCAAAGGCCAACCAGCTGGGGAAGCGCGGCGGCGGTGTCGGCCATCAGGGTAATATCGGCGGGCTGAAAACGCTGGCAGTCCTGCACCAGACTGCGGATCGCCAGGTCGCGGAGCGAGATGTCGATCACCTGGCACTTGGATGCCGGCGCCGGCGGATTTCCGGCGCTGCCTCGCAGCAACTCTCCCCGGAGGTCTTCCACATCCAGGGCCAATATCACATCGGCCCGGGATATGAGATTGGCCGCATCGCCTTTTAAGTCCAGCGGATGGTTATTGGGGAAATTGAAACGGCGGCCCAGGTCGATGACCGGAATGGCCAAAAGTTCGGCTAATTCTCTCAGGGAAGCGACGGCTTCCGGCGTTCTGCCCATCAGGTCGGCCAGGATAATGGGCCTTTCCGCTTTTACCAGGAGGGTAGCGACCCGTTTGAGGATACCCGGGTCGGGGTAGAGGGGACTCGCTGCCAGCAGGTGACCAAGAGGCGGAATTTCCACCGGCGGGATGGCGAGGGACTCCTGCATTTGGGAATCGAGGCAGATATAAACAGGCCCCCGGGGATGCTCGACGGCCAGGCGGTAAGCCCGGACAAAGGAATCGACGAGGCCGGTGGAACTGACAACATAGTCGTCCCATTTAACGAGATCTCGGACCAGGTTGCCCGGAACGTTGGCCGCATGGAGCCAGTCGGGCCGGTTCCTCCGCTCATGGGGGTCCAGAGGGGCGGCGCCGCCCAGGATCATAACGGGGGTCTTGTCGCACCAGGCGTTGTAAAGGGCCATGGCGGCATGCTCCAAGCCGACGATACCGTGCACCCCGACCGCCATGGGCTTGCCGGCGGCCGCCCCGTAGCCCTGGGCCATGGCCACCGCGATCTCTTCATGGAGGCAGAGCACCATTTCGGGATGGCCGTCACTGTAATTGACCAGCGACTCATGAAGTCCCCGGAACGTGGTGCCCGGATTATAGGCAAAGTATTCGATACCCAGGGCTTGCAGGAGGTCGACAATGAGGTCGGAACCATATTGGTTGTTCGTCATAATAATGCCGCCTTAATTCGGAAATTTGGGTTGCTCAGGTGATCTATTGCACAATTATTTCAATAGGGGCTTGACTATCTCATCCACCATCTTCTTCCAGCCCCGCTCCTGCTCGAAGTATTTGTCCCCTTCGGGGACCAGGAAATTGCCGCCCGCTTTCCTGACCTTGGCCGGGTGCAGATGGTCCACACGAACGTCGAGGCGGGCGCTCTGCATATTGGCCGCCTGACTGTAGAGGGTCTGGCCTTCCTGGGAAAGCAGGAAGTTAAGGAAAAGCCTGGTGGCGTTGGGGTGAGCGGCCTGGGTCAACAGGGCCACGCCCCCCGCACCACTGGCCACGTGGACGCCTTCCTTCGGCACCACGAACTCCACCGGGGCGCCGTTATCGACAAAAGTGGTGACCGTCTCGGTTTTGGGAGCAAAGGCAATGGCACTTTTGCCGCGGGCCATCCACTCCACTTGCAGGCGGGCATCCCTGGTGAAGGCGGGTTCCTGTTTAGCCATGACCTCCCGCCAGAAATCCCAGCCCATAAATGCCCCGCCGACGGCGGCAAAAGGCCTGAATCCTCCGCCTCCCGCCGTGGGGTCCTGGAAGATCAATTTGCCCTTCCACTTGGGGTCCAGTAAGTCACGGAAAGAAGAGATGGCCGGCTTGACGATCTCCGTGTTGATCGCCAGGTAGGTTACGGGTGAAGCCATGAAAGAAAGAGAAGTATGGGCGTCGTCGTTCCAGAAGAGCTTTCCCCGCCACCAGACCTTTTGAATCTGCTCCGGCACCGTGAGCTCCGGCAGCAGCAATTTAGGTTCCAGGCTATCGAGGATACCCAGGGGTTTTATGATGCCCACCAGGGAGTCCGAACCGCCAAAGACGGCGTCCGCCTGGAAGATACCCGCCCGGCGTTCCCTTTGCAGCTTTTCGGCCACCTGGGTGGGCCGGGCGATAACCATCTCGATGGTCACGCCGTACTTTTTCAGGAAGGTTTCCGCAAGCGGACCCTGGATGGCCGGGGAGTCGCCATAGAGAATTAGCTTCCCTTCCTTTTTGGCGGCCGCCACCAATTTCTGCCATTCTTCCTGCCGGAGACTTCCGGAAGCGCCGCCCGGCGCCAAAGCGGCAGGTTGTTTTTGCAACGCCGCGGTAGCGGCTGGGGCACCCAGCCCGGCCCCCACCGCGATTATGAGCAACACCACAAATATTATCCGCCAGGATTTTCCACTGAATACTAGCCCATTTGGTGACCCGGATGCCAAACCCATCATCTGCTCGCCTCCTTTCCCGGAAAGCTACCTCGCCACGGGGCAGCAAATCGCCGCCACCACACAGGGAACCCATATCGATAAGAACATTTCTTTTCCGGGAGGGAGTATAAGAAAAACGGTACTGTGTGTCAATGCAATAATGGACTTAATAAGCGTAACACCGGCAAACAAGTTAAATAATTGATAATAAATAGTGATGATTGCCGAAAGAAAGATAGTTAGTAGCAATGCTGTTGACCGGCGCGGTTACCGCGAGCGGTCCGGCGATCAGCCTTCCAAGGTCACCGTCTCCACCAGCACCTCGGCCGTTCCCGGTTTATAGATACCCAATTTCTTGGCAGCTCCGGCGCTCAGATCGATGATGCGGCCATCCACGAAAGGACCGCGATCGTTCACCCGGACGATGATGCTGCGTCGGTTGGAGAGATTGGTCACCCGCACGAAAATGGGCAGGGGTAAGTATTTGTGGGCGGCGCTCAAACCGTCTGGTTTGAAGGCTTCCCCGTTAGCCGTCATGTGCCCACCCGGCTGCCGGTACGTCTCATCCCCGTACCAGGAGGCGATCCCTTTTTGCCGGTAGCTTTCCGCTTGCTTGACCGTCATGGGCACATAGTTCTTCCCTCGTACCACGTAGGGTGAGGCCTTGACGCGGCCCCGGGCGATGGCTTCCTTGGGGGAGAGGCCATCGATGGTTTCGATGTCGCCGTTGGTTAACGGCCAGGAGAGCGGTGCGGTGACCACGTCAAAGGTAAATTCACCGACGGTGTAGATGGTACGGCCGGCGAATTTGGTTATCTTGTAGGCCATGACGACGGTTCCCTTGGTCAACCGGTAGGTGGTTCCCACCACGCCGCAGGCCGATAAGAGCACACAGGACGTACTCAAGAGTGTCATAAGGACAACGAATGGCGGTCTTTTGCTTCTCTTCTCAGGCATGGTTCAAGGCAGAGCAGGAGTTGTACAGAGGGACTCTCTGGCGCCGGCCCCAGGTGAAACGGGCTTTCATAATTACCTGTCCTCCATAACTCGCTTTTATGGTTCAGGTTACAATAAAACATCATCAGGTGTCAATGAAGGGTAATCCATCGACATAGGTAGCTTTAAACTACCATTGCGCTGCCATTTAATCCTCATTGCTTTACATTAGTATACAAAATAGTTTGATTATAAATAGTTGCTGTCAACTGTCGCCACGGCGGCAGGCGAAGGCAGGCAGGGGATTTGTCCACAACTTTATACAGGGGTCCAATATCATGAGTGAAAAACGCCTGGTCCCGGCTGATGAAACTATCGTCCTCAGTCCGTTCATAATAACCTTGATATATGCCGTGATCGGCGGGATGTATATCCTGTTGTCCGACCGTTTTGTGGCTTCCCTGGTCAAGGACCCCGGGACTCTGACGACTGTGCAGACGGTTAAAGGCTGGGCCTATGTCTTTGTAACTGCGGCGATGCTGTACCTGCTTATCAGGAGCCTGGCTCGACAACTGCAACGCCTCCTGCTACGGGCGACCCAAAGTGAACAGAAGTTCCGGGACCTTGTTGATTTGCTTCCCGAGCCCGTTTTCGAGACTGACCTCCACGGGGGGCTTACCTATGCCAATGGAAAATTTTTAACCTCCTTAAACCTCAGCGCCGATGATCTCAACAAAGGGGTAAATGTCTTTGATCACGTTGCGCCCGGGGAAAGAAGTCTCGCCGGGGAAAGATTTGCCAGGATCCTCCGCGAGGAAATCCTGGGAGCCCGGGAGTATTTATTGCTGAAGAAGGGCGGCGGAATGTTCCCGGCGATGGTCCATACCGCGCGGATCATGCGGGCAGGCGAGGTCTTGGGTATCCGGGGCGTCGTAGTTGATATCAGCGAGCGCAAGAAGCTGGAAGAGGAGTTGAGCGGATATCGCCAGCGCCTGGAGGAAATAGTGGCTAAACGCACCGCCGAATTTGCCGATGCCAACCGGAAACTGGCCCAGGAAATTGCCGAACGTGAAGAGACGGAAGCGAAGTTGTTATTGAAGGCGACCATTTTGGACAAGGCTGGAGAGGCGATCCTGCTTCTCAATCCCAAAGGCGATTTTGTCTATGCTAACGAAGCCGCCAGCAATACTTACGGATACAGCCGCGATGAATTTCTTACCCTGAACCTGCGTCAGCTCATGCAACCTCAGGATGCATCATTGACGGAAACGCGTCTGCAAGAGGTAATAAAAAAAGAACAACAGGAACAGGAAACGGTCCATCTTCGTAAAGACGGATCAGTACTGCCGGTGCAGGTGCGCCATCGGCTGATCCGGACTCGGCACGGTGAGTTCATCGTCAGCATCATCCGCGAGCTTGCGGACTGATTATGATGTCCTTGACTTACGCAAATTAGTCCTATAAAAATCAAAACAGCGCTCTACCTTTAGTGGACTTTCTGCCGGTACGCTCGGTGTGATGACCGTCAACGACGGTATCGCCCGTTTCTCTATCCTGTTCCAAAGGAAGAAATATGTAGCATGTCCGATAACTTGCCTGCGCTGCCTCAGCGTGATCAGATTATTCCGCCCCTCCAAGCGTTGCAAATGCTTATCCAAACGGTAAATCAATCCCTCGATCTTGACAGGATCCTCAATTGCGCCCTGGATAAGACCATGGAGCTCTTTCAGTGCCATGCCGCCCATGTCCGCCTTGTTAATGAAGCGGCGGACGAACTCATTCTTGCCGGCTTTCGCGGTTTCACCTCCATTGACTTACAGATATTTCGTAAGAATCTGAAAATTAAGGATAGTTTCATCGCGCCTTTATTGTCATCACCGGAAATTGTCGTTTTTGAAGACATTGATACCGATCCGCGTTACGGTGATCGTAATGGTATCGCACGACGGTTAGGTTGCCGCTCCCTGGTTTTCCTCCCCCTGATCGGCAAGGAGAAGTTGCTGGGCAGTTTGGCCATGGCGTATCGTGCCCCCCACCGCTATTCGACCGACGAAATCCAGCTCTTCACGACCATCGGCTATCTCATTGGGACGGCCATCGAAAATGCCCAACTTCACAGGGAAAAGCTGGAGGACGCCGAAAGGCTTTCCGCTATTTTTGAAAGTGTTGATGCCCTGGTCTATATTGCCGATATGGATACCGGGGAACTGCTTTTCGTCAATCAATATGGCAAACGGCTGTGGGGAGACATTGAAGGGAAGATCTGCTGGCAGGTGCTGCAGAAAGATCAGTCAGGGCCCTGCGCGTTCTGCACCAACAGTAAGCTCATCGACGCCGAGGGTAATCCTGCCGGTACGTATATCTGGGAATTTCAGAACACGGTAAATCAGCATTGGTACGAGTGTCGCGACCGGGCCCTGCGCTGGAAGGATGGCAGGCTGGTGAGGCTGGAAATTGCGACCGAGATCACCGAACGCAAGCGGGTGGAAAAGGCCCTGCGGGAGAGTGAAGAACGGTTCACGCTCGCCTTCCAGGCGGCCCAGGAAGGGGTGTGGGACTGGGATATGGAGACCAACCAGGTTTTCTATTCTTCGTGCTGGAAACGAATGCTGGGCTACAGCGAGGCCGAAGTGGAACCGCACATCAGCGCCTGGGAGCGCCTGCTGCATCCCGATGACAAGGCATCGGCGCACCAGGCAGTGGAGGCCGTCATGCGGGGGGAGCGGGATTACGAGATGGAGTTCCGCCTCCGGCATAAGGACGGCCATTACTTGGATATCCTCTCGCGGGGCTGCCCTTTGCGTCGGGACACGGACGGGCCGATCGTCAGGATAGTGGGCACCCACTTCGACCTTAGTGAACGCAAACGGGCGGAGGAGGCAATAAGGGAGTCGGAGGCCAAATTTAAAGTCATGGCGGAGCAATCCATTGTCGGCATCGCCATTATCCAGGATGAATTCTTAAAATATGTTAATCCGAAGTTTGCGCAGCTGCACGGTTATCAGGTCGCTGAACTGGTCGACACCCCGGCTATGAAGCTGGTGTTTCCCGATGATATACCGATAGTTGAACAGCAGAGGATAAAACGCCGGTCCAGAGAGGACAGTAACTTTGAGTGTCGAAAAGTGACGCGGAGCGGTAAAATAATAGACGCCGAAATATATACGGCGGTGGCGAATTATCAAAATAAGCCGGCAGCCATCTCCATTGTCATCGATGTGACGGAACGCAAGCAGGCAGAAGAGGCGGTCAGGAAGAGCGAGGAATTCGTCAGGAACATTCTGGATACCGTGGACGAGGGCTTTATTATCATTGATCAAAACTTTTGCATACTTACTGCCAATAAAGCTTACTGCGGCGAGGTTGCCGAGAAGCGCGACCAGATTATCGGGAGGCATTGCTACGAGATTTCCCACCGGATATCCAGGCCCTGCTACGAGGTGGGAGAGGAGTGTCCCGTGCGTCGGGCCTTTGACACGGGGGAACAGCATTCAGCGCTCCACCGGCATGTAGATGCGCAGGGAGCCATGACATATGTCGAGGTGAAAGCCTTTCCGATCAAAGACGGCTCCGGCACCATTACGTCCGTTATCGAGACGATCAACAATATAACGGAAAGGCACCTCCTGGAAGAGGAGCACTTGAAATCGGAAAAGATGGCGGCCATAGGAACCTTGGCCGGCGGCATCGCCCATGATTTCAATAACTTATTGCAGGGGATATTTGGATATATCTCCATGGCCAAGAATACTCTGGAGCAGAAGGAACGCTCCCGCACCATGCTGGAACAGGCCGAGAAGGCGCTGCACCTGGCCGTGAATCTTACGACCCAGCTCCTGACCTTTTCCAAGGGCGGTAGTCCGCTGAAGAAGGCGACTAATCTTCGCCCCGTAATGGAGAACGCCGTTAAATTTGCCCTGAGCGGCTCCAGTGTTGACTATCTGATGATGTTTGACGAGGGCCTCCGGATGGTGGAAGCCGATGACGGGCAGATTGCGCAAGTGATCCAGAACATTGTGCTGAACGCGGATCAGGCCATGCCGTTGGGGGGCAAAATATTGATCACCGCCAAGAATGTGGAAGTGACGCAAAAAAGCCTACCGCCTCTCTTGACAGCCGGCAGTTATGTGGCCATCGCCATTCAAGACAACGGCATCGGCATCGCTCCGAAACTTCTGCCCAAGATCTTCGATCCCTACTTCACGACCAAAGAAAAAGGAAGCGGCCTGGGGCTGGCCACATCATATTCGATCATTAAGAACCACGGCGGCATTATTGATGTCCTATCGGAGGTTGGCAAAGGCACCACTTTTTCCGTGTACCTGCCGGCAATAGAGGTGCAAGAGGAGCCTGCAGAAGATGGCACAATTTTTTCCGTTATCCGCCCGGGGAAAATCCTGGTCATGGATGACGAAGAACTGATTCGAGATATTGCGTCCGAGCTCATAATGTCTCTCGGACACGAGGTTCAGGTGGCAGAAAATGGAGAAACTGCCTTGGAAATGTATCGGGCTGCCATGGAAGCGGGCCGCCCCTATGACATCGTGATTCTGGACCTCACCATTCGCGGAGGCATGGGCGGGATGGAAGCCAATGAAAGACTGCTGGCCATTAATCCTGACGTTAAAACTGTGGTCTCCAGTGGTTATTCCGATAATGCGATGCTGTCGAAATACCAGCTGCATGGGTTCCAGTCCTGTCTGAAAAAGCCCTACGGCCTGGAAGCATTAAAATGGACATTGGATTCCTTGCTCGTTAAATGAGTGACTCGGAGGCAGCAGGTCTTGCCGGCGCCTATGCTCGGTAATTCTTTACATATGTGCGAAAATTGTACTGTTTCACCTTGAAAATTATCGTTTAGGACAATATATACCTATCCATGGATACGATCACCCATGCCCTGGCCGGCTATGTCGCCGTGAAAAGCGGTTTGAGCAGAAGCACCGGCCGTTGGGGCGCCATTGCCGGTGTCTCCGCAGCTTTATTCCCCGATCTGGACAGCCTCTTAGGGTTCTTCCTGGGCACGGAATTCACCATCAAATATCACCGTCATTTAACGAACTCCCTTTTCCTGGCCCCGGTCTGTGCCCTTATTTTCGCCTGGCTGTTTGTCAAGATATCTAAGCTGCCAAGGTTCTGGGCTTTTTTTATCATCTGGCTGGTGGGAATCCTTTTACATACCTTTCTGGATGTGGTCACTTCCTTCGGCACCATGATTCTCAGCCCCTTTTCCGATAAGCGCTTCAGCCTGGACTGGGTTTTCATCATCGATCCTTATCTGACGCTCCTGCTTCTGCTGTCGATCATTGCCATGGTCCTTTGGAAGAAAAGAGCGGAAACCGGCGCGCGGGTTTCCCTCGGTCTCTTAAGCCTCTATATCTCGCTCTGCGCGTACAACCACTTTGGCGCGCTCTCCCTGGTGAATGCCTTCGCCCGGGAAAGAGGGCTCACGGCTGAAGTCACGGCGGCGCTTCCCCAGCCGTTCTCCCCTTTTCACTGGGCAAATTATGTCATGACGGGCGATAAAATCTATGAAGGTCTGGTCAATCTGGCGGGAACCAGCCGGGAAAAACCGGGTCCCGAGGCCGGATTTATCGAGCAGACCCTGGCACGCTATCGGCCCATCCCTGAGCTTCAGTACCGGGAATGGGTTAAATTCGAAGAATCCCCCTGGATTAAAAAAGCGAGGGAGTTGGAAGGGGTCCGGACATTCCTTTGGTTTGCCCGCTTTCCCATCGCCAGGTACCGCGGGATCGTGGATGGCGCCCATACAGTCCTGTTCTATGACCTGCGGTTTGGGAATATGGCCGGCCGCCGGCCATTTCAGTATGTAGCCAGATTCGATCGGGAGGGTAAACTCCTTTTCGGGGGATATGTTGAACGGAATATCGAAGCGCCCCAGTTCGAATAATCCGTGCCGCTGGATTGTTTCCCCCGGCGAGGGTGTTGCACACTAGCGGGGAACAAGGCCCTTCATCGGCTCGATTTCTGTTCCCGTTTGGCTTCCCTACGGAGCCGCAATTATCTCCAGAATCTTGTCCACGTTGAAAATCCTCTTGCCCCGGCGTTCCAGGCAAAAGGCCTCCAAGCCGGTGAAGGGATGGCCGTTGTATTCCATGGGGCCCACAAAGCAGGGCTGGATCTGCCGGCGGGATTTTTCGTCTTTCGCCTTCAAGTAGAGAATTTCTATGGTCTGCCGGTCACGGATGGCCGTTTCGAGAGCCTGAAGCTTCTCTTCCCGGGGATATTGCTTCTTTGATTTGGCATACTGAATCTCCGTCAAGAACTTTGCCACCTGCCAGTCCGTGAAGATATGATTCTTCCGCACGGGCTGTTTAAGGACGAGCCCCTCCAGGTCGGTGCAGCGGGAGAGGGCCACATACATCTGCCC
>Ga0082335_1008889_pt1 | contig 11155 bp, 14 predicted proteins | sample Subgrocontami58m_FD_72375 | JGI IMG/M metagenome (GOLD analysis project Ga0082335, IMG submission 72375) | Subsurface groundwater microbial communities from S. Glens Falls, New York, USA - GMW37 contaminated, 5.8 m (SPADES assembly) (version 2) ...
ATTCCGCTTCCTTCAATTGCAAATTCTATGTCTTGAGGCTTTCCATAATGCTTCTCAAGCTGTTTAGCATATTGCGCAAGTCTTTTTACTTCATAACTAGTCAATACTTGTTGCTTGCTTCTCTCTACAGTTAATTTAACTGCATGGTTCTTTCCAGAAGAATTTCTAGTTATGGCAATTTTCTTTTCAGAAACTTCTGTTTCAATTATTTTAAATTCCTCCAAATTAGCGTCAACAGTGTAGCTGTCTGGCTTTATGCTTCCAGATACAATTCCTTCCCCAAGTCCCCAAACAGCTTCAATTAAAATCATTGGCTTCTTGCTGACAGGATTCTGTGAGAACATAACTCCTGACTTTTCAGAATCAATCATTTTCTGAACAACAACAGCTAAATAAGATTTATCATGGGGAAATCCTTTTTTCTCCCTATAATATATTGCTCTTGCAGTAAACAAGGACGAAAAGCAATCTTTGACTTTTTCAACTAATTCTCTTTTTCCTTTTACATTTAAGAAGCTATCCTGCTGTCCTGCAAAGCTAGCTTCAGCTAAATCTTCTGTAGTGGCAGAGCTTCTTACAGCGACGAAAGGAGGCTCATGCCCTGTCTTTAATATTCCTAAAGCCCCATGCCCAGCTCCTTCTATTCTTTTTTTATCAACATCTAAAATATCATAAGCTTCAGTTATGTCATCATCCATTTCTTTTGGCATGTCACTCTTTCTAATCAAATCCCTTATTTTCTTAGAAGCTTTATTCAAGGAAGCAGTATCTTCAATGTCTAATCCAGAAAGAATTTCATTTATTTTCTCGCGCAATCCGCTCTTTTCAATAAAATATTGATAAGCCTGCGCTGTAACAACAAACCCAGGAGGTATTGGAAATCCATTGTTTGCCATTTCTGCAAGGCTAGCGCCTTTCCCTCCGGCAATTGCAACATCTTTATTGCTTAATTCAGAAAACCATTTCAAGAATTGCCCATTTGCACTGCTCTTTTTTTCCTCTTTCTTCATGGCTAAAATAAAACATGAGAGTTAATAAAGATTATCTTGCTCTTTCAAATTGAGCTAAATGTTTCTTTAATTTTTCTACAAATCTTGCTCTTTCTTTTTTATCTTTAGTAGGATGCAATCGAAATCTGTAAGCATCATGGATAATATGTTCTTTATCTTTAATAGAACTAGCTATATCTTTAAAAGAATGTTTTATTTTCTTGCCTTTAACTTCTTGTTCTAATTCAGTAAGCCAAAACACTGTCTTAATTAAAGTAGAGAATCCCAATTTTCCTTTTTTATATAAAGGCAATATACTGTTTTGAAAGCCAATAATATTATTCTTTAAAGCCTTTTCATCATCTCTAACTTTAAAATGAGTTATATCTAGAGGCTTACCATAAATAAGTTTGTAGTGTGGCAATTTCTTTACAAATCTATCTGGTTTAGCTCGAGGCAAATTATTTTTTGTAAATAATTTATTATTTCTAAGTTCCCAAAGAGACAAAGGGACAATTATACATGGAGCAATTTCAGGACTATTAGTATCAAAAATGGGACCTTCATATTTATTTTCAGTTACAATAGGAACAATATCAACATCACTTTTCTTGTTCATCTCTCTTCTCACAAAACTTCCTTTTATATAAATCGCAGCTAATTTATTTTTAGGTATTGCATTTACAATAAGATTTATTGCTTTCATAACAGAAGCTATTGCTTTCTTCTCTATAAAAGTTTTCTTCTTCCACTTTTTCCAGAAATAATATGTAGCCATCTTTTAATAAGACTATAAGCAGAAACTATATAAATATCTTGCCTCTTTAAAAAACATGGAAATTGAGATAACAGAAGACACATCAGAAAATATAGAGAAAGCATCAAGGCAGTTAGGAGTAGATAAAAAAGAATTAATAAGAAGGGCTGTGCGATTTTATCTCCATAATATTATAGAAGATGAAGGCTTAAATACAGAACTTGAAGCGTGGGAAAATGCTGGAATAAAAGATGTAGAAAAATTTGAAGAGCAACTATGAGATTAACTTTATGATTATTACAATAAATAGCAAAGATTTATAAGTAAGCCCCGCCTTACTTTACTATGATAGACATAGTGACTATTTCAAGTAAAGGGCAAATAGTATTGCCAAAGAAAATCAGAGACGAAGCAGGCCTAGCTGAGCAAGATAAACTTTTAATTGTTAGTGATAAAGAGCAAATAATCTTAAAAAAAGTATCTAAAGAAAAAGCAAGAAAGAAATTAAGAGAATTAATGGATTATTTCGCAGAGAAGTTTAAGGAAAAGAATATTACAGAAGAAGACATTAAAAAAGAGATTGAGGCGGTAAGAAAAGAGAATGCTAAGAATACTAATCGATACTAATGTTTTAATTTCTGCTCTTGGATGGGAAGGAAATGAAAAAGAGCTATTGGATAAAATACTAACTAAAAAATATAAGCTTATTCAGAGTCAAGCTCTTTTAGACGAATTAATTAATGTGCTTAAAAGACCCAAGTTTGATTACATTTCTCTAGATAAAAAGTCGGAATTATTAAAATATCTTACTGAACTTGCTGAGATGGTAAATCCAAAAGAAAGAATAGAAATGATAAAACAAGACATGACAGATAATAAAATTTTAGAAGCAGCAGTTGAAGGTAATGCCGATTATATTATAACAGGTGATGAACATTTATTAAATTTAAAAGAATTTAGAAAGATAAGAATAGTAAATGCAAAAGAGTTCTTGGAATTATTAAAAGACCTTATTCCCTAAGCACTAACTTTCTCCATCTTCTCAAATAAAACCCTGCTCTTGCCAGGCATTTTAGACTTGATTTGTGTCAACGCATCTCTTGCAATTCTTGCTGCTTTTTCATTTTCGCAAGAAACATAAAAAACTTCTTTTCCTGCATTTACAATAGCAGCCCTTCCAATGCTAATTCCATAAGAATGCTTCATTCCGCTTGAAAGCCTGTCAGCTCCAGCTCCAGCAGCTGTCTTGTTTTCTCTCAATATATGATGAGGATAAACTTTCACAGCAAAATAATACTGCCCTAAAGCATCCCTGTCAAGTATCTTGCTGATAAACATCCTGCAAGCTTCAAGAGCATTATCTCTCACTTGGACTTTCTCTTCTGTAACAAGCCTTACAACGTAGGGATATTTCATTTCAAGCCCTGCTTTTATATTTCCCATCTGGAACTTTGCAATCTTTATTCCAGGAACAGTCTTTATGTAAGATTTCTGCGCAGTCCTGGATTTTCTAGTAAAAGGCCTTACTCTTTTCTTAGAATATGAAGATGCTTTTCTTAATGCTGCCATTTTAATTCTTGCTCTCCTTTTTACTATGGTCAATAACTTCTATTTCAGTTGTTATAGCTTGCCCTGGCAATCCTCTTTCAAAAATAGCCCTTACAAGTCCTTTATTTCCATGAGCATCACTAATCTTCCCTTTTATTTCTCTTCCCGCAGAACTTTTCCAGACAACTTCTTTTCCAGCCATCTTTTTAGCTTCTTCTCTGCTATTCATGCCAATGTCTAGCAAGAAATGTTTTTCTTCAACAACATGCCTTCCACGCCTGAATTGCACAACAATTCCTTTCATGTTTATCTTAGAAAATTCGGGTTTTTAAAGGTTTCAGTCCTAATTTCCCTTTCTTGTAAAACACATATTCTTAAAATATGTTATATCTAGCAGGTAGTTACAAATAGGAAGATTTAAATATGCATAAAACAAACAAAAAATATGATAGAATATAATGAATTAGAGAAAGAAGCTGTAATATCTACACCAATTATAGGGCTTAATAATTTTACTCTTACCCATATAGCTAGAAGTACGCGCCTTCCTATCAGAAAAGTCAAAGCTATAATAGAAGAAGCAGGCATAAATCTATCAGATAGAAAGGAAGAGGAAAAAGCAGAATTCTTAAAATATTCACTTCAAGATATAAAATCATATGAAGAATTAAGAAAATTAACAGGTATTAAATCTAATTCAGAATTAATGAAATTCTGCAGAAAGCATAATATTAATTATACAGGAAATCTAGGCCCATCAATAGATTCTTTAATTGCTCAAGGCCTTAAGCTAAGAGAGATAGGCGAGCAGTGCAATATTAGTCATGAAAGAGTCAGGCAATATATAAAAGAAGAAGGAAAATATGAAGAATGGATGAGAAAAAGAAAAGAAGATAAAGAAATGCCTAAATTAGAAGAGAAAGAAAAACAAAGATGTTATACTTTAATAGCTAATTATCTAAAAGAAAGAGCTTGTCAATTAGCAAGAAGCGAAGATATGCCTGTGCAAAATTCTGCCAAATATATATTCTCACGTAAATCACTAGGAGCAAAACCTTACGAATTTTCAACTTTATATAATGTTTTTAGAATTTATGAAAACGCAGTTAAAACAGGAGAAAAAATTTCTTTAGAAAAGATAGCAAGAAGAGTAAATCTTGCAGCTATGTCTATTAGTAGAATTTTGTCAAGAGTAGGCCTTGAGCCAATGCTAAAACAGAATAACAATTAACTTTTAAAACTCAAAAATATAAATAAAATAATGACCTTATTTATTAGAAAAAAGAATATAAGAAATAGGGGATATTATAGAGGCTATAGGCCAGTTGAAATTTGTCAAGAATCTAGGTCTAGCCAATATTATAGGGAGAATTTTGCCCCATTTGTAACAGAGCAGCCAAACGCAATTATAACAGCCAAGTTAATAGAAAAATCATCAGCATATAATATGTTTCAAAGAATAAGACTTGTTTATTATCTTTCTGAAATGACCCCATATCACAAGGAGAAGACACCAATTGATATTCTTGCTATGAAAATGGAAAATAGATTTTTGAATGAAAATGGCCATTTAAAGTGTTTTAGCCTAGAGAAATATATAAGAAAAGTATTTAACGGAAATTCTTCAACACCAGAGAGATTCATGCAAAATATATTAGGGGAAGAATTTGAAACGATAAAAAATAAAATAAATAATAGGCCGAAAGAATATAAAAGAGAAGTTAGAAGAATGATAGTTGATTACCTTACTGCTCCTATTTCTAATGAATCTGAAGAATCTTTAGAATTTATAGATTAATCTAAAGATTATAAAATAATCTCGAAGTCACCAATAGCTTTTCTCAAAGAATGTAATATCTCAAATGTTATCTTTACTTGCAATCTATCTCTTGTATTAGCCAAAGCATGCTCTAATTCTTTTTTATCACTATCAGCAACTTTGTCATGGCTTATTTTCTTGATATTTCCTTCGCTTACAAAAAATGTTCCAGAATCTGTAATAACAATGTCTCCTTTTTTTCCTTGATAGCTAATTTGTATAATTCCTTTCTGGCTGGAAACCAGCTCTTTTCTTTGTGAATATTCAATTAAAGCGTTCATTAAATCACTGGCATTTCTGCTTATTCTCTGCAATTCAGTTGGATTAAGCTTTTTATCTTTGCTTTTCCTTTTTATCTTTAATACATCTTTAGCAATATCAAGCATTCTTGGAGCTAATTTTCCTTTCTTTACAAGCTCATTATCAAGCTTGCTTATCAAAGCTTCTTGTCCAGCCTCGCCAAATACATTCTTCAAAATTTTAGTCATTTCAGAATGCAGCTTTTCAACTTGATGCTCTTGCATCCTAATCTCTAGTTTTTCTCTTATTTTCTTGAGTTTCTTCCTGTATTCCTCTGATTCTTTCTTCAATTCATCAATTTCTTTTCCAGTAATATTCTCTAGCTTTCCATGCTCATAATCTTTAAAATATTTTACTGCCTTTTCCAATGTCTTAAGCTCACTTTCACTCATAACTTTCTCCTTGTCAACTAATATTGCTTTAACTTCTGAAGCAATAGTTTTCGGCACAGGAGGCGCATGCCCTGCAAGCATCATTAAAGCTTGAGTAGGAGTCACAACACCATAATAAATATCAACCATAGTATCTATTAATCTTCTTTTAACAAACTCTTCAGTTCTATCTCCTTCTTTCATATATTGGTCAATTGCTTCTGGGCTTGGTTTTATTTTTCCCATTAAAAGCAATCTCTTCCAAGGAAGGAAAGTTCCTCTGTCATAAAGTGGAACACCATCTCTTATAAATGTGAAATAAACAGGATTAGCATCTTTAACACCTTGCCAGAAATCAGTCAGCAAATAAACTTGTGGCTCAAGCTTGTTCTTTACTCCAGCTAAAGCGCTAGCTTCTCTAATGTAATCATAAATAATTCCTCTTAATCTTTCTAATAGCTCTATTCTTGTCATTCTCTTGACATCAGTATCATCAATAACTACAAAAACATCAATATCACTCTCCTCGCTTGCAGTGCCTCTGACTAAGCTTCCCCCTATGCAATAGCTGGCAATGTATCTATCAAATCTTCCTAAAACCAATGATTTATGAATATTAGCAACTCTTAAAGCTCCTAGAAATCCCTTATCATATATAGGCATGCAAGCAGAAATAGCATCTATAAAATTAAACTTGCTATCTAAGCCATAATTCCATAAATCAACCTCTGTCTTTATATGAACCCATAATTTCTCTCCAGATTCTTTCGCGATTTTTATTATTTCTTCTCTTATTTTAACTATATTCTTATATTCTTCTTCAGGAATAACTAAAACAATATGAAGAGGCTTTGTTTTCTTAACTTCTTCCTGCATTTCAGGAGATATTTCTTCTTCTTCAAATAACTGGAAAGCCTTGACAGGCAATAATCCAATAGCCATTACAAAAGGAAATTTCTTGACAACAGTTTTCTTGAATGAATCAAGTTTTGTCTTTAGTTTTTCAATGTCTTCAGGAGCCTTTTCATTGCCTTGAGTTTCAGGTTTCTTATATTTATCAGAAGCAATATGGCTGCTCAAGCTGTCAGGTTTCTTATCTTCTGCCATGTCTATTTATAAATTTCTCACTTTTTAAACCTTCACTTCATAGGAATAAAATTCAAAAGGCTTTTAAACCCTTATAATTTCACTATTTCCCAAGATGACAATATATGAGCCAATGACAGAAAAAATAATGGTAGGAAAGGGATATAATCAAGTAGTTGGACGAATTTATTGCTGGGAAAGAACTGAATTACCTTCAACATATAGAACAGATAACATGGCAGACCTTATAAAAAGCTTAAGAAGATTAAATATAGATCCTTCTCAAATAGACAATGACGGAACAGAAAACCCCTTTAAAACAGAAAGATTGCCTAATGAACAATTTGATGCTCTTTATTATTCTGTAGCAAAGCCAATAATAAGAATTTTAAAAAGAAATATCCCAGGAATTAAAGCCAATTCTGAAATTAATTTAAGCCATCCATTTCTTTTAGAAATTAGAAATTATAAATCGTATCAATTTAAACTGGAAGAAGTTCCAGAGATTCTAAAAGATACTAAATGCACTATAGAAGATTTACTTTTTCATAAAGAAGTAGAAGAGGGTATTGCCCCTCTTTCAAGATTAGAGACATTATATATCTTAATGAAATCAGGATTACTTCCACCTTTAACTGAAATCTTTTAAATAAGCATTATAAAACTTTATATAAATCATTTTCTTCATATATAAATGAAAATCAGAAGAAAATATCTTCCTGAATTTGTTTATGGCGCAACAGACGGCACAATAACTACATTCGCTGTTGTTGCAGGCTCAATAGGAGCATCATTAAGCGCATCAATAGTATTAATTCTTGGATTTGCAAATCTTTTTGCAGACGGCTTCTCCATGGCTATTTCAAATTATCTTTCAACAAAATCGCAAAAAGAGCTTAACGAGAATAATAAGCAAAAAAACATCAACAAAAAAGACCCAAAGAAAACAGCATTAGCAACTTTCTTGGCATTTATCTTAATAGGCTTCATTCCTCTTCTATCTTTTGTCTTGGCCATTTTCATTCCAGAAATAAGCAATAACAAATTCCTTTATTCAATAATTCTCACAGGAGTTTCTTTTTTAATTATAGGCGCAATTAAAGGAGAAATAGTAAATAAAAGCAAAACAATTTCAGCACTAGAAACTTTTCTAATAGGAGCTACAGCAGCCTTCATAGCTTTCATAGTCGGCTATTTATTGAGAAATCTAGCCTAAAGAGTAATATCTAACAAGTGGTAATAACCATTTAAATAATTAATTATCTATAATATAACGTTCGGCTTCGGTCGAACCCTGGGCAAAGAACTTCGGTTTTACGCCCAGGTTAATTATATATCAATTGGCTCATCTGGTTTATCTTTTCTATAATCCATAATAATATATGGCTCTTTAAATAAATTATTTCTCTTAAGTTCGTTCTGTGTCTCTTCAACTGTCCTGCCAGAAGCAACAACAGACTCGCCAAGAATAATAACTATTTTACCTTCATAATCTCTTTTAATTTGTTCATCACATCTTTTAATGAATGCATACTCTACAGCATGTTCTCTGCAATGTTTCTCATAATAATTTTCTTCATAAGGCTCCCTGCAGAATTTTTCACGACAAACTTCTTCATCATTCATAATTTGAATAAAATTATCTTGTATAAAAGAATTTCTATAACTAACTGCAAATCTCTTTCTCTAACACTTCAGTGCTTCCCAATATTCTCTTCAATTCAGCTAATTCTTTAGCTCCGTAAGTGTTTCCTTTAGAATCAACATAATTATCAGCTCTTCCACAATACCAATCAACTCCTTCAGGCCCAAGCGCCATAACTAATTCCTTTGCATTTTCAGTCGATAATATACTAGTAGAAGGGCTATAAGACACAGATTCTCCAGAATTATCAAAAAAGCTAACGTAAAGATAAGATACGGCAACAATTAAAAGAATGCTTAAGAAAAATATTCTAATAGGCTTTAATACATGTCTTTCAGGCTTGATTTCATCATTCAATTCAATCTTTTTTTTACTGCCCATCTTTTTCATTTCTTATCAAAGAAAATTTCATTTAAATACTTTATTGTTTCTCAATTATTTTTGATAAGTCTTTAAAGTCAGAAATTAGAAAATCAGGCTTTGCTTTTATCAGTTCATTTCTAGAGCTCCAGGAATTGTCAAGATGAATAGCAATAGAAATAACTCCTGCTGTTTTAGCCAAGAATACATCAGCAGGCCTGTCTCCAATATATATTACCTCGTTTCTTTTGTATTTTCCCTTAATAATTTTTCTCATAGCGCTTAATTTATTAATAAATCTATCAGGCCCATAAACAGCGTCAAAAAAATTAATCTTTCTTCTTCTTAAAAATTCACGAATAAAAGAAGAATCATTATTTGATAAAATTATCTTTTTTAGCTTCAATTCTTTAATTAATTTTAAATTTTTAGCTAATTTAATTTCATTTATGTGGCTCTTCTCTTTAGATACAAATGTTTTATAGACAATATTTATTTTTTTCCCCCCAATTTCGCTCATGAAATTATAAAACATTTTCTTCAAAGGCTCGTAACCATGTAGAATTCTTGGTGCTAGATTAATATTAACAATTCTTGCGCTATCCCTTAAAGATTTATCAACAACTTCTTTAGTATTGGCAATAGTTCCATCAAAATCAAAAATAATCAGTTTTATCATAATAAAAGTTATTTCCCCATATTTCTCTGCCTGGTTAAAAACTTTTGAATGAATTCTTCATAATAAGTTCTATCAGCTATTCTTTTCAATTCCCAATAGCCAGCTTCTAATTTTTCCACTTTTACTTTTCCCAAAGTATTCTTGTGCATAGAATCAGACAATAAAACATTTCCATTAGAATAATCAGCCACTCTCTTAGAAACAGAGATAGTATTATCCAATGAAACAAACTTAGCCTTGCCATCACTTGTATCTACAGCAAGCCTTCCGTAATGAACACCAATTCCAAACTCTATCTTCTGTGAGGCGGTCTTGTTATAGTCATTTATAACCTTCGCTATTTCATAAGCAACAGATACAGCAAGCAAGTCATTATCATTTGATTTAGTTATGCTTGGAGTAAATATAGCTATTCTATAATTATTATCAACATAAATCTTAGCACGAACATCTTTCGCCTTTAGAAGTGCTTTTTCAATATTCTCAAGACCCCCGCCATTCTGAAGAGCCTGAAGATTCTTTATTTTAAGAGATATGACTCCAGCATCTTCCTTAGTGCCATTTTCTATTACATTGCTCATTCCAGTTATAGGCACATCTTTTTTAAATTGAGGAGTATATTGCTGAACTACTCCAGTAGCAGACACAGTTTTAGGAATCTTGCCGACAAACTTTCTCTTTATCACTTTTCTTATCAAGATAAAGCTAATAACAAGCAATATAGCAATTAATAAAGTCCATACCCAAATCCAAATATCTTCAAATAAAATATTTCCAATTTCTTCAATGCCTACTGCTCTTCCTGTAAGAAATGTTCTTCCTAAAGATTGGCTCATATTTCCTTCTTTAATAGATACTTCATACTCTCCGTCAGGAGCCCCTAATTTAAACTGCGTATTTCCATCAATTCCTAAATCAATTCTCCTAATCTCTGACTTTCCCCCTATAGAAATTTCAACTTGCTTGTCATAAGGCACATTTCCAACATTGCGGATAGTTAAAATTCCGTCTTTAAGCTCGTATAATATTTTTTGCAATTCTTCAACATAAAACATCTTTTTTTTCTCTAAACTCTCAAATTTAGCGCTAATCTCCCAATAACCAGGAGTAAAATTAGAATCCAGCATAATAGCTTGGGTCTCTCCAGCTTTCACTAATTTGCCAAAATACAAGCTTTTGTCAGGCTTTCTAATTTCAATGCCAACATCTCCCTGTCCTTCATTTCCTGCTTGGTCATAAACAATAGGTTTGTAAGCAAATTCAGTTCCAGGCACGAAAGAATTTGCATTGTAAGCAATATCAACATCATTTATTACTTGCTCAACTCTTATAGTGCCAAATGATTCTCCAGAATTAAGTAAATTTCCATCATCATCAAGATCAAACGCCCTAGCCCTAAATCTAAAAGTTCCAGGGGGCGTATCTCCCTGAATCAAGAAGTAGCCAGAAAAACTTCCTTCATGTACTTCCCTGGAGAATACTCCGCTTGAGAAATTAGTCTCTTCAACCACATCATCTGTTTCCTCAACGTCTTCCTCAATAGTTTCATTGCTTATGCTCTCATTTCCAACATTTTCATTAGATATAACTTCACTCTCTGT
>Ga0082335_1008890_pt1 | contig 11152 bp, 6 predicted proteins | sample Subgrocontami58m_FD_72375 | JGI IMG/M metagenome (GOLD analysis project Ga0082335, IMG submission 72375) | Subsurface groundwater microbial communities from S. Glens Falls, New York, USA - GMW37 contaminated, 5.8 m (SPADES assembly) (version 2) ...
ATCGAATGCCTCCGTCATCACACCGTCCGCGGTATAGGAAAAGGAATAGGAGGAATTATCCGGATAGGTAACCCCGCTTAGCTTGCCCTCGGGGTCAATAGACAGCGCAGTGACATGGCCGTAGGGGGAGGTAATGGATAGGGGAACGCCCCCGTCGTTTCGCTGAACGGTTGTCTGGTTGCCGAAGCGGTCCGTGACGGCTATCAGTTGCTGTGCCCCGTTATAAGCGAAGGTCAGCAGGGTTTTCCCGGTGGCCAGGTCAATGGTCGACCTGTGCCGGCCGGCGCTGTCCATGCTATAGCCCGTGCCGTTATCGTCGGCAATGATCGTCTGGCCGTCCGCCGAGATTGATTTAGGAGCACCGGTTAAATAGACCTTCCTGATGCGGTTATTGCAGTAATCCGCTATAAAAATATTTCCCGTGCTATCCACCGCCACCCCCAGGGGATAGAACAGTTTGCCCAGAACAGCGGGGCCTTCGTCGCCGCTGTAACCCATGGCCCCGTTGCCGGCCACGGTTATAATCACACCGCTTGGATCCACCTTTCTGATGCGATTATTGTACAGATCCGCAATATAGATATTTCCGGCGCCATCCACAGCTACACCATATGGTTCTCCGAGACTTGCCTGGATGGCGGGTCCTCCGTCTCCGCTATAGCCGCTATCTTCATTGCCGGCCACAGAGGTAATCACCCCGAAGGCGTCCACTTTTCTTATGCGACTGTCTCCATTATCTGCTATAAAGATATTCCCCTGCTGATCCACCGCGATGCCAGTCGGCCAACTGAAGCCGCCCCCTATAGCAGGCCCGCCATCGCCATCTCCACCGTAACCCCATTTCCCGTCGCCGGCCACGGTGGTGATAATACCATTGGCAGCTACTTTCCTGATGCGATAATTTCCCGCATCAGCGATAAAGACATTACCGGCACTATCAACCGCCACCCCCATCGGGGTTTGCAGTTTGGCCTGCCAAGCCGGACCGCCGTCTCCGCCGTAACCCCAGGTCCCATCGCCGGCCACCGTCGTAATAATGCCGTTTTTATCCACCTTTCTTATCCGGTTATTCCCCATATCGGCGATAAAGACGTTGCCGGCATTATCGACCGCTATGCCGCGAACATAGCCAAGTTTTGCCGCCGTCGCGGGCCCGCCGTCGCCGCTATAGCCGGAGGTGCCGTTGCCGGCCATCGTCGTAATAAGACCACCGGCATCCACCTTTCTGATGTGGCTGCTTCCATCGTCGGCGATGAAGATGTTCCCTCCGCTGTCCACTGCTGCGCCAACAGGCCAACTCAGCATCCCCTGCACGGCGGGTCCGCCATCGCCGCCGTAGCCGGCTTGACCGTTGCCGGCCACCGTGGAGATAGTGGCCATGTTGCCCTTAATGGTTGTCCCGTCCCCCTTGAAAAGTGCGCCGGCCTCGGCTGATCCGGTATAATGATGCGGGGAAAGCATCCAGCCTGCGCCAAAATTACTGATCACCCCACGATCAATCGAGGCCATGCTGTGCTGCCATGACGTTATCCCTTCACGGCTTCTTACCCCCGTCACATTGGTGCCGGCCTGGGCAAAGGACTGCTCGAAATCACTCCTGGCGGAATAATAAACGGCCGGATAAACAAAGCCGACGCTGATCAGGGCGCTTGCCGCGCTGTTGACCGTTCGGCCCAAATAATCGAGGCCATCCCAGACGTATTCAACCTGCTGGTTCGGCAGGGGCGGCAGGGTGGTCGCAAAACTGCGGCCGGCCATTTCCATCTTGACGATGATGCCTTGCAGGCTGGCGGGAACACTGGCTCCGCTCGCCGGGATGACAACCGTGGTCTGGTACCCTTTGACCCGGTTGCTCGCATAATGGAGCGTCATATTCGTGCCGGGAAGCGGGATATCCTCATGGAAGATGCGATTCCGGCGTTCCACATATGAGTTGGTGCAATCCAGATCATCATTCTTCTTCGGAGAGTCGCAAGCCGGCGCTCCCGGCGGATTGGGAGGGGTTGCATCAGCGGGAGGCCCGAATGGCCAGTTGAAGTCCCAGGGTGTAAAGTGGTCCAACTCGACGCGCCAATAGGTGCTGTTGGGCCGGTAAAGGGCGGGATCGTTTAACCCCACGGCCTGCCCATGCGGACTCCCGTCGCCGGTATTGTCGTACGCGTCAACTATGCCGTCGCCGTCGGTATCAAGAAGCCTTACGACCCTGCCGTTATTGGCCGGCACCCACACCCCCCGGTCACGGTCGTAAAAGCCTGCGGGGACCACCTCGCCCACCTGGAACCCGAGGAAGTTATCGACATACACGGTGATGGGCTTTTCAAATCTTACCTGGTCCATACCGTCTACCGACAGTTCGGCGCAATAAGTATAGGCGGAATTCGGGGGAAGCTTCGCCGGCATGGATTCCGGGGTCGCAAATTCCGTGGCGCGGGTGGTGATGGAGGTCAGCTCGATCTCGCCGCCGTCGGCGTTCCGGCCAAAGGCCCGATTGTCGCCCGTAAAAACCATGGTCAGGGCCCGGCTCCCGAATTCGTCGGTGACGGTTGAGCTTTTGTGCGTGGCCACAGTTGCCGGATTGCCATTGAAAGATACCGTCGTGGCGACGGCATCTTCCGGAAGGAGGATAACATTTTCGACGTGGGCGATATTGTTCCATGATGCGCTGACCTGGCGGTGGCTGGTGATGAACCCCTCTTTTTCGTACACCACCGTCATGACCCCGCCGCCTTCTACGGGAAGGGAAAAGCCACCGGTGCTGTCGGTTTGCTTCGTGCCGTATTCAGGATGTTCCTTTATCGAGACCTTCAGGCCGGCCAGGGCATTTCCCGCCCGGTCTTGCATCCGCCCGGTGATGATCGCAAAGCGCCGGGGGTCATATTGCTTGATCGTTGCATCGGCAGGGATCAGGTCTTCATACTGTTTGCCAAAGCTTCCTTCGGGAAGCGGTTCCCTGCTTGACCCCTCGGTGACCGTAAGATTGAGGATCTCCGAGGCGCCGCCGCCCGGTGAGGGGTTTTCAACTTTTACCGGGTAGCTTCCGGCGACACTTATGGCATCCGCGGGTATGGAAAGGTCCAGGCGGGTGCTGCTGATATAGGTGGCCGGAACGGGGCTGTCGGCGAAATAAGCGGCGGCGGTCGGGATAAAATTGCTGCCGGCCAACTCCAGTGTAACGCCGGGGCTCCCGGCTGTGACGGAAGCCGGAGAGAGGGAGGAAAGCGCCGGGACAGGATTTAACACCGTGAAGGTAAGCGTGTTCGAAGGTCCGCCGCCGGGAGGAGGGTTTTGGGCGGTTATTTCCAGGTATTTGCCAACCTCCAGGTCGGCGGGCGTCAGCTCCGCTTGAAGTTTCATGGTATCGATCTGGGTGAAGGCCCTGGGCAGGCCGTTAATATAATAGGTGGTGGCATCGGCAAAAAAGCCCGTGCCGTAAAGTGTTGCGACCAGCCCCGGGGTTCCGGCCGTTGCCTCCGCCGGATCGAGCGCGTTCAGGGCCGGCACGGGGTTATTAATCCGGAGAGCGACAGGATTGGAAGCACCGCCCTGCGGCGGCGGGTTGGTAACGACAATCTGGTAAGTTCCCGTCTTGGCGAGTATATCTTTGGGGATGGTCACCTCGAGGTGATGATGGTCTATAAACTCGGTATAGAGGTCAGAAACAACGGCTGTTTTAACGAATCCCGAACCTTCAATCATTATTTTTGTCGCGCCGTTGCCCCGGAAGGCCGTGTCCGGGGTAATAGAATCGATCCTGGGCCGGGGATTGGGTAATTGCAGCAGGGTCAGGCTATCGGTCTTGTCATCGATAGTGGCCGCTATGTTCGTGAAATGATTGACCGCCACTCCCCGGGAATGTTTTTTCAAGGCATAGCGTTCCCTGATTCCACGGGTGGACAGGTCAATCCGGAGGAGGCTGCTGTCTTCATCACAGAGAACCAGGGCGCTGTTATCCAAGCGATTGACGGCGATCGCGACCGGATGTTTAGCGACGGGGATCGAAGAGGTTTGCCAATTCGCAAGATCGATGACCGTGACGGAGTTATCCTTCTCGTTTACCACCGCGGCAATATGTGTCTCCGGATTGACGTCTATGGCCCGGGGTTTCTTGCCTACGGCAACAAGACCCGTTACCTCGAGCGTCCCCAGGTCCATTACCGACACGCTCATGTCTCCTTCATTGACGATCAGGGCCAGATTGAGCTTGGGGTCGATGGCGATTTGCCGGGGTTGTTTTCCCACGGCCAGGGTTTTTATCACGTTCCTGTTGGTCAAATCGATGACCGACAGGGAATCGTCGCCGCTGTTGGCCACCAAGGCCAGGCGGGAATCAGCGTTTACCGCAATGCCTGCGGGAGCTTTGCCTACGGGGATGGTCCCCGCTGTCTGATTCGTGCTCAAAGCGATCACCGAGAGCGTATTGTCATGACGGCTGCTGACCAGGACAATGTTAAGCTGGGGGTCCAGGGCGAGGTCCTGCGCTTTCTTGGCCACGGGGATTGTGGAAAGGACCGTTCCGGTGTTGAGGTCGATTGCCAGCAAGGCATCGGCTTTCTCGCTCAGAAGAAAGGCTTGGTTAGTAAAGGGGTTGATGGTGATGCGGGAGGGATCCGACTCCAGGGGAATATTCGTCATGTCCGTTGCCGGAAAGCCGGCCCCCCTTATCAAAAAGAGGTTCAAGGAAAACAAAGCCGCGATAATGATTGCTTTAATCGCCTTCATCGGTCCCTCCTATGATCAGATTAAGAGAATAGCAAAACCCCCTGTCCGGCTATGTGCCAAGAAACACGAAAATATCACGGTCATTCCTGACCGGATTATGAAAATACATCAATGTTGATTCTGGAGCGTGGGCGTTTGGTTGTTGTTAGAGCAGTTGGTTGATTATGATAACGGATACGCGTCTTTTACACATAGCATCATTACCACAATATTGAACATTTGAAATATGGCACACACTCTAGCACCGCCCCTATACCCCTGTCAACAATTTTTTAAATAGGGACAGAAACCTATTTTTTTGCGCAGCGCAGAGATTCCTTTTGGAAACGCCCCCAACGTCAATCCCTCTTTAGAAAAGGGGCGGGGGATTTGATAACTCCCATGATAAATAGGGACAGAAACCTATTTTTTACGCAATGAGGAGATCCCTTTGGAAATCCCCCCAACGTCAATCCCCCTTTAGAAAAGGGGGCTGGGGGATTTGATAACTCCCATAACATTACTGGATTAATTCCCGGATTGCCGCCGGAGCTGATGTCCGCCTGCTGGTACGGAATGACATGCGGAAAAATAGGTTTCTGTCCCTCTTTTTTCCCAACGTCAATCCCCTTTTAGAAAAAGGGGGGTGGGGGATTTGATAACTCCCATAAAATTCCTGACTTCCCGCCTGAATTATGCCCGCCGGTATGCAAATGACATGCGGAAAAATAGGTTTCTGTCCCTCTTTTTTGGAAAATAGGTTTCTGTCCCTATTTTTAAAGAGTTGTTGACATCTATATTAATAATGATTAGATAACACAGCAGGGTCAATTACTTGGATTCGGGTTTCTCTCTTCATCCCTCTTTACCAGCCGGTTACATCAAAGAAGTGCCCTGTAATCGAGAGAGCGGAGCTGTGTGGCAGAAAAACCGGCCGCTAATCAACGCAGCGCCCCTCGCTGACGTTTCCTGAAGGTTTCTTATGATCGACATGCACAGCCATATTCTGCCCGGCCTCGATGACGGCGCCCCCGATTGGGAGCAGGCGCTGGCGATGGCCAGGATGGCCGTGGAAGACGGCATCGCGTCGATGGTCTGCACGCCCCATTGGGTCCTGGGGAAATACGAAAACAGCCGGACCGCCATCCTGGAAAAAGTGGCGGAATTTAAGGAGCGGCTCGCCGCGGCGGAGATCCCGCTGGCCGTGTATCCGGGTTCGGAACTGCGCCTCGACATGAGCATTCCGGAGCGGCTCCGCGCCGGCGAAATTATCGGCCTGAACGACCGCAGCGGTTATGTCCTGCTGGAATTGCCGGAAGAGAACCTGCCCGACAGTCTCGAGGATTTTTTCTGGAATCTCCAGATTGCCGGCTTGCGCCCCATCATCAGCCACGTGGAGCGCAATCCCGTCCTGCGGGCCAGGCCCCGGCGCCTTTTCAACTGGGTGGAAGCGGGGATCTTGACGCAAATCACGGCGGCCAGCATTCTGGAGGAATTCTCCATGGAAATCATGGAGTTTTCGCACACCCTCATCAGGCACCGGCTCGTCCACATGCTCGTGACGGACACCCACGGCCTGCGGATGCGCATCCCGCGTTTGTCCGAAGCCCGGGCGGTGGTGGAAGGCCTGGCCGGACCCGCCTTCGCCGAACTTCTGGTGTCCGGCACGCCGCAGCACATTATCCGGGGCGAGTCCGTCCCGGTGATCGACCCGCTCCCCCTGGAGGCCCCGGGCAAGAAGAAAGCAAGATTTTGGTCGCTTTTTTCCCGCTAAAGAGGGCAACAAAGTCAGAACATCCGGACGCTAAAAGAGGCAGGAAATGAATGGCGAAGATATGAATAGAATCAATAAGATGCTGATTGATTTTAGGGACGAAATCGAAGGAGAATTCCGCCACCAACTCGCCATTCAGTCAGAGACGATTCACCATAAGTTGGACATCGTCGTGGAAGGCCATCATATGCTGGCGGAAAAGATAGATAGAATGGGAGCGCGGCTCGATGCCCGCTTTGATTGTGTGATCAGCAAGTTGGACAAAGTCGTTGCCCAGGGTGATGCCACCGCAGCAAAGCTTGATGCAGTCGTTGCCCAGGGCGATGCCACCGCGGCAAAGCTTGATGCTCTCGCTGCCGACCTGGCCGCCCATCGGGTTGACACCGAAGCGCACCACGGCGTCTATCGTGTCAAAGAATGATTGAAAGCTTTGTAAAATATGTCCCTTGAGTCATTCCGGCGAAAGCCGGAATCCATAACTATCTAAAAGAACTGGATTCCGTGTCAAGCACGGAATGACAGGAAGGCGATGGAATCATATTATGCCAAGCTTTCTGATTGAGCATTACATTCGGTTGCTTTTGCAACCAATTACCCCTAACGCATTCGTAAAAAGTCGTCATTCCGGCCCCCGCGGGGGTAAACTCCAGCCGGAATCCAGATCTTTTGCAACCATCTGATATTTCTGGATACCGGCTTTCGCCGGTATGACGTTAATGGTGGATTTTCGACTTTTTACGAGTTCGTTACCCCTAACTTGATACCCAGAGAGGAATAAAGTCATGGCATCCATTACCGATCAACAAGCGCGGACCGCGGATCAGGAACCGCCCATCGGCAATTACCAACCGCAGAACGTCAGCATCTCTCCCTCCGGCGAATCCTTCCCCCTGCCCCAGCCGGAAGACTACGCCCGGGAACTGGAACGCCTTAAGGCCATCGTCGCCGACCAGCGCGCCCAAGGCCGCGAAATCGTCGTCGTCATGGGCCTCGGCTTTGTCGGCGCCGTCATGGCGGGCGTCATTGCCGATTCCGTCGACAAATCGGGTAAATCGGGGACATGTTCGGATAAATCGGGGACATGTTCCGGAAGCCCGGAGGGAGCGGAACGTGTCCCCGGAAGCCCCGGAAGTACGGGAAGCCCGCAGGGATCGGAACGCGCCCCCGGCGTCCCCGGCGCCCCCGAAAGTTCCGGTGGAAGTGGGGAGCCCAAAAAATTCGTCATCGGCATGCAGCGCCCTTCCACCCGGTCCTTCTGGAAGATTCCTTACCTGAATCGCGGCATCGCCCCGGTGGAATCGGAAGATGCGGAAGTCGCCCCGCTCATCGCCCGCTGCGTCAACGACAAAAAGACGCTGATGGCCACCTATACTTTTGAAGGCCTGAGCCTGGCCGATGTGGTGGTGGTGGACATCCAGTGCGACTACTTCAAGGAGACCCTGGGGAACTGCCGCGACGGCCACGCCGACATCGCGATCCTGGAGGAATGTCTGGCCATCATCGGCGAAAAGATCCAGCCGCACTGCCTGGTCTTGATCGAGACGACCGTGCCCCCGGGCACCACGGAATACGTCGCCTACCCGATCATAAAGAAGGCCTTCGAAAAGCGCGGTATCGCGTCCGAGCCGCTCCTTTCCCACTCCTACGAGCGCGTCATGCCCGGCCGGGATTACGTGGCCTCCATCCGGGACTTCTGGCGGGTCTGCAGCGGGATCAACGACACGGCCCGGGAGCGCGTCCGCACCTTCCTCTCCGAGATCTTAAACGTGGAGAAATTCCCCCTCACCGTCCTCGACCGCCCCATCGAGAGCGAGACCTGCAAGATCGTGGAAAACTCCTACCGGGCGACGATCCTGGCCTTCCTGCACGAGTGGAGCCTCTTTGCCGAGCGCAACGGCGTAGACCTCATCAAGGTGATCCAGGCCATCAAAATGCGGCCCACCCATAACAACATGATCTTTCCCGGCCCCGGCATCGGCGGCTACTGCCTGCCCAAGGACGGCGGCCTGGGTGTCTGGTCCTACCATACGCTCATGGGTTTTGAAGACGAGATCTTCAAGATCACGCCGCTGGCCATCGACATCAACGACACGCGCGCCCTTCACGCCGCCCAGCTGGTCCGCGACGCCCTGAGAAATATGGGCAAGATCACCGCCGCTTCGAAGGTCGTCGTCCTCGGCGCCTCCTACCGCGAAGACGTGGGGGACACCCGCTACAGCGGTTCCGAGGCGCTCGTCCGGAAGCTCACGGAAATGGGCGCAGAGATCGCCGTGCACGATCCCTACGTGGCCCATTGGTGGGAGCTGGAAAAGCAGGATACCTACCCCGCACCCGGCCACTCCTGGGCCCGTTTCTTCCGGAACCAGGAAAAGCTGACGGAGATCCGCATTCAGCAGGACCTGGGTGCAGCGATGAAAGGCGCGGACGCCGTGGTCCTCGCCGTCCGCCACCAGGCCTACCTGCACCTGGAACCGGAGAAGGTCATCGCCATGGCCGGCCGGCCGCTCGCCGTCATCGACTGCTTCGGCATCCTCGACGATGCCGCCATCCGTCGCTACTTCGAACTCGGCTGCGAGGTAAAAGGCCTGGGCCGCGGCCACGTAAAAAGAATCAAAGACGAAACCAAAAAATAATTTAAATAGGGACAGAAACCTATTTTTCCCTAAGGCCACATGACCAGAGAAGAACTCATTCACCGATCCGAAGCATATATTCGCCAGACTCTTAGAGCACACATCCCGCCGCCGGTACGGATATATCTTTATGGTTCGCGCGCCCACGGGGACAATCGCTGGAATTCGGACTACGATCTTTGGATTGATGGCGAAATCTCAGAGAGAAAACTGCGTGAACTGATCGAGGAGATAGACGAATCCTTTGTGCCATTCAGAGTAGAAATAGTGACGACCCCACAACTGACTGGCCGTTTTGGGGAGCGCGTCAGGCAGGAGGCAAGTCCATGGATTTAAGAAAAATAGAGAAAAATAGGGACAGAAACCTATTTTCAGGAGTTATAACGGCAGCAAGGCGGTATATAGAGAAAGCTTGGCATAATATGATTCCATCGCCTTCCTGTCATTCCGTGCTAGACACGGAATCCAGTTCTTTTAGATAGTTATGGATTACGGCTTTCGCCGGAATGACTCAAGGGGCATATTTTGTAAGGCTTTCATAGAAAAATAGGTTTCTGTCCCTATTTTAGAGGGTAGGTTGAAACGTGGCATACGTAACTGCGCTGCTTGACGAAGCAATCGAAAAAAAAAGAAAAAGACAGGAAGATCAGCGGCTTGATGTGATAGAGCAGGCCCTGGCAGCCATCGATAAGTTGAGCCAAGAGGCTTCCTTTGCCGAGGCCTATCTATTTGGCTCGGTAACAAAGCCGTTCCGATTTTCCGAGCGGTCGGATATTGATATCGGTTTTATCGGTTTGGACAACGGGCACTTTTTTAGAGTGATGTCTTATATCTCAGAAGCGACAGGCCATGATGTGGATATCGTGCAACTGGAAGGACACAGATTGGCGGACAAGATCAAGCGGGGGGGCATCCGGTGGAGAAAGAAAGCTTAGCTATTCTCAGGGCGGAGATCAGGGCTCAGGTAGAAGAAATTGAAGGCATATATGCGCGGCTGGAAGATCGAAAGCGGAAGAAGGACAAAGCGGCAATGGAGAGCGTGGGGTATCAGTTGCATAATCTCTATTGCGCTTTCGAGGACTTGTTTAAGATCGTAGCGGAAACATTTGAAAATCACATTCAGGATAAGAGCAAATATCATTTGGAACTGCTCAAAAGGATGGCAATTCCCATCGAAGGTGTAAGGCCTCGTCTTCTTTCTCAAGAATCCTTTCCCCTGCTCGACAATCTCCGGTCCTTCAGGCACTTGTTCAGGCATGCCTATTCGTATGAGTTGGACGAAAGAAAGTTGAAGATTGTTCTGGATGACGCCTATACCCTAAAAAAGATATACGGGATTGACATTGAAGTCTTTTTGAGTAGTCTTGAAGAGTGACGGCCTCGTAAAAGTCGAAAAACCCCATTTGTGTCATTCCGGACTTGATCCGGAAGCCAGGTCTTTGAAGTAGTTGCGTTCTCTCTGGATTCCGGCTTTCGCCGGAATGACGACTTTTTACGAGTTCGTCAAGAGTGATATCGGGAAAATAGGTTTCTGTCCCTATTTTTTATCGCCTTCCTGTCATTCCGTGCTTGACACGGAATCCAGTTCTTTTAGATAGTTATGGATTCCGGCTTTCGCCGGAATGACTCAACGGGCGTATTTTGCAAAGCTTTCATAAAAAAATAGGTTTCTGTCCCTATTTTTTTTCTAAAGAGGTGTGACCTGTTTCACACCAAACCCGGCAAAAAACGCTTGAACATTCCCCAAAGATATGGCCAAGGACATCCTTCAATATCCGCAAGATTCGCGCCTCCGGAAAAGCCTGGATGCGATCCGCGTCAGCCACCTGATACTGCCAAGCGGACCCACTGAATGCCAGGTTAGGGAATTCAGGGAGCGGAGCTGTTTTATGATAACGAAAAACTTTTTTGGGGGGAGTCCGCCGTGTCCGAAGAAACTGCAAGCATGACCTACCGGAAAGGGCAGCTTTATGCCCTGCCCCTGGCCGATCTCCGAACCGACCCGAACCAGCCCCGCAAATACCTGGACCCCCAGGCCCTGGAGGAA
>Ga0082335_1008893_pt1 | contig 11150 bp, 10 predicted proteins | sample Subgrocontami58m_FD_72375 | JGI IMG/M metagenome (GOLD analysis project Ga0082335, IMG submission 72375) | Subsurface groundwater microbial communities from S. Glens Falls, New York, USA - GMW37 contaminated, 5.8 m (SPADES assembly) (version 2) ...
GCTGAAGGCGGACCTGGGCAAGGTGCGGACCGGGCGCGCCCACACCGGCATACTCGACCACGTCACGGTCGATTACTACGGCACGCCGACGCCCATTTCACAGGTCGCGAACCTGACGCTCGTCGACGCCCGGACCATCGGCGTCAGTCCGTGGGAAAAGAAGATGTCGGGCGCGATCGAAAAGGCGATCCGCGATTCCGACCTCGGCCTGAATCCGTCGGCGCAGGGCGACCTGGTGCGCGTCCCGATGCCCGCCCTCACCGAGGAACGGCGCCGCGAGCTGATCAAGGTGGTGAAGCACGAGGGCGAAAACGCCAAGGTGGCGATCCGCAACGTGAGGCGCGACGCGATTCACGCGCTCAAGGAACTCCTCAAGGAAAAGGAGGTTTCGGAGGACCAGGAGCGCCGCGCGCAGGACGAGATCCAGAAGCTCACCGACAAGTTCATCGCCGACGTCGACAAGGTGCTCGCGGCCAAGGAAGCCGACCTGATGGTCGTATAGTGAGTCGAGTGCTTACAGGTCTGGCGAGGTTTGGGGGTTACAAATGTCTCGCTATTTTGCGAAGTTGCGAAGTTGCAACTTCCCAAAATAGCGAGATGAATGGACTTCAAGAAAAGGCACGCTGTTTGTTTCCGGCTGTACCGACTTAGGGAAGAGCAAACCCGCAACCATGGCATTCATCAGCTCGACCATCGAAGTCCCCGAGGCGCGCAGGACCCCGCGCCACATTGCCATGATCATGGACGGCAACGGCCGGTGGGCCAAGCGCCGCTTCCTGCCGCGCGTTGCCGGCCACAGGCGCGGCGTCGAGACCGTGCGCGAAATCACGCGCGCCTGCATCGATCGGGGCGTCGAATACCTCACCTTGTTCGCGTTCAGCTCCGAGAACTGGCGCCGGCCCGCGGACGAGGTGTCCGTGCTGCGCCAGCTGTTCCTCGCGGCGCTGGAGCAGGAAGTCGAGAAGCTGCATTCGAACGGCATCCGCCTGAAGGTGATCGGCGACATCTCCGCTTTCGGCGAGCACATCGTGGAGCTGGTCGCCAAGGGCGAGGCGCTCACCTCGGCGAACCGGCGCCTGACGCTCACGATCGCCGCGAACTACGGCGGCCGCTGGGACCTGCTTCAGGCCGTAGACAAGATGGTGCGGCACTACCCGGATCAGCGCGGAGGCTTCACCGAAGAGCAGCTCGCGCCGTTCCTCGCGCTGAGCTACGCGCCCGAGCCCGACCTTTTCATACGCACCGGGGGCGAACAGCGCATCAGCAATTTCGTCCTGTGGCAGCTCGCCTACACCGAGCTGTATTTCACCCCGACGCTCTGGCCCGATTTCGACGCATCGACGCTCGACACGGCGATCAAGTGGTTTCTCGAGCGCGAGCGCCGCTTCGGACGCACCAGCGAGCAGCTTGCCGACGCCGAGCGGGACCGCGGCACGACGGTCGACAAGGGTACCCGGAAGGTCGGGTAGGCGCCCCGCCGCTGCGCCTCGATGCTGAAGACCCGCGTGTTCACGGCAGCTTTGCTGCTGGCGGCGCTCCTGGCCGCGCTCTACTGGCTGCCGCGGGCGGGCTGGATCGCGCTCGTCGTCGCGCTGCTCGCGCTGGCCGCCTGGGAATGGGGCGGGCTTTCCGGCCTGTCCGCTCCAGGGCGCGTCCTGTATGCGGGCGCGATCGCCGCCGCGGCGGCGATCGCGGCCTCGGCCCGCCTTCCATCCGCGCAGTCGTTCCTCGAGCATTCCTGGATATACGTCGCGTCGGCCGCGTTCTGGCTGTTGCTCGTGCCGCTGTGGCTGTGGAAGCGTCCGGTATTCGCTTCCCGGTCCGTCCCGCTGCTCGCGGGCGTGGTCTCGCTCGTGCCGTGTGCCCCGGCCGTGTCCGAACTGCTCGAGGCCGGCCCGGGGACGCTGCTTGCGCTCATGGCCGTGGCCTGGGTATCGGACACCGCGGCCTACTTCGCGGGCAAGCGCTTCGGCAGGCACAAGCTGGCGCCGGCGATCAGCCCCGGAAAGACCTGGGAGGGCGTGTACGGGGCGCTCGCGGCCGTGACCGTATATGCTATCGCCTGGCTCGCCGCCGGAGGCCCGCGGCCCGCGATGCTACGCGAGGCGCCCCTCGGGGCGCTGTGGTTCGTGATCCTGCTGCTCGCCCTGGCGGCGACCGGGATGATTGGAGATCTACTGGAGTCCCAGTTGAAACGTCAGGCAGGCGTGAAGGACAGCGGCACCCTTCTGCCCGGGCATGGCGGCGTGCTCGATCGCATCGATGCGCTGCTTCCCGTGCTGCCGCTCGCCGCGCTCACGTTTCTCAAGTAATGGCCATGCAGAATGTCGCCATCCTCGGCGCCACCGGCTCGATCGGGCGCAGCACGCTCGACGTGGTCGCCAGGCACCCGGACCGGTTCCGCGTCGTCGCGCTCACGGCCTGGCGCAGCGTCGACGCGCTGGCCGAGTTGTCCGCCAGGCACGGCGCGGCCTACGCCTGCATCGCGGACCGTTCGCTTGCGCAGGCGCTCGAGCGGCGCCTGAAGGAGTGCGGCTCGGCGGCGGAGGTTCTCTGCGGCGTCGAAGGACTGGTGCACGCGGCGTCGTTGCAGCAGGTCGACTGCGTAATGGCGGCGATCGTCGGCGCCGCGGGCCTGGAACCCACGCTTGCCGCGGCGCGCTCGGGCAAGAAGCTGCTGCTCGCGAACAAGGAAGCGCTGGTCATGGCGGGGCCGATCTTCATGGATACCGTGCGGCATCATGGCGCGACCCTGCTGCCCATCGACAGCGAACACAACGCGATCTTCCAGTGCCTTCCGGCCGCTTCGATGAGCGATGCGGACATGAAGGGCATCCGGCGCATCCTGCTCACCGGGTCCGGCGGGCCGTTCCGGTCGCGTCCGCGCTCGGAACTGCGCTCGGTGTCCCCGGCCGAGGCCTGCGCCCATCCGAACTGGGTGATGGGGCGCAAGATCTCGGTCGATTCGGCGACGATGATGAACAAGGGACTCGAGGTGATCGAGGCGCACTGGCTGTTCGGGGCGCGCCACGACCAGATCGAAGTGGTCGTGCATCCCCAGAGCGTCATCCATTCGATGGTGGAATACGCCGACGGCTCGGTGCTGGCGCAGCTCGGCAATCCCGACATGCGCACGCCCATCGCGCAGGCGATGGCGTTCCCGGACCGCATCGACGCGGGCGTCCCGTTCCTCGACCTGTTCGGGATCGGCCCGCTCAGCTTCGAACCGCCGGACCTCGAGCGCTTTCCGGCGTTGCGCCTCGCCTACGAATCACTGCGCGCGGGCGGCACGGCAGCGTGCATCCTCAACGCCGCGAACGAAATCGCGGTGGCGGCATTCCTCGACGGCAGGCTGCCGTTCCTGCGCATGACCGACGTGCTCGAGGAGACCCTGCAATCGACCGCGGGCGCCGAAGTCCGGACGCTCGAGGACGTGCTCGCGGCCGACGAGCGTGCGCGCCTGCGTGCCGCCCAGGTCGTCGAGCGCTTGCGCACCAAGGCCGCATGAATACCTTGATCACCATCGCAGCCTTCGTCGTTGCGCTCGGCGTGCTCATCGTCATTCACGAGTACGGCCATTATCTCGTCGCCCGGCTGGTCGGGGTCAAGGTGCTGCGATTCGCCATCGGCTTCGGCAAGCCGCTGTGGTCGTGGCGCGCCGGAGCCGACCGGACCGAGTGGGCGCTGTGCGCGGTCCCGCTCGGGGGTTACGTGAAAATGCTCGACGAGCACGAAGGCCAGGTGGCGCCGGAGGAACTCCACAGGGCATTCAACCGCCAGAGCGTCTGGAGGCGCTTTGCGATCGTCGTCGCGGGCCCGATGGCGAATTTCCTGCTGGCGGTCGTGCTCTACTGGGCGCTGTTCGTCCAGGGCGTGCAGGAGCCCAGGCCGATCGTCGATGCGCCCGCGCAAGGCAGCGTATCGGCCTCCGCGGGGCTGCAGCGCGGAGATACCGTCCTCAAGATCAATGGCGAGGCCGTGGCGAGCTGGCAGGACCTCCGCTGGCGGCTGCTGCAACTCGCGGTGGACAGGCAGCCGGCCCGGATCGAGGTCGTCGGCCGCAATGGCCGGTTGGAATCGCATACGCTCGAGCTGGCGAGCTTCGAAGCGCAGGGCTTCGAGGGGGACCCGCTCGCGCGCATGGGCCTGCGCATTTTCCGGCCGGACGTCGAGCCGGTCATCGGCAAGGTCCTGGAGGGCAGCGTGGCGGAGCGCGCCGGGCTGCGCGCCGGCGACCGTGTGGCGGCGATAGACGCGCGTTCGATCCGGACCTGGGACGAACTGGTCGCATCGGTGCGCGCGCATCCGGACGCGGCCCTTCGCCTGCGGATCGAGCGCGCCGGAACGACCCGCGATATCGCCCTCACGCCCGAGGCCGTGCTGCAGGATGGCGAGCGCTTCGGCCGCATCGGCGCCTCCGCGCGCATCGATCAGCGCTCGCTGGAGAGCCTGATCACCACCGTGCGCTACGACCCGGGCCGCGCGTTGATGCTCGCATTCGCGCGCACCTGGGACACGTCCGTGTTCAGCCTGAAAATGCTGGGCAAGATGCTGGTGGGCGAGGTGTCGTGGAGAAATCTGTCCGGCCCGGTGACGATCGCGGACTACGCGGGGCAATCGGCCCAGCTCGGCCTCGCGGCATACGTCTCGTTCATCGCGCTGATCAGCATCAGTCTGGGGGTGCTGAACCTGCTGCCGATTCCGTTATTGGATGGCGGACACTTAATGTATTATGTCGTCGAATTATTCAAGGGCAGCCCGGTATCCGAGCGCGTGATGGAACTCGGCCAGCGCCTGGGACTGACCCTGCTGCTCTTCCTGATGGCTTTCGCTTTTTATAATGACATCAACCGGCTCCTCTCGGGATAATCCAGCGCGATGATCAAGGTACTGCTGCGGGTCCTGTTCCTGTGCGCCGTCGCGCGCGCGGCGTGGGCGTTCGACCCGTTCGTGGTGCGCGACATCCGCGTCGAAGGCATCCAGCGCATCGAGGCCGGCACGATATTCAGCTACCTCCCGGTGAAGGTCGGCGAGACCATGACCGAGGAGAAGGCCTCCCAGGCCATCCGCGCGTTGTTCGGCACCGGGTTTTTCCGCGACGTGCGGCTCGAAATGGACCGCGACGTGCTGATCGTCATCGTGGAGGAGCGGCCTGCGATCGCGACGATCGATTTCGTCGGCATGAAGGAATTCGACAAGGAGCAGGTGAAGAAGGGGTTGCGCGACGTCGGCTTCCAGGAAGGCCGCACCTTCGACCGCGCCCAGCTCGAGCAGGCGGAGCAGGAAGTCAAGCGCCAGTACCTGACCCGCGGCAAGTACGGCGTGATCGTGACCGCGACCGTGACGCCCCTCGAGCGCAACCGCGTCTCGATCAACTTCACCATCGATGAAGGCGAAGTCGCGAAGATCCGCAGCATCAATATCGTCGGCAACCGGGTCTTCTCCGACAGCGACCTGCAGGCGCAGTTCGTCCTGCGCACCCCGGGGTGGTTCACCTGGTACACGAAGAACGACCAGTATTCGCGCCAGAAGCTCCAGGGCGACCTTGAGAACCTGCGCTCCTATTACATGAACCGGGGATTCCTGGACTTCAACATCGAATCGACGCAGGTGTCGATCACGCCCGACAAGCGCGACATCTTCATCACGGTCAACTTGAGCGAGGGCGAGCGGTACACGATTTCGGACGTGAAGCTCGGCGGCGAGCTGATCGTCCCCGAGGAGGAGCTGCGCAAGTTCATCACGGTCAAGCCGGGCGAGGCGTTTTCGCGGGAAAAGCTGACCGAGACGACCAAGAAGATCGCCGAGCGCCTCGGCAACGACGGCTACGCCTTCGCCAATTGCAACGCGGTGCCCGAGGTCAACCGCGAGAAGCGCACCGTCGCCTTCACCGTCATGGTCGACCCGGGCCGGCGCGTCTACGTGCGCCGCATCAACGTGGTGGGAAACACGCGCACCCGCGACGAGGTCGTGCGCAGGGAGATGCGCCAGCTCGAGGGCAGCTTCTACGACGCGGCGAAGCTGCAGCTCACCAAGCAGCGCATCGACAAGACGCAATACTTCGCGGAGGTGGAAGTCGAGACGCCGCCGGTCACGGGCACGACCGACCAGGTCGACGTCACGGTGCGGGTGAAGGAACGCCCCACCGGCAACATCCTGCTCGGGGTCGGGTTCTCCAGCGCCGACAAGCTCATCCTGCAGGGCGCGATCTCCCAGGCGAACATCTTCGGCAGCGGCAATACGTTCGGCGCGCAGGTGAGCCGCGGCAGCTTCAGCAAGGTGCTTTCGCTTTCGTTTACCCAGCCCTACTACACCGTGGACGGCGTGTCGCGCGGGTTCGACATCTACAACCGGTCCGTGGACGCCAGCGTGCTGTCCCTCGGGCACTACAAGACCAGCGCGTGGGGGGGCGGCGTGCGCTTCGGCGTGCCGATCACCGAAGTCGATACCGTGAGCGCGGGCCTGTCGGCCGAAGCCACCAAGCTCGACCTGTTCGATGACAGCCCGAACCGCCTGCTCGACTTCCGCAACCAGTACGGCAGCCAGTATGCCCTGCTGATCGGCACGGCCGGATGGGCCCGGGACACGCGCGACAGCGCCATCTGGACCACGCGGGGCGGCGTGCAGCGGGCAACGGCGGAGGTGACCGTGCCGACGGGAACCCTGCGCTACTACAAGGCCGGCTACGAGCAGCAGTGGTACTACCCGCTCAGCCAGAATTTCACCCTGATGCTGCGCGGGGACATCGGGGTCGGGAACGGACTGGGGGGCAAGCCGCTGCCGTTCTTCAAGAACTACTACGCGGGCGGCGTGACTTCCGTGCGCGGCTACTCGACCGCTTCGCTCGGTCCGCGCGACCCGGTCGACAGCAGCATCCTGGGGGGCAACAGGCGCATCGTCGGCAACGCGGAACTGCTGTTTCCGCTGCCGGGGGCCGGAACAGACCGCTCGGTGCGGCTGGGCGTCTTCATCGACGGCGGCCAGGTATTCGCGCCGGGACAAAAGCTCACCCTGTCCGACCTGCGCTACGCGGCGGGGCTGAGCGTGTCCTGGAACTCGCCCGTGGGCCCGCTGAAGTTCAGCGTCGCCAAGCCGCTCAACGCGAAAGCCGATGACAACATCCAGCGGCTGCAGTTCACGCTTGGGCAGATCTTCTGACGATACGGGTATAATGCTGCGCAGCGGGCAGTCCCGCGGCATCGGTGGGAGGCAGGGTTGAAGTACGCACGTCTGATACTTTTTTCGCTGCTGGCGGTGTTCGCGGCCGGCAGCCCCGCCCAGTCAGAGGGACGGGTGGGCTACGTCAATCTCGAGCGCATCCTGCGGGATTCCGCGCCCGCGGTGCGCGCGCAGAAGAAGCTCGAACTGGAATTCGCCAAGCGCGACCAGGAACTCGGCAAGATGACCGACCAGCTCAAGCGGCTGCAGGATGCGCTCGAGAAGAACGCGGTGACCATGTCGGAGTCGGACCGCGCCAAGCGCGAGCGCGAGTTCGCCGACCTCAACCGCGAGTTCCAGCGGCGCCAGCGCGAGGCGAGGGAAGACTTCAACCAGCGCCGCAACGAGGAACTGTCAGGGGTCATCGAACGCGCGAACCGGGCCGTCAAGCAGATTGCCGAGGCCGAGAAATTCGACATCATCTTCCAGGAAGCGGTCTGGGCGAGCCCGCGCATCGACATCACCGACAAGGTCATCAAGGCGCTGGACGACAGCAAGCCGGCGAAATAGCTGGATGACCGCCCCCCGAGCATTCCGGCTCGCTGAAATCGTCGGGCACCTCGGAGGGGAATTGGCCGGCGACCCCGACGTCGCGATCGAGCGCGTCGCTTCCCTGGAGTCCGCGGGGCCGGGCGATATCGCCTTCCTTTCGCAGGCGAAATACCGGCCGTTGCTGCACGCCACACGGGCCGCGGCGCTGATCCTGCCGCGCGGCGAACGCGACGCGACGCCGATCCCCCGCATTCTCTGCGACGACCCCTACGTCTATTTCGCGCGCGTATCGGCGCTGCTCAACCCGCCCGCGGCGTTCGAGCCGGGCGTACACGCGAGCGCCGTGATCGAGGCGGGCGCGCGCATCGCCGGGTCCTCGCACGTCGGGCCGGGATGCCATGTCGGCCGGAACGCCGAGCTCGGGGAGAACGTCTGCGTGGAGGCGGGCAGCGCCATCGGGGACGAGGTCCGCATCGGCGAGGGCAGCCGGCTCTATCCCTGCGTCGTCATCTACCCCCGGTGCGTGATCGGAAAACGGGCGATCGTCCACTCCGGGGCGGTCATCGGCGCCGACGGATTCGGCATGGCGCCGCACGAGGGGCGCTGGATCAAGATACCGCAGGTGGGACGCGTGGTCATCGGTGACGACGTCGAAGTCGGCGCGGGCACGACGATCGATCGCGGCACCCTCGACGACACGGTCATCGAGGACGGAGTCAAGCTGGACAACCAGATCCAGATCGGGCACAACGTGCGCGTGGGCGCGCACACCGCGATGGCCGGATGCGTGGGCGTCGCGGGCAGCGCACGCATCGGCCGGCATTGCACCTTCGGCGGGGCCGCAATGGTCCTCGGCCACCTGGAGATCGCCGATGACGTCCACGTCTCCGCCGGATCCCTGGTGACCAAGTCGATTCCGCAGGCCGGGACCTACACCGGCGTGTTCCCGATCCAGGCGGGCCGCGAATGGCGCCGGACCGCGGCACTGCTGAAGAACATCGACAAGCTCGAGGCGCGGGTCCGCATGCTGGAGCGGATCATCGCCGAGCTGCGAGAAAAGGAGTGAGTGCATGGACATCCGCGAGATCCTCGACAACCTCCCGCACCGTTACCCGATGCTGCTGGTGGACCGTGTGCTCGAATGCGAGCCGGGCAAGCGCATCCGCGCGCTCAAGAACGTCACCATCAACGAGCCTTTCTTCGCCGGGCACTTTCCGCGCCACCCCGTGATGCCGGGGGTGCTGGTGGTCGAAGCCATGGCGCAGGCCGCCGCCCTGCTTTCGTTCCGCACGCTCGGCGGCCGGCCCGACCCGAATTCCGTCTATTACTTCGTCGGCATCGACGAGGCGCGCTTCAAGCGGCCGGTCTTCCCGGGAGACCAGCTCGCGCTCGAGGTGCGGCTCGAACGCACCGTGCGCGGCATCTGGAAGTTCGCTGCCGAAGCCTGGGTCGGCGAGAACCTCGCCGCGGAGGCGAAGATCATGTGCACCGTCCGGACGATATGATCCATCCCACCGCGATCGTTCATCCCGGCGCGAAACTCGGCCCGGAGGTGAGCGTGGGGGCGTATTCCATCATCGGCCCCGAGGTCGAGATCGGCGCCGGCACCTGGATCGGCCCGCACGTCGTGATCGAGGGCCGCACGCGCATCGGGTCGGACAACCGCATCTTCCAGTTCAGCTCCCTGGGCGCCGCCCCGCAGGACAAGAAGTACGGCGGCGAACCGACCCGGCTCGAGATCGGGGACCGGAACACCATCCGCGAGTTCTGCACCTTGAATCGGGGCACGGCCCAGGACCTCGGCATCACCCGGCTGGGCAACGACAACTGGATCATGGCCTACGTGCACCTTGCGCACGACTGCACGGTCGGCGACCACACCATCTTCGCCAACAACGCCCAGCTCGCGGGCCACGTGAGGATCGGCGACTATGCGATCCTGGGAGGATTCACCGCGGTTCACCAGTTCGTCACCATCGGTCCCCACTCGCTCACCGCCCTGGGCACCGTGCTGCTGCAGGACCTGCCGCCGTATGTCACCGCGGCGGGCAACACTGCCCGGCCCCACGGGATCAACAGCGAGGGGCTGAGGCGGCGCGGATTCGCGCCCGAATCCATCGCGGCGCTCAAGGCCGCCTACAAGACGCTCTACAAGTCCGGCCTGTCCCTGGAACAGGCCAGGGAAGGCCTCGCCCGGCAGGCCGAATCGCACGGCGAAGTGGGCCTGTTCCTCGAGTTTTTCCGGGACTCGCGCCGCGGCATCATTCGTTGAGGGATCCGTGGGCGCGCCGTTGATCGCAATGGTGGCCGGCGAGGCTTCGGGCGATTTCCTCGGTGCCCACCTGATCGAAGCGCTAAAGTCCAGCATTCCCGACGCGCGCTTCGCGGGAATCGGCGGGCCGAAAATGCAGTCGGCCGGCTTCGATTCGTGGTTCGATCTGGAAAAGCTCGCAGTGCGGGGCTACGTCGAGGTCCTGCGCCACTACGCCGAGATCACCGGCATCCGCCGCAAGCTGCGGCGTCGCCTGCTTGCGGAGGCGCCCGCGCTTTTCATCGGCGTAGACGCGCCCGACTTCAATCTGGACCTCGAGGCGTGCCTGAAGCGGCGCGGCGTGCCCACCATTCACTACGTCAGCCCCTCGATATGGGCCTGGCGCAGGGCGAGGCTGCGGCACATCGGGCGGGCAGTGAATCAGATGCTGGTCCTGTTTCCGTTCGAGGTGCCCATCTATCGCCAGGCGAACATCCCGGTCGCCTACGTCGGCCACCCGCTCGCCGACGCCATAGCGCTGGAGGACTCCACCGCCGCAGCGCGCGAGCAGCTGCGCCTGCCGGGCGATCGCCCCGTCCTGGCGCTGCTGCCCGGCAGCAGGCAGTCGGAACTCAAGTACATGGCCGCCACGTTCGTGCGCACGGCGAAGCTCGTCCACGACCTGTTGCCCCATGCCCATTTTCTCGTGCCGCTGGTCAGCCGGGAAACCAGAGAGATGTTCGAGACGGCGCTGTACGCCGAGGACGGACTGGAGCTTCCGCTCACTATCCTGTTCGGTCATGCCCGCGAGGCGATCGCCGCCTCCGATGCGGTGCTGGTGGCAAGCGGCACCGCCACGCTGGAAACCGCGCTCTACGGCAAGCCCATGGTCGTCACCTACAAGATGGCCGACCTCTCCTGGAGCATCATGTCCCGGATGGGCTACCAGCCCTATGTCGGCCTGCCCAACATCATCGCGGGCGAGTTCATCGTCCCCGAGCTGCTGCAGGAGGACGCCACGCCCGAGAACCTCGCCCAGGCACTGGTCAACGTGCACAACGATCCGGTCATCCGGCGCAGGCTGCCCGAGCGGCTCGGCGCGATCCACCGCGGCCTGCGCCAGGACACGGCCGCCCGGGCCGCCGCCGCGGTTCTTCCATGGCTCAAACGCTGATCTGCGGGCGCGGCG
>Ga0082335_1008894_pt1 | contig 11149 bp, 8 predicted proteins | sample Subgrocontami58m_FD_72375 | JGI IMG/M metagenome (GOLD analysis project Ga0082335, IMG submission 72375) | Subsurface groundwater microbial communities from S. Glens Falls, New York, USA - GMW37 contaminated, 5.8 m (SPADES assembly) (version 2) ...
AAGGCGAAGCCGGCGGAATTACCCAGCACATCGGGGCGTACCAAATAACGGTTCCGGCCGAAGGCGAACCGTTATCCCGAGAGAAGCGAGGGATCCTTCGCAATACTCAGGATGATCGTGCTCATCGCACGATCACCTTCATCGACACACCAGGTCATGAAGCTTTCGGCCAAATGCGGGCCCGCGGCGCAAAAATCGCCGACGTGGCCATTCTCGTCGTGGCCGCCGATGACGGCGTTAAACCGCAAACCAAAGAAGCTCTGCAGATCACCCTGGACGCAAAAATCCCTTTTTTAGTGGCCATCACCAAGGCCGATAAACCGGAAGCCAATCCGGACAAAGTAAAAAAAGAATTATCCGAGCTCCAGGTTTTGTCGGAAGAATGGGGCGGCCAGGTGCCGTTCGTCGTCGTTTCCGCGAAAGCAAAAACTGGCCTGAACGAACTCCTCGAGGCGGTCCTGCTAGTCGCCGACGTCGATAGTAGCGGCCTGATGGTCAACCCTAAACGCCCGGCCATCGGCACGATTATCGAATCCCACGTTGATCCGCAACAGGGGCCGATCGCCTCCGTCTTGATCCAGACCGGCACGCTCAAGGTTGGCGATAACGTGGCGGTCGGGCAGGTCTGGGGAAAAATCCGCTCGCTGAAAAATGATCTGGGTAAATCGATAAGAACCGCGCCGCCCTCGACCCCGGTCCAGATTCTCGGCCTGAAGGCCGCCCCCCAGGTCGGCGATGTCTTGCGGGTCTCCGATATTGATGCCGGCGAACTGAAGAAAAAAGTGAAGTCGCACCAGATGCGCCAACATTTGCGCTCGGTCGTCGGAAAAACCCGGTCGCAAACGAAGAGTAAAGAGGATCAAGCTGAAGAGGACGAAAAACCGAAGGTTAGGAAACTGTTGATCATTCTTAAAACAGACACCGTCGGTTCAGCCGAAGCGATTCAAGAATCACTGAAGAAGATTCAACACCCGGAAGTCGCAGTTGAAATTGTACAACGCGGGATGGGAATTATTTCCGACGCGGAAGTCTTGTGGGCGGAAGGCGCAAAAGCCAGTATTTACGGTTTTCATGTCCAAGTTTCCCCGAAAGCCGACCAGCTTGCAAAAAGTAAAGGCATTCTCATTAAAAATTTCGATGTCATTTACGATCTGATCGATGATGTCGTGAAAGAACTGGAGGTTCTCCTGCCGCCGGTCATTGAGGAACAGGAAGTCGGCCGGCTGAAAGTCCTGGCGATTTTCCGCAATGAAAATACTTTCCAGGTGATCGGCGGCAAAGTCACGGACGGCGCAATCAGCCTAGGTGTTTTCGTCAAGATCATGCGCGGCGGGATCGAAGTGGCCAGCGGTCAGATCACCCAGTTGCAATCAAACAAGCAGAATATCAAAGAAGTGGCGAGCGGCAATGAATGCGGGATGAAAGTCGAATGCCAGCCGGTCATCGCCGTCGGCGATCAATTGATCGCCAGTTTAAAAATCACGAAAGTCCGAACCCTTGGGATAAGCCGATGATCCCTTTTTCTCAATGTCGCTCTAATCCCGTTAGAAATGCCGAAAGCTAATTTATTTGAAAAAAAATATTGTTGCACGTCATGACTTTAACCCAGAGAGTACAATTGTATTCATTTCTAACGGGACTAACGGGATGAGCGATCGGATAGCAAAACTCAATTCACTCGTCCAGCAGGAAATCGCGACCATCCTCTCCCGCGATGTCGATTTTCCGCGCAGTTTTTTCGTGACCGTCAGCCGGGCCGAAGTCGCTGATGACGCCGAGAGCGCCAAGATCTGGATTTCGGTCATGCCGGCGACCCACGAAGAGGCGGCGCTGAAGATCATTAAAGCGAAAATCGTCGATATTCAGGACATCTTGAACAAGCGACTGATCATGAAATTCGTCCCGAAATTGACCTTCCACGTTGATTCTTCGACCGAACGGGCCGCTCAGATAATGCACATCCTCGATTCGATGACCTCGACCGACTTGGGCCTTAGCCTCGACGCGACCGCCGTCGAAGAGGAACGGGTTGAACGGGATAAAAAGAAAGATCAGCTTGGTATCCCGCCGGGCAGTCCGATCAGTCCGAGAGAAAAACGAGGACGGTAACCTCCCCGCGGTTTCGTTAAATATTCCGTCCCCTAAAACACTCGCCCAGAGTTTTTTGTTTTTGGCTCCGTCAACAACCCCTCCTTCGCAAGGAGGGGTAGCCCAAGAGCTCCCCCTAATTATCGTTTTTGTTGAATTCTCAACGAAATGGTGCTGCGCGATACATCCCTGGGGAGGTAGCGCTTGACAATTGGGGACTTTTTTGATATGTTCGGCTGTCAAAAAACGATCTTTGAAATACTGAATACTTTGTCAACGGTAGAACGATAGCCACCAACCACCCGGAGGAACCTCATGGGCATCAAGTTGATTGTCGAACAAACGGCAGCGGCGAGTCCGACGATTCCGATTCGCTGGTGCGTCGATCGGACGACGCTCGATGATCTGCAGGAAAAGGGAATCCGTCATCCCTTCATTCTCATCGTCGTGCGGAATCACGATAACCATCGTGAAACGCGACAACTCGTCCCGATGCACGACCTCGCCGCCTTCGTTTCATTCTACAGCCCCGGGAAGAATGATGTCCACGCCATTCTGGTGCACACCCATCGCGGATCTGAAGCTGATCGCACTCCGCGATCCGCCGAAAAATACGTGTGGGGACGCTTCATGGGTTGGCATAGTTCGTATGATTATGATGTCTTGAATCCCGTCGATGGGACACCGTACGACTATGTCACGAACAACTTCGAAACCTGCACCCTGACCGTGACTGTCCCCCCGGAGCTGTTCGCCTCGAAACCGGCTGGCTGGGAACGGAAGTGGGTCAACCGGTGGTTCCACAGCGCCCCGGTCAATCAGTGCGCCTTCCGAAGGCGCCGTCTCGTGGCCTACACGATTCAACCCCCGGTCGTTCTGACTTGGCTCACGCTCAATTATCTCGCGTACGGAATCGGCGCATTTGTCCAGGTTCTGACCGGACATTTCGGTCTGAATTGGGAAAAGTTCCACCCAGCGAAGATCGCCGACCCGAGCGAAGAGTTGACGTACGTCGCCGGTAAGGGTCGCACGGGACACTTCGCCAAAAAACCCTGGCTGCTACCGCTGACACCGATCATCCCGCTTGGTGCGGCCGGAATGACCTACCTCGTGCAAGCCTTGCACGGGTTGCCGGCCAATCCGTGGCTTCCACTCATCGTAGCAATCGGGACCGTTCTCGGGCTTTGGGTCGCCGCCGGAATCATCATTGCGATCATGGCACTGGTGGTTCTCTTCTTCGTTGGACTGAAGCGACTCGGCACGGCCCTTGTGCGAAAGAATGGCCCGGTCAACCAACCAATCGCGAAACCAAAGGTTATCGCGAGGAGGCCGACCTTCGTCGCTCCGACAACGCCGCCATTGTACATGACTCGTTCATCGGTTCTCTCCTGCGATCAGATCGGTCCGTCGCCGATGTCGATTCCGAAGGAGTACCAGACGCTCCACTACCGCATCGAAGCGATCAAGGCCAAGGTCTGCAAGCCATTCGCCCGGTAACGCCCTTGGCCGAAATATAAGCGCGATTTCCTAAAAGGAAATCGCGCTCTTTTATTCCACCCCTTGACGGTACTTCTGTTTTCACGTATAGTTCCGGGCTTTCTGATAGACATCGAAATATGCCCTCCCACCTCCATTTCGCCCGCCAACTTGAACACCGGCTGAAACACGCCGACCGCGTCCTGTTGACCATGACGACTGGCATTGATGGCGATAGTATCGGGTCGATGTTGGCGATGGCCCACCTCGTCCGGCATCTCGGCAAGCCGTATGTCTGCCATTCGCCGGAACCGATTCCGCCGATGTTCGACTATCTTCTGGGCCCCCACCCGGTCATGCGGGAACTGGAAGATACCGTTCATGATTATTCGGTCGTGGTCATTTTTGATACCGGCGATGTGAAACGCTCGCCGTTGGTCGATGAGCTTCACCGTCGCGACCTGAAGAAGACCTTTGTTATTAACATCGATCATCACCCGACCGTCACAAAATATAAAGACAAGGAATTGGTTGACTTGAACTACGTCGATACAACCGCCGGCGCCACAACGGAAATCATCTTCAAAATCCTCCAAGCTCTCGACATCCCGATGAGCGACCATGCCGCGAACAGCCTGCTGACCGGCATCCTGACCGACACCGGGAACTTTTCCAACCAGGGCACGACCTTGGAATCGCTCGAGATTGCCGCCCAGCTCATGGCTAAGGGCGCCGACCATCGGCGGATTACCAACGCGACGATGCGCAACAAATCGATCGGCACCTTACAGCTTTGGGGCCGGGCCCTGTCGCGATTGGCATACAATCATCAACACGATCTCGTTTCCACCGTTGTCACCCAGCGGGACCTCAAGGAGTGTGGAGTCGATGGTGATGCCGCGGTCGGCATTGCGAACTTTCTCAACATCCTCGGTGAGGGAAAGATCGCGCTGGTTCTGCAGGAAATGCCAGACGGAAAAGTGAAGGGGAGTTTCCGGACGACCAGCGAGATTGACGTTGCGGCACTCGCGAAGCAATTTGGCGGGGGCGGGCACAGCAAAGCGGCCGGGTTCACGATCGATGGAAAACTGGTAAAAGAGAAGAATGGGTGGCGGGTGGACCCCCACACCAATTGAGTATTCTAGGTGATAAAATGTATTACGTATATATTCTCAAGAGCCTCAAAGATGGGAAGTTGTATATTGGTTTTACTGGTAAACTAAAGGATCGACTTAAACAGCATAAGGACGGGGAGGTTGCTTCAACCAAGCCGCGTCGCCCTTTGGAATGTATTTACGTTGAAGGGTATAAGTCCTTGACCGACGCGAGAAAACGCGAAAGAAATTTAAAGTTATTTTCAAAAGCGTATTCTGGTCTACGACGCCGTTTAGTGCATAGTTTATTATAGTTCCAATTGGTGTGGGGGTGGAACCGTTGACCACCCCACTCGCTCCGCCTGCCTAACGGCAGGCGGCTCGTCGCCCCTCCTACCGGCCCCCCCCCCGGGCGGGGTCCCGCCAAGGCGGCGATAGGAGGGGCGGATTTGTGCCAACAAATCCGGGGTGGTCGCGCTATGCGAGCGGTGTAATTGCCGCCTCGTAGATTTTCTCTAGCACCAGATCTAGATCATTCATCACCTCGGCATTCGTCACTCGCACTACTCGAATATCGTGGGTTTTGAGAAATATTGTTCGCTCATTATCGTATTCTTGTTGCGATTGTTCGTAGTGTTGTCCTCCATCAACTTCAACTACCAATCTTCTTCCTGGACAAAAGAAATCAACAATAAATGGCCCAACACCGTATTGCCGTCGAAACTTCAATCCGGCGAGGTTGCGTTTCGCAAAGCAAACCATAACCGCTGTTCAGCTTCGGTTGAGGAGTTACGTAAATCTCGACGCCATTGTCTTAATTGAGAATCATTATATAACACAAGCCCGGCGAATGAACGCCAAGCCAGTGAAAGAAGAATAAACGAAAAATATTCTAACGTCAACCCCTATGACATTACCCCTTGGTCGGACTAGCCAAAAAAGCAACTTTCTGGTAGGCTCGCTTTATATGACAACTCCTCGCAACCAATACCTCATCCCCACAGTTATCGAAAAAACGAATTACGGCGAACGCGCCTACGACATCTACTCCCGGCTCCTGAAGGAGCGGATAATTTTCGTCGGCGATGCGATTGATGATCATATCGCCAACATCGTCATCGCCCAACTTCTTTTCCTCGACAGCGAGGATAAGCAAAAAGACATCAAGCTCTACATCAATTCCCCCGGCGGTTCGGTCAGCGCTGGAATGGCAATTTACGACACGATGCAGTTCGTCAAGCCCGATGTTTCGACGATTTGCGTTGGGATGGCCGCCTCAATGGGGGCGTTCCTGCTCGCTGCCGGCGCGCCGGGAAAGCGGATGGCGCTCCCGAACGCCGAGATTATGATCCACCAGGTGATGGGCGGCGCCGAAGGTCAGGCCTCGGACGTCAAAATCCGCGCCGAGCACATCATTAAAATCAAGGACCGGATGATTACCCTCCTGGCCAAGCATACCGGCCAGACCCTGAAAGTTATCGAACGCGATACTGACCGCGATAATTTCATGACGACCGAAGAGGCCAAGAAGTACGGGTTGATTGACCAAATTATCACGAAGAAGTAACTTCTTTACAAACCAACAAGTCGCGATGCAGGTACAAGGCAAGTAACCCCGTACCTGAACGAGCGAAGCGAGTGCATGGTTCGGGGTACGGTATAATTGATCAAATCATTGCCAAGAAATAGTTGCTTGGTGAATCGATAAACTCCGATTTAACCGACCGACAAGTACCCCGTACCCGAACGAGCCCAACGAGTGAGTGGTACGGGGTAGGGCTCATCGACAAAATTATTACCAAAAAGTAGCTATCCGTAGATAAGAATTGCCCAGCGTGGATTTCCGGGTGATTTTTTTCGGAAAAAATAAGAGGTTGACAAAGAGTACTGTTTAGGTGTACACCGTAGTGAAGGAATAGTGTTTTTTGCAAATCTATGGTTTCCGGGATGGGTCCGCGAGTACAGCAGGCCACCGGCAACCTGCAATACTGTGACGGAGTAATCTTCGTTTCGACCCGTCCCGGATGTTTTTCCGCTCATTTCATCGTTTTTCGCTTCATCGTGGAGCGCGCTGCGCCTCACAGACATCGGGGCGAATCGCCCTCCTCCCGATGATGGCCCGTTGGCCGCAGTCTACGCCGACTCAGCGCGCTCCCTTCTTCTTCGCGTATTCGTCCGGCCTGTGACGGACGCGTCACCCACCACTGGGAGGAATCCTATCGAACCCTAACCGGGCTGGCTTAACTTCTTGTATCTGGTGAACATATGGGTGCGGCGATTCCCTGGTTCTGTGCAGGGAACAGCCACGTGTGGAACACGAGAAGTCAAGGAAGGACAAACTCATGGCCGGTAAAAGCGCTGTTGCAGATCGAGTCGCTACTCCGAAGAACCACGGACCTTTCCGTGAGTTCGTCGACAAGACGGGTGGGAGCTTCTGCTCTCAGAACAACATCCACACGCTCTGCGTGTGCCGGAGCAAGGCCGATGAGCACCTCGACGTTGAGGCGCTCATGAAGGACCCGAAACTCCGGGGACCGGCGAATCCCGATGGCGGACTCGACATCTGCAAGGTGGACGACAATATCGTCTATCTCTCCATCCATCACCCCGAAGCTGCGATGATCCTCGATCCGTACTACAGGAAGTAGTCCTACCGAGCGACAACTATAGAATGACTGCCCGCTGATGCTGTACCAGCGGGCTTTTTTCTTACCCGACTCCAAGAGAACTAGGCTAACCCCAATAGAGCAGGGTGTAGTCTGGTTTTATGTATAAATCTTTATTTGCGTTTCGAAATGTTGTTTTTCTGAAACCTCGTTTTTTCCAGCTCTAACGGGGCCAACCCGGTACTACAACTGAAGCTATAAGTGTTTCGAAACTACCCTATAAAGATACACAACTTTTTTAGCACTTTTTTGTTCCGGTAGTTGTAATACCGGGCTAACCTTGCAAAAAAACTGCCTGCCTGCTAGGATGGATGCGACCTTAACGCAACCTTATGATCACTATGTTTTCACAGTTCGCGCAGATATACCGAACACCGGAAACGGCTGATCGCGGCGTTGCGATTTCATTTCTAACCACACCATCCCATGTCAGTCACCGCAATTTGGGCCTTGATCGCCTTAGCCGGGATTCCGGGCGGAATATTGGCCGGCTACTTTCTTCGAAAAACCTGGGCCGTTCGTGAAGCCCAATCAGCCGAAGCCAAAGCGAGCGTCGTTATCGACGAGGCGAAAGCTAAAGAACGAGAACTCTTAATCAAGGCCAAAGATCAGGCGATTAAGATTATTGATGATGTAAAAAAAGAAGAGGCCGCTCGCCGCCAGGAGTTGGCCCATTTGCAAACCCGGATGGAAAAACGGGAATCGTTGTTCGATGGCAAACTGCTTGAACTAGAAGCCGAAAAGAAAACGATCGCCGATAAATCGGTCAAACTTGATGAAGTCAAAGCCGAGGTCATAAAGATCAAGGAAGACCAGTTCCAAAAACTCGAAAAAATCGCCGAATTATCGCGCGATGACGCTAAACGGGTTTTGATGGACAATACTGAAAGTCGGATGAAAGAGGAACTTTTGTCTCGTATCCGAAAAATCCAGCAACTCGGCACCGAGGAAGTTGAGGCCGAGGCCCGCAAGATCCTTTCAACCGCCGTGCAACGCGTCGCTTCAAACCATTCGACCGAAACCAGTACCACCGTCGTCGATTTGCCGAGCGAGGACATGAAAGGAAGGATTATCGGTAAAGAAGGCCGCAATATCAAGGCCCTCGAACAGCTGACTGGCGTCGAATTAATCATCGACGAAACCCCTGACTCGATCGTCATCAGCGGTTTCAACCCCGTCCGCCGCCATCTCGCCAAACGTGTGCTGGAAAAACTCATGGTTGACGGCCGGATCCACCCGGGCCGGATTGAGGAGACCATCGAACAGGTCAAAAAGGAAATGGCCAACGACATGAAGAAGGCCGGCGAAGAAGCCGCCTACGAGGTCGGCGTCGCCGGACTTGATCCGAAACTCCTGCAGCTCCTCGGCCGGATGAAATACCGGACCAGCTACGGCCAGAACCAATTACGTCACTGTATCGAGGTCGGCTTATTGTCCGGCGCGATCGCGGAAGAACTTGGTGCCAATGTGGCCGTCGCGAAAAAGGGCGGCCTCCTTCACGACATCGGCAAGGCCATCGACCACGAAGTTCAAGGCGGCCACCCTCAACTCGGCTACGAGATCATGAAGAAATATAATCTGCCGGAAGAAGTAGCCTACATGTCGATCGCTCACCACGAGGACAGCCCGAAAACGATCGAGGGCTGCGTCGTGAAAGCCGCCGACGCCGTTTCCGGCGCCCGGCCCGGCGCCCGTAAAGGCACCTACGAAAATTACGTCCAGCGTTTAGACGAATTAGAAAGCGCCGCCAAGTCATTCCCCGGCGTCGATCGCGCCTACGCGATTCAGGCCGGCCGCGAGATGCGCGTCTTCGTCAAGCCCGAACAGATTGATGATTATGCCGCGGTCAAGCTGGCGCATGATATCGCTCAAAAAATTGAATCAGAAATGCAGTACCCGGGTGAAATTAAAGTGACGGTCATTAGGGAAAAGAGGGTTATTGAATATGCTAGGTAGAATGACTCACGCGTACACATTGATTAACCAACCGTCATCCCGAGCCAAATTTTCGATGGCGAGGGATCTGGTCATTCGTGAAAAGCGGGTCATTGAGTATGCGCGCTAACCTCATCCCCGCCCCCTCTTCATATCTATGGAGAGGGGTGTCCGGAGGACGGGGTGAGGAAATAAAACTTTCAGCATGAAAGTTTTATTCTTCGGCGACATCGTCGGCAAACCCGGCCGCAAAGCTTTCGCCGCAATCGCCCCAAAACTTCGCGCTGAACTTCACGCTGACGTCGTCATGGCCAACGTCGAAAATATCGCCCACGGCAAAGGCATGACGAAGAGTACCCTCCGGGAGCTGATCGACGCTGGCCTCGATATCGGAACCGGCGGCAATCATACCTTCTCCAAGCCCGAAGCGCTTGAGTTGTTTGCGGCTGAACCAAATATCCTGACCCGACCGGTGAATTTTCCGGACATCGCCGCCGGCAGCGGTCAGAAAATGTTTGAGGTTAGCCAAAAAAAGGTCTACGTGCTAAACTTGCTGGGCGACTACGGGATGCACTTTGAACAGCTGGTCAACCCTTTCACAGTCATGGAACAGATAATGAAGAAGGGCTTGCCCGAGGCGGACGCCGTCATCGTCGATTTTCACGGAGAAACAACGAGTGAAAAGGTGGCGATGGGCTGGTATCTTGACGGGAAGGTTGGGGCCGTGCTCGGAACCGATACTCATGTCCCCACCGCCGATGCCCGGATCCTCCCGAAGAGCACCGCCTATATCACCGATATCGGGATGGTCGGTCTGCGGGATTCCTCACTCGGGGTCGATAAAGATTTGGCCTTGCAACGATTCCTAACCGGCCAAAAAGTCGCTTTCGAAATTCCCGATCACGGCCTCGTCGCCGTGAATGCCGTCCTGCTGACCTTCGCCGGCGGGCGGGCGACCGCCATCGAACAAATCTATCGAGAAGTAACAATTTAATTATTAACCTGTCCGGCGAAGCCGGATCCGGCTCGGCCGGAAAAGGAGGTGAGCGAATGAACAAAATTGAACTAGCCGAAAAAATGTCGGAAAAACTCGGCGTGACGAAGAAGCAGGCCGAGGACATGACCTCCTCGGTCACCGACTTCACCAATTTCGATCCGATGGCGGGCGCGCAGAAGGAGATGGAGCGCGCCTTCAATCCGGAAGCGGACAAGGTTGCCGATGTGCCGGCGCAAGCTACCGCCGAAGCCATGCCCGCGGCGCCCGCACCAACTGAACCGGCGACGCCGCTGCCCGAAGTCGCCGCGCTGCCCGAAATCAACGTGCCGCTGCCGGAGCCGCCGGCGCCGCTCAGCAACGCCGATTTCGCAGCCGTCGAGCCGCCGCCGCCCAAACAGGCCGGGGGCAGCACGTGAGCCACGAGGACATCGAGGCCACCAAGGCGCCGTTGATGGAGCACCTGATCGAGCTGCGTTCGCGGCTGATCAAGGCAATGCTCGCCTTCGCGGTGACGTTCGCGCTCTGCTTCGTGTTCGCCAAGGACATCTACAATATCCTGGTGTGGCCGTTCGTGTGGATCGCCGGGCCGGAAAATACCAAATTCATCTACACCGCGCTGCTGGAATATTTCGTCACGCAATTGAAGCTGGCGATGTTCGGCGCCGCCTTCCTGTCGTTTCCGATCGTGGCGGCGCAGATCTACATGTTCGTGGCGCCCGGGCTCTATCGCAACGAGCGCAAGGCGTTCCTGCCGTATCTGATCGCGACGCCGTTCTTCTTCGCGCTCGGCGCCACGGTGGTGTATTTCCTGGTGATGCCGATGCTGGTGCGCTTCTCGCTCGGCATGCAGCAGACCGGCGCCGAGGGCGAGGCCTCGATCGCGCTGCTGCCCA
>Ga0082335_1008898_pt1 | contig 11143 bp, 8 predicted proteins | sample Subgrocontami58m_FD_72375 | JGI IMG/M metagenome (GOLD analysis project Ga0082335, IMG submission 72375) | Subsurface groundwater microbial communities from S. Glens Falls, New York, USA - GMW37 contaminated, 5.8 m (SPADES assembly) (version 2) ...
ATTTTTCCGATGTGCTGTGGTTCCAGGGTGAGGTGACCAAGAAGTACTTTGATGAGAATGGCGAGGCCTGCGTAGATATAAAAATGGGTGGAGTGAACCAGCGCGGCGCCGAGACCGCCCCCGGCTGGGGCACGGTTATCCTGCCCTCACGAGATAAAAAGACATGGCCGGTGCAGAAGAGACTGAAGTGAATGGGTAATGGAAGTATATGAATACAATTTGAGCTTTTCCTCCAGTCAGTTGGGAAGACTACTCAACGATAAGACTGATTTACGGTACAGGCTGCGAAGGGAGTTGAAAAAGGCTTACTTTCCTACTAAACTGGCTACCCCGTCCACTTTGCAGTACTATGTCGATATGTACGGAGAGCAAGTTACTGTAAACGCTGAAGCCGACCTTGCAAGGTATTTCAAGTTTCAGTCTTCACGCGGGTTTGGGGCGACTACATTAGGGGGGATTCCTACTGTTGTGCCATTATTGGCAACTCACCCGGGCGATGTGAAGCCGAGTAACACAGCCATAAGCGTGTTAGCAGAAGGTATAGCTGGCTTTTATATGGGTACAAAAGCAGGTCATACCGGATACCGCTTATTCCCGGCGGCAAGGCTGGTGGGTGAAGCACCTGACTTGGTATTTGAAGACGGTCGAAGTACAATTGCTCTGATACAGGTGAAAGGAACACAGGAGCCAGACGTCAAGGGAAGAATGGCTGATTCAGGTATTCCTCTACTTCAATATGCAGCTAATGAGAAGCACTATGACCCATCCAGTTATATTTGTTTCGTCATTGGAGTAATTATCGTCCCCTCTGTTGATTTCCAACTTCACAGTTTGCGGATCGAGATATTGTAGGGAGGAAATATGAATAACCAGATAATTTTGGAGGATACTGCTTATGGACTCAAAAGGAGAGGGGAGTTTGATAGGGCACTTCTAGCTTATGCCAAAGAGTATAGAAGAAACACACAAGGGGAAGGCAGTAGGTACCTCGCCAGGCTGTGCTTTGAGCAGATGGTGGATATTATACTAATAAAGTATTTACGTGACCAATTGAGATTTGATACATCGGTATCCCTTCTTAACACTTTGAGGGATGACTTGGAGCAGATTTTTGAGGAAATGCAAATCCGTGACGCGGAAGATTTTCATGAGTTCTTCAACAGAAGTCGAAAAAAACTATTCCCACGCGGTCGTGGTAAATCTGCGTTTAGCGTTGATAGAAACCAACTTTTGACACCACGCGTGGCCGAATTCGAGGATATGCACGCGATGGTAAAAGATGATAAAACGGACTACAAAACGTGAATTTATATTGTTGCAAATGGGGTTGAGGTTTGACAACTAAACACGCTGTCATTACGCCGGAGATGGTTGCCCGGTCCAGGAGCCGCATCGGGCAGAGCTTTGCCCCTGCGGAGCCATATTTCAATGTAGGCGCTACCAAAGATACCATCCGCCACTTCGTTAATGGCATCGGGGACAGGAATCCCCTGTACCGGAATGGTGAGTATGCCCGTAAGACGCGTTACGGTTGCGTACCCGCTCCCTCCTGTTTCCTGTATAGTGTTTACTGGCCGTGCGGTATGGGGGCATTGATGCCGGGGATGCACGGCTGGCACTCGGGCAATGAGTGGACATGGTACCGGCCTATCCTTGAAGGAGATGAATTCTCCGTCACAGTTACTATGACTAACCTGATGGAAAAACCTAACAGCCGCATGGCTGGCCGCACCTTTATCGGGTTTGATGAGACTATTTATAAAAACCAGCGCGGTGAAATTGTTGCTAAAGCTGCGGGCTGGTCAACGATTGCAGAACGGGCGGCGGCGGGTGAGAAAGGCAAATATCGCGAAATCCCGAAGGCGACTTATACTCCGGAGCAGATGAAGAAAATCAACGATGACTATGATAACGAGGTTATACGGGGGGCTAAAACTCGTTTCTGGGAGGATGTACAGCCGGAAGAGTCAATGGGTTTTGTGATTAAAGGGCCTCTTAGCCTTAGAGATATGAATGCATGGCTTATGGGGGGTGGTTCTCCCTATATGAAGGCTCACGGCATCTTTATGGATTTCCAGAAACGTCACCCGGCGGTGGGTATGCTTGACTCCACCACCGGCCAGGTGGATGTGCCCGAACTGGTGCACATGGAGGAGAGCCGCGCCCAGGAGATTGGCGTGGCCGGCGCTTACGATTATGGCTGTCAGCGCATGAGCTGGCTGGGGCATATCCTGACCAATTGGGCCGGAGATGACGGCTTTATTAAGAAGATGTACGGCGAACTACGCCGTTTCAATGTAGTCGGGGACACTACGTGGATTAAGGGACAGGTGGTGAAAAAATATATGGATGAAAATGGCGAACCCTGTGTGGATGTAGACTGCTGGGGGGAAAACCAGCGCGGTGAAATTACCATGCCCGGCCATGCTACAATAATCCTGCCCTCCCGTGAAAAGAAATACTGGCCCCTGGAAAACCGACTACAGGGTAAGGGCATCCCGACGGCTAGAAAAGGATGAGAGTGGTTTGCAAAGAGTAGTTATAACTGGTATCGGCGCCTTTACCCCTCTTGGATTTACCGTAGACGAACTGTGGCAAGGGATTATCGCTGGTAAATCCGGTATTGGCCCGATTACCTTATTTGATTGTACTGAATTCGATACCAAGATTGCCGGTGAGGTCAAAGGATTCGACCCGGCTAATTATATGGACCGCAAGGTGGCCCGGCGTATGGATCGGTATGCCCAGCTTTCGGTAGCTGCGGGCGTCAAGGCAGTAGAGAATGCCAGGCTAAAAATAGACTCCAGCAACGCGTGTGACATCGGGGTCATTATCGGCAGCGGTATCGGCGGCATTGGCACTTTTGAGGAACAGTGCCGAATTTTAGCAGCGAAAGGCCCCAGCCGGGTAAGTCCCTTTCTGGCGCCGATGATAGTAGCCGATATGGGGCCTGGCATGGTGTCCATTGTCCTTGGAATAAAAGGGCCGAACTTCTGCACCGTGTCTTCTTGTTCCAGCGGCGCCGATGCGATTGGTACAGCTACGGAAACTATCCGCCGTGGCGACGCCATCGCTATGTTAGCGGGGGGTGGCGAAGCGGCGGTAACCCCTATAGCTGTATCTGCTTTTAATGCTGCCAGAGCCATATCCACTCAGAATAATACTCCAACAGAAGCATCGCGGCCTTTCGATGCCAAACGGGAAGGGTTTGTTTTATCCGAAGGGGCAACGGTGCTGGTGCTGGAAAATATGGAATACGCCTTAAACCGGGGAGCGACCATACTGGCTGAGGTGCTATCTTATGCAGCCACTGCCGACGCGTATCATATGACCCAGCCGGCAGATAAAGGTGAAGGTGGCGCCAGGGCAATGTATTCAGCCTTGAAACGAGCCGGAATACGGCCGGAGCAGGTGGACTACATTAACGCCCACGGCACCGGTACGCCATTGAATGATAAAAACGAAACTATTGCTATCAAGACAGTTTTCGGGCCTCAAGCCTATAAAGTAGCCATAAGCTCTACCAAGTCTATGACCGGCCACTTGCTGGGCGCGGCAGGCGCTATCGAGGCTGCTATTTGTACTTTAGCTATCCAAAATAGCATAATTCCTCCGACTATCAACCGCACCAATCCGGACCCTGAATGCGACCTGGATTATGTGCCTCTCGTGGCGCGTAAAGCGCCGGTGAAAATAGCGCTATCCAACTCCTTCGGTTTTGGCGGCCACAATTCAGTGCTGGTGATAGGCGAGTTTCAGGAAAAACGGCTGTGACGCACAGCCGCTGGCAACTCGTACCCTCTTATAACGGGCAACCCTTCATACATGGCAACGGCTCATCCCCCTTACTAACGCAACTCTTGTACAACCGGGGTATTACCGAAGCGACTCAGGCGGAAACCTTCCTGGCTGCAGATGAAAGATTGACCCATGATCCGTATCTCCTTCCTGATATGGGGAAAGCTGTATCCCGCACGTACCAGGCCCTTTTACGCGGTGAGAAGATAGCTGTTTACGGGGATTTTGATGCCGATGGTATTACAGCCAGCGCCATTACAGTTGGAGGGTTGAAAGCGCTGGGTGGCGATCCGACGCTTTACATTCCTCATCGTTTAAATGAGGGACACGGGCTTCATGCCAGTGCGCTGGAACAGCTCAGGCGTGATGGTGTCAGCCTTGTTATCACCGTTGATTGCGGCGTTACCGGCTACGAAGAGGTAGCCCAGGCTCAAAAGGCCGGACAGGACATTATTGTTACCGACCACCACCGGTTAACGGTAGAGGCGGGAAGTCCCGGTGTAATCGGGAAGCCCGTGCTGCCGCCAGCCCTGGCTGTAGTCAACCCGCACCGGCCTGGTTCGGCTTACCCTTTTGCCGAGCTTGCGGGCGTAGGCGTGGCATACAAGTTTCTTCAAGCATTAATGGGTGGAATGGGCAGGGGCAAAGAGACGGAACAGTACCTGGACCTGGTAGCCCTGGGTACGGTGGCAGATATGGTCATCTTACAGGGTGATAACCGTTATATGGTAAGACGCGGCCTGGAGATTATCAATAAACAATGCGAACGGCCCGGATTGAAAGAGCTACTGCGTCAGGCCGGGCTAGCGCCTGGCAACGTAGATGCCGAAGGCATCAGCTATAACTTAAGCCCTCGTCTTAATGCAGCAGGGCGCATAGACCATGCCATGCTCAGCTACAGGCTGCTGACCAGTTCCTCCGACGAGGAAATTCAGGAGTTGGCTTGCCGCCTGGAGCAATGTAACGACGAACGACAGAAGCTGACCACCGAGATATTCTCTAAAGCCAAGGAAATTGCCCGTGCCCAGGGCGAAGACACTCCTATCGTTATAGTCGAGGGTGAGAATTTCTGGTCCGGGGTAACGGGGATAGTGGCCGGCCGCCTGGTGCAGGAGTTCAGCCGGCCGGCTATCGTTGTGGAATGGGGGCCGGAGACCTGCCGGGGCAGCGCCCGCAGCATTCCCGAATTTGACATAATAGCTGCTCTACAAGGGTGCGCCGGTATGTTAGAAAAGTTTGGCGGACATCCGCAGGCAGCGGGTTTTTCGGTGCCTACCAACCTTATGCCTGAACTGCGGAAACGTCTGACGGATATGGCTCGGCAGAAACTCGATGGCGTTGACCTGCGTCCTCAGTTGCTTATTGACATGGAGTTACCTTTAGGTGTCCTGGACGGGCAGGTCTATCCCCAGTTACAAAAGCTGGCCCCCTTTGGCAAAGGCAATCCGACTCCTACCTTCCTCAGCAGGAATACACAGGTGGTGGACTGCCGTCGGGTCGGAAAACAGGGCGAGCATCTCCGTTTAAAGCTGAAAGCCCCGACAAGCGGGGGTCAAATATGGCAGGCGGTAGGCTTCGACCTGGGACACCTGACAGATGAAACGATGCCAACCTCGATAGATGTAGCCTACCAGCTTGGCGTGGACAACTGGCAAGGACGGTCCAGGTTAGAGTTACATGTGCTGGACTTTGTGCCGGCGGAGTAATGCAACGATAGTTGGTTGGTTCTTGCTTCGTTTGATTTATCCTTCAAAACTGTGTTGGTTTTGGGCCATATAAAGAGATACACCATTTCTTTTGTTTACCACCTTCTATAGGAAACCAGGCATACGGCGTGTTTAAGTCTTTATCATGTGTCGTATCCCATACAACATTACTCACGAAGTAGGCATGTGCCAAGCCGTCTTTCAGTTCATAGGAATGCCATCTTGGACCATTGCACAGATTGTCACCGTCCAAACCTTTACTCCAGAAACGGAAGAAGCGTTTTGGCCCAAATGAAACCCAATTTATGGCTCTTTCTGGGTTTTTCTCAGCAGAGTTGAAGAGCGTACTGAGCACGACGTCATCTCCGTTATTAGTCTTATCTTCATAGGCAAACAGGCCAGCCTTGCAGCGAGAATTCCCATTGTTGCGGATGTCCGCCACATTTTTAGCAAGCTTATTAAGCGAATCTCTTAATTCACTGATTTTTTGACTTGTTTTCACCTCAATTATAGCTTCAACAGCATCCGGGGTAACGAAAAATAGAGATTCATCTCCGAATAATGTAGGTTTACTCTTTGAGATAACCATGATATCAATTTGTGTGGAAGTATGATCAGAATAGCAAACAAAACCGCTTCCAACACGGACTGACTCGGGTAGATGTGCGCTGAGTATCCGTCTTAAGATTGCTTCCTTATATTCGCCTTCTTTCAGCCAATGCGCGTTTCCAATAAGATTGCGCACTCGATTCTTGGTAGCGCGCAGTTCTCTTGCGAGAGATTTGTGATATTCTAAGTAATCGATTTTAATTGGCATGTTTTCCTTAACTGTTGAAGAAATCGCTATGCTCGTTTATGGCAAGTTATGCATGTGGCATCAGTCCGCCCAGCGTGGCTGGGCGGGAGTTTAGGAGCGCCGGCTATACCAGCCTCGTGACATACTGTGCAGGTTGTCCGGCCTGCATGGCTTGCCGGAAGGGCTTTAGACGTTGCAGCTGTTGGAGTGGCAGTTTTAGTAGGGGCAGATGTTGCTGCTGGTATGGCTAATGGCGTAGCCGACTTGGTTGGCGCTGGCGTAGTTGCCGGTGTAGCTAACGGGGTTTTATCTGGAGCCGGGATTTCAAGAGGAGCCTTTTCCAGGCTTATTCGTACAGTTCTAGTATCCTTCCCTCTAACGAATGTTACCTCTACTGTTTCCCCGATTTGATGCTTTCCGATGAGTGCAATGAACTGCTCTAACGAAGCTACCATCTCCCCGTTAATGGCAGTTATCACATCATTGTTCCTCAAACCTGCCCCATAGGCAGGCCTGCCTGGCAAGACCCACCTCAAGAATAAGCCTTTGGTGACCGAGGTCCCCCTTTTTGTAGCTATGGCCGGCGTCAAGGTAGCTGTATATATACCGAATGATGGAAACCCAGGCGGCAAATAAACGGATGGAAAGACCGTGGCCCGGTTGGCGAGCTAATCTCAGACCGGATTCGTGCGTCAAGTCGTTCACCTGTTTCATAGGCAACGGGCTTCGCGCTACTGTAGTCGAAGTTGAGTGTCATGTCTCGGGTTGGGATAATGCTCACTGATATTACACGTACTACCCCTATGATGTTCATGCGGCGGAAATAGATTGAGTATACAAAGGTATGCAAATTAATCCCACTCGACAGCGATTTAAACTCAGACAGAAAAGCACGCGATTCATCGCCAATAAAGGCGATTCTGGGCTCAGTTGTAGTCGCTGATGAGGCCTTGAGGTTTAACTCTATACGCCGCATTTCCTTTTCTACATTGAGATGCCTTTCCGCAATCCCCTGTTTTGCCCCCTCGCTACTCTCATATAATTCCACTTCCGCTTTGAACGTGTAACTGTCACTTTTAAAGGTTTGTCCCCAAACTGCAACAAACCCCCATTTAACGGCTAATTCGTCGTCTGAGCTATTTGAAAAGCCCTCTTCTCCAATCTTGTATCCTTCAGGTATGTCTTCAGGTTGTAGCATGGTTGATTCGAGGTTTACATAACTCAGAGTCAGTGGTTTAAGGGGCGTGAAAACAATGGCTGGCAATACCCCGGGTTTAGGTAAACCCGATGACTGAGTGTCCGATAATGGACCAGGAAGACTTGTCCCAGCGGATGGCGGAGGCTGCTGACCAGTAGTTTGTGGTGCGAGTGTCGACACCTTTTTGCCTGATACAAATAGTTCCAGTTTGGAATCAGTCTTAGCTTCGTATACATTAAGTTGAAACGGTGATCTTTCGCCGGGAGCAAGTCGGTCATATGCAACACGCTGATTTGCGACACCTTGGACTTTGCCATCAAGACCTGAGGCGACACCCGCAATAACTATATTTTCTGCATTTAGTTCGCCAACATTTCTTACCCAGCCTGTAACTTTAATACCACGGCTCTCCGCAATCGCTAATGTTTGCTCAAGTTTTAAATCAAGGTAGTTTTCTTCGATCAATTTTGCAGCCGCTGACTTAACGTTCTTCGCTCTCACCTCAACATTATCCCATTGAGAAAGACCTGGTGGCATATCCCTTAAAATGGCCTGGAAGGCACCTTCAACACCTGGCAGAAGAAGCCCTTGTGGATAGGTGTTAAACACGGTAGTCTCTGTTATAGATAATACTTTCCCTTCTTTATCCATAAAGGTGACCACTATAACCAAATATGTATCTGATTCGATAGGCACAATGCCGGTATTCTTCAAACGTCCTGCAACAAAAATATTTTCTGTGGGCGATATAATAATCGAATAGTCCGTGATTTGCAGCGAAGGAGGTGGAGGAGGTACAGAGGATTCGGGCGTGCGCATAGGCGGTATGGGGCTGAGTCTTGATCCCTCAAGTGGAGTGGTTGTTGATGTGGCCAAAGGCAGCGGAGTCGTGTTGATAGTTGGGCTGCTGGTGACATCTGTTTTGGGTATGGATAATGGTAGGCGGAGCGCTGCCAATTTCCACGAGAACGGCCCATTTCGGCGCAACACAAGGTCAACGCGATTATCGGGGGACAAATTGCTTGGGACAGTTACAAGAAATCGGTCAAAGCTCTCATATGCCATCTTCGTTTCAGCCCATGAACCAGCGATGTGCGGGTTTGGTGTGGGAACTCCCGCAACCCCTGGGGGGTTCTCGCCTTTCATCATCGAGGCGAGTCCCTCGGGTGTTATATAAGCATCGACCATGGCGTTGACTAAAATGGGACCGAAGGCAAGGCCCAAACCTGCGAGAGGATTCGACTCCTGTGCTCTGGACATATCCGAAGCAAATTTAGCGTTGAGGGACGCCTTTAAACTCTCCTTTACCGCCGGAAAATCGATGTATCGCTCCAATGCAGCCGCATCATGAGTCTCAATTGCCTTTGCCAAGCCCAACACAGTCAAGTGCGGGGTGAAATAGAACCACGTAAAAAAGGCAACCGCGATTGATGCAGCGATTCCGATCCAGAAACGTTTACTCACCGTTTAACCCTCGCCATTTCAAAGCTATCAATTAAGGGTTAGCCTCCGCCTGGCCGGCATCGGAAACATTCTGCGGCCTCTGCCAGCGCACGCGGGCTATCAGCATGGGGATAACCACTATCAGGACTAACAGGGTGATTATCTGGGCCTGGTGTAGCCCGAACATCCACGGCTGATTGGTGCGGGTGAAATCAATAAAGAACCGTCCTAAGTTATACATGGCCAGATAGACCATAAACAGGGAACCATCGGGCTTCAAGCGGCCCCGGAAAATCATCAAAGTCGCAAAAACAAGTAAATCCCAGGCCATCTCGAACCATACCGATGGCAGGGTAGGCACACCCAACGGGGCAAAGGAGTTCGGATGGGTGTAGATTATAGCGAGGGGACCCGATGTGGGCAGGCCGTAAGCGTCCCCATTTATGGTGCAGCCGATCCGGCCTATGAACTGAGCTAGAATCATCCCGGGGGCAACCATGTCCATCATCTTGCCGAAAGGCATCTTGTGTACCTTTGAACCTATCCATACTGCCAGCGTTCCACCCAGGACAGCGCCGGTAATCGCCTCTCCCTCTCCCCCGAAGATAGCGCCAGGATTAGCTGAATAATAGCTGAACTGGTCCAGGATATGTGTTAACCGGGAGCCTAGAATACCTCCGGGTATCGCCCAGATAGCCAGCGTGAACGCATAATCGCCAGGTATCCCGGCTTTCTGAACTGCTTTCCACACCCAGAGAACGCCCACCAGGGCTGCCAGCATGACCATCAGTGAGTACCACCGGATGGCAAAGTTGCCGATATGTATGATAATGGGGTCTATGCCTATAGTGACCATTTATACCTTCCTGTTTGATTATTATTACTAGTAGCCTGTAACACTTATTCTTTATGTCGGTGGCACAGGCGTCCCTGCCTGTGTGATAGCGACAATTATAGTGTTACAAGGTACTAGCTATTGGTCGGGTCTTTGACAGCGTCGAAAACCCCCGTCCGCAGTAGGCGGGCTGCCCCCTTTACGTAAAGGGGGTTAGGGGGGTTCCGTCCACGAGAACCACGGGCGCCCAATGTTTAAGCAACCAGCCCGGCTATCTTGAATCCCAGTTGGATTGCCTGGTTCATGCCCCTGTCCTCAGGATATATCTGAGTCGTATTTGACAGATAGAGTCCCTTAATTGGTGTACTGTGGGCAGGTATCTGGCCGGAGTAATTTATGGGGACAACCGGTTGGGCATATTCCTCTTTGAATAAATGATATTCTCCAATCCAACCAGTGTCAAATCGGGGGTTGATTTTCTGTATAAAAGGCAGATAGTGCTTTAACAGTTCGTCGGAGGTCATCCGGAAAAGCGGACTGGAGGCCGGAAGATAGTTGGAGACGTATAGTATTCGTTTGCCTCCATATTCCGATGGGCTGACAAAGTTTGTTTGTTCGATGGTGGCCACGAAGGGGAACGAGGCGTCGCCGATATTAAGCCAGTAGACTGGAGAAAACTGGCTCTTGAGTGTCAATACCATACATAAAGCTGCCAGATAGCGGGTCTGCCCGACTTTGCCTGCATATTCAGAGGGCAATTCGGGGACCAGCGATAAAAAAGACGGGGATGATATTGTTGCTATTATGGCATCCTGAGAGGAAATATCTCCATTGGTTAATATAGCTCCTGCAACCCGTCCATCCTGTATAGCCAGTCGCTTTATGGGCGTTCCCAGGCGGATAGCGCCGCCTCCGCTTAGCACCCGTTGGGCCAGGGATTCGCCAAGGCGGCCAAAGCTACCTTTCAAATAACCCAGGCGCTCCTGACCCACACCCTGACGCCGGGAGCCAAGACGCATCCGTATGCGGCCCCAGAGCCAGGCCATGCTAATCTGGCTGGCGGTATCGCCGAACTTTCCACGTAGTAGCGGTCCCCAGATAACCTCGTAGCTACGCTTCCCGGCATTTTTCAGAAGCCATTCCTGGGCAGTAATACCTTCGAAGTTTTGCCACTGAGTATATCGTTGAAGGTAGAGGGAGACCAGGCCCAGGCGGAGCCTATCTATTATTCCCAGTGGGGTAAAGCGGAGAAGGTCAACCGGTGTCGTGAAATTGTGTATCTTACCGCTATAGTAATAGCCTACATGGGAGGGCAGCCACTGGAGGGAAGATGCCAGTCCAAGCTCGGTCAGCAGTTCGAGAAGGGC
>Ga0082335_1008899_pt1 | contig 11141 bp, 4 predicted proteins | sample Subgrocontami58m_FD_72375 | JGI IMG/M metagenome (GOLD analysis project Ga0082335, IMG submission 72375) | Subsurface groundwater microbial communities from S. Glens Falls, New York, USA - GMW37 contaminated, 5.8 m (SPADES assembly) (version 2) ...
ATGCCGTTCTTACTAAAGTGCTTTGGGCAGTAGAGTCATCCGCCACCATCATAATGAGGTGGATGTTGCCGTTGGCTGGATTTACCCGGATCATCTCGCAAGCGCCGCCGTTGATTTGATAATCCCAGAAGCCTGTCAGCGTCGTCGGTGTTCCTATATCCGACAAATGCAGGGACGAAAAGTCAACGGGTTGGGGAGTAAACTTTCGGTCGCTCTCGTCCGGCACTTCAACGGCAACTTTCGCCTTCTTGTCAAATTTTCCGGAACCAGCGTAAGCAATGCTGAATGCTGTAGTGTATGCAGCCAAAGCACAAACTGCAAGAGTGGTGAAAACTCTTTTTGACATGGTAGCTCTCCTTACTATAGTGAATATGGATTAGTGGATTATGGATTAGTTGACCAACATCATCCCTAAACGGCTCTTCATGCGCGGCTTTCTTCTTTGCACCGCCCGCGAATGCAAACGATGCCATAACGCTTACCACAGAAAACCAGAGTAGCCTTTTCCTCATGACACACATCTTTAGATTGGGTTAGAGTTTTAGTGAATGGAGAAACAACTGCAGAGTAAAAGTAACATTGCCACGCACAAAAGCAAGTGTTTTGTTTGCTTGAAACACAAAGCGCGGACACCAAAGAGTGCCCGCGCCATATGTCTCACAAGGAATGAAAACGAGACGTTACTTCATGAGGATCATCTTCTTTGTGTTAGTGAATTGACCAGCGTTCAACGTGTAGTAGTACACACCACTTGCGAGATTCGTCGGTGTGAAATCCACAGTATAGGACCCGGCATTCTGATAGCCATTCACCAGCGTAGCCACTTCTTGTCCCAGGATGTTATGGACCGTCAATCGCACTGCAGATGACTTGGGAATGCTGAAGTTGATCTTGGTGCTGGGGTTGAACGGATTCGGATAGTTGGCGGACAACGCGAATCGACCTGGCGTCTCGTCAATTTGTTCCACACCCGTAGCTGTGTATGCCAGCTTTATGGCAAATAAGTTTCTTGCACGCGTAGCCGACGGATAACCGGACCGGTTGATGTAGACATATTTTGACGTTGCGCTCACGGTGTCCTGCAGTGCAATAACTCCGTCGAATGGCAGCGTGGTGTTGCCAACGTCTTTGTACAGGAACGTAATGGTCTGTGGGGTGACCCCACGGTCAAGTATCATCTCGAAGGTTGTAAGCGTATCACCTGCAGCGTTGAAGTTTCCAATGTGATTCCACTGTACAATGAACTGAGTTCCGGATACTTTATACCAGATCGATCCGTTGCCGCCTGTACCGATGATGAAATCGTTCCAGAATGCTCCAATGAAATTCTTCGGAGCGGCAGTCGTCGGAACGTTATAAAGTGAATATCCATTGCCAACCCTGACTGTGTCGGTGAGCGAATTCGAGAGGCAAATTGAGCCATTCACACCAACCCACGCATAACGCTGGGAACGTCCAAAGAGTCCGGTGAAAATCCCGCCCATGTCAAACGGTCCCGCTGTTCCATCATCGTTCGGTCCGGAGGTGTTGAAGAAGGCGCTCACGGGGATCTGGGTACCGCCACCTGCGCCTGTTATGTCAACAAAGGAATACGTTGCATTGTTTGTGGTAGTATAACCATCACGATTGAGACCAACAAGGCGGTAACTCTTGGCCGTCGTCGGTGTGGAAACGAGTCCGTGGTTGTCAGTTGCTGTCACTCGATAGCCCACTTTTGAATGTAATGGCTGTGCAGGAATAACTCCAGACCAAATACCCGCAGTTTTTGTCATGGTGACGTTTGAGTATGCACCACCGTCGACATTGTACTGTAACGTTACAGAGACAACGCCAGTGTCAGCAGGAGCTGAAAAATTGCAATCAAATGCAGTGCACGTCACTGTCACCGGAAAGCTGCCGAGAGTGTCGCGTTGTGTGCTCACACCTTCCACCGTAGGAGGAACATTACCCGTGGCACGAATCACTGCCCATACATTCATGGTGTATTCGCGGTGCCACCAGCCAAATGTTAGTGAGTCACCCGCAGTTCGCCCACGATAGTAGAACTTCAAGAAGCCTGACGCCGCAATATCCGTGGAAGCAGACAGCATCTCTGAACGATCAGGGTTCGGTGGCGTAGGAACCGACGGAAGACGGATGCACACGTTGAACGCCTGGCCTGCCGTTACTGGCGGCTCAGATCCGAGATCCATCATTCTGATACCATTGACGTATCCATTAGCGTCCGGAGCGCGATGCCATGTCGTTGAATAACCTCCAAGTCCCCACATCTCAGCGCCATTCGGATTGAATGCGCCCGCTGTCCGTGCTACAAAATTAGGGTTGACACCTGGGTCGTCTGCGTATGGTGATGTTCCGTAACCTGAGGGATCCGATGGCCACCTATAGTAGCCCCAGCAGACAATTCCAGCAGGACCCGGGTTCGCAGCGGTCCACGCAGAATTGAAAATGCGGACTGTACAGGAACTATCCGGCACTGAGTTTGCAATATAAGTCCTGAAGTACACGGACTCAATGACGCCGGTAACCGGAGCGATGAGCCTTTGCAAACTAACGTCACCATTTCCAAAACCGAAATTTGTGCCGCCTGGCCCAACATCTCCCACCGCCCCCTTTGGAGTACAGACTCCCATTACGGAGCTGGGATCAGCCAAACCGACCCTGATAGCAGCCTTAAGAACGCTCTCATCCGGAGCAATTTTGTATGCTTCTCCATAAGGGCTAACCAGGTAACGTTGCTGCGCTACTGCTGCCATTGTTACGAGGCATAGTGCCAGCAAAACAACAAAGAGCTTTTGTGTCATTGTATTACTCTCCTATGTGGTTGTGTTGGTGGATTATGAATCTTGCCGAACTTCTAAAACTGTTGTTGTGTTTGCTTCTCATTAGGCTCCTTTCGGTTGAGATTGATTCCTGTTACACGCGGCTTTTCGACAGCACGTAGTGGTGACAATAATACGAAAAAAAAAGCATTAATCAAAATCCAAGCTTTATCGAGAACATATGATTCGGCTCGAGGAACTTCACGTGGCGATAGGCATAATCCACCGTGACATCGAGTCCGGAAAAGGCATAATGAATTCCCGCACCGGCTGTTGCACCGTATAAATATGAGCCGGGCCTTGATTCCTGCGTGAAGTTATAGCCGCCGCGCAGGAAGAGCATATTGTCGTACCCATACTCAAGACCAATTTTGTATTCATCGTCAGAAAGGTTCTGGTTTTGAAACATAGAGGAGACGGTGAGCACACTGGTCTCTTCCATTTTGTATCCGTATGAAATGCCTAACTCCACCGTCGATGGGAGCTCGTCTGATTGTGCCTCAACCTTATAGAACGACGCAGGTCGAAGGATATCAGTTACGCTGGCTTCCCGGAGCAAGCCCGACCCGTCGAATTTCAGTGAGGGTCCAATATTCTTCGCCGCAACGCCTATGTTCAAGCCACTCACGCCAGCAAAGCCGCTGTACTGCACGCCAAAATTGAATGCGACTCCTGTAGCGCTGACGCGATCGATTCGTTCTGAAATGAGGTTCGTCGTGAAGCCAACGGAGATTCGATCGGTGAGCAGACGAGAATAGGTGAGACCGAGGGTAACGTACGTCGGAGAAAAGATCTGACCCGTTCCATCGGGCACATCCTCGGTCGTGATTTCCATATCGCCAATGGAAATTGATTTCAATGTCAGACCGAGTGTTCCAAAACCTTCAAACGTGGATGCAACGCCGACATATTGAACACTGATGTCAGCAATGTAACTCATATTGGAAAACACTGCTTCCGCTCCATGATTCGTCCGTGAGAGGCCAGCAGGATTCCAATAGATTGCATCTATACCTGTCGTCCAGGCAAGCGATGAACCAGCCAATGCAATGTCCCGGGCGCCAACCGGGATGAGGAGCTCTGGCGCTGCTGAAGTCCCCGACTTATCACCTCGTCCGGCGAAACTCGCCGGTACGAAAGCAACAAGTAATCCAAACACGAGAAGTGTCGTGTAACCACTGAAAACCCGTTTCATGTAATGTTCTCCTTTTCTTGTATAAGAAGATTCCGTTTCATCTTAGAAATTCCTCAAGAATTGCTGTTCTTGAATAATCGCGAACTTGACCGTTTTGGTCCCCAAGTCTGTCCCCTTGGCATCTTTGAGTTCTATGTAAGCAATGTAAATGCCGCTTGCTACCGGAAGACCGCTATCGTTCTGGAGATCCCAACGGAGAAATTGCGTGGGGTCGCTTTTCTCTAGAGTTCGGACCAGCACACCAGCCAGGTTTACAATGCGTACCTTGGCATACGCCGGCAAGTGACTGAATGTTATGAACCGCACTACGCGATCCGTTTCCGCCCTGTTCAGACCATAATAAGGATTTGGAAACACCTTAATGTTTTGAACTTCTGATTTCGCGAGTGCAACACTGCCGACCGTAGCCGCAACGGGTGCAATCGCTTTGACGTCCCCGGCCAGAATCTCGAGGAACCTATTGAACTTGATGACAGTCCCTTGAGGCGCAGCCGTCACGCTATCTCCATTTGCCGGAGCAATGAACACATCTTTTAATCCCAGGTTTTCGATCGCTTGGATACTAGACAGATTGCTTGCAGCCTGAAACAGATTTTGCGAGAGAGGCGCTGTAATAAGAGCCGCTGAATCATTCGAAGTAGGATATGAGTATGCCACAATAAAAATCTTCTCAAACACCTTATATCTTACCCCCTTAATTAATAGTCCTTTCGGAGTGAGTGTCCACTTATCTGCGGAGCCTGAGTCCCGAATGGCAGGAATAATACGCCGAGGAGTATCAGACGCTGTTGGCCCCGTTTCCCACACTGAGAAGGGAACACGCACCGCGCGTAATGGAAGGAAAGAAAAAGCAAAACTGGAGGTTGTGTTGCCGTCGAATCGGATTTCGTAATTGAGGTTCTTCTTGGTTCGAGGACCTGCAAATGCACTGAGCGTATCGTTTGTACTGAGAACTGCGAACGAAGAAGCACTCCATGCAATAGTGCCGAACACATTTTTCTCGGAAGCCTGAACAGTTTTCATTCCAAGAGGAGGCGCGGAGACATACAGGGAGAATCCGCCGTCAGCGATGCGAAATTCCGTAGTACCTGACAAATCGCTCACGTTTCTGAGCAACGTCTTACCGCTCGTCGTATTACTGAGCGTCCAGACCTTTGCGCCTCCTCCGACTGTGTCAAAACGCATTCGGTAGGATTGTCCTGTTTGTTGTGTCGGGTTGAATACCACCGGACGAACAACTGCATCGTTCACGCCAACAACATTGGACACACCTTTAATGGTATCGCCAATAGCGTACGAATATTGCGACCCCGGCCTGGATTTCTCAGGCACTATAGGGATAGTCTGTGGTGCGCTTTCCAACGTACGAACCGGATTGCTGGGGTCAAGGTTCGACGGCAGGTAATTGTATGCCGTAACGGCAAAATAGTAACGTTGACCGTTGACCAAAGGACGACCCCTAAACTCATCTCGAGTAACAGAAATAAATCTCTTGATCCCTGCATCCGTCCCAAGTTCAACAGGAAGGCTGAGAACCTCGCCTGTATTCGCGTCGAATGCATCCTGGAAGATTGACGTGACGCCGTTGACGAGATCGTACGTTGCAAGTTTCTTTGCTGACGCTAAGTCGGCTGACGCGCTCGGGAGTTGATAAAGATTGTACCCCTCAAACTGATACCCACCAAACAATACAGGGACTTCCGTCTTAGCGACGCTCGAGGAATCAAATTCCCAGTCGATCAAGACCTGTTGATCGAGGGGGATGATTCTCACATTTGGACTTGATGGGGCTTTCGGAAGGCTAAACAGGTTGTTGTACGCCAGTTGTGCAGACCTGTCGTTAAACTTCATAACTGAGATACTGCCGACAGCACTGCTACCTAATCCCCCAACCCAGGCTGAAACAAGTTCCTGCGTATCTCCGAGCGCCATCGTAAATGGGCCTGATGATAACAGAATACGACGATCGCCAGGGTTATCTGTAAATGGTGCTTGTCCGGGCGGCCTACCACCATCGAGCCAACCGGTTCCCTTAACGGGATCACCGCTTAACCAGTAAGAGGTATAAGGACCGCCATTTACAGGAAACCGTAGACGTTCCGGGTCTGGTGGACCTGGCGGTTGAGGCGGCAGGCCACGAAGCATCTGATTCCATTCGATGGCTCCCGTGTAATTGAAGGGAGGATCGGTATAATGACCGCCAGCCGCAAAATAAATGAACGCAGTCATCGGCAAGTTGATATATCCCGGACCCACGCGATTGAGATTGAAGATAGCAAAATCCTGTGCGTCATCGATGCCGTTCTTGTTTAAGTCTTGTCCTGCAACACCGCGCACAAGGGGACCCTGCAGAAAATCATAACCGCTTGCAGGCGGCTTCAGCCCGAAATCAGCGTAGCTTCGGTCAACAACTTTTCCATTGTACACAAAGCCAAGGCTCAGGTTCGTATCGCAACCAGCAAAATCATCTGTGTAGTCGCCAAGGTCGATATCCGACCATTGACACATGTACATGCTGTCAATGCGCGCAGTCGGGGGTGTTACTGCAGTGCCCTTGTAAATGAGACGGAACTTCTTAAAAATCACGTTGCCAAGCGCGTCCGTTCGCGCATATCCCCAGATGGTCGTCTGCTCTTCCATGCCTGTCTCCAAGCAAGTCCATGGCTGAGCCACACCGATATCATTGCAGACATACCAAATAACCTGATCGGCATCCGCAAGGCCAGGTGTTTCACCATCGAGTTTGCCATTGTTATTGACATCTTCGCCTGGATCTAGAACACCATTATGATTAATATCCTCTCCCCAATCAAGAACGCCATTGTTCTTCCCGACCAACCTGTTGTTAATGTCAACATAGCCTGTGTCGTAAAAAGGCGCGCCTTTACGCCAGGGCCACTCTGTCCAGTCTTTTAAGTACTGATCTCTGATTGCCTGGATATCTCCGTCCGTGACAGCGCTGACTGCCTTTTCGTTGATCTCGGCTGCATCTTGTCTCAAATCAGCAGTGGCGTAGTCTCGCCGAATTCTCCAGATTCGAACATCGAGTGCATTTGGATCTTCCGCGACTCCTGTTCGAATTCCCAGTATAGCGCCTGGCCTTGTGCCATTAATGTAACTCTGGCCATTGGTGCGAATAATTTGCGTTCTACCGTCTTGAAACTGCCCCGACCATATCAATCCTGCTGAATACACGGCTGTAGATGTTCCGCGTGGGTAATACAGTCCGGAATTGAGGCTGCCTGGGATTCGTTCTTGCTCTCCATTCGCGTTGTACCATGCAGCAACCTTGTTGATGTTCAACATTGTGGCTATGGGTCTGCCGTCCGGCTTGTACAAACCGCCGCCACCTTTTCCTCCTTTATGCGGTGCACCGGGCTCCTCTCCCCACAAGAACAACACGAAGCCCACAACGAAGAGCATCGTCGTCATCAAAAAAACTATTGACCTTTTCATATCATCTCCACATAGTAGTTTTTCCTGTGCTTGCTATTATCTAAAAGTAAGAACAACGCTTAGAGTTCTAGTCTCATACCAAACCGGATTTGACGCGGCGAAGCCCAGAGATCGTTCCCCGTCGTACTCCGATAATGCTGACCATTGGCCAGATTGATCGCCTTAACCAAATCCACATACCGTGGACCATATTGGGCTATGGGACCGGAACTCAGGTCAGGATTATTCAGGTAGCCATCGTCCTCTGCATTTCCCGATCGTCTGTACACGTTGACGACGTTCTTCGTGTTCAACAGGTTCTGAACATAGACATAGAAGTTTGCATTCAACGGACCAAGGGAAAGCGTTTTGTCTATCCTCAGATCGACTTGGAAATTCCAAGGAGTCGTTGACCCATTCACAGCTTCCAACGGAGCACTGGCGCGTGCATCGTTCTCAATAAGGGCGTCATTATCGACCCCTTGCTGGCCACCCTGTCCCGACGAGAGCGTAAAAGGATGTCCGCTATTGAATGTAAACAACACATTCGCTCCGAGTTGTTCGAGGATGGGTCCACCATCGTCTGGACCGAAACGAAAATCGAGATTGAAGGACCCGCGATGCGCTTGGCTGAAATCCAACGGAGAAATTACCGTCGGGTACAGTGTCCCGTTCTCAACGGAGGAGACAGACGAGTTCGTCGTTGAGCCAGTTCCCTTCGCATCGGAGAATGTGTAGTTGAGTTGTGCTTGAAAACGATTCACTCTTCGGAGACGAAGACTTAACTCAACTCCCTTTGTCGTTGCAAAGTCGCCATTAACAAGAGTGTTGTATCCTGCCGCAACGGAACCCGACGTTGTAAGTTGTCGGGCAATTTGAATCTGTCCGGAAATGTCTTTATAGAAACCGTTGATATCAAAAGCGGCAACATCAGAAATCTGTTGAGTAAAACCAACTTCATATTGAGTCGTCCGCTCAGGATCCAAATCGCGCCCCACAGGGTTCGGAATGTAGTTGCCGCCCGTGAACGCAACACCCTGGTTTCCTCTGCCAGTGTATAATACATCCAGCCGCGGGAACTGTATGAATTTTCCAAACTGAAGATGGAACACTGTCCGATCGGATACGGGGAACGAGAACCCTAACCGAGGACTTACCGCCTTGAACGGATCGCGGTTCTTAATGCCGGTCGCTTTGTATTCGTATGTTGCCGCATCAACAGAAGGATTGTCAGGACCTTCGACAATATTTGGAGTTGTCGGATCATCAATAAACTTGAAATCATTCGCATCAAAAAGATCGAAGCGAAGACCTACATTGATGATGAGATCCGAATATTCAATCTTGTCCTGAAGGTATGCAGCGAAGAACTTTGGTTGTTTTGCGCCATCGATTGATGACGGGTCTCCCGTGTCAAACGCCTTGTCAATCGTGCTGCCGTAGACGTCGTATCCGTAGTTGTTGATGCCGCCGTTACGGCGCACTAGGTAATCACGCGCAGCTCCTGACAGACGCGCGGCGTCAGGGTTTGTTCTGTAGTAAGTCAACAAACTGCTGTTCCCGGCTACGCCTACCCCATAGTTCCGCACCCTGTAAAACTCGGCTGAACCACCAAGCTTCAGTTCATGGACTCCGCCCAACTGGGCAGTCACATCAAATGACCCAGTAGCGCGAGTTTGTTGTGCTTTCGTGAATCCTGTTCTAGCCGCCCCAAGTTTCCTGAAAGGAAAACCATAGAGATTATAGTCCAGAGGACCTATGGCGTAGCTCCGATATTGATAACCGTAGTTTGCGTTGGCTAAGCTGTCATTGTACAGGAGATAGCTGTCTCCGTGGTCGGGATCGGAAACTTTCCTTCGATTGTCGCCGTACCCGACATTCGCTTCCAACAACACAGTTGGCGACACGAAGTAGGTGAATTTCGCATTCGCCAGCATGTCGCTGGTTTCTGTAATAGGTTGACGAGCAAGATCAAAAATCTCCCTTACCGGCAGGGTTGTTCCTTGCTCCCTTTGCCGTGAAATACTTCCTCCCAACCGAACCGTGAGTGGACTGAAATCAAAGGTCAATGTTCCGTTCCCTGTGTAGCGGTTCCTCATCATGCCCGGAAAATTGCCCGACTGTATCTCAAGGACTTTTACTGTATCTGTCGGTGGTGAGGCGCCTTTCCGCGAGTTTTCATCAGGAAGATTCTCAAACCGGAATCCTTGCCAAAACTGCACTCTCGTGTCACGGTCAAACTGGTTCTCGCCGGCAAGGAAGAACCTTACCTTATCACTGAAAACCGGACCACTCAACGTCGCAACATAGTTACTGTATCCATAGGAATAGGTACCCAATCGCTGTTTGTATTGGGAAGTGAAGTTGTCTGTTTCCGCGAGAAGATTTGCTTTGAAATCCGTCGTTCCCGATCTCAGCGTTTGACGAATGATTCCCGCGTTCGCGCCACCATACTGTGCGGTGTATCCTCCGGCCTGCACCTGGAACTCTTCCAGCGCCTCCGGGATAACCGTGGTAAGGTTTGCTCCTGTCAGTACGTTGCGTGCGTTTGCTCCTTCAAGGAAATACCCTACCTCGTCTTGCCGACCGCCGCGAATATAAATGTTACCGTTCTGCCGCACAACACCGGGACTCAGCGCTATTGCAGCAGTAACGCCTCGAATAGGAAGATTTTTGATGTCTTCATTCGTTTGGATGCGAGTAACATTTGTCTGGTTCTTGCTCACGAGATCTCGCTGACGCACCACGACAATTTCCTGCATAGCCACACCTTCAGCGAGAGGCGTCAGCGCAAAATTTGTTTCGGTCGTGAGATCAGAACTGACCTGCACCTTTTCTAACTTGTAAGGCTGGTACCCAACGAAGTTCGCTCTCAGATCGTACGTACCGGCAGGGACATTGAGGATGACGAAATCCCCCTCTACGTTAGAGGTTGCCCCAAGGCTGGTTCCCGAAACAACCACGGTAGCACCTATGAGCACTTCCCCATTTGCCTTATCAGTCACTCGTCCTTTGATTTTTCCCGTTGTTCCACCAAAGCTCAACAGCGGGCACAGAAGAAGAGCACAAACGAGAGACAATGACCGAGTTCGCATACCGAATCTCCTTTCTAAAATAAATTTCACAGTTTATTCTTCGTTCCAAGTTCAAACATGACGATGGAAATCATTCATCCCTATACGTTTTGATCGACCATGAGTTTGCACTATCCAGAACAACCGTCGTGTAACGAACGAGTTTCGAAACCGAAACGCGTGCACTGTCGATAGTTGTACTGCCGCGCATAATTTTGAATGAGTAGGTGGTATCAACACGTGCAGGGAATTTTAGATAACCAGTAACCTTAGAAAAACCCACACTTGCATCAGCAGATGCCTGCTCCGCACGTTTGAAACCGATTGCCCCAGCAACGTTCTTGGAGACATTGACGAAGCGAATAAGCGCTGTATCCGGAAGTCCTGTCGGATCAAATACCCTTCGCTCAATTGACCTTGTATACATGATCCTTCCAAAACGAACGAGCGCGCTCCGGCTTGAGATATTCGCGGCAATTGTATCTCCCATCAAAAACACCGTCATCTTAGCTTGAGCATCGATCGAAATCGGCGAGGCAGCGGTGTCAACGATTTGCGTTACATCGCCGGTTCCCGGCAGGACAAAAAGTCCCGGCTTGGATATTTGCAACTCCG
>Ga0082335_1008900_pt1 | contig 11141 bp, 12 predicted proteins | sample Subgrocontami58m_FD_72375 | JGI IMG/M metagenome (GOLD analysis project Ga0082335, IMG submission 72375) | Subsurface groundwater microbial communities from S. Glens Falls, New York, USA - GMW37 contaminated, 5.8 m (SPADES assembly) (version 2) ...
CGGCAGCCGCTCGATCTGCCAGGCCAAGCACAGTCTGGAGATCTGGGATCGCTTTGGCGTCGCCCAGCGTATGGTCGACAAAGGCATCACGTGGAAACAGGGCGAGGTCTATCTCGGTGACAAGCCGATCTACCATTTCGACCTGGCGCCCGAGCCCGGCCACAAGTTCCCGGCTTTCGTGAACCTGCAGCAATACTACGTCGAGGAGTATCTCTACGATCGCTGCCTGGCCGAGAATCTGATCGAGCTGCGGTTCCGCAACAAGGTCGTGGGCGTACGGCAGGGCCCTCTGTCGGTTGCGGTCGAAGTCGAAACGCCGGACGGGCGCTACACGCTGGAAGCGGACTGGCTGGTCGCCTGCGATGGCGTGCGCAGCACCCTGCGACACCTGCTCGACCTGCCCTTTCCCGGCGAGGTCTTCCACGACCAGTTCCTGATCGCAGACATCCGCTTCACCAGCGAGCTGCCGAAGGAGCGGCGCTTCTGGTTCTATCCGCCTTTCCACCCGACCAACTCCGTGCTGCTGCATCGCCAGGCCGACAATGTGCTGCGTGTCGACTTCCAGCTCGGGCGCGATGCCGATCCGGAAGAGGAGAAGAAGCCCGAGAACGTCGACCGCCGACTGCGCCAGATGTTCGGCACCGACGCCAGCTGGGAGCACGAGTGGACCAGCGTCTACACCTTCACCTGCCGCATGATGGAGCGCTTCGTGCACGGCCGGGTGATCTTCGCCGGCGATTCGGCGCATGTCGTTTCGCCGTTCGGCGCCCGCGGCGGCAATGCGGCGGTGGCCGACGTCGACAATCTCGCCTGGAAGCTGGCCCGCGTGCTGGGCGGCACGTCACCGCCCGCGCTGCTCGACAGCTACTGCAGCGAACGCCGCGCGGCGGCGCGCGAGAACATCCTGAACTCGACGCGCAGCACCGACTTCATCACGCCGAAGTTTCCGGCATCGCGCGCTTTCCGCGACGCTGCCCTGGCGCTGGCGCGCAACTTTCCCTTCGCCCGCGCGTTCGTCAACAGCGGGCGGTTGTCGGTGCCCACGGTCCAGCCTGGCTCGCCGCTCGATACGCCCGACGGCGATGCCGACTGGACCCGGGGGCCGGGGCCGGGCCGCGCCATGCTCGACGCGCCGGTCGGAAACGGTGGCGACGGTTTCCTGGTCGACCATCTAGGACTCGGGTTCACGGCGCTGTGCTTCGCCGATTGCGTGGCCGACCTGCCGGTGCTGCCGGCCGACGTGGCCGGCCTGATGATCGCGCCGACGGGCGCGTCGCCGGCCAGCTGGACGGTGTTGAGCGACCGCGACGGCCTGCTGCGCCAACGCTACGATGGGCAGCCGGGCACGACTTATCTGATTCGCCCGGATCGCTACGTCGCGGCCCGCTGGCGTAGGCCCGATGGCGCGGCGCTGGCGGCGGCGCTGCGGCGGGCGACGGTCACCGGCTGAAGGAGGCATCCATGACGGACGCGGTTTCGGGGGCATTGCGGCGTTCGCTCAATCTTGCGCGGCCCGACGACATCTACAACGCCATCGTCGATGCCCACCGCGATCTCGACGACGAGCAGTGCCGTGCCTTCGACGCGCGGCTGATCCTGCTGCTGGCCAATCATGTGGGCGACGAGGCCGTTCTCCGCGAGGCACTGGCCGCCGCCCGCGATCCGCTGCCGCGCGACCAGCTGCAAGGCGGTGCCAAATGACCGGGCTTCTGGCCGGCCGCATCGCGCTGGTGACCGGCGCCGGCCGCGGCAACGGCGCCGCCATCGCCCACGGGCTGGCGCACGCTGGCGCCAGGGTGATCGTGACCGATATCGACCGCCAGGCGGCGCACGACACGGCCGAAGCGATTGCGAGGGCGGGTGGCGACGCGCGCGGTTTCGCGCTCGACGTCACCGACGAGGTGGGCTGCGGCAAGCTCGCCGAGGATATCGCCCTGCTGGTCGGGCCGATCCGCATCCTGGTCAACAACGCCGGCATCTTTCTGCGCGGCGGCTTCGCCGCGGCCGACGGTCGGGAGCGCTGGGCCAGGACCATGGCGGTGAATGTGCAGGGCACCTTCAACGTCACCATGGCCTTCCTCGATCAGCTCAAGCAGACGCGGGGCACGATCGTGAATGTCGGTTCCGTCAATTCCTTCACCGCGCCGGCCGGCAGCGGCGCCTATCCCGTGTCCAAGGGCGCCATCGCGCAGTTCACGCGCGGCCTGGCGAGCGAACTGGCGCCCGACGGAGTCAGGGTAAACGCCATCGCGCCCGGCATCATCGCCACGGCGATGACCGAGGTGACCATGGCCGATCCCAAGCGGCTCGACGCATTCCTCGCCCACGTGCCGATGAAGCGGGTCGGCCAGCCGGAGGAACTGATCGGGCCGGTGGTCTTCCTCTGCTCCGATGCCGCAAGTTATGTGACGGGGGCGGTTCTGCCCGTCGATGGAGGCTACCTTGCCGTCTAGTTCAGAGGCCAGTTCAGAGACCGTCGTCATGCGACCGGAGACCGTCGTCGTGCGGCCGGCGACCGTCGAGGATGTCGAACTCCTCCATCGCTTCTCGGTCGATCTCGCCACCTACGAGGACGAGCCCGATGCCGTCACCTCCACGCCGCAGACGCTGGCGCGCGACGGTTTCGGCGCCGATCCCAAATTCGCAGCCCTGGTCGCCGAGCGGGGCCGCACGCCGGTGGGCTTCGCGCTCTATACCTTCAACTACTCGGTCTGGACCGCGGCGCGCGGCATCTTCATCGAGGACATCTGGGTCGTGCCCGAAGAGCGCCGCGGCGGCGTCGCCCGCGCCCTGATGGCGGCGCTGGCCCGCGAATGCGTCGCCAAGGGTTTCAAGCGCATCGACCTCAACGTGCTCGACTGGAACCCGGCGCGCGGCTTCTACGAGCGCATGGGCTTCCGCTGGATCCGCAACTGGCTGCCCTATCGGCTGAGTGGCGAGGCGCTGGCGAAGCTCGCTGGCTAGCGGGTGCGGCGGAGAAATCTGATGACGGCGAACAGCCGGCCTCGGTGGCACGGTTCGTCGCGGCGGGATTGTCCTTTCGGATCAGATCCTTGGCGGCGATTTTTGGCACAGGCAGCGGGACACGTCGTGGCACAACGAGGTGTGCCAAAATCGCCGGTCTGGCGCCTATTTTTTCGACAGACCCATGACCCGGCCGGCCTTGGCCGGCTTGGGCAGCAGGCGGTGCGTTGCCCATAGGGTCTCCAGCCGTTCGCCCACCGGCAGCGGCCAGGGCGCGGAGCGGCGCGTGGCGTAGTCGATGTTCATCACGATCGTCTCGTTGGTCGACGCCAGATAGCCCTGCTCGGCATGGAACATCTCGTGGAACAGATGGACCTTCTTGGCGTCGCGCTCGAGAAGCTGGGTGGTGAAGCGCATCGGCGCGCCTTCCTTCATCTCGCGATCGTAGGTGACGTGGGTTTCGAGCACGAAGGTCATGCCGAGCTTGCCGTCGACGTAGCGCCGGCCCAGCCCCATGTTGCGCATGAAGGCGCCCGATGCCTGGTCGAAGGCGGTGACATAGAAGGCCACGTTCATGTGTCCGTTCCAGTCGACCCATTCGGGCAGCACGGTCGAACGGTGGGTGTCGAGCGGCGCACGCGTGACGAGATCGGGCAGTTCGTAAGGCAGTGAATCGAGCATGTACTCTACTTCTTCTTGATGCCGATAAGTCGGCCGGCCTGTTTCGGTTTGGGCAAGGCGGCGTGCGCCGCCGCCATCTTCTCGATGCGCTCCAGGGCGAACTCGGGCCATGGCGCCGAGCGCCGGCTCGCGTAGTCGATGTTCATCAGCATCAGCTCGTTGGTGGCGGCGAGGTAGCCCTCGTCGGCGTGATACATGGCGTGGATGTAGTGGAGGCGCTTGGCGTCGTGGTCGAGGATCTGGGTGGTGATGCGGAGCGCATCGCCTTCTTTGACCTCGCGGTCGTAGGTGACGTGCGCCTCGAGCACGAAGGTCATGCCGATCTTGTCGCGCGTGTACTCGAAGCCGCAGCCGAACTGCTTGCAGAGCGTGTCGGTCGCCTGATCGAAGGCCACGACGTAGTAGCCCACGTTCATGTGGCCGTTCCAGTCGATCCACTCGGGTTTGACGGTGGCGCGGTGCTGGTCGAACGGGGCGCCGGCGTCGAGTTCGATCATGGGGTACGGAGCTAATTTCATGCGGGCGGACCGTAGCGAAAGGCCCCTCTGCACCGCAAGTTCTCTTCAACATCGTTTCAAGGAGTGTCTGCATGGCCAAAAAGCCGAAAGCCGTGGTGCTGGGCGTGGGAGCGGAACGCGGTGTTGGCGCCGGCCTCAGCCGCCGCTTTGCGAAAGAGGGCTATCATGTCCTGGTCGCCGGTCGCACCGCGGCCAAGATCGAGAAGGTTGCCGAGACCATCCAGGCCGCCGGCGGCTCGGCGACGGCCGTTGTGACCGACGGCACGAAGGAAGCCGATGTCATTGCCCTGTTCGACCGCGCCATGGCGGATGACGCCGAGGGAGCGCCGGCCGACCTGCTGGTGTTCAACATGGGCAACAACCAGGCCGTCGATTTCCGCGAGATGACGGCGCAGCATTTCGAGGACTCCTGGCGGGTCGGCTGCTTCGCCGGCTTCCTGTTCGCCCGCGAGGCGGCGCGCAGGCTGGCGCCGCTCGGTCGCGGCACGGTGATCTTCACCGGCGCCTCCGGCTCCTTGCGTGGCCGGCCGCGCTTTGCCGCCTTCAACGCCACCAAGGGCGGGCTGCGCCTCATGGTCCAGTCGATGGCGCGTGAGTTCGCCCCGCAGGGCCTCCATGTCGCGCATGTCATCATCGACGGCGGTATCGAGGGCGAGCGGCTGCTGTCGCGCATGCCCGACCGCAAGGAGAAAGCCGGCCCGGACGGGCTGCTGGGCATCGAGGCGATCGTCGAGAACTACTGGCACATCCATCGCCAGCCGCGCAGCGCCTGGACACACGAGCTCGATATCCGGCCCTACAGGGAGACGTTTTAGGTCGTCGGCGCCGTCTTCCCCGTCCGCGCGCCTTCGTACCAGCGTGACATGAGCTCGATGGCGAGCCAGGTCAGGAGCGAGCTGGCGAGCAGCGCGTACAGCGCATTCTGCCAGCCGACCAGATCGACGATCAGCGCGAACAGTGCCGGCGAGAAGGCATTGACCAGCAGGATCGGCGTTGCGATCAGTCCCAGCACCGCGCCATAGCCCTGGGTGCCGAACAGTGCGAGCGGCACGGCGCCGCGCACGATCGTGATCACGCCTTGCGAGGCGCCCAGCAGCAGGGTGAAGGTGACGAGCAGCCAGAACTCGCCGCGCGCCAGCATGAGCAGCAGCAGCGCCGGCGGCAGGACGCCGATGGCGATGCGGGCCACGGTCATGGCCCTGAGGTTCTTGCCGAAGAAGATCTCGACCAGGCGGCCGCCGAACTGGCCATGGCCTTTCAGCGAGGCCACCCACACCGCCGCCGCGCCGGCCAGGCCCGCCGACTCGAGCAGCGGCACGAGCTGCAGCGACACGACGCCGAACACGAAGCCGTTGAGCGACATGATGAGAGCGAAGAGGGCGATGCCGATCTTGCGCCGCCGTCCCTCCAGCGCCGGGCCGTCCTGCGCTCTCTCGGGTGCCTTGGCGGCTACCGTTTCAGTCGCCGATTCGCGCCGCGAGAGGCCCAGCCAGTTGAGCGGCAGGCAGATGGCGAGGTTGATGGCGGCGAAGATCAGCAGCGTTCCGCGCCAGCCGTAGGCTTCGTTCAGGTAGTGGCCGATCACCCAGAAGACCGTCGAGGCATAGGCGCCATAGAGGGTGAGGTAGGAGATGGCGGTGCGCCCGCGGCTCGGGACGGCCTGCACCAGGGCGGCAAACGCCGCGTCGTAGAGACAGCAGCGCATCCCCACGCCGATCACCAGCCAGGCCACCATATAGGAGGCGACGTCGCGTACCTGCGACAGGCCGAGCAGACCCGCGGAGACGATGACAGTGCCGATCGACATCACCGTACGGGCGCCGATGCGGTCGATCAGCCGCCCGACCCAGGTCGAGATCACGCCCATCGTGACGAGCGCGACGCTGAAGCCGAGGAAGATCGTGCTGATGCCCCACCCGGTCTCGGCCGCGATCGGCTTTGCCAGCACGCCCAGGCAGTAATAGCTCGTGCCCCAGGCCGTGATCTGGGTGATGCCGAGCGCATTGACCGAGATGACCAGGGGGTCGCTGCGCCAACTCACCGGGGACGCTCCGGAATCTCCGACAGGTCGCGGAAGATGCGCTTCCCGAGGCGCTCGCCGGTTGCGACCATGTCGTCGGCGCCGGTCGCTGGCCCGCCGATGCGCAGTACGGCGTCGCACTTGCCGATCAGCTCACGGGCAATCGGATGGAAGATCTCGTCGAACACGGCATCGCCGATCTTCTTTGAGCCGGCGTGCTTCAGGAGCGGCAGGGCGAACCATTCGCCCAGCACCGGCATATGGCCGCGCCGGAAGACGGCCAATGCCGTGTCCTCCATGGCATCGACGTTGCGCTGGATGAGGGCGGGATCGTCGTTGGTGCCCGAGCGATAGGGCCCGGCAACCAGGATCATCATCTGCCCGCTCATCGCGGGATCTCCAGCAGTTCCTTCGCCACGAGATCTGGCGCGGAGAGGATGCAGTTGTGGCCCGCTTCGATCGGCCGGAAGCGGATATGATGCATCGACTGCACCTTCTCGTGCATGCCGGCCGACACCGGATAGCGCGGCTTGGTGCAGGCGATGTAGGTCATCGGCCGGCCGTTACCGGCGGGGTGGAACAGGCGGATCGGTTTGGTGTAGCAGGCCACCGGATGGGGCGTGAGATGGCGGTGGGTCCAGGCGGCGAGCTCCGGATCGTCGATGATCAGGCTGCCGACCGGCGCGAAGGGCAGGACCTCGGTGCCGTTCACGACCTTCACCAGTTTTTTCCGCTTGGCCACGATCTCCGCTGGAATACGGCCGAAGATCGACTGGCCGTCGGTCGGGATGCCGCCATCGATGATGACGAGATGGCCCACCCGATCGGGCACGCGGTCGGTGACGAGGCCGGCGATCAGGCTGCCGAAACTGTGGCCGACCAGCACGATATCGCGCAGGTCTTCCTTCTCAAGATAGGCGACCGTGTCGGCCAGCAACACGTCGTTGTCGACCTCGGGCGACAGTTCGGCGGCGCGCTCGCCGACGCCGCGAAAGGGCAGGGCATGGACGTCGTGTCCGGCCGCGGCGAGGCGTTCGACGATGAATTTCCATGTCCATGCGCCCATCCAGGCGCCGGGAAGACAAACGAAAGTGGCCATTGGCCCTGCGTCTTAGCACATTGCCGTGCGCGTGCTAGCGTCCGGCAAACAGGAGGATCCGATGGCTGCCACCAACCGCCGCGTATTGCTGAAGTCGCGCCCCGAGGGCGAGCCGACCCCCGCCAACTTCGACGTCGTCGATCATCCGATCCCCGAACCCAAGGACGGCGAGTATCTGTCGCGCACCATCTGGATGTCGCTCGACCCCTACATGCGCGGGCGCATGGCCGAGACCAAGGGCTATGCTGCCAACGTCAATCTCGGCGACGCCATGGTCGGCGGCACGGTGGGCCAGGTCGTGAAGTCGAAGAACGCCAGGTTCAAGGAGGGCGATTTCGTCGCCGAGTATTCAGGCTGGCAGAGCTATGCCGTGTCCGACGGCACGATGTCGATGAAGCTCGACCCCACTGCGGCGCCGCTGTCGCTGGCGCTCTCGGTGCTCGGCATGCCGGGCATGACCGCCTGGTGGGGCCTGATGCAGATCGGCAAGCCAAAGACGGGTGAAACTGTGGTCGTCTCGGCGGCGTCGGGCGCCGTCGGTTCGGTGGTCGGCCAGCTCGCCAAGCTGCACGGCTGCCGTGCCGTGGGCATCGCCGGCGGCAAGGACAAGTGCGACTACGTGGTCAAGGAGCTGGGCTTCGACGCCTGCGTCGACTACCGCGCGGCGGGCGCCAATCTCTTCAAGGAAATCCGGGCGGCAGCACCCAAGGGCATCGATGTCTATTTTGAGAATGTCGGCGGTGCCGTGCAGGCCGCCGTCGTGCCGCAGCTCAACGACTTCGCCCGCGTGCCTCTGTGTGGTCTGATCTCGCAGTACAACGAAATGCAGATGAATCCCGGACCCGACTGGCGCCTGCTGCTGGTCAAACGCGCCACGGTGACTGGCTTCATCGTGTCCGATCACTTCGGTCAGATGGCCGACTTCTGGAAGGAAGTGCCGCCCGCGGTGAAGGCCGGCAAGATCAAGTACCGCGAGGACATCGTGAAAGGCATCGAGAACGCGCCCGAGGCCTTCATGGGTCTGCTGAAAGGCAGGAACTTCGGCAAGCTGCTGGTGCAGGTCGCCGAAGACCCGACCCGGAAGTAGCTAGGTGCGCTTTTTGAGCGCGAGGCCCATGGTGATCCAGCCGGCACCGATGAAGATCAGGTCGATGCCGAGGAAGATGCCGAGCACGAACAGGCTCGAAGCCGGCCACTGGGCGATGATCATGCAGCCGAGCAACAGGGTGATGAGACCGGAGAGCACGACCCAGCCCCACGGCCCGCCGGCGCTCTTCATCTGGAAGGCGAGGAAGACGCGCAGCACGCCGCCGAACACCAGGGCAAATCCCAGCATCAGGGTGAGGTAGGTGGCGGCGAGAAGCGGGTTCATGATGGCGATGACGCCGGCGGCGACATAGAGCACGCCCAGCAGCAGCCAGAACAGGAACTTGCCCCAGCTCTTGACGCCGAAGGCAGCGATGATCTCGGCGACACCACCCATCAGCATCATGATGCCGACGACCAGCACGGCCGTCTCGGTGGCGGCGACGACGCTGCCCAGCGCAATGACGCCGGCGATCAGGAAGACGATGCCCAGCGCCACGATCCATCCCCATTTGGCGCGCAACGCCTTGAGGCCATCGGCCAGGCTGTGGGGAGCTGAGTTGTCTGCCGTCATGGACATGGCGTCCTCCTTCAGTGCGAAACGCACGCACGCAGAATACACTCGACCGATGACTCTGTCGCCGGTTGTGTGGGAAACTCCACACTTCACGGAGATGCCCAAGCTTATGAATGACAAGACCAAGAAGGAACCGGCGCCACCGCGTCCTGCCGCTACCGTCCTGCTGCTGAGGCCTTCGCAGCGCGGCGATACCGCTTCGCCGCTCGAAGTCTTCATGGTGGTGCGCCATCACCAGATCGATTCCTTCTCCGGCGCTCTGGTATTCCCCGGCGGCAAACTCGAAGAGGCCGACGGCAATGCCAAGCTGCGGACACGCAGCGGCGGCCCGGCGACTCTGTCGGACTCGGAACTGGCGTTCCGCATTGCCGGCGTGCGCGAGGCGTTCGAGGAATGCGGCGTCCTGCTGGCGCGCAAGCGCGGCCAGAAGGCGCTGATCGGCGCCGCCGATCTCAAGCCCATCGAGGACCGTTGGCGCGCCAAGCTCACCAAGGACGAGGCGAGTATCCTCGATCTGGTCGAGGCCGAGGATCTCGAACTCGCCACCGACCTCATGACGCCGTTCGCGCACTGGATCACGCCGACCTTCGTCCCGAAGCGCTTCGACACCTGGTTCTTCCTGGCCGATGCGCCGGAGGATCAGGTGGCGCTGCACGACGGGTCGGAATCGACCGATTCGGTGTGGATCGGGGCGCAGGAGGCGATCGACGAGGCCATGGCGGGCAAGCGCACGCTGGTCCATGCGACGCAGAAGAACCTCGAACTGTTGGCCGAGGGCGGCACTGTCGCGGGTGCACTGGCGCAGGCCGCCCAGCGCAAGGTCATCACGGTGCAGCCCTGGGTCGAGACCAGGGACGGCAAGCGCTATCTCCATATCCCGCCCGACGCCGGCTATCGCAACCTGGTGCGTGAGATGCCGGCCCAGCCTGGAGTGGTTCCGCAGACCGAAAGGTAGTTCCGCATTGGCGGCAGCCATGCCGAAAACCGGCTCGCAAGGGGCAGGCCGGCGCGCTAAGAGCGAGTGAATAAGCATTCATGAGCCGGCGGGCTCCCGCCGGGCAATCGGAGGAAAGACAAGAATGGTCGGAATCGTCGCCTTCGGCGCCTATGTGCCACGCCTGCGCCTCAACCGTCAGGCGGCGTACGACGCCAACAAATGGTTCGCTCCTGGCCTGCGCGGCCTCGCCAAGGGCGAGCGCTCGATGGCCAATTGGGACGAGGATTCGATCACCATGGCGGTCGAGGCCTCGCGTGACTGCCTGACCAGCCACAAGGCCGAGGACGTCCGCAACATCTACTTCGCCTCGACGACACACCCCTTCAAGGACCGCCAGAACGCCGGCGTCATCGGCACGGCGCTCAATGTCGAGCAGAATCTCTCCGCGATGGATGTCGGTGGTTCGCTGAAGGCGGGCACCTCGGCGCTGATCGCCGGCCTCAACGCCTCCAGGGATGGTGCGCCATCGCTGGTGGCGGCGGCCGACAAGCGCATGGCCCGCGTCGCGTCGGCCAACGAGCTCAACTACGGCGACGGCGCCGCGGCGCTGCTGTGCGGCACAGAGAACGTGATCGCCAAGCTGGTCGGCCATCATTCCGTATCGATGGATTTCGTCGATCATTTCCGTGGCGATGAGGCCGAGTTCGACTACGGCTGGGAAGAGCGCTGGATCCGCGACGAGGGCTACTCGAAGATCGTGCCGCCCGCGATCAAGGCCGCACTTGCCGCCTGCAAGCTCAAGGGCAGCGACATCACCCACTTCATCATGCCGAGCCTGATGCCAGCGGTGCCCAAGCTGATGGCCAAGATGGCGGGCATCGGCGAGGGCGCGGTGCGCGACCTGCTGGGCGCCTCGCTCGGCGACACGGGGGCCGCGCACGCGTTGGTCATGCTGGTCGATGCGTTGGAGAGCGCCAAGGCCGGCGACAAGATCATGGTCGTGGCCTTCGGCCAGGGTGTCGACACGCTGGTCTTCGAAGTCACTGCCGAGAAGGACAAGCTGCCCAAGCGCAAGGGACTGTCGGGTTGGATGGCGCGGCGCAAGGAAGAGAAGAACTACATGAAGTTCCTCGCCTTCAACGACATGCTGCCGATCGACAAGGGCATGCGCGCCGAGTTCGACAAGAAGACTGCGCTCTCCGTCCTGTGGCGCAAGCGCGACATGATCTACGGCCTGGTCGGCGGCAAGTGCCGGGTCT
>Ga0082335_1008902_pt1 | contig 11139 bp, 8 predicted proteins | sample Subgrocontami58m_FD_72375 | JGI IMG/M metagenome (GOLD analysis project Ga0082335, IMG submission 72375) | Subsurface groundwater microbial communities from S. Glens Falls, New York, USA - GMW37 contaminated, 5.8 m (SPADES assembly) (version 2) ...
CATCTCGAAGGCGGGGATGTTGAGATCACGGCGGCTTATCCGGCGGGGATGATCAATGATACCAAGGCCAATCTCGAAGCGGCCGCCGCGGGTGAAAATATGGAATGGACCGCGATCTACGCCGATTTCTCCAAAATCGCCAGGGATGAGGGTTTCCCGGAGATCGCCCGTTCCTTTGAACATATTGCCAAGGTAGAGAAGTTCCACGAAGCAAGATACAGAAAACTAGCCGGGAATATAGACCGCGGCGAAGCTTTCAAGAAACCAGCGCCCGTGAAGTGGCACTGCGCCAACTGCGGTTACGTTCACGAGGGGCCCGAAGCGCCCAAGAAATGCCCCGCCTGCCAACATCCGCAAGCCTATTACGAAGTGCTGGCGGAAAATTTTTAGTAAGTTAGAATTTGCTTTCTAAAAGAAAGTAAATTCGTAAACTTACTTATCCCGTTTATCGGGGTTAGTAAGTTAGGATTGGACTAATTCGTAAAAAGTCGTCACCCCGGTGAAAACCGGGGTCCAGAGACAGCACCAGTAATCAAAAATACTGGATTCCGGCTTTCGCCGGAATGACTTCATGAGGTGTTTTCGGACTTATCCCGTTTATCAGGGCTAGGACAAAAGATAGCGGGACGGTTCCAATTTTTTCGAAAAAATTGGAACCGTCCTCGATTGACCTTATTTTTTAAGCACGGGGGCAAAGATCTCTTTGGCAAACACGCCCATGTCCTTCCGGAACAAGATGGACTCTTCGGTTTCTTCATAGAACTTCTCGCCCGGCTCGGGGTACATTTGCGGGGGTATGCCTTCCCGCGGCGCATCCTTCCTGCTTCCCGGACTGCCGTAAACTTTTACAAATACGGCGTGTCCCTCTTTGCTCAATATCCAATTGACGAACACTTTCGATGCGTTAGGATGAGCAGGCGTTGCCGGCACCGCTAAGCCGCCCGCCCCTGAACCTGCTTTCCCGCCTTCCTTCACCTTGGCAAAGGCCAGCGGGGATCCAAGATTGATGAACTCAATGGCATTCTCAAAATTTGTGGCCAGACTGATAGCATATTTGCCCCTGGCCACCCATTCGGCCTGCAGCCTTCGGTCACTGGTAATCGCCGGCTCCTGCTTGACCAACTGGCGCATATATTCTTTGGCCTCTTCGACGCCCCAAAGATTAACCGCCAACATGGTAATGAAGGCATTACCGGTACCCGTAATCGTGGGGTCGTTCATCGTGATCTTGCCCTTCCACTTCGGGTTGAGCAAATCCTTATATGAGGTTATCTCGTTTTCCTTGACCAGGGTGGTATTGATTATCACATAGCGCTGGGAGGTATGCAGGATCGCCAAGCCCGTCTGATCTTTATCGAAAAAGGGGATTCTATTGCTAATCCAGGCCTGCGGATCGGTGACCTCGGGCAGTATCAGTTGCGCGCCGAGATTGCCCAAAAGCCCCATGGGCTTCATCACCGTTTGCGTGGTGGCATCGCCCGACATGATTACATCAACCGCTTTGATGCCCGCCACCTTCTCCTGCTGCATCCGCTGCGTCAATTGCTCGCCGCGCCCGTTGACCCAGTCGACTTTGATCCCATACTTTTTCTCAAAGGCACTGGCAATGGTGCGGATTATGTCGCCGCCCGGCGTGGAATAGATCAGCACCTTCCCTTCCTTCTTCGCCGCTTCCACCGTCTTGTTCCATTCCGCCTCCCACCCCGCTTTGGCTTTTTGAGCTGCGGGCGCGGCAACGGGTTTACAAAGGACGATCAATGCTGCCAAGGCACAGACGCATAACGTAAAAGACATCACTTTTCTCATCTTCCCTCTCCTATCGCGTTAATTTGTTTGATTATTGTCGGCCGGTATTTTGTTGGCCGGTGCTTCCTCTCCCCCCCCCCGGCGGGACTTTATGAAAAAGACGGTGGTATGTCAAGAAGAAATGAATTTTGCGTTTGCCTGTTACCTCCTGCCTTGACATCGGGGACCGGTGATCATAAATTCATAATCTCCTCAATAAAAAGATAGCTGATCAAAGGGAGGTAGAGGTAATAATGAAGACAAAATTGAATAAATTGGGGTTACTGGCCGTGATCGCGGGGCTGCTGGTTATTTCGATGACCGCGGTGGCCGCCGAAAAATGCCCCATCTGCAGCACGGAACCGAAAGGGGCCCTCTTTTTAGTGACCCTGGAGGATGGAAAGCAGATAGCTTACGGCTGCCTGGGCTGCGCTTTCATGGATCTGGACCCGGCGAAACTGGCTAAAGCCCAGGCGGCGGATTTCATGTCGCGGAAGCTGGTCGAGGCCCGCAAGGCCTTTTATGTGAAGGACACTTCCTACGGAGAGTGCTGCTTCAACCTCTTGGCTTTCGCCAGCAAGCAACACGCATTAAACTTCGCCAAAGGCTTCGGCGGCGAGGTCCTCACTTTCGACCAGGTGATGAAGACACTCCGGAAGTGATTTAATTTGCTTCAGGCTTCGTCTGCCAGCACGGCGGCTCTTGAATCGTCAGTTTGCCGGGGAGCGCCCTCCCCCGTCTTTCACCGCAAGTCGGGGATCAACTGCGGCCATTTCTTTCACATACACGGCGGGGAGGTCGAGCCGCGAGGCTATGAGAACGCTGATCTTGTCCATGGGTATTTTCTCTTCGGCGTCTCCCGGAGAAGGGAGAGGCGCCGGACCTATTTATTGATTACGGGACCGAATATTTCTTTGGCGAAGTGGGCTGTTTTTCTTCCGTTAACGTAAAAAGCCTCATCCGCCTCCACGGTTTTATCCTTGGGCCGCACGATGCCGAATTGATCGGAGCCCAAGTAGGGAACCCCCAAACGCCGGGGAGGAGCATTGTATGCTTCCGCAAAGAGGCGCTGGCCTTCGTCGGTCAATACCCAGTTGAGGAACACCGCGGCTGCATTGGCGTGGGGAGCCTTATTGACTATGGCCAGGCAGCTGGCAGCCACGGCCATCAGTCCGCCCTCTTGGGGCCGCACGAAGGCTATCGGAGCGCCGGATTTCACAAAGTCCCCTACGATAGTCGTCGTTACGGCAATGCCCACGGGATATTTCTCTTTAGCCACCCATTCCGCCAATTGTCTTTGATCCCGGACGTAAACGATATCTTGCTTTGCCAGGTCCTTCAGGTATTTTTCCCCTCCTTCTACACCCATTATTCGGGGAATAAAGAAGTTTACAAAGGTTTCGCCCGGTCCCGGCCCGCCTGCCGGGTCGAACATGACTATTTTCCCCTTCCACTTGGGATTGAGCAAGTCACGGTATGAGTGTATTTCGTCTTTGACTACCTGCGTGTTCACCAGGATGTAGGAAAAATAGGTCGATGTCAGGGCCATTACGGTGCCTTCCTTATCAAACATGGGTAGCTTGCCGCTTAACCAACTTTTGTTGTCTTTGACGGTTGGGAGGATCAAGTGGGGGGCTAGAGGTACCACGAGATTTTTAGGTTTGAGGAAGTCCAGGTAAGCTGTGGGCGAAAACAGTGTCATGTCGACGTTGTGTATGCCAGCCTGTCCTTCGAGAGTTATCTTGCTCAGCATCTGGGCCTGAGCGCCGGATACAATGTCCAGATTGATCCCATAGTTATCCTTGAGCTTCGGCGCGACAATGGACCTGAACCCGGCGCCCAGGGCCGAGCCGTAGATGGTCAGCTTTCCTTCGGCCCTTGCTCCCGCCAGAGTGGCCATCCACTTCTGCTCCCAATCCGCCTTGCCACCGGCTTCCCCGGATGACGCAGCGGCGCCTGCCGGGCTTGCAGATAGGAAATTCCCCCCCGAAAGCGCCAAGATCCCTGCCACAACGGGGAAAATAATATTCCGGTAAGATCTGCCCAATTTCATACGTCCCTCCCTCGGATTCATGTTTCGCTCCATCAATTAAAAATGCCGGGAGATATTATCTCTGCGGCGGGGACAAGAGTGATGATCTCATGACCCGTCTTCGTCACGACGGCCATCTGCTCCAGTCGGGAGCCCCCGACAAATGGTTCGCCCTCCCGGCATTCCACGGCAATGACCATGCCTTCCTCGAAGACCTGCGGATGCTCGAGAGACCAGATCCGGTTGATCACGGGTTCCTCGTACAGGGATAGACCGACACCGTGCCCGATTTCCTTTGTCAAGATCCACCACTCGGAGTCGTATCCCCAGGACTCGGCAGGTGGGAAATGTTTGGCTGCATCGGCCGTTGTAGCTCCGGGCTTTATTTCGCTCAACACCGCATTGATGCGATCGAAAACCCTCTTATGCCAGTCTTTTTGTTTTTCCGTCGGTTTCCCGCCGACGCAATAATCACGGTAGTAACAGGTTACGTAGCCCATATGGCTTATGGCGCCGCAGATATTCATATAAAGCATATCGCCTGCTTCAAGAAATCTGTCCGTCGTGGCACCGGCGTAGTCCTCAAAAGAATTGGGACCTGAACGCACCTTGGACACGTTGGCGGCGTACTCGGCTCCGGCCTTCATCATTACCTCCATGGCGGCCGAGTCGATGTCCGTTTCGCGCAACCCGGGGCGCAGGATGTGTGCCACATGGTAGAAGGCTACGCTGGCAAAAGTAGCGGCCATTTTGTGGCAGTTGATTTCATCCTGAGTCTTGGTGCGGCGGGCTTCGGACATGACCGGACCGGCCGGGACAACATTTATCCCCGCTTCCTTCAGAGCATGGCGGCCGAGTTCGTCCACAGTGTCCAAGCCGATTTTTTCCCCGGCCAGCCCTTTCGCCGTGAGGTCGTTCAAGATTCCGGCCGCCCATTTCGCGGCTACTTCCTGAGAGGCAGCGGCCCCGGCGGTGCCCATTAACCAGGAATAGGCATAGCGCCAATTATCCGGTTTTATCCAGGGGCAATGGACCTTGTGATGTACCAGCGTGGAGCCGTGCTCATACATAATGGGGTCGCCGTCCGCAAAAACCAGGGCGTATCTGAGCTGCGGACCAAAGCCGACACCTTTGATCGACGTCGTGTAGCGGATGTTGTCCGGCCGCAGGAACAGGCAGGCGGCCAGACCGTGCCTCTTCATGGCCGCCTGGGCCTTGGCCAGCCTTTCTTTCCTCATCCGCTCTACATTAATGCGCTCCTGCCAATCCACCTGAGCAGGACCCCAAGCGAGCTCACCCATGCTTCAAAACCTCCTTACAGAGAAAAGTCTTCTTACAACTCTTTCATTTGTATGTGTTCGTCGAAATTACGTATAATTTTAATGTCTATTTTCCTACTGCCGGACCGAATATTTCTTTGGCCCAGTGGGCGGTTTTTTTGCCCTCCAGATAGAAGGCCTCGTCCGATTCGATGGTTTTATCATTAGGGCGGACCACGCCAAACTGATCGGAGCCGGTGAAGGGAACCCCCAAACGCCTGGGGGGATAATTCGCGGCGGAAGAATAAAGACGCTGCCCTTCATCGGTGAGAATCCAATTAAGAAATACGGTCGCAGCATCAGGATGGGGACTGCCGTCGACGATGGCCAGGCAATTGACCCCGAATGCCAGGAGACCGCCTTCCGCCGGTCTCACCGGAGAAATCTGGGCGCCGGCCTTGACAAAATCGCCAACTACCGACCCCATGGCCCCTATTCCGATGGGGTATTTACCTTTAGCCACCGATTCCACCAAGAGCCGTCCATCTCGCGTATAGGTGATTTCCTGATTAGCCAGGGCGCGGAGATATTCCTCCCCCGCCTCCTGTCCCATCAGCCGCGGGATGAAATAATTCACGAAAGTCTCGGTAGGACCAGGTCCGCTGGCAGGGTCATACATGATAATTTTACCTTTCCATTTCGGATTCAGAAGGTCGCGGTACCCATGGATCTCTCCTTTTTTTACCCCCTGGGTATTGACGAGTATGTAAGAGAAATAGGCGGATGCCAACGCCACAACCGTGCTATCCTTGTCAAAGAAGGGGAATTTCTTGTTTATCCAATATTTATCATCTTTGACTTCTGGAAGGATCAACTGCGGGCCCAGCGGTGTCACCATGCCTTTCGGTTTGAGATACGTAGTGTAATTTGTCGGGGAAAGAATAGTAATATCAACTGACTGCTTGCCTACCTGGCGTTCCATAGCGAGTTTCTGTTGCAATTCTGCCGGGACACCGGTCGTTATTTCCAGGTTAATGCCGAACTTTTCTTGCAGGGCCGGGACCAACGCCGTTCTCAGTGATTGGCTGGCCGCCGTCCATATGGAAAGGGTGCCCTCCTTTTTTGCTCCGGCTTGAACAGCTTCCCATTTTTGCTTCCAATCCGCGCCGGCCGCTGACTTTTTGGGTGCAGAAGCGGCTGGCGCCAGGGAAGCGGTCAGGAAAATAATGATCCCTGCTAGGAATAGAGATGTTTTAATAGATTCCATCGTAGTCCCCCAATCTCTCATGATTTATTTTTTTCTGTTAAGAGCAGCATAACTCCCAAGCCGGATTGTGGCGATTTCTTTACCCGAACGTGCCCGGGGATATTATTTCGTCGGCAGGAACAAGCGTTATAACTTCATTGCCCGTCTTGGTTACAACGACCATTTGTTCCAGCCTGGAACCTCCGGCAAAGTGTTCTCCCTCCCGGCTTTCCACGGCGATAACCATGCCTTCTTCGAAGACTTGCGGGTGGTCCATCGACCAAAGCCTGTTGATGACCGGTTCCTCGTAGAGAGATAGTCCCAGGCCATGGCCGATTTCTTTTGTCAATATCCACCATTCGGAGTCGTACCCCCAGGTCTCGGCCGGGGGGAAATGTTTGGCCGCATCGGCGGTTGTGGCGCCTGGTTTTATCTCGCTTAGAATTAAGTTGATGCGATCATACGTTTTCTTATGCCATTCCTTCTGTTGGTCCGTGGGTTTTTTACCGACACAGTAATCACGGTAATAACAGGTCAGATATCCCAAGTGAGAGATGGCGGCACAGATGTTCATATACATCATGTCGCCTGCTTCAAGCATCCGGTCCGTGGTGGCGCCGGCATAGTTTTCAAAAGCATTCGGCCCGGATTTTATCATCGGAACACTGGCAGTTGTTTCGGCTCCCGCGCGCATCATTACTGCCATGGCCGCAGCGGAAATCTCGGTTTCAAGCATTCCGGGACGCAGTATCCCGGCTACGTGATAGTAGGCCATACTGGCGTAAGAGACGGCAATCTTATGACAGTTGATTTCATCCAGCGTTTTGATGCGGCGCGCCTCCATCATGGCAGGTCCTGCAGATACCAGGGTTATGCCCGCTTCCGTCAAAGCCTGGCGCCCGAATTCATCGACGGTGTCAACCCCGATTTTTTCTTTTTCCAGGCCTTTTTCCTTAAGGTCCGCGACGAGATCGGCAGCCCATTTCTTGGCAACTTCACGAACGGCGGTTGGACCAACGGTACCCATTAGCCAGGAATAAGCACAACGCCAGTTTTCCGGTCTAATCCAGGGACAGTGGACCTTGTGGTGAACAAGCGTAGAGCCGTGTTCGTACATGATGGGGTCGTGTTCGGCAAAGCACAGGCAATACCGTAGCTGTGCGGCAAAACCCACCCCTTTCAAAGATGTTGTATAGCGGATATTGTCCGGCCGGAGCAACAGGGCCGCTGCCAGGCCATGTCGTTTCAGAGCCGCCTGCGCTCGGGCCAGCCTCTCTTTCCTCATCCGCTCTACATTAATGCGCTCCTGCCAATCCACCTGTGCCGGACCCCATGCCAGTTCACCCATTTCTATCATCCTTCCTCATGCAGAAATTTAAGAATCTTATGCCTTTATTTGCGCTCAATAAAAATATAACCTGCTATTTTGGTATGATAGCGTCAGAGAATGCAACAGATGTACGGTGTTCCATCGCCCTATTTGTGTGTTGAATTAACACAACAGCGCATTTTGATCAAGATAATTATACCGCTTAAACCACAGCTCTGGTAAGGGGGGCCTTTTTTTTGTTTGATTTCGATAAGACATTGCTTTCTGACAGGTAAGCTATAACGAAAATTCTCTCTCTGTCAGTCTTACCAGGATGGGGTGATGCAGGGCATTTAGGACATTGTTATCGTCATCCAGAAGCAAGATTGTCCTTTGGGTAGCGAAGTCACGGGTTAGGAATGGCAAGGGACTGACCCTCACGGAGCAGTTGCTCCAGCTCGGCGGCGGGAAGTGGGCGGCTGAAATAGTGCCCCTGCATCTCGTCGCACCCATGAGAACGAAGGAAGTTCATCTGCCCTTCGGTCTCGACTCCCTCGGCGATCACCTTCATACGCAAGTTGTGGGCCATGTCGATGACCGATAAGGCGATGGCGGCGCAGTCGGGAGAGTTCGTAATGTCACGTACGAATGAGATGTCCAGCTTCAGCTTGTCGAAGGGGAAACGCCTCAGGTATCCCAGGCAGGAGTAACCCGTCCCGAAGTCATCCATGTCAAGGTGTACCCCTATGTCCTTCAGCTCTCTAAGGAGGTCGGTCATTCTCTCAGTATCCCTCATCAACAGGCTCTCGGTTATCTCAAGCTCCAGGTACCTGGGTTCGAGGCCTGTCTCCCGAAGGGTTTGCCGGATAATACCCGGCAGGGCATCCGTCTTGAATTGGCGGACGGACAGGTTGATGGCAACAGGCAGCTTTGGGAGACCGGCATCCTGCCAGGCTTTGTTCCTCATACATGCAGTCCTCAACACCCATTCTCCGATCAACTCGATCAGACCCGTTTCCTCAGCTATCGGGATAAAGCTCGCCGGGCTCACCATCCCCAGCTCGGGGTGCTGCCAGCGTATCAAGGCCTCCATACCTACAATGGCTCCGGAGATGAGATCCACCTTGGGCTGGTAGAAAAGCAGGAATTCGTCGTGCTCGAGCGCGCATCGCAGGGCTCTCTCGGTGTTCATGCGCTCCACCATCTTGATATTCAGTGCTTCGGTGAAATACTGGAAGTTGTTACGCCCTTGTTCTTTTGCCCTGTACATGGCAGCATCGGCATTCTTAAGCAGTGTCAGGGCATCCTCCCCGTCACGCGGGTAGATACTTATGCCCATGCTGCATGTTACAGCGAGATCGCGGTCCCTGATCGTGAAGGACCGTGCCACTGTTTCGAGTATCTTGCCTGCTATCTTTGAGGCGTCGTCGGCCAAAGCCAGGTCCGAGACCACAATGACGAACTCATCTCCGCCATGGCGGGCCACGGTGTCTTCTGAGCGCACGGAAGTTATGAGCCGTTCAGCAACGGACTTCAACATTAGGTCGCCGAAGTCATGGCCCATGCTGTCATTGATGTACTTGAAGTTGTCGAGGTCGACAAAGAGAGCCGCCGCCTGCCCCTGGTGGCGCCGGGCTATTAAAATGGCCTGCTGGAGCCTGTCGGCAAGGAGATTCCTGTTTGGAAGGCCTGTCAGCCCATCATGGGTTGCCTGGTATTCAAGCTCCTTCTCATAGCGCTTGCGTTCGTTGATTTCGTCACGTAGAAGTTCGTTTGCGGCCGCCAACTGCGTCGTGCGCTCTCCAACCAACTCCGCAAGGTGTTCACGGTGTTCCGTCAGCTCCTTTGCCTGGGAAAACAACTGTTCGTTCGTGCTCAGCAAGGCCTCTTCTGTGGTTCTCCGCCGCCTTTCGCGGTTCCACAGACCAGCCGAGGCGACTGTGATGACAGAAGACCATGCAACCAGGATCCAAAGGAAGAGGCGCTTTGATTTCATCAGCTCCCTCTCCCTTATCGCTTCTATGGCATTTTCAAGTGATTTGGCCGAGGCGAGCACTTCCTTGAAGAGGCCATCAAACTGCTGGTCGAGGGGCGTACCCACCCCTCCTCCCACAGGGTTCTTCAAGCGTACCTCGCCCAGCATCCGGAACTGTTCAAATCCCGTTTTCAACTTCTCGGCGCGGGCTCTCAGGTCAGGGTCCCGCAAGGGCTCCGTCACGAAACCATGCTCTAACTCGCCCCCGCCAAGCACCACTTTCAGCAGTCTTATAGCCTTATCCATGTCGACCAGGATCTGGCCGGTATCAACGCTGGTATCCCCGCCGACCGCTTCCTCGATCCAGAGATGGGTAGTCGCAGCCTGGATTTCCACGTTCATGATATCGTCGATGAGGGCGGAGTTGACCCGCTGATGTTCGCCGATCTGGATGACCCAAAAGAGCAGGGTGAGCGATAACAGTCCTATGATGAAAACGGCTGTCGCCATCCAGTACCATCGCTGGGATTTCCTAGGATTCCGCATAACCCTCCCATATAATGGATGAGGCGCCGTTACGGCATGCGCATTAATAAATAAAAAGGTGATGCTGTCAAGTCATTTATGTAACAGTCATTTATGTAAGTTCTACCAAGGGTACTATTCCTGGGGTTGCGCGACCTCGTTAAACGGCAACTCAGTGCAGCTTCGGAAGACCTTTGCATTCTTGCCGTCCTTAGCTGCATAGATCACCGTTGCCTCCTGATCCAGGTAGGTCATTCGTTCCTGTGAGAAGAAGGCCCGGATGATGTAGCGGGCCAGGTTTTCCATCGCCGTCTCATCTTTTGGCCAGATGCGGTTGCCGCAGAAGACGTGGAAATCTTCGGGGTGCTAAAGACAAAATCCCAGAGGAGCTTCAGGGTTTCACTCCATCCCCGCACCTTCTGAAGCTCGTCGAGGATGAGCAGCACAAGGCTGTCGGCGGTGGCATAACTGGTGGTAATATCGATGGATTATTGAATCTGGCGGGCGATAGTAGTCTTTCAGATTTCATCTGCCAGCACGGCGGCCTGTGAATCGTCGGTTTGCCGGGGAACGCCCTCCCCCGCCTTTCTTCTTTGGGCCCTCAGATCTTCCGTGGCTTGCTCATCAAGCGTTCCCCGCCCGAGGTCGATTGCTACGCCGTAGTCGGCGGCAGCTTTTTCCCGGGAAACGTAGCCCTCCAGGACATCTTTAAGCACCAGCTCGGGGTCTCTGTCCAGAGGGTCTCCATAGCCGCCGCCCCCGGCATTGGTCATCAGCACGACATCAGTTTCATGCCAGGGAAAAGGGGCGGGCCTCCCCGCCAGGATCTCTTCCGTCCCGAAAATCTCTTCCCAGGACGGCAAACCCCGAGGCAGCAGTTCCATAATATTGGTATCCCTTTTTATCGCCAGCACACCCGTAGAGCCGGGCTTGCCGCCAAATATGCCGTTCGCGGCCACCCTGCGCCCAGTCCAGAAGAAAATACCTTCCGCCGTCTCCGCGCCGTGC
>Ga0082335_1008903_pt1 | contig 11139 bp, 6 predicted proteins | sample Subgrocontami58m_FD_72375 | JGI IMG/M metagenome (GOLD analysis project Ga0082335, IMG submission 72375) | Subsurface groundwater microbial communities from S. Glens Falls, New York, USA - GMW37 contaminated, 5.8 m (SPADES assembly) (version 2) ...
CGTGGTCCCGTGGTCCCGTGGTCCCGTGGTCCCGTGGTCCCGTGGTCCCGTGGTCCCGTGGTCCCGTGGTCCCGTGGTCCCGTGGTCCCTAGCCGCCCGTCTCTCGTCCCGCCGCTTCGGTTCCCAAGAACTTTTTGATGTCCGGCAGCTGTTTCACGCGCCGACCGCCATTGCGCCGCTCCAAGTAGGGGTCCTCCTCGGGCTTCGCCTCGATCTCCTCGTCATCGTCGCCGGTCTCCTCCTGCTCGTCGATTTCCTCGCCCTCCGAGTTCGTGAAGATCCAGTTCGGCTCCTCGTCGAACACGTGCGACATCCGGCGAGCCTGCGGCTCGAGGACGAGCGCCGGATTCTTCACGCGGCCGTGCTTCACGAGCTCGAAAACGCACGGATAAAACTGCTTCTCAAAATGACCGAGGAATCCGGTCAGCCATTTGTTCCCCACGCCCTCGCGCCGGTTGAGCAGCACGACATCCGCGAAATGCACGCACGCCTCGAACCACGCGAGCAGCGCCGGGTGCTTCTCGGCCAGTTGCGTGTTCACCACGCACAGCACGCGCGCCAGCTCGCCGCCCTGTGCCTCGAGCCACGCCTTGAAGGCCTCGACTTGATCGACGGGGTTGGCTGAGCCGTCCGTGACGAAAAAAACATGCGTCGCATCGGCCGGCAACGTCCCCGCGATCGCGCCATCGCGCCACTCCCACCGACCCACCCGCGGCAATGCCGCATCCGCCGGATCCGCCGCCTCGTTCGTCGCGAGCAGGACCGCCGCCCGGTCGGTCTCGGCGAGCCCGCCCTCGATCAGATCGGCGATCACTTCGCGCCGGCCGGAACCCGCGGCACCAAGCATCAAATACACCAAAGGTTTCTCGGAGGGAGCCATTCCGCACAGAATTCACCAGAGATGCCGCAGATTCAAATTCGCATTCCAAGCCGCCAAACCAGCCTACCCGCCTACATCGTGTGCTTCCCCCGCTCCGGATTGTAACCGCAGATCCATGACCGCAGATGACTCGGACCATTCGCGTGCTCCGCGTATTCCGCGGTAGTATCTGGTCGGCCTGCGGTGCGACTCGAGTCGCACTCCTGCTCCGCGGTCGCGTCAATGGGCGCGACCGGGAGGCTCGTTCAAAACCGAAACGTCCCGCCCTGCGCGCTCTGGCGCAGCCAGTGGTCGACCAGAACCAGCGCCGTCATCGCCTCGACGATCGGCACCGCGCGCGGCACGACGCAGGGGTCGTGGCGGCCGCGGCCAATCAATTCGGTCTCGGCGCCGTGCACGTCGACGGTCTGCTGCGGCTGGAGGATCGTCGCAGTCGGCTTGAACGCCACGCGGAACACAATCTCCTCGCCGTTGCTGATCCCGCCCTGCGTGCCGCCGCTGCGATTCGTCGCCGTGCGCACGCGGCCGGCGCGTGACTCGAAGCGATCGTTGTGCTCGCTGCCGCGCAGCCGCGTGCCCGCAAAGCCACTCCCGAGCTCGAATCCTTTCGTGGCAGGCAGCGAAAGCATCGCCTTCGCCAAATCCGCTTCGAGCCGATCGAAGACCGGCTCACCCAACCCCGCCGGCACCCCGCGTACGCGACACTCGATTACGCCGCCGACCGAGTCGCCCTCGGCGCGCACCGCCTTGATCCGCTCGATCATCCGCGCCGCGGTCTCGGGATGCGGGCAGCGCACCGGCGTCGCCTCGACTTCCGCCAGCGTGGGAAAATTCACGAGCGCTTCGGCCGGGACGACAATGTCGTGCACCTGTGTCAGGAAGGCGCGGATTTCCACGCCGCCGCCGACACTCGCCAGGCCCGCGGTCCCTGCCGGGTCGGTCCGGCTCGGGCCGAGCGCGAGGATTTTTTTCGCGATCGCCCCGGCGGCAACGCGGCCCACCGTCTCGCGGGCGGAGCTGCGGCCGCCGCCGCGATGATCCCGAATGCCGAACTTCGCCTGGTAGGTGTAGTCGGCGTGCGACGGCCGGAACTTCTCCCGCATCTCGTCGTACGCGCCGGGCCGCTGATCCGCGTTGCGCACCAGCAGTGAAATGGGCGTGCCGGTGGTCCGGCCTTCGAAAACGCCCGAGAGGATTTCCACCCGATCCTCTTCCTTGCGTGGCGTGACGATCTCGCTCTGCCCCGGCCGGCGGCGATCGAGCTCGACCTGAATTTCCGCCGCCTCGAGCGGCAGCCGCGGCGGACAGCCGTCCACAACCGCGCCCACCGCGGGGCCATGGCTTTCGCCCCACGTGGTGACGGTGAAGAGTTTTCCGAACGTGTTCGGCATGGGTTTTTGCTCCGCAAAAACCCTAGCGACGCTGGCGCGTCGAGAATCGCGGTGGGCAGATGAGACACATGATCGTCGGGCAGCGTTGAATTCGCCCCACGAGCCCGCAAGCGGCAAATCCGGGCAGAGTCCGGCCCGCAGCCTTCAGGTTTTTGCACCGCAAAAACCTTTGGCAACCTTTGCGTCCGAATGCCGTCTCAACCCCCGACAATAGACCGTTTACAAGTTCCGCGCTTTGGCCTTTGCTCTGCGGTTCTGGCGCGCCGTTCGCCACTCAAACTTCATCCCACTGCATGACACCGCGTCTCGTTCGCTTCGGCGTTGTTCTGGCCTTCTCGGTTTTCCTGTTCGACGGGTTCGCGCAGAATCCTCCCGCCGCCGCGCCGCCGCCCACCAATCCCCCGCTCGGCAACAATCCGGGCGCGCCCGCCACCCCGCCGGGGGCGCCGGCCGCCCAACCGGCCCCGACCCCGCCCGCCGGCGCCGCGGCCGCCGCGGCGGCGCGTACCGACGACGACAATACGCCGGTGCAACTCCTGCTGCCGGATGCCGACATCGACACGGTCCTCAGCGCGCTCGAAATCTACACCGGCCGCACGGTGTTGCGCCCGCAGCAGCTCAACACCGCGACGTACAACATCAAAATCAAGAAGCCGATTCCGAAGTCCGAGGCGATTCTCGCCATCGAAACGGTCCTCGCGCTCAACAACGTCGGCGTGGCGCCGCTCGGCGACCGGTTCCTCAAGGTCGTCAACATCCAGGCCGTGAAGCAGGAGGCACCCGAGATGATCACGGGCTCGTCCCTCGACCGGCCCGCCAGCGGCCAGGCGGCGACGAAGATTTTTCAGCTCGAATTCATGCGGGTCGCGGAGTTCCTGCCGATGATTCAGCAGAGCATCCTCAACCCGTTCTACGGCCAGCCCGTGATCCTGCAGAACGCAAACGCGATGCTGGTCACCGACAGCATCAGCAACCTGCAGCGCGTCGAAATCCTGCTGCAGCAACTGGACAAGCCGGTCACCGCCGGCATGAAGCCGCAGTTCTACCAGTTGAAGAACGGCGCGAAGGCGAGCGACGTCGTGAACAAGCTGCGCGCGATTCTCACCGGCACGCTCCAGACCCAGCTCGGCTCCGCCACGACCTACAGCCCGGACGATCGCACGAACCAAATCATCGTCGTGACCGATCCGCGGCAGTGGGATTTCTTCCGCGAACTGATCAACCAGCTCGACCAGAAGTCCGATCCCTACACCCGCAACGAGGTCATCCTGCTGAAGCACGCCAAGGCCTCCGAGGTCGTCACGGTCGTGAATTACCTGATACGCGGCCAGACCCAGGCCAATTCGCAGCGCCAGTCGGTCCGCCCCGGCCAGGGGCCCACCCCCGCCCAGCCCAACCCGCCGCCGGGCACGCCGCCGGCGCCCGCGATGCCGAACATCATTTCCGCGACCAACGCCGGCAACCTGGCCGGGGAACTCGGCACGAACGAATTCAGCGGAGCGATGACCGTCGTGAACGACGACCGCAGCAATTCGATCGTGGTTTCCGGCACGGTCGACGACATCCGTCTCCTGCGCGAACTCGTCGACAAACTCGACATCGTGCTCGCCCAGGTCCGCATCGAGGTCGTCATCGCCGAGGTCACCGTGAGCGACAACGACCAGACCGGCATCAGCGCGCTCGGGCTCAAGATCGACGGCGACAAGCTCGTCGGCTTCAGCGGCACGATCGGCACCGGCTCGCCGGCGCTCGCGACAATTTCGAACGGCACGATCACCCGGCCCGGCACCAGCGGGCACATGGACCTGGCGATGGAAATCGCGGTCGGGACGACGCCGCGCAAGAGCAACAACACGATTCTCTCGCACCCGGCGATCGTCACGAGCCACGGCAAGCAGGCAAAGATTTTCAACGGTGAGACGCGACCGGTCGTCACCGGCACGGTCGCCGCCGCCGGCGCGGCCACGGCCGGCCTCGCCACCAGTTCCACCGTCACGCAGCAGCAAATCGGCACGACGCTGACCGTGACGCCCTTCATCGGCCCCGATGGCTCGGTCAACCTCGACGTCACGCAATCGGTCGAAGACGTCATCGGCACCGTGCAGGTCGACCAGAATCAGCAGTACATCATCGGCCGCCGCGAAACGACGTCGAACGTCAGCGCGAAGAGCGGTGACATCCTGGTGTTTGGCGGATTCCAGAAACAGATCGACACGCGCGGCACGAGCCGGCTCGGCCCGATTCCGATCCTCGGCGATATCTTCGGCGCCCGCAGCAAGCAGAAATCGCATCAGGAGCTGATCTTCTTCCTGCGGCCGACGGTGCTCACGAACGACCCCGGGGTGGACAACGCCGAGACGATGCAGCGCGTCGAGCGGCTGCCCACCAAGCACGAGATCAAGCAACAGCTCGACCCGAGTTACCAGCCGCCGCGGCCCTCGGTGCTCGACCGCATTCTGCAAAAGTGATGGCGGCGTTTTGCTCTTGGCCAAGATCCTCGTAAACCAATGCCCGACGGGGAGGGACGACCTCCGAGTCATCCGCGGCCGCGGCTGGCGCCTACGCGGTGGAAAGCCGTTCGGGCCGTTCCGGATGCAACGCGATTGATGCCTCAGCCATGACCATTCTCGAACAGGAAACACTTCCCACCTCCCTCGCCGGGCTTCTCACCGAGGAGCAACGCCAGGCGATCATCGAGGCCCCTCGCGAAAAACGGCTGGAAACGCTCGCCGCGGCCCTGGCGCGGCCGGAGCCCGAGGTCCTTGGCAAACTCGCCGCCGCCGCCGGCCTGGATGTGGCCAGCAATCTCGAAACCGATCCCGATGCGCGCGGACTGCTGCCCGCACGGCTGGTCCACGAATACCAGATCATTCCCATTCGCTACGTGGCCGGCGGAGCCAAGGAGCCGGCGCCCCGCCCCGAAGATACGCCGCCCCCGCTCCCGCCCGCCGTGCTCCCGCTTCATTTGGCGACCGCGTGGCTGCCGGATGAGACGATGACCGACTGGCTGCGGACGTTCACGCCGCGGCCGCTCGTCTGGCATCTCGCGGTCCCGGAGCGCGTGCACCAGCTGATCATCGAGAACTTCGGCGTCGGCTCCGGCTCGCTCGAGGACTCCGACGACGGCTACGTCGCCCCCGAGGCGCAGAAGGAGGCCGAGGAGGTCGTCGACGAGGATGCCGCCGTGGTGCGGTTCGTGACCGACGTGATCGCGCAGGCGATCGAGGACCAGGCGACCGACATCCACTTCGAGCCGCAGGAGGGCCAGCTGCGGATCCGTTACCGCGTCGACGGGCTGCTCGTGCCCGTGCCCGTACCGGAGAACCTGCTACGCTTCCAGGACGCGATCATTTCCCGCCTGAAGATCATGGCGCGGATGAACATTTCGGAAAAACGCCTGCCGCAGGACGGCCGGATCAACTTCAAGGCGCACGGCATCGTGCTCGATATCCGCGTCTCGACCGTCCCGACCATCTACGCCGAGTCGATTTCGCTCCGGTTGCTCAACCAGAAGAAGGAGGCGTACACGATGGACCGCCTCGGCATGAGCGCGGAGGAACAGGCGCAGATCACGCACATTCTCGATTATCCGCACGGCATCGTGCTCGTCACCGGTCCCACCGGTTCCGGCAAGAGCACCTCGCTCAACGCCTTCCTCCGGAAAATCAATTCGACCGACCTGCGCATCATCACGATCGAGGACCCGATCGAATACGAGGTGCCCGGCGTGAACCAGATGCAGGTCCGGCCGGAAATCGGGCTGACCTTCGCCGACGCCCTGCGGCACGTGCTGCGGCAGGATCCCGACGTGATCATGGTCGGCGAAATCCGCGACCGCGACACGGCGGAGATTGCAATTCGCGCGTCGCTGACCGGCCACCTGGTGTTCTCGACCCTGCACACCAACGATGCGCCCGGTGCGATCACGCGCCTGGTGGACATGGGCATCGAGCCGTTCCTCGTGGCCTCGGCGATCGAGCTCGTCATCGCGCAACGGCTCGTGCGGCGGCTGTGCAACGAGTGCTCGCGCCCCGCGCCGATCGCGAAGGTGAAGCTGCTGGAGAACCTCGCGATTCTCGGCTGCGACCCCAGGGAAGCCGAAGGCGTCGACCTGCTGAAGGCCCCGGTCGGCTGCGACCGCTGCCGCGGCACCGGCTATCGCGGGCGGATCGGCATCTTCGAGATTTTCCGGCTGAACGACGAGATGCACGAACTCGTGTTGAAGCGCGAAAGCACGCGCACGCTCGCCGACTGCGCCCGCAAGCACGGCATGCGCACCCTTGGCCAGAGCGGCTGGGAAAAGGTGAAAGCCGGCTACACGACGTTCGATGAAGTGCTGCGGGTGATTACCGTCACCGAGAAGTAAACGCGTCGCCACACTCGTCCCATGGCAAACCTATGAAACGTGAATTCAGCGTAGTGATTGAACGCGACTCCGCCGGCTATTATGTCGCGTCGGTGCCGGCCCTCCCCGGATGCCATACCCAAGCTCGCTCGCTGGACACCTTGATGAAACGCATCCAGGAGGCGATCGACCTGTGCCTGGAGGTTCGCGGTGCGCCGGGCCGAACCATGGAGTTCGTCGGCGTTCAAAAAATCGCAGTCGGCTGATGCCGCGCCATCCTCGAGTCCGCGGCCGCGAGCTCATTCGTGCCCTTCAGCGCATCGGATTCGTCGTGAAACGCACCAAAGGCAGTCATCATTTCCTGCAACACGACGATGGACGCGCAACCGTTGTGCCAGTTCATAGCGGCGAGGTCATTGGCCCGGGATTGCTGAATCGCATTATCCACGACGCTGAAATCACCGTCGAAGAACTTCTGAAGCAGCTGTAACCAATGGCGCGATTTGCATACACCGCCCGTGATCGTGCAGGCAAGATGGTCGCCGCGGATCTCGAGGCGCCAACGCGGAAGGATGCCTTGCGGGTGCTGGGCGCGCGCGGATTGCAGGTCGCGTCGGTGACGGAAATGGCCGCCGGCGTCGCGGGAAAAAAGAACGGGAGCACGGTCGGCGCGAAAGCGACCGCGGCGGCGGCGTCCACCGCCCGCGCGCCGCGCCGCGCCGCAGCCAGTACGCTCTCGCAGCGCGAGTGCCTGCCTTTTCTCGAGTCCCTCCACGATCTCGCCACCAGCGGGCTTTCCGCGGGCGAAGCGGTCCGGCTGCTGTCGGTCCGCATCAAGGAGCCGCGGCTCCGTGCGCTGTGCGCCGGCATCTGGGAGCAAATCAGCGAAGGCGCGCCCCTCTCGCGCGCGATGGCGAACTTCCCCCAGGTGTTCGATCCGTCCATCACGAATCTCCTCCAGGCGGGCGAAGCCACCGGCTCGCTGAATGAGACGCTGAACCGGCTGATCGCCCACCTCACCGAGCAGAAGGAGCTTCGCCGTCAGCTCATGGCGGCGCTCGCGTATCCAATTTTCATGGTCGCGGTCGCCGGCGGCGTGATCATCTTCTTCCTCGTCTTCCTGCTGCCGCGGCTCAAGACGCTGCTCTCTTCGCTTGGCGGCAAGATGCCGGCCTCCACCACGATCCTGATCAACCTCTCGAATTTCGTCCTGAGCATCTACGGCGCCGCCACCCTGATCCTGCTGATCATGGGCGTGATTTCGTTCTTCGGCTGGCGGCAGACCACCGCCGGCCGCGCCGCCACCGACGCGTGGCTGCTCAAGCTCCCGCTCACCGGCCAGTTCATCGTCTCGCAAACCGTGCTGGCCTTCGCGCAGACACTTTCGGTACTGCTCGAAAACGGCATCACCGCGGCCGAGGCATTGCGGATGACCGAAAAGCAGATCGACAACACCGTGCACCGCGCCGCCTTCAACACGGCGACGGGTCGCGTGCTCGAGGGCGAGGCCCTCTCGCTCGCGCTTGGCCGCACGGGCGTATTCCCGGAACTGGTCCTCGATCGCCTCGCCGTCGGCGAAAACACGGGCAACGTGGTCCCCAGCCTCAAGCAGATCGCGATCGCTTATCAGAAACGAATTTCGAACCAGCTGAACGTGTTCACGAAAGTGATCGCGAGCGGCGTGTTGATGGCGGTGTTCATCTTTGTCGGTTTCATCGCCTTCGCCATCGTGAGCGCCGTCTTTCAGGTCAGCGCCAGCTTCAAGATGGGCGGGTGAGCTGGCGTGGCGCGGTCAACCTGACCGCACATGTTCAGGTCGCCATCCGGTGTTCGGCGCGGTCGGGTTGACCGCGCTACCTTTGGCTCACGGCACCTCGTACAATTCCACCAACACGGTCCCGCCGGCACTGCCCTCTCCCGCCACCTGGGCCGTGTAGCTGCCCGGCGGCAGCGTGACGACCACAGCGGCGTCGCGCGTCGTCGCCCCCAGGGCAAACGCCCCCACCCGGCCAAACGCATCGACCAGCGCGCCCCCACCTCCCCAATCGTCGTTCGCCGCCACCGTGCGGCCGGAGCCATCGACCACTTCCAGTCGTGGATTCGCCAGGGCTCCGGCGACGCCAAAATCCGTCAGCGAAGGGCCGATCGCCCGGACGAGCACCGCGGTCGGCGTCGCTCCGCCGATCACGAAACCGAGCGTCAGGCTGGTGCTGATACGCTTCAACACCGACGCATTGATCAACCGGGGCGTCGTCGCGGCAAACACGGCGTTGGGGGTGGCGTCGTAGAGCTCGGCAATCACCGTGCCGATCGCGCCCCGAACGCCCGTGATGCGCACCGACGTGTCGCCCTTGCGCACCGTTGGATCGAAGATCGCCGCGTCGCGCGAGGTCGCCGCCATCAGCGGAAACGCCCCGACGCGCGCGAAGGCATCCGCCAGTGCCGCATCACCTCGCCAGTCATCGTTCGCGCCGGTCATGGTCGCCGCCGTGAAGAATTCCAGCTGCGGATCCGCCAATACGTTGCCCAGCCCGAACTGCGCCAGCGAGGGCCCGACCGCACGCACGAGCAGTGGCTTCGTTCCCTCGGTGCCCGCTCCGCCCACCACCGCGCCGACCGTCAACACTTCGTCGGCGGAATCGAGCGAGGTGAGGATGGAAAGATTCACCAGCCGGCCACCGGCGTAGAGCGGCGCATCGACCGTCAGGACGGCCGCTGCACTCGTCGCCGTCCCGGCCACATTCGTCGCCGTCACCGCGTACGATCCGGCGTCACTGGGTTGGGCGCTGGCCAGCGTGAACGTCGCGGCCGTAGCGCCGGCGATCGGCCGGCCATCCCGGGTCCACTGTAGGGCTGGACTCGGTACGCCAGTGACGCCGACCGCCAGCGTTACCGGTTGTCCTGCCGTGATGGATTGAGCGGTTGGCGACGCGCTGAAGGCCGGCGCCACCGGCGCGGCCGAAACCGCCAGCGCCGCCCCTTGGCTGGCCACGCTCCCGCTGGCATTCGTCGCGACGACCGAATACGTGGCGGCATCGCCGGCCTGCACGTTGTTCACCGCGAACGTGCTGTTCGTCGCCCCCGCGATATCGATGCCGTCCTTCCGCCACTGCAGAGTGGGGCCCGGCGTGCCGGTGACCGCCACGGAGAAAGTGACGTTCTGTCCGAACGTCGTGCTCTGGCTGATCGGCTGCGCCGTGATGACCGGGGCGGCCGGCGCGGGCGTGACGACCAGTGTCACGGTGCTGCTCGTCACCGTGCCCGCCGAGTTCGCGATGGTCACGGCATACCGGCCCTCGTCGACCGCCTGCACGTTCGCCAGGGTCAACGTCGCCGCGGTCGCCCCGGCAATCGTGACGCCCTCTTTTTTCCAGCTGTACGCGGGCAACGGCGAACCGCTGGCCAGGACGGAGAACGTCACCGTCTGCCCCGCGACGGCGGTCTGATTCGTCGGCTGCTGCAGGATCACCGGAGCGACGGTGGCGGGAACGACCGTCACCACCGCGCCATTGCTCGTGGCGCTCCCGGCCGAATTGGTCGCGACCAGCTGATACGTGCCGGCGTCAAAGAGCTGCACATTCGTGCGTGTGAACACGGCGTTGGTCGCGCCGGCGATGGGTGCACCATTCCTCAGCCACTGGTAGGTCGGGGCCGGCGTGCCGCTCGCCGTCGCCGTCAGCGTGAGATCGCGGCCGGTGGTGATCGTCTGGCCGACGGGGTGACCGGTAATCACCGGCGCCACCACCACCGTGAGCACCGCGGGGTTGCTGGTCGCGGAGCCGGCCGAGTTGGTGGCGACGAGCGTGTAGGTGCCGGCGTCGGCGGGCTGCACATTGGCCAGCACCAGCGTGCTCGTGGTCGCACCCGGCAGCGCCGCGCCGTCCTTTCGCCACTGATACGTCGGCGCCGGCGTGCCCGAGGCCACGCCGACCAGGGTGACGCTGCCCCCCACGGGCACACTCTGCGTCACCGGCTGCGTGGTGAACACCGGCGGTGCGTTGGCGGCGCTGATATTGAAGGTGATTGTGTTCGGCCCAATGGTATCACCGGTCGCATTGGCAAACTGGAAAGCCAGCACCGAGGTGGCGAAGGTGCCCGCGGCGGTCGGCGTGCCGGAAATCGTGCCACTGAAGCCGTTGATGACGCCATTGACGGCACCGACGGCGGTGAGGCCCGGCGGCAGATTCGACACGCGATACGAACCCGGCACGCCGGACGCGCCGGTCACGGTGAAGACCACCGGCGAAATCGCGGTGCCGACGGTGGCGCTGATGGGGGAGGCCGGGCTGACCACGAATTGCGTCGCACCGGCGAGCGACTGGATGCTACCCAGCGTCGCGGCGGTGGCCAGCGCGCCGCGCAACCACGCGCTGGTCGCTGCAGGCAGAGAGCCGCGTTCGATCCAACGGGCGACGACGTGCGCCGCTGGCGTGCGCTGCAACAATCCGATCAGCAGCAGCGCGGGCACGGGCAGCTTTCGCCCGTACCCGCGGCAACTAAACCTACAACTCATCATCCTCGAA
>Ga0082335_1008905_pt1 | contig 11137 bp, 7 predicted proteins | sample Subgrocontami58m_FD_72375 | JGI IMG/M metagenome (GOLD analysis project Ga0082335, IMG submission 72375) | Subsurface groundwater microbial communities from S. Glens Falls, New York, USA - GMW37 contaminated, 5.8 m (SPADES assembly) (version 2) ...
TTTAGCCACTACCGCATTATACCCCGTTCCACCATAAGTAATTTGGTGATCATTAGAAACAATACTAGGCGGACTACCATCTAACGTGCTTAAAGCAACTCTCCCCCAACTTCTATTAGTATCGTTCGGATCGCCCGTATAAACATACAAATAATTATCTTTAACGGCAAAATCTCCGCTTCGTCCAGGGGTCGATGTTGTTGGCGCGGCTCCGGTGGGATATAAATTAAAACCCCTTCTTGCATTTAATCCTCCTCCAGTAAACCAAGCTCCGCCTGAAAAATCAGCTAAAAGTGTATTCTGACCTGCGCTATACTTATCTTCCCCTCTCGCATCTGAAACTACCCAAGACCCATCGTGATCAGCTACGGAATTCCTTCCAGCGGCAAATGAAAAATTTCGTCTTGCGCTGTTCTTAGTTCCACCTGGCACCGCTGAATAATGACCCGAAGCATTGTTATTAAGTCCCCCTCCGATGAAAGTATAATCACCAGTTGCCCTATTCGTGTCGCCGCCACCTATTACCGAAGTATTACCAATAATAGTATTGTTCAACCCCGCGCCAACAAATCCATAACTACCCGCCAATCTAATCTGATTAGTATCCCCCGCGCCTATAAAAGCGTTAGTAGGAGCAATAAAGTTAGACTGCCCACCGGCTATTATAGAAACATTTCCATCTACTATATTACTTGTTCCTGCTAAAATAGCGGATGAATTTCCGCTTACTCTATTAGCGTCGCCAGCACCGATAAACGTTCTTTGAGTATATGAGACATTATCGCTTCCGCCTACAATAACTGAATATATCCCAGAAGAAACGTTTCTCAATCCACCACCACCAAAAGAATAATCGCCCGATACCTTATTACTGAACCCCGCGCACGCGATAGAATAATTTCCAGTTACTTTATTAGAATCACCGCCTACGATGGCGGACGTATTGCCAATAATAGAATTACTTAAACCACCACCAATTATTCCATAAGTAGCAGTATTTAATATCTTATTAGTATCTCCACCGCCAATAAAAGAATTATTGACAACCACCCAATTAGATTGACCGCCCGCAATAGAAGATGACGCGCCAGAACAGGTATTGCTTGTTCCAGCTAAAATACCCGCCCAATTACCAGAAATTAAATTTGTACCAGTATTGCCTCCTACTATTCCGCTTATTCTACCGTAATTTCTTACATAAATATTGTTAAACCACTCATCGGTAATTGTAGCAGAATCTAATCGAATGATATCATTAACTGCCACTTTATAAGTAAGTCCCGCCGAAGTGTCCCACAAAAGTAAAAAATCACCGGTGTTTGTATCTGTGAGAAGCGAAAATTGGTTCAAATTTTTATTGGACATACCTTTATTCTACTGTTTTACCTTTTAAATAATTACACATATTTAATTAATAGAGCGGTCTTAAATTTCCCACCACGGCGACCATATCTTGATCAACAATAGCAAATCCATCGTCGTCTAGAACCTTATCCTCAAGCACTTCTAAATTCAACAATCCGCTAATCCAAAATCCTTTAGTTTGATCTATATGATCGGGATCGATTTCTCCTCTAAAATTCAAACTAGCCGTCTTATTCATTCCTATCGCTGTATTATAATTTGCTCCTATAAACTTAGCATCCTTAAAATCGTATCTAATAGCCGTATGACCCTGACCGCTAAAAACCGGTCCACTTTGTCTTGGCTGACCAGTACTAGTCACAAAAGGCGAGCAATCTAATGGATTTCTTAGTTTTATAGTAATGTTATAACCGCTATCTATATTCAATAAATCAATAAACGAACCGGAAGTCGTGTCTCCAACCGTCATACCAAAACCTAAATCGACAAAAACAGGAAAATTTATTTGCCTGTCCAGTGGGCATTTATAACCTATAGAACCTAACGGTTCACGGTTAAAATTCATGCTTATTTGATAGTTTGTAATGTTTATGTTATTAAAATTTATACCTAGACCAGATAAACTATCACCGTAAGAAGCAATATCTAGAATCATGTCGCCTGGGTGCAAAATATAAGGTCCTCCCTCGTTTGTAGTAATCGGAATAACAAATTTATTCTGATTTACAATTTGTCTTGTTTGCAAATTAACGGCTGGAATATTGCAACCACTTCCGCTAAGATAAAACGCTACATTCTCACAAGACCAAGAAACATTGGAAACAGGAAACGAATTGACAGCAGCTTGGGTGCGATAACTTTCTAAATAGGAGTTGCCAAAAGCCAAAATTTGGTATCCTGTTGATTCAACATCAGCGCCATTTCTAGTAAAATCTACTTCTGTTATCTTTTCCTTCCCCCTCTTAAATAATTGATCAGTTTCATTCGATCTTACTAAAAAAATATTTCTATTATCACGTAAAGACGGATAAAAAGGATCGCTAGTTTCTCTACTTAATTGTCTGCCCATTAACCCCGATAATAAATTAACTTCAAAATTGCTGGCATATTTAGGCGTTCCCCCCGTATTTGGATAATGATACTGAGCGTAATTGACGTTTAATCCAATTCTGGCGTCATTGGCTAACCCGTTTAATAAATATTCAAAATCCAATCTGATATTGGGCGAATTGATATTTGGATAAGATACTAAAGCGCGTTTACCCAAATGTTTGATATCTGTTCTATTGGGGGAAAAAGAAAAGGAAACATTTTGTACTCTATTGATTGGCTGGACCAAATTATGGTTTTCGATTAACCCAGTAACATTATTATTCAATAAACCAGTATAGTGGATGAAATGGTAGCCACTGGACGGCGAAGGTCCAACATAAATATTTTGGCAAAAATATGGTATTCTGTTTTGAGGCATTTAAATGTGTTTCCAAATTTCTCTTTTGACAATATGTGATATACTTGTTTTCCCTGTCTTGAACATCTTTGCTAACAGTCTTTGTGAAAATTGATCGGTAGAATATAATCGTCTAATTTCCAAAACTTCACATTCTTTAAACTTGGCTTGCCCATTCTTCTCTCCTAAACGCAAAATACTACTACACAATCCAATCGACCAAGCATGTTGTATATTTTTCTTAAAAGTAGTCCATTCTAAATTATTTACATTATTATTTAATTTATTTCCGTCTTTATGATTTAAACAAGTATCATCTGATCCTTTCGATAAAAATGTTTGACCTATTAACCTGTGAACTGCAATACCCTTTCTAAAAATTGGGTACAATCTAACATAATAATAATTATTAGAATCCGTAGTAAAAGAAAGTATTTTTGTTAGAATTTTCCTTGTTTTATTATTAAGACAATTGACCTCCCTTTCTAACGATTTAACCCTTCCATACGAAGATATTTTATATTTATCTTCAAATCCTTTTATATCTTTCCAAATTTCATTTGACAAATCTTCTAAATTAAACCACCTTTCCTTACTTATGTTTAACGCCTCCCAAGATTTCTTTTGTTCTATCATATATTTATTATTCCTTTTCTATTCTGCTATTAAATAAAATACCGCCCATAAAACCATCGGTCTTAAATTCCGCACAAATCTCTTCTACTTTATTAAAAACCCCCGTTTGTTTGTCTGGATTATCAATATAATCGTTTATACAACCGTCCCAATTATCCGCCGCTTCATTCTTCACGATAGAAGATAAAATATCTTGGACAACATTTTCTTGTTCAGCGGTCAACTCCTTAATGTTATGTTTTTGTTTTAATATTTCCCTGATCTTCCCTTCTGTCGTTTGAGATTTCAAAATATTATCTCTAATCTTAGAGACGCTAAAATTTGCGCCAATCGGAGAGACTTTCTTAGTTGATTGCGGCGCTTTAGTTCCCGAAGGGCGACCGCCATTTTCATTTCCTTCTTTCAAAGTAATCGGAGTATAAAGCCCTTTATCTCTCAGTTTGATATATTCAGTCTGAGACTCTAAAGAATCCTCTTTAGTTGGTAATCGACCACTTTCCATCGCGTCAAATCCTTCGGCGGGGGTAAGTAAGCCAAGTTCCATTAGTCTTACATAAATCTTATTGTATTCAATTTCGTTCTTTAGATCTAATTCTTCGTAATAGGGTTGCGGAATTTCACCTTTAAATCCCAATTCTTTTGAAATGCTTTTCATTTCTGGTATTAAGAATTCTTCCAAAAACAATCTTCGCGCACCTTGTAGTCTTTGTAAAAATATATCAATCTTTGCGTTTTGATTGGCAAATTTCTCGCCCTGAATTAAGAAAACGTTACCCAATCCAATAGCAATTGTAGCATTTAACTCTTCATATTTACGCGGATCTAAAATATCCGCTATAGTTGGAATAATAAAACTGACTTTTGTAGTATAATCTGCCACTAAAACGCGACCAATAGATTCGTTCTCAAAAATTTTACGTAAGTTCTCAATATTCTTATAGTTAATGCCACCCTGATCAGGAGGCGCTCCTGTAGTAACTAACAAAACGGCTTGCTGAACCGTTCTAGCAATAGCCTGATCCATTAACTCTAATTCCCTTTTGTGGTTTAAGTGTTCCAGTACACCAAAACCTAACGGCACACTAAACGCTTCATACGACTGTTTAGATAAAAATACAGCCACAATATCTTTTGTTTCTAAAGTTCTATAGACAGCGCCGCTTCCTTTCTTCTTAATCTTAGCTTTGTCTTCTGGCGATAAAGAATCCAAAACAGCTTTATCCTGTTCTGTTCTCGGATTTCTTAATCTCTCTAATTCGTAATCGGACAAAATTTGTAAATAGGTTGGTCTATCAAAAGTAATGCTACCCTGAGCTTGAATATCGGCGGGGTTTAATAAAATATATCTAATTGGAATTTCCGCCTTTGATCTACTTATATTACCACCAAAAAGTTTAACTAAATCTTTATATTCTTGTCCCTCCAAACGTCCCAAAAACTTGTAGATGAAACAATTACCAGACCGCCAAAGCTCACGAAAGAAAATGTCTTGTAACTTATTCAAACCAATCTTTTGAAAAAACATCTCAAAAAACATCCTAGATTTCTTACTTCCGCCTTTGAAATAAATATTGTTAACACAAAACTCCGTAAAAAGTTCTATTGTAGCGCGAAAAACAGAAAATCCCCAATAAGCTCTTTGACATAAAATAACCGCGTCTCTTACTGTAACATCACTTTCCTTATATCCTACCGCACTGGAATAAGTAAATGGCACGGGTGATTCTAACAAGTGCCGATATCTCTCAGAGGGATGAACAAAAGCCGAGCGATTAGTTCGCGATGATTCGGAAGCAAAAGCTTCGTCTGTAGATGTTACGGTAGCCACGGGCGAATCGTTAAAAATAGATTTATTTAATACTGTTTCTTCTGAATAATCATTGATTAATATCTGCCCAGTCTCATTCTTAAAAGAACCGGGAATCCCACCCGATTGATGTTTACGATAAGCTTGCATATAAGACATATCGTTCTCCTTGGCAAATTGAGATAGCTTTTTCATTTAATTTATATTACACCAAATGTAATAATATTGTAATATCATTACACAATTGTTTTATCTTTAAATCTTCCCCTAGATCCATCAATTAAAAAATCTGATTTTCTAAGATTATCTTCAGCCCATAACGGTCTTAAATTAGTATAGTGAAAACACTGTTTCTGTTGTTCCGGATCTGTAAAATCGAACGAAGAACAAGGACGAATATGATCTAGATGCCATTGTTTAATACGAATTACATCACCGTTACTGTCTCTGATCGCCTTACCGTCTTTACTGCGCAAATATCCCGGTCCCCGATTGTCCCAATTCATACCGTCTGTAAATTGTGATTCAATATATTCGTGAAGTTTACTTAAAGAACATCCAAAATAATCCTCTGTTTTACGGCTTTTGGATAAATTATTTCGTTTAAGGGTGCTAATTAGTATTGATCTCATTAGATAAGCGAATCGCACGCGATGACTTTTGCGATATTGTCTTTGCCACTCTCTTCTATAATTATTAACTTTATCTCTATTATTCTTAACGTAGTTTTTGTCTCTCTCCCTCGCTCTTTCAACATTATCTTTCCTCCATTGTCTTGATCGACGCTTTGACGGTTCTGGATTTTCACGGTATTTCTTTCTACTTTGCTCACTTAATTTATGTTTGCGCCTTTGATAAATTTTGTGCTCTATTTGTTTAAATTTCTCCGGATTGTTTTTTCTCCATTTAGCCACGGAATCTAAAAACTTTTTCGGATCTTTCTTGTAAGCTAATCTATTCTTTGAATTAATACATTCATTACATATCGCATATAAATGTTTAGGAATATGATATTTAGATTGAAATCTTTCTAATTTTCTAATCTCGTGACATTCAGAACATTCTCTAACGCCCAAACTGATTAAATCACCAACCAGTTTTGTTTTGTCAATTCTCAATTGTTTTCTTTTAAAATAATCATCCCTATCATGTCTATGATGAAAACAAATCTTACACTCTCTTCTATAATGATTGTTATCTCGTCTAAAAAAGAAATCGCCGATCTCTTTTGTTTCACCACATTTATTACAAATTCTAATTACGCAATCTTTCATATATATAAAAAAAATAAAACCGTCCTTGCAGCTAAAATGTCAGGTGGAAACCTGAAAGATGAGGATATTCTCCTCGCAAAGACGGTAAATTACTTTCGTTTATCATTTTAGCTATATATTATTACACAAAATAACTAAAATGTGAAATTCAAATTAACTTTAATTGGTACAAAAGCTGCAAATCATAATTACAAAAAGTATCGCCAGAAGAAAAACCTTTCATCATATATTCCTTAACCTGAGTTCTTCCGTTGACAAAAAGAGGTTGAAATCTTGGAAATTTCTGTATAAGTTCACGCAAATTATGAAAAATGTAATCTGGCGTGGCTTTCGTCTTGACTCTTTTCATCCAAGGTAAATGATTAAAAGTCAGTGCTTCTTGTAAAGTATTCTCTACTATCATTACTAAATAAACGCCAGTATTATTAGCGCGTTCCAGTTCTTTAGTAAATCGTTCCAAACCTTGAGACATTGTGCCGACGAAATCGGGAAGACTTTTCCGGTCGAAAATTAGACTAGGATTTCCAGAAAACATGTAATCTCCAACATCTAATTTATCTATTCTGTATTCAATATCAAACTTAATAGGTTGACTTTCCCTAGAATCAATAACTATGTAATGGTTTTCAGGTTTGTAAGAATCAAAACTAAAATTGTTATGAGGCAAAACTCTCTTATTCAATCCAATTTCTTTACAAAACCCATAATAATCAAATAAGCCGGATAAATAATGAACGGGTGGGAAGCAGGGCAAACTAGCCAACTCTACTTGCAAAGGGGTATAAATTAAATTCTTCCCCGCTTTTCTCTTAATAATCATCTCCTTACAAAATCCCGCCGCCTTTTCTTTTGGTAATCCTTTCAAATATTTCTTCAAATTATTCTTATTGAGAAATTGAACGGAAAAATATTGTTCGGGGCTTTTGAATGGAATAACGGAACCATCTAATAAATCGCGCCGATCAAAATATTGAAGACAATAATCTTCTAATTTCAAATCGTGCTTTCTGTAAAAATGGGTTAATGCAGAAACGGGTTCATTACAAATTTTGCAGGTCGCCAAGTCGTTAATCACACTAATATATTAAAATAATCGTGTAATCTATACAAAAGAAAAACATGAAAACTATCATTATATTATTGATTGGGGCGATTATTGGATTCTTATTTCTGAGAAAGAATAAGAAGAAAGCTGAAAAGTTGGAAGAAATGACGGAAAAAATAATTGCGAAGGTCAAAAAGAAGAAATAGTTAGCGCAATAGTAAATAAAAATTGGTTCAAAGGTGTTACAAACTGGTTCGTCGATTTGAGAATTCATATCAAACCAAATTTTTGCAATCCACGAACCCATAACTAAACAACTATAATTATCCTTTCTACTTCTTTGTGGGGACTTACTTCTTCTTAAATGTTGTGGCAAATCGAATCCCATAGTGCCCTTGCTCGTTACAGTGGGCTGAATTAAAGCCAGTTGCCGTTTTGTCTGTTCTATCATATCGTCTTGTATGGCGATAAAATCAAGAATTTGAGAGTTAAAATCCGCACTATCTTTGAAAATAATAGGCACTTCTGTTTCGGTAGCTCTTTTGAACATTTGTTCGTGCCCGGTTAGTCTTGAAGCGAAATAAATTTTACCAGATTCTATTTGTGTTTTAAGATGTTCATTGGCTTTTCTAATCCATTCTGTGTGTTGGTACTTCTGGGTATAACAAATCTTTCGGGCGCTTAGATTATATGAATTCTTAGCCATTTTAATCTGTTCTATATAATCTTCTGCATCAAAATCCCCATCAACAAAATCCAACTTAAGATTTCTCTCTACAAAATAATTAGATTGATTACACGCTTGAATGAAATTGAAATTACCGCCGCCAAAGTCTCCGATAACCATTACTATATTAAAATGGGAAAGCAAATAGAATAAATATTGAATATGTCCTTTCAAATCGGTATCTCCACCCGTTTTGGCATAGGTATGGACTTGAGTAATAGATCGGTTATCTTGATTCAATAAATACACTCCCATCGCAAAATAATCCGAAGCTTCAGAATCAGATAAGCTTGGATCAATAGCTAAAACATACTTAGCTTCCTTACTTCCCATAATTTGCACGCAGGGAAGATCGCCGTCCTTTACCGTAAACTCGTGAAGTTTGCGAATATTAAAATAACCATCTGAACTACTGGAAAAAATTGCCATATATTCCCGCTGAAAAGAAGCGGTATTTTCCCCACCACTCTTTGCTTCTTCCACGATTTCTTTATCTATTAGTTGCTCTGGCATAGCTTGATATCCCATACGAGAAACAAAATAAGAACTACTTAATTTGGGATGTTGTGCCTTCTCAAGCCAACCGTTATAAAGTCGATAAAGAAATTCAAAATCATAAGAAGCGGAAGATAGCCCAATAATTTTCTTTGTGGAAGCAGCCATAGCCATTTCTTCTTGAGATAAATCGGCAGACATCATTAAACTTTCTTTTAATTCGTCACGATTTAATTGTTCTTGAATATCATTACGTGCTGTTAAAAATGGCATCAAAACACTTTTATAAATATCTTCCGGAACCATTAAAAATTCATCTACAATAAGTATATCCCCTCTTGTTCCGCGAATCTTTTCGTTTAGTGGAATAGCTATAATTTGTCCCTCGTTAATATCTAAAGTCATTTCGTCCGCACGTCTCTTAAACTCCAATTTACCAGCCTTCTCTACATAACACTGTCTTAATAAATCCGCGCCTTTAGCGTTAATAAACCTTTCGATTTGTTGAATCAAACGTCGGGTAGAACGAAACGCGTTACTAGCTAAAACAATTCTCGTTCTAGGAAAAAAAATCGGATATAAACAACAAAATATAGCAACGCTATAAGATTTAGAACATCCGCGCCCTAGCACGTTCATACAAAAACTATGGTCAAACCAAGAACGAATTAGCATTTCCTGAAAAGGAAATATCTTTAAGTTAAAAAATAATTCAATGGTAAACCCTAAATTATTAAATAAAAATTCCGCCAAAGAAACTTTAGCTTCATCCAGGGGGATAAAACCTTCTAATTTCTTGAATTTATCATTAGAATAAATTTTCTTACTAACATTTGGATCGTAATAAATCATTAAAAACTTTCTTTATTAAGACCCCATATTTCGCATTTAATAGCGTCTAGCGTATCTAATCTTTCTATTTCATTTTTGACCATTTGCTTTCGTTTCTCAGCAATGTCAATTAAACGCTTACGTATTTCTTCATCACGCCACGCTTCTACGGCTTGTAAAAAAGATGCGTTTTGTCTTAAACGACCTTCCATCCTGTCATTTCTTGTTCCAGTAAGATTCTTAAGCGCGGCGTTCTGTCTCTTCTGATTATTATCCATTTCTTTGTATAATTCACCCATTTGAGTTACCAAAGCCATAGACAGTCTTTTGCCGTCGCTATCCTCCAAACACTTATCCCTCATTTCGCAAAGATTCTCTACTTCCCTTTGCATCTTTGTATAATTAACGATATCACAACATAAATTGATGTACGAATCTATCTCTTCTTCAGTTATGTCGGGTTTGTCCCAAACATAACGAACAAAAGAAGATTCAAAAAGTTCGCAATCAATATGGTCGGATAAAGTATTCATTAGCAAACCGTACCGTGGCGTATGACAATATTTAATCATTGCCTGCAAACAACTTTGTAGTCTAGTGTCTTTCTTCAAAGCATTCATGTCAATACCGTTCAAAACATATTTATTTACTCTCCGCGCGGCTTGTTCTATCGTCTTGGGAATAAAGCGAACGGTACTAACTACTGGATTACTAACCGTTTGATTTGGATCGAAGGGGATCAAATTATTCTTATTCAAGAACTCCTGGATAGCTTTATATTCTAAATTTATCCTACTAATATTCTGTTTATTGAAAAGGGCGCGAGCCATTTCTATAATAGATGTGGTAGAGTAATTGTTCCTTACGTACAACTCTTGTTCGGGAGTTAAAACTAAAGGCTGTTTATATTTATCATCGATTGAAGAAACCCTCACTTTTACATTCAAGGTAGCTAAATATTCTTTGACCGCCTTGCCCTCAAAACTTCTACCGTCAAATGGTTTATCTGGGAATATGTTCGAAACAATATCTTTCAGGCTTGGTGGTTTATTAGGATCGACATTAACTAGACTTAAAATTCTTGACTTTTGCTCGTTCGTTAGAACGATGGGTTCCGTTAATTTACGCCTGGCTTTTTCCATAAAAACATTTTAACTGAAAAGATCTGAAAAACTAAAAATCTATCTCCCCTGAATAAACAGCATCTTTCACTTTATTGAAAATCAAATCTTTAATGTTCTTAATTTGTCTATAACCTGGTAGACGATTCTTTTCCGTAGTCTTAAACCCTAAAATGCGGGCAATATTTTCTTCTTTGCCTCCATCTACATATAAAAACTTAAAAACCTTATATTCAATAGGCTTTAATTGTTTTTTCATTTGTTGATCTAAACTCGCAAGACCCCTATCTGCATCTACATTGACATTTGGCTTGTCGTAAACTTCTTGAGAATGATGTTCTAAAGGGAGTGGCAGTTTAGAATCGTAAGCTTGCTTCTTGGTCCTC
>Ga0082335_1008906_pt1 | contig 11136 bp, 12 predicted proteins | sample Subgrocontami58m_FD_72375 | JGI IMG/M metagenome (GOLD analysis project Ga0082335, IMG submission 72375) | Subsurface groundwater microbial communities from S. Glens Falls, New York, USA - GMW37 contaminated, 5.8 m (SPADES assembly) (version 2) ...
GGGGAGGCGGCCAGCCGCGAGAACGCCCGTGGGATCCCCCCCCGCCCCCCCGAGGCGAGGCTCGAGCCTGCGCCCTTCCGCTGGACCGAGGGCGAGCGGCTGCCGCTGCTCGGGGGCAGCGCGCGCCTCACCGCGGCGCCGGGCGCGGCCGCGGTGCACCAGGACGGCGACAGGCTCATGCTGCCCGTGGGGGCGCTCGCCCGGTGGCGCGAGCTCACGCTCGACTGGCTGCGCGGGAGCGCGCTTGCGCTTTTCCGCGAGCGCGTGCGCCACTACGCCGCTACTCTCGGGGTCGCCGAGCCCTCGCTCGGCCTGTCCAACGCGCAGACCCAATGGGGCAGTTGCTGGCGGCGGCGCGGCGAGCATGGGCGAGTGCTCATCAACTGGCGGCTGTACCATCTGCCACCGCGGCTCACCGACTACGTCGTCGCGCACGAGCTTGCCCACCTGCGCGAGCTCAATCACTCCGCGCGCTTCTGGGCGGTGGTCGAATCCCTCTACCCGGAGTACCGCGCGGCGCGCGTCGAGCTGAACCAATTGGGCCGGCAGTTGCCCACGCTGTAGGGAGACCGCGACATGCCGCGCCGATCGACCGTCTACGTCCAGATGCCGCACACCTGGCTGGGCCGCCTGGCCGCCCTCGTCGTATCGGTGGCCGTCGTGGTGCTCGCTTTCTTCTTTTTCACCGTCGTTCTGGCCGCGGCCGGCGTGGCGCTCCTCGTGCATATCATCCGGTTGCTGTGGTCCGGACGCAGAATCCGCCGCAGCGCGCCGCGGGATATCATCGAAGGGGAATACCGGGTCGAGCCCGAGGAGCGCCTGCCGGCGGATTCCGGACCCGACCCAACAAGAAAGAAGAATTGAACCGCATGACCGAACTGCTCGACGCCGTCGAAATCGAAACCGGATCCAGGCCCGCGGCAAGCGTCATCTGGCTGCACGGCCTCGGCGCCGACGGCCGCGACTTCGAGGCCCTCGTCCCGGAGCTCGATCTTCCCGACTGCGCCATCCGCTTCGTCTTTCCGCACGCGCCCATGCAGCCGGTGACCATCAATGCGGGCATGGTGATGCGCGCCTGGTACGACATCACCGACCCCGGACTGCGGCGCGAGGACGAGCGCGGCGTGCGCGCCTCGCAGGCGCGGGTCGAAGCGCTCATCGCCCGGGAAAAGCAGCGCGGCACCCAGGCGGGCCGGCTCGTCCTCGCGGGCTTCTCGCAGGGCGGCGCGATCGCGCTGCATACCGGGCTTCGCCACCCCGAGCGCCTCGCGGGCATCATGGCGCTGTCGTGCTACGCGCCGCTCGCCGACACGCTCGCCGACGAGGCGAGCGCCGCGAATCGCGACGTGCCGATCTTCATGGCCCACGGCACCGCGGACCCGATCGTCCCCTTCTCGCGCGCAACGCACTCCCGCGACCTGCTCAGGCACCTGGGCTACAGCGTGCAATGGCACGACTACATCATGCAGCACGCGGTGTGCGCGCAGGAGATCAACGACATCGGCGGCTGGCTGGAGCGAGTGCTCGCCTAGCTGCGCTGTCGGCGCTCGCGCGGACGGCTTATCATGTAACGACCGAACAGGAGAAACCGGCAATGCGGATCCTTCACACCATGCTGCGGACAGGCGACCTCGAGCGCTCGATCAAGTTCTACACCGAAGTGCTCGGCATGAAGGTCCTGCGCCGCACCGACTTCCCCGACGGCAAGTTCACCCTCGCCTTCGTCGGCTACGGCTCCGAGGCCGACGGCGCGGTGATCGAGCTGACCTACAACTGGGGCGTGGAGAAATACGAGCTCGGCACCGGCTACGGCCACGTCGCCGTCGAGGTCGAGGACGCCTACAAGGCCTGCGAGGAAGCGAAGAAGCGCGGCGGCAAGGTCACCCGCGAGGCCGGGCCGATGAAGCACGGCACCACCGTGATCGCCTTCGTCGAGGACCCGGACGGGTACAAGATCGAGTTCATACAGCGCAAGCGGTAGGCTCGATCGTGTGCCACTGGTTGACGCGGCCAAGGGACCTTTTGCAGTGGGACTAGCAGTTCCGTCGCCTATTCTCCCTTTCACCGGATCTTGCCGAGCCAGCCCATCGCTTCTGTGTTTCCGTGATCGGGCGCGCCTTGACCAGTATCGATAGAAATTGGCAGCACCAAGTAGACCTTGCCCTGAATCGAAATGGCGTCTCTAGAAGAATCCGTTCGATCTACGGTGCCCAACCTAGGGAGTCCTTCCACCCGGACGCTTTCGACCAACACTGCCCCTTCACGCATATTCGCGAGGGGCGGTTGACGACCGTGCTGAAGTTCGGACGCTGCGCATCGACGGCGGTCATGGCGTAGGCACCGGCGAAGTACGGCTAGGGGCATCTGTAGGCATGCGTCGAAATGGGTTATCTTTCCGCAGAGATCGATTCGAAACGGAATCCGTTACTGTATAGATCTTGAAAGAAGGCAGGATGTCCGTTGTCAAGATGCAGCTATCGCCTGAGCAGACCGAGGCGTTGAGAAGGTTCAGGGATGCGGCGAGCCTCTTCGTCCGCGTCAAGGGATCTTTTGAGGGTTTGCCCTTCCCCGTTTATTGCCATGCCGAGGGCCTGCTGTTCATCGAGCCCGACTTGAATGAAGCGGAGGACATCGCCGGTGTCAACAAGCTGATCAATTCCATCATCGTCATCGATCGCCAACAGCAACAGGAGGCGAGGACGTACCTCACCGAATGCGGTGCCATGGATCTCATCGAGCAGACCATGTCGAAGCGCAAGCGCGGTGCCTTCGCCGCGGACTTCGTGGATCTCGCCATCCTGCACCGGCTGGCTCGGACGAGCGGCGCCAGGCAAATTCTCGAGCTCGGCAGCGGCCTGTCCACCGTGGTCCTCGGGCACGCCGCGAGCGCGAATAGAGGGCACGTGACCTCTTTGGAGCCCGATTCGGACTGGGCGGCGCATACCCGGATGACCTTGCCGAAAGGCCTCGTTCCCTACGTATCGGTCGTCCACTCGCCAGGTGAGGATGTCACACTGAGGAAGATGCCAACGCGGGCCTTTCGGATGCTTCCCGGTGTGCTGCCTGATCTGATCTACATAGACGGCGCGCCCGATGGCGCGCGGTTCCAAGGACTGGAGACCGTAATTCAGTTGGAGCGCGACCTGAAACCCGACACCGTGATCGTGGTCGACAGCCGTGTCGTGGCAGTGAAGGCGCTGTTGGGTCTGTCAATAGACGGGAAGCCGATTCAGCGGGAGAAACGAATGCTCAGGCGCAAATACGCGACTATCGCCCAGGGCATGTGGATCAAGCCTCGGCACACCAAAATGCCGGCCGGCCCCTTCTTCGGAATGGACAGGATCTGCATCGCGGCGGCCATGCTTATCGAGTAGGTTGCTACTGCATTGTTTACCTACGCTAATCTGCCGTGAATTGGTTTCCTAGATGCGTTCTGCGACTGGGTATCGAACTAGATCTCGCAGTGGACGCCGAACACACCCACAATACGCGCGAGAAAGCGAAAAGGCACTATGACAAGATTACCCGTCGAACCGATGAAGCATGGAACGACCATGATCGCGTTCGCCGAGGATTGGGTCGGGTGCATGATGGATTACATAATGTGTAGGCGCCAAGCTGCCTCAACCACTCGAATGCACCGATGAAAGAGTTCTTCAGGCTCGAGCGTGTGCCACAATTTGACTTGGCTACGGCCCCCTTTCCGATTTCTCAGGAGTTCCATCGTCTAATTAGCCTTTCGCCGGATCTTGCCGATCCAGCCCATCGCCTTTATCTTTCCGGAATCTGGCGCACTATGATCAATATCGATCGCAATTTGCAGCGCCATGCCTACCTTGCTCTAACTCGAGAAGGCGTGTCCAAAACTATCCGGGAGTTCTACGGTAGGCGACCTGCCGACTCTTTCTACCCGGATTCGGTCGATCTCTACTATTTGTACGCCCACATTCGAGAAAGACGTCCAAAAGTAGTCCTGGAATTCGGAAGCGGCATGTCGACGGCAGTCATGGCGCACGCGCTGGCAAAGAACGGGGAAGGACACTTGTACTCCCTCGACGCGTCCGAACGGTGGGCAGAATCGACCGCGCGCGCGCTTCCTACGGGATTGCGCAAGTTCGCAACCGTTGAATATCGCGGCCCCCTCCAAGTCAATATCCTTGGTCATTCTACGTTCTGCTTTGAGACGCCTCCGGTGGACTCAGCGGACATGATCTACGTCGATGGCGCCGCCCACGAGAAAGCGATCTTTTCAGGGGCCGAAAATATTGAATTCCTAGACATGCGCCCTGACTCTTGCATCTATGTCGATCATCGAATCGGTGCAGTCGATTACTTTAGGACAAAGCTATCCCTCACGCCCCAGAATACTCCAAGGTACCGAATTCACTCCTACATGGTTATTGTGAAGGGATTCCACGAACTCCTTTACTCACCCTGCGGGGCGGATCTCTTCTCAAACACACTAGTGAGAGTGATCTAGTTCGTTTATAGATTGTTCGTGTCGTCGAAAGGCGACCCATGGACCGGCAAATGGAAGACCAATGGGTTTCACTACCCGCCAAAGACCCATTCGACGTTTTACGGCTTAGCCAGAGCGCAATTCGGCGATCCAGCGTGATCCGCTGCCGAGTCAGTTCGGGCGACGACGCGAAGATCCCGATCGAGTCTGACGTCTCTCTAAATCCCACGTCGGAGCGGTCAATCGAACCTTCGCGATAAACTCGCTTGCCTCATGTGCGGGTATTGCGGCGTCTGAAATTCCGCACCTGCGAAGAGCCGCCCATCCGCGCTCGATGATGAGAACCAGTGCACCGCGCGCTTCCTTGTGCACGGCAAGCTTCTGGTACTCTCCGGGCATCAATGTGCGCAGCGTCCGAAGATAGCCCTCGGCGATGTGCAGGTAACCGATAAGGTTGCGCGCCTGTTTTCCGGCTGAAGCCGGTTCGAATTGACAGATGAATGGAAGGACATGGCCGTAGGCGTTGATCTCGTCCGCGATGTTGCCTAAGTGATTCTTCGGGGTGTTCCTGATATATAGATCGAAAATGGCCCCGCGTTCGCGAGGCATCAAGTACGGCGCCACTTGCTCGTTGGTGAGATCTGGCCAAGCGTGCACCTTCATGTAAGGCTCGTAGTACGAACCATCTACCAGGAATCCCTGATGCCTGAACGAGGCGAGATGAATGATCTCATGCAGGACCGTCCCCAATTGCTCGAACGGTCCCTGAAATCCCTGACGTCGGGCGTACTCTCGCAGCCCCGCATGATAAGGTTGATACGCCTGATACAGCCCGTAAAGCCATGGAGACCAACCGGACAAGACTCTTGTAGCGTCATCTGCGCTTCCTGCGCTGACAACGCCGTGGAGAATCGTTCCCACGATGACCGCACCCAATGTCTGCAGCCGACCGCCCCAAGTCATTGATCGCTGGAAACTCGTGAAGGGAACTGGGCGATATTCGTCACTACCACCGGGAATTCGACAGCATCGTTCGGCGGGCAAGTCAATGCTCAACGCCTCTCTTTCTTACTGTACTTGTGACCCTTGGAGAAGCTCCCGCCTCCCCCGCTTCTGGAGCCCATGGAAAGTGTTCGGGGCGCAAACTGACTCTTGCGATCTCCGCTGTGGAATCACGGGTAACACGTCTGCGGGCTACCTACGGACATATTTGCAGCTCCAACCAACACCCCGCTATCTGCCGCCGTCTTGCTTTGGGCATCACTCCAGCTATTCCCGGCCCACGAGTAGGTCGTTACAAAAGCGTAGCTGAATCCGGCCAGCGCGGCGATGGGTTGGCCGCCTGTAAGTATCGATAGCACCATTGCTCCTCCTACGCCTGTTGTAGTTGGCGAAGCAGTAGCCAAGACCCCTGTGAATTTGTTGGTGGAGAGATTCATCTTGCCTGCCCCAATTCGCTTCTGCCCGCAGCTTGGGCAACTGTCAAACGCAAAATCAAAGATCCAACAGTCGTCCTTGTAGTTGAATACGCCTGCAGAGCCGGTCGCCTGAATGATCACCGTCGGCGGCTGCGTCACCGCGTTCTGATTCGTCTTGGCTACCGCGCCGGTCGGATTCTGCGTCGCGCTGTAGGTCGTCGAGCCAGACAGCGATTTCACGATGATCTGGCCGTTGCTCGTCTGCTTGCCTGCCTCCCAGGTCCATTTCTGTCCCGCCGCCAGCGGCGAAATGCATGCAATAACCGCACACGCTGCAAACTTTCCGATAGTGTTCATGGCGAACCTCCTCCTTCCTTGCTGTTGCTCCTCGCCCCCCGGGCCAGATTCCAGTAGTACGTCGCGAACGCGATATCCACGATGTTGGTCGGCGGGTGCGGGTCGGGCTCGGCGACGCCGGCGTCGATGAGCGCGATGTTGAAGGGCCCGCCGCCGATCCACACGACCACCTGGTCGCCGCGGTAGATCTCGAAGCGGGCGTCTTCCCCTCGGCGCAAGGCGACCTGGCGCGCTACGCCCGTTACGTCCATGATGGTCAGATCCGCGAAGCGGTAGCGTGCGGTGACCCAGCGCGATCCTTCCGGCAGGCTGGCGATCAGGTTCCCCGCGCGGTCCACGCCCTCCATGCTTCCGTACCTGCGGGTCGGCCGCTCGTCCGACGCCGCGTTGACCGCGGCTCGCCCCGCCCAGTAGGCCGCCCTCAGAAGGGCCCCGCCGCGTATCTGCCACTCCTGCAATCCGACCGCTCTGACGAACGCCGTGCTCGGCGCCATGGCAAGGGCGGCAAGCGCGAGGGCTCCCGTACATGTGGCGACGAGCATCCACAACCGTGTTGGATTCTCGTAGCGAAGGGTCTCGAACCATTCGCGAAATCGCTCCAATTCCTAGCCCCTCTTCTCCCACGTAAGCACCAACCGCTTCTTCCCCACGGAGAACGTGGCGCGCCCGCTGTCCACCTGCTCGAGCCGCGGCACGACGCGCCGCCCGGTGGGCGTGGTCATGGTCAATTCCTCGAGCGTGCTTCCGACGCCGTAGAACCGCCCGTTCGCAAACACCCCGTCGTCGGCCGCGCCGTCGAAGCGGAACGACTGCTGCAACATCGCCGCGTAGTCGGGCTCGGGCGGCGCCGGTGGCGGCTTTGCGGGCTCGTCGCGTGCAAACAGCGCATCGACCGGATTGGCCTCTGCGTTCGCGGCGATCGCCTGCGGCTGTTTCACCCACACCGGGTAGAAGTTCGTTTCGGTGAGCGGTGCGCTCGGGCTGGATACCCGTGGCGCCTGCTTGACCGCAATCTCTCCCAGCCTGGCGTTCAGCGCCTCGCCGCCCTTCCATGCCACGGCCAGCGCTATGCCCGCGGCGACGACCACGTACAGCCTCGCGTTTCCCGAAAGCAGGACATGGTGCATGGTCGTTGCTCCTATCGCCTGCTCAGAAGCACGCAGAAATCGCCCAGGCTCCCGACCGGTGTCCCCTTCTCGACCCTGATCGCGATCGACCCGATCGAGATGTCAGCGCGCCTGGCGAGCCGCTGCAATCCGTCGAACAGCGCCGCGTAGCCCGGCGCGTTCACCTCCAGGGCGCCGGCCCCCGGCGCCCCGGCGGAGGCGAGGCACACGCTGCTCAATCCGATCGTCGCGTTGCCGCGCCTGACCTGATCGATTCTCTGGATCATGATCGTGTCCGGGTCCGATGCAAGCCCGTATGTCCCGAGATTCACCGCGGCGATGAGCGAGAGCATGTCCGGGATCGATTCCTCGCGGCGGTAGCTCGCGTCCCAGCGCTTGATGCTCTCGGCAAGCGCCAGGTAGTTTTGCTTCCAGCGGATCACGCTTTCGGTGACCGCGTCCTGCTCTCCCGCCTTCTTCGACAGGATCTTGTAGCCTTTGACGCCCCCGGCGGCGAGAATCGCCGCGAAGGCCAGGGCGAGCAGCCACCACAAGCGGCTCGTCGCGCTAGTCATGGATGAATCCCTCGACGGTGAACAGCCGGCGGCCCTGCGCGTCGCGCCAGCCCTGGTGAATCAGCCTCAGGGAAATCCCGGTGTGATTCGCGACCTCAGTCATCACTCGCCTGGCGTGTTCCAGCGCCGCCTCCTGGCTTCGCGGCACGGAGAGCGTGAGCAGCACGTCGGGCAGCCGATCGGCGGCGATTTCCCGCCGTCCCTTCCGGGAGTCCGGGCTCACCGTCATTTCAACCTGCCGCTCCGCACGAATGCTGGGCGCGGGCAGGCGAATCTCGACGATGCGCGCCTCGCGAATCGATGCGATGCCCTGCACGATGCTCGCCGCCTTCTCCGCGAGCAGCGTCTGGCGTCGGGGTTCGTCCATGTACCTGCGGCGCGTATTCAGCAGGTCGAGGTAGCTCGTATCGATGCCGCCCTGCCTGCGCACCCACGGATCGTTGACGGCCTCGTCATAGGCCGCCTGCGCCGCCGTGAAGCGGTTCCACCCGAGGCCGATCGCCGAGGCGTACAGCACGACCCCCGCAGCAGCGATGGCCGCCGGCGTCCGATATCGGGCACGCTCGCTCGTGCCACGGACGAGCGGTCGATACGCCAGGCCCCGCAGCGGCGCATCGCCGATGAATTCGATTTCGTCCAGCATCCAGTCCGAGAGCGGCGCGGCCTGGACGAACCGGGCGCCGGGATATCGCAGGCGCAGTTCCGCGATGAGCGAGAGCAAGGCGTCGCGGAACACGTGCGACACGCGTTCCGGCAGCATCTTTTCCTCGACCGCGACGATCCGCCCGTCGACGAATGCCAGGATCTCCAGCTTCGTCGTGGCGAGCCCTTCGCCGCCGCCGAACACCACCATCGTGCCCTTGCGGCGCTGCCTCAGGCCCCAATTGCGGTACCCGTCGAAGGCGAGCGCGAAGCGCGCCTTGCCGATTCCGAACGCGCGCTCGTCGATCCCCACCGCGATCTTGGGGGTGTCCTTGCTGAAGTGCGCAAGCAGCGTTCCCAGCGCATCGCGGGGCGGTTGGATCACGAACCCGGGCGGGATCGCGTGCTGCAGGGACGCGAACACGGTCTCGCCCGCCAGGAGGACCCGCCTCCCGGCGGCCCTCCGAGACGCCTCCCGCGCCTCGAACGACACCACGACTTCGACCTGCGGACGCATTGCTCTCGCCCTACTGTGCCGCGTGCCGAATCGCGGCGAAGATCTCGATGTAATAGGCCGCAAGCGGCGCCACGATCATGGCGGCGGCCAACGCCAGCGCGGCCACGTTGGCGAGCGCAATCGAGCGATCCAGGGTGCGTTCTCCTTCCTTGAGCAGGGACGGTGCGACCCGCAGCAGCTCGCGATCGATTTCCTGCGTGTGCTCCGCGACCACCAGGGCGTTGGAAATGTAGAAAGGCCACCAGACCGCGCGCGGATCGTCGGAGGGCAGCTTGGCCTGGTCCGCGGCATCTGCGAGGGTCTTGTTGTTCACCGCGAGGTCGCGCTCGAAGGCGAGCACGCTCTGTCGCAGGTCGTGCGGCAGGATGCGTGCGGTGAGGCGCGCCGCCTCGATCGTCGGGATGCCGGCCGAGACCATCGTCGCCATGTAGTGCGCCCACACCCCGAAAAAGATATCGCGCAGCGCTTCCCGCAGGACGGGGATTTGCAGGCCCCACTCCAGCAGGGCTTCCCTCCCCGCCTCGGTGCGCAGCCAGGACGCGGCGGCCCAGACGCCCGCGGCAAGGGCGCACGCCAGCAGGAACCAGTGTTCGTGAACGACTTCCGACAGCCACGACGACAGTTGGAATACCGCGCCCTGGGGGCCCTTGCGCCCCAACGATTTGGCGAGCGGCGGCAACACGAACACCATGAACCCGACGAACACGGCCAGGCCGGCCAATGCCATTGCCCCGGGATAGGCCAGCCGCATGAGCGAGGCGCGCAGGCGCAATTGCTGCTCCAGCGTCGCGTCGATGCGCGCAAAGACGTTCTCGAGCCTACCCGAGTGCTCCCCCGCAACGACCGCCGCGACGATGGAGCGGGGCCACACCGCGCGCAACGACGCCGACAACGGCTCCCCGCTCTGGATCTCGCGCAGCGTCCCCATCCAGAACTCGGCGTAGTTCGGCTGCAGCCGCGGCATGCGGGACACGGCCTGATCCATGGGCAGCCCCGCGGCGAGTTGGTTGCCCAGCGCGGCGGCCACGGTCCCGATCTCGCGCAGGCGCATCACGGCAGCATCACACCAGGACGTCCTTGAAATCCACGGACCGCGCGCGCACGAGCGCCATGCCGCTATCCAGCAGCGTTATCGTGCGAGCCTTCGCCAGCACATCGCGCCGGTTGGCGCCTCCCGCCATGGCGATCGCCGCATCCTTCGCGGCGCGCGTGAAAGGCAGGACCTCGTTGATCGGCAGCACGCCGGTATAGCCGGTGTGGCCGCAGCGCTCGCAGCCCTTCGCACTCGCGCAGGCGATCGTCTCCGGCAGGCTGCAGTTCTCGCCGAGCACGTGCATGTAGCGCTGGAAGAGCATCTCGTCGGCCTCCTTCGGCGTGCCTTCCTTCTTGCAGTGCGGGCACAGCGTGCGGACCAGCCGCTGCGAGACGATCAGCGACAGGGCGTCGGCGAGCTGGAAGCGCTTTTCCGCCTCGACGGTCTTCGCGAGCACGTCAAACCCCATGATCGTGTCGTTCGCGTGCAGCGTCGAGAGAACGAGGTGCCCGGAACTGGCGGCCGCGACGCACAGGTCGGCGGTCATCTTGTCGCGGACCTCGCCGACCCAGATCAGGTCCGGGTCGTGGCGCTTGATCGCGCGCAGCACGACGGAAAAGCGCTCGTCTTCATCCCTCGCCGCGGCCGCGGGCGACACGTTGATCTGGCGGATTCCACAGACAAACCGCTCGATGGGATCTTCGACCGAAAGCCGCTTCTGGCTGTCGCCAAACATGTCCACGTGCTCGCCGATCGCCCCGGCGATGGTGGTGGACTTCCCCGTGTTCGTGGGGCCCACGACGAGCACCATCCCCTGGGACAACTGAAGCGCGAAGCGCATCTGCTCGATCACTTCGGCGGGGAGATTCAATTCCGCGAGCCGCAGCGATTCTTCCTTGCGGGGAAGAATCCGGATCGAGACCGAGGCCAGGTTCCGCATTTCCCCGAGGTGGTTCAGGGGAATGAACGACAGCCGCAGGTAGGCCTCCCCCACGTTGGAGCGGTAGGTGATGCGCCCATCGGTGGGAA
>Ga0082335_1008907_pt1 | contig 11136 bp, 6 predicted proteins | sample Subgrocontami58m_FD_72375 | JGI IMG/M metagenome (GOLD analysis project Ga0082335, IMG submission 72375) | Subsurface groundwater microbial communities from S. Glens Falls, New York, USA - GMW37 contaminated, 5.8 m (SPADES assembly) (version 2) ...
AAATTCGGACAACCGGAAGTCAACCTTGGTATAATTCCGGGATATGGCGGAACGCAAAGATTAACCCGGTTGATTAATTCCGGTCGAGCAGCAGAATTAATTTTAACCGGCGATTTAATTGATGCAAATGAAGCTTTGAGAATTGGTCTAGTTAACAAAATATTCAGTTCAGAAGAATTAATGAGTAAAGCAACTGAGTTTGCAGAAAAAATTTCTTCGAAAGGACAAATTGCTGTGAGAAAAGCTTTGCTTGCAATTGTTAGTTGTGATGAACTTTCGGAATCCGACGGTCTTAATTATGAAGCAAATTTATTTGCGGAAGAATGCGGCTCGGAAGATTTTAAGGAAGGAACAACAGCTTTTTTAGAAAAACGTAAACCCAATTTTAAAAACTCGTAGCACAGAATCGTATTCTGTGCCTAAAAAGTAACGCACAGATTTTGAATCTGTGCTACGATCAATAATTTGACAAAACAAAAATTTATTAAATATCTCATAGCACAGAATCGTATTCTGTGCCTAAAAAGTAACGCACAGATTTTGAATCTGTGCTACGATTAATAATTTGACAAACCGAAAACAAAAATTTATTAAATATCTTATAGCCGCTGCAGTAATTTTACTTGTTGTAAACATTACAATAGAATCGCTCAAAAAACCAAAAAAAGAAACTGCCATTCATGAGCTTTCGGTTCTGCAAATTGAAACTGTTTTTTTTACTGTTCTTGATGAATATGGAATTGAAACAAAATGGATAACAAGAAAAAAATATAAATCCGCAGATTATGATTCTGTAAAAACTGAGTACGTAGTAAAAATTCCGGCAGATATGCCGGTTCCGCTCATCATAAAAAACATTAATAAAGTTATTGAGAAAGATATTACCGGGTTTGTATCTGAAGAAAAAAAGATATTCGGAACAACTGAGATCCGCATTTATACTAATGAAGTTCTGAAATTGAAAGCAACATTAATCCCTGATAAAGAAATTATCAGAAAGAGAAATGAGCTTTCATTTGTGATCAATGATGTATTCGATCTGAGCGAAAAGAACTTTAACAACTTTTTGAGTATTCATTATTCGCTTTCTTGCACGGTCGTTCCGGGTCATGATCTTATCATCAAAGCTGATTCTCTTAAAGATTACACGAAGGAATATGCAATTTTATTGAACAATGATATCAGCGATCCTCAGATGAAATTAAAATCCGATTATCAAAAAAAATTACTGCGCGGATCTATGCAAAATATTGTTTCAAGTTTTAGAGATGCTAAAGCATACATAGTAGATGAAAATTCCACATTGTATAATTCTCCAATCTATAATTATGTGCAGGATGAATTTAAACGCCAAAGCATTTTTCTATATCCGCGTTCCGGGTTAATAGAATTAAATGCTCAAGAAGACTCAGAGTTAATTTCAAAATTCAAATTTTATTGCCAGGACACAACGGGCGTACATCAAAAGATTTTTTTTAGTTCATTCGATAATTTTTTAAAAATTCAGAATGAGATTGAAAAAATTAAAAAGAAGGGTAATAAGATTATTCCGCTTTCAAAAACATTTCTGGCAAGAAAACCGGCTGCTCTAAAAACTAAGTGAGCAAGTTTCCGTACAAATCTAATTCAATAGGTTCTGTACCGGGGATTTGCTTTAACTGATCAAAAACTTTTTTACGATTACCAACAACTAATATCACCAACTCTTCGGGAAGAACATTATTAATTGCAGAAGCTCTTACTTCTTGGTTAGTAGCTGATTTAACTTTATTAGTATAATTGATGAGTTCATCTGTAGGAAGGGAATGAATTAATAGCGACTCAAGGTTTTTTGCTATTTGGTTCAAAGTTTCAAAACGCGAAGGAAACTGTTTTATCAAATAAGACCTGGCAAAATTTATTTCTTCTTCGGAAATATGTTCACGAATTCCATTTAGCTCTTTTAAGATTTCAATAATTGCATCGCCAGTGTTTTCGATATTGACGGCTGTTGATATTTCAAACAATCCGGTTTCTTTATAATAATGAAAAGAAGAATTAGCGCCGTAAGTAAACCCTCTTTTCTCGCGCAAGTTTGAATTTATCCTGCTTGAAAACTGTCCGCCTAAAATAGTGTTCATAATTCTTGTAGGAATAAAATCATTTGCGTTCCGTTTCTTAGAAATATGTCCAACGCGGATTTCACTTTGTGCGGAATCAGATTTGTGAATAAAATAATATGATGTTTTATTGCGCCCGGGTGTTTTGAAATATTGATTATTATCTGATGAAGAATTCCACTCTTTGAAATATTTATCAAATAATTTAACAATCTCTGTCTCTTTCAAATTTCCGGCAGCAACAATTTTTGCATTAGAAGAAGTGAATGTCCGCACAAAAAAATCTTTAACATCATCGTTAGAAATTCTTGCTACGCTTTCTGCAGATCCGATTTCCGGAAATCCGTAATACGAATCACCAAAGACACGGCGTTCAAATGCAGATGAAGCAATAAAAGAAGGTTCATCTTTTAACTGCAAAATTCTGTCTAAGACTTTTTTCTTTTCACGCTGGAAATCTTTTTCTTCAAAGCGCGGCTTAAGAACAATTTTAGAAATAAGCTCGAGTGATCTCTCAAAATTTTCGGTTAGTGATAAAACGGAAAGAATTGTGATATCATGATCGGTAGAAACAGAAAAGACGGAACCAAGTTTTTCAAATTCCTCGCTTAATTGAAGAGCATCAAATTCTCCGGCTCCTTCGTCTATCAAAAGAGAAGTTAAATATCCCAATCCCTTTTTATTTGTAGGATCAAACCTGCTGCCCGAAAAAACTATTATCCCGGAATAAACAATCGGAAGTTTCTCTTTGCGGACGATACTTATATCAATCCCATTTCCGAGTTTCAAAAATTTCATCTCGGGTATGTTGAATATAAGATCTTTCGTTGGTGCAGGTGTAACGGATCTGTTTAACATAATCATCACATTGTTTTAGGACTAATATTTAGTTCGAGATTTGGTTTGGTTAAAAACTTTTGTGCTGCATCAATTATTTGTTCGCTAGTTACTTGTTCATAACGCGAAAGATCAAATAGAAATGAATCGGGTTTATCCAGATAAAAATTATAGTGATTAATATGATCTGTTATCAGATCAATTTTTTCCAGTGAAAAGATGTAGGAAGACTTGATATTATTCTTAGCTCTCATTAATTCATTTTCAGTAATACCTTTGGATATTAGTTCATCAATTCCTTTTGTGATCTCATCTTTAATTTTTTCAAGAGTAATACCCGGCTTTGCTGTTGATGCTATTATAAATGAACCGTCAAGTTTTCCGGAATATTGAAAAGATGAAATATCCTGGGCAATTTGTTTTTCGAAGACAAGCGACTTGTGCAACCGGGAATTTTTTGATGATGTTAAAGTATCCGAAAGCAGATCGAGTACTGCATCGTGTTCGTGAAATGCTTTAACTGTATGCCATGCAAGATAGATCCTTGGCAGTTGAACATTATCTTCATAAATTATTTTTTTGGGTTCACTAAGAGACTGAAGCGGCGTTTCGATTTCCGGGGTCGGTACAGTTCCTTTTATATCGCCAAAATATTTTTCAACAAGATCTTTAGCATTAGATCTATCAAAATTTCCGCCTATGACTAAAGAAGCATTACCAGGAGAATAATATTTCTCAAAAAATTTTTTAACATCATCAAGTTCAAATTTTGCAATGTCATCCATCCAGCCGATTGTAGGCCAGGAGTACGGATGATCTTGAGAAAATAAATTTGAAAATAATTTTTCCCATGCTAATCCGTACGGTTGATTTTCGTATCGCTGCCGTCTCTCATTCATCACAACATCTTTTTGATTATCGAGTTTCTCTTGATTCAATCCCGGCAGCATAAATCCCATTCTATCTGATTCGAGCCACAAAGCAAGTTCAAGATAATTTGCCGGAACAGTTTCATAATAATTTGTCCGGTCAAAACTTGTAGAGCCGTTCAAACTTCCGCCGGCTTCTTGTATGAATTTGAAATGTCCTTCTTTTGGAACATTCTGCGAACCTTGAAACATCATATGTTCAAACAAATGCGCAAAACCGGTTTTACCGTTTCTTTCGTTAGCTGAACCAACACGGTACCACAAATTTACTGCGGCAATTGGAATAGAAAGATCTGGATAAAGAATTACTTGTAATCCGTTGGGGAGAGAATATTTCTCGTAATCAATTTTGAGTAAGTTTTTTGTCATCAATTGGTTTGTCGGATTAATTATTCAATATAAACTCAATACGATCCAGCTTGCCGTCTATATTAGTTCGCGGAAAGATTTCAAAAATTTTACATAGCAAGGGATAGATATCAATATTCCAAAGAGTTCCTGTGTGATAGTTCTTTTTAAAATTTGGACCGACTGCTAAAAAGATTCCATGCATGTCAAGTTGGTTGTTATCGTAACCATGATTTCCTTTTCCATCCCGGTCGGATCTTCTATTTGAGAGAACGGTCCAGCCCAAATCGGCAACAACAACTATTTGAGGAATAAAAGGATGATCGTTAAAATGAAAATATTCCGGAACTTCGTTGCGCAGATAAACTTTGTAATGGTTTTCATTTTTTTTCAGAATGTTGAAAACATCGTTGATCTTTTCTTTTTTAGGTTCAACAAACATGATCGGACTGCCGTCGTAAAATTTACAATCAGGTGAACCGGCTATCTTTTCAATATTAATAGTCCGTTCCTGCGAGACTTCAGTCATACCATGATCGGAAACAAAAATAACGTTAACACTATCACGCATTTTTATTTCATCTAATTTTTGGAAAAGTAATCCTGCAATGTTATCAAGAGTTTTGATTGCTTGATTCGTTTCAGGTGAATCCGGACCAAAATCATGTGCTTGTGTATCTGTTTCATGAAAGTATAGAGTAATAAAATGAGGTCTTTTTTCGGGAGATAATTTTAACCAATTGATCACACCATCAATTCTTTTTTCATATGGTCTTTCATGGTCATATCTTTCGTAATATGAAGGATGACGATATGAGATTAAAATCTCAGATCCCGGCCAAAAATAACTTGCAGTTTTTATTCCCTGTCTTTCGGCAGTTTCCCAAAATGCTTCTCCCAAGTACCATCTGCCATTTCGAACAGCGTTTGTATCTCCCAATCTATAAATAGTATTATTGAAAGGATCGCCGAAAGTATTAGCAATAATTCCGTGATGAGCCGGATACATTCCTGTTATTATTGATTGGTGATTCGGAAAAGTTTTTGAAGGAAATGTAGGACGCAGTGAGAGAGCAGATACTCCGTTTTCTTTAATCTTTTCAAGGTTGGGAGTAATTTCTCTTTTTAAGTAATCCCATCTAAAACCATCAAAAGAAACTAATATTACATAAGGTTTTGAACCTGCAAAAACACAAACAGAAATAGATAGATATAGCGATAAGAAAATAATCAATTTTTTCATTTTGGGAATCCTTGCTAAAAATAAATGTAAATATAAGAATGTATAAGTTAAAATTAAGATTTTATAGATGAGATGGATGATAACATAGTTTATAAATTAAGAAATTCCAGTTTTATTCAGAACAAAAGTACTTTTTTTAGAATATTAAAAAATTGTTAAACCCTTTTGACATTAATAAGATTTTCATATCTTCCAGTGTAAAAAAAAATCTCCAAGCAACTCATTGATCAAAAAGAAGTGAGTTAAGGGTATCTCTAAAAACTATTATTTAAAAATAGAACACAGATAAAACGAATAAAAACGGATTTTCGCAGATTGGCTTTTGAAGTTATTAGAGATACCCTTAATTAAAGTCTTTACTCTATGAATCTAAAAATGAATTCATATACAAATGTTAGCAATATTTATCATCCGTATAAAAACCATTCTAAAAAAAATCGTATTAATTAATTATTCATCAACCCACAAAGGAGTAAAATATGAGAAAAGTTAAACAGTTAGTTTCTTTTTTCCTGTTTACGGTTATTTTGTTTAGCTCTCAGTTAATGTATTCACAGGTTACTACTTCCGCTATGAACGGTACAGTTGTAGACCAAAACGGTAGTGCATTACCAGGAGCTAACGTAATCGTTGTACATATTTCTTCCGGAACTCAATACGGAACTTCTACACGTCCTGATGGAAAATACAATTTATTAGGTCTTAGAGTTGGCGGTCCATACAAAATTACCGTATCTATGATAGGATATACAACTCAAGTAGAAGAAGGTTTTACACTTAGTTTGGGACAAAATCTTAGAGTAGATTTTAAGCTTCCCGAAACCGCTATTGAATTAAAAGGTGTAACCGTAACAGCAGAAAAAGGTGCAATTCTAAGTGCAGCAAGAACCGGAGCTGCAACTTCTGTAAGCAAAGAAGCTATAGATGTACTTCCAACCATTAACAGAAGAATTGAAGATGTTGCCCGCTTAACCCCGCAGTACGGCGGTAGTTTTTCTTTTGCCGGTGTTGATAACCGTCTTAATAACATGACGATTGATGGTTCCTATTTTAATAATTCTTTCGGTCTTTCAGGTTTTTCTGGAAGTTCGCTTGGTGATAGAACAGGTGTTGCAGCAATTTCTCTTGATGCTATTGAACAAGTTCAGGTTAACATAGCACCTTATGATGTTCGTCAAGGGAATTTTGTTGGTGCCGGTATTAACGCTGTTACAAAAAGCGGAACAAATGAATTTTCCGGTTCGGCTTATTATAACTATCGTCATCAAGGTTTGGTTGGTACAAAAGCAAAAGATAATGTCTTCAATCCGGGAACATTCAAGTATGATTTAGTAGGTGCACGTCTTGGAGGCCCGATTATTCAAAATAAACTTTTTTTCTTTGTTAGTTATGAAGATGATAAAACCATTCAACCTGGAACAACATTCAGAGCAAATCAAGGTACTGTATCTGCACCTGAAACTGTAGGTGGAAATATTACAAGAGTTTTTGCTTCTGATCTTGATGCACTAAGCGGATTTTTACAATCAAAATTCAATTACGCTACAGGTGCTTATCAGGGTTATGACTTTGCAGTTCCTTCAACAAGATTTTTAGCTAAATTGGATTACAACTTAAACGATAAGAATAAAATAAGTGTACGTTATACACAATTGGATTCAAAAACCGACGTATTACTTTCAAATTCTACATCGCTTGGATTTGGTAATCGAAGAACCAGCACTTTTGGTTTGAACTTCGCAAACTCAAATTACGCCATTTTAGAAAATATTCGCTCAGTAGTTGGCGAGTGGAACTCAGTTCTTAGCGATAATATGTCAAACAATTTAATTGTTGGTTATACTTCTAATGATGAAAGCAGAGAATCAAAAGGTTCCTTCTTCCCGATGGTAGATATTCTCAATGGTGGTTCTGTTTACACAACATTTGGTTTCGAACCTTTCACACCTAATAATGAATTACGTTATAGCAGTTACCAGTTTCTGGATAATTTTAGTATTTATGGACGTGATCATAACCTAACTTTTGGCGTAAGTGCAGAAATTTACAAATCCGAAAATGTATTCTTCCCTGGCTCTCAAAGTATATACGTTTACAATTCCCTTGCTGATTTTTACACCGATGCAAATGACTATCTTGCAAATCCAAACAGAACTGCTTCTCCGATAACGTTAAATACGTTTCAAGTACGTTGGAATAATATTCCGGGCCAAGAAAAACCGGTACAGCCATTAGAAGTATTCTTTGCAGGTGTTTACGCACAGGATGAATGGCAGTTCAACAAAGATCTTAAATTAACTTTGGGATTAAGAATTGATGTTCCATTCTTTGGCGATACCGGTTATGAAAATGCATTAGCAGATGCTCTTACATTTAGAGATGAAGCCGGAAATCCAATTCAGTATTCAACAAAAAAACTACCTGATGCAAAAATTCTTTGGTCACCAAGAGTTGGTTTTAACTGGGATGTAAAAGGAGACCGTTCATTACAAATTCGCGGTGGTACCGGTATCTTTACAGGCAAACCTGCTTATGTATGGATCTCTAACCAAATTGGAAATACAGGCGTTCTAACCGGATCTGAAACAATTAGAAGTACCAAAACCAGACCATTCAACCCGGACCCAAATAAATATAAAAAAGCGCCTACTGGAGGACCTGCAGCTTTATATCAATTGGCTTTAACAGATAAGGATTTTAAGTTCCCTCAAACTTGGAGAACAAATTTTGCTGTTGATCATGCTCTTCCATGGTGGGGACTTATTGGTACAGCAGAAATTCTTTATAACCGTGATGTTAATGGTATATACTATATTGATGCAAACCTTCCTGCAGCACAAACTACATTTAAGGGTGTTGATAATCGTCCACGATGGTTTACAACAACTACAGGAATTATTGCAAGCAGAATCAATCAAAATGTTGAAGATGCTACAGTAATAAAAAACCAAAACGTTGGATATAACTGGAGCTTTACAGCTTCTATCGAAAAACCATTCAGTAATGGTTTATTCTATAAGTTAGGTTACAATTACGGTGAAGCTAGGAATACTATTGATCCGGGTTCAATTGCTCGTGGATCCTGGACGAGCAATCAGATGTCTGGAGATCCTAACAATCCAGGTGTTTCATTCTCATCGTGGACTCCTGGAAACAGATTATTTGCTGCTCTAACATACCGTTTTGATTATTTCAAATTTGGTTCAACTACTATTTCATTTTTGTGGGATTATTTTACACCGGGATTTTCGAGTTATGTATATAGCGGCGACTTGAACGGCGATGGAGGATTTAACGATCTTATATATATTCCAAGAAATAAAACGGAAATGAATTTTCAACAATATACTGCCTCCGGTGTAACTTATACGCCAGAACAACAAGCTGCAGCTTGGGATGCTTATATCAAACAGGATGCATATCTAAGCGAAAATAGAGGTAAATATGCAGAACGTAATGCTGTTGCTCTACCAATGATTTCAAGGATAGATTTGAGTTTTATACAGGAAGTTTATTCTGATTTCCTTGGAAAGCGTAACACATTACAAATCAGGGCAGATATTCTAAATTTTGGAAATCTAATTAGTAAGAATTGGGGTGTTGGTCAGAGTCTAATTTCAAGTTCACCATTGATTGTTCCTACAACTGTTCAGGGTGGTCCTGCTGATTCAGGAGGAAAAGCCCAATACAGATTGAGAACCGTCAGTGGTAAGTTGATGGATAAAACATTCCAATACAATGCTGGAATCGGTGATGTTTATAGAATACAGTTTTCTATAAGATACATTTTTAACTAAAACTGTAGACAATTATTAAAAGGGCTGTCCTCAAAAAGGACAGCCCTTTTTTATTTTAAAATTTGTAGATGATACGAAGCGAAGAAAAAAATTATTTGTAGTTTGTAAACTGCACGGGGAAATCGAGGTCAGATTCTTTTACAAGTTTCATGATTGATTGAAGGTCATCAATCTTAGGAGCTTGTACCCTTATCTGTTCATCTTGAATCTGAGTATTAACTTTCAATCTGCTTTCTTTAATCAACTTTGTTATCAGCTTTGCATTTTCTTTAGAGATTCCGCTTTGTAGATTAATTACTTGTTTCAGTCTTCCGCTTGCTGCATGTTCAGGTTCAAGATATTTCAACGCCTTAATAGAAATTCCGCGCTTTATAAATTTTGTCTGCAGAATATCTATGGATTGTTTACGTGAGTAATCATCTTTTGTGTTAAGCGTTATTAATTTTTCTTTTTTGTTTAGAATAATTTCCGTGTTAGAGTCTTTTAAATCATAACGCTGTTGAATTTCCTTAGCAGCTTGGTTTAAAGCATTATCAACTTCTTGAAAATCAATTTCCGAGACGATATCAAATGAATGATTTGAAGCCATAAAATTTTCCTTTTTATTTGTATCAAAATACTGAAAATATTCAAACAAAAGTTCACTGAAGTAATAAATGATTTTATCCTAATATTTAATATAGTCGTTTGAATTTAACGATCTAATTCATATATTAAATTTAAGTTAGAAAGGGCTTATAGTTATATAATTCAAAACTAATATTCCTTCCTTTTTCGCTGATTCAAAAATAGTATGCTTATGTGTGGAACAGCACATATTTTTCGAGGGATAAATATTATATACAAAAAAAAAATTATCACTTTTCTCTTATTCTTCTTTTCGTTCTTTGAAATTTTATTTCCGCAAGATTTAGGAATAAAGCAAAACATTATTAAAGATCTTGCAAATACCGGTTTTGAAAATATTCGCATTAAGTACGATCCGGATAAAATAATAATAGCATATGAAAATAGAGTGTATAGATTCGATGTAGATGCAGTTAAGGAAGTTCTTAAGATAGTCGTGCCTGAATTAACCGAGCAAAAAAAAATCATCTTAATTCCTGAGAACAGAAAAATACCCTTAGTGATTATTGAAGTTTTGGTTACTGATTGTAAAGATTACTTATCTTCAAATATTTCCGGATCAGAGTTTGCCGAAAAATTGAAGATCATTTTCGAAACTGATACAGAATGGCAAGACTTGAAAAATGAAACTGAGTTTAATTCATCGAATTTAAGATTTGACATAACATTAAAACCAACTATTGCAGCCCAATTTGGAGTTTATACTGATCCTGTAATGTGGCAACTTAATTTAGTACCGGGAATTAGAACAAGTTTTTGGAAAGGGATGTTATTTAATTATGAACTGATTGTACCAATTCATAATGATTTATTGCCTATGGAGGATTCTGTTAGAACAGGAATGGCAGTTATAAATCAAACATTAAGATTGCCTAACTCTTTTTTTGTGTCATCATCAATAGGATATTTTTCAAATAACAGATATGGATTTGATATAGAAGCAAAAAAATATTTTTCAAATGGTGATATAAATATTGGAATTAATTTCGGAATTACAAGCTTTGCTTATTTTGTCGGGAAGAGATTTTATTACTCAGATCAGTTTATGTGGACTGGTGGTGTTAATTTTGATCTTCGAATACCAAAATATGATTTGACATTGGGTCTTTCTTCAGGTAAATTCCTAATGGGTGATAATAGTATTCGTCTGGATATTAATAGAGCATTTGGAGAAATTGAAATTGGGTTCTTTGCTATAAGGTCATTAAATGGAATTAGTAATGGCGGTATCAATATTTCGATTCCAATATTCCCTT
>Ga0082335_1008909_pt1 | contig 11135 bp, 15 predicted proteins | sample Subgrocontami58m_FD_72375 | JGI IMG/M metagenome (GOLD analysis project Ga0082335, IMG submission 72375) | Subsurface groundwater microbial communities from S. Glens Falls, New York, USA - GMW37 contaminated, 5.8 m (SPADES assembly) (version 2) ...
AGTTGCCTGCTTGCTGATTCGCGCGGCGGCAACAAATCGCTCAAGCTGACTCCGCATAACCCGCTCCGCGAACTTTCAGTTCGCTCCTCTCATTATGCGGACTCCGCTTAGCTCCGCCGTTAAATGCAAAAGAACTTGGATCAACCATGACACCAAAAAAGATGTTACAAATACTAAAAGCATGGATACTAAAAACAGCCTGGTATATATACGACCACATTCTCGGTATAATTCTTGGTACGATAATCTCTGCCATTGGCCTGATTGCCGCGTTCGCCAAAAATTTACTATTTTTCCTAATTGAATGGTTGCAATTACCAACACCGCTATGGTTAGCCATAACACTGACCTGTCTATCTTGTTTATTAGTATATCGTATACAAAATCGAAATCTATCATGTTTACACTCTCCTATCCAAAAATCCAATGAAAAGCCAAGTGAAACAATCGAATATTTTACAGTTGCAGGTGATAAATGGAAGACTCATATTTATAGCAATGGTTTTTCTATTGAAAAAATTCCTCTTTGTGATGAGCATGATCTCTCTCTGATTTTCGTTAATCGTCATTGGACATGCCCAGCTTTTGTGACTGGAGATTGTAAAACCAATTTAACCCCTGATCAAATTTCAGCTCGCAGAAATTTTGCCGAAAGCATCATTGACAGAGACATGAGAAAGAGATCAAAAGTATAAAAACCATTTAACAACTGCATTAAGGCGGACGGGCTACGCCCGCCGCTTATGCAGGGCGTTGGGCTAAATGGATTTCATGTCTATGCGAAGGCTATATAAATACAGAGCGATCAATAGCTTCACAGAGCAGATCATCCGCGATAACAAGCTATATTTTGCTAATGCAGAAGAACTCAATGATCCTTTTGACTGTCGGCCTGTTATGACGTTCACCGGCATTGAGGAAGACTACATTCAGTATCTAAACAATTACCATCGCCGAGAAGGTTCGCCAGAATTGAGCACGGCAGAGCAAGACAAGGTTCGCCGGAACTGCAGAGTCATTTACGATGCTCTCGAAGCTGCGAATAAAGAGCTAATCCAGAATTGTGGCGTATGCTCTATGTCTGAACTGAACAATTGCACAATGATGTATTCACATTACGCGGACTCGCACCGCGGACTGTGCCTTGAGTTCAGCATCCCCGAAGACAACAATATCGGCGAATTGCGGCCAGTTGACTACATGGATACTTTTCCTGAAATAAACCAAAGGGATCTGCCCAACGCATTCGACCCACAGACCGATGCTTCAGTGATTGAGGTGTGGGCTGAGAAGCTTTTCACGCGAACGTACTTCAGCAAGGCGTCGGCATGGGCGTATGAGCGTGAATGTCGGTGGTTTCGCAGAAGTCCTGGCCTTGTCGAAGTTCCTCCTAACTTGCTGACCGGAGCAATTCTGGGTTGTCGAATAAGTCGAGAGGATGAGAAATCAGTTCTCAAGATGCTCGAGCACAGAGCATCGTATGTGAATGTCTACAAGGCGATTGGGAACTATACCGCTTACCAAATGCAAATCGCCCCACTGCAATAAAGGCAGCCCAACAATTGGGTCAACCAGACGGCGGGGAGCAGCGTTGCGCTAGTCGCGGCAAGTTCAGTGGCCGCCGCTGGTTACCCTTGGCGTTGGGCCATAAAGGAATACAGAGATGCAAAAAATAGAACCATTATTTGATTTTTCTACCGCTCAATCAAATATATTGATTCATCAATCACAGGCAGAAATATCGATTAATCAAAACGCCTATAAGGGAAATGGTGAGGTTCGTTTAGAACTATTGCCCCGTGCTCATATATATTTTTACGGTTATTTCGAAGGCGTTCCCGCCAAAGATGCTGCAAGTGCTTTTTCTGGCCAGACCCCCGTTTCTTCCTTTTCAATTAATGGGCGTCAAATTGAAGGGTTCCAGATAAGCAGTGGGGGTAATATAGATTCTCAAGAGTTTAACCTCAAATGGGGTCCAAGCTCCGAGCCTATTTGTGCGATTGGAAGCGAATCGACTCAAATGTCTCTACTCGTTTTCCACTTATTCAATTTTGTTGATTTATTGGGGTCTAGGCATTCAATACAGCAAGTCGGAACAGCAATGCATCGTATTGAGCATGTGGATTTAATTTGCGATCAGTGGAATGTTGAGTTGAAGTCATTGCTTTCAACACGGGATGAAATTAATAAACTCAAGGAAGAAGGTGGATACCGTTTAACTCATGTTGGAGGTATTAATAGGACTGACCATTCATTGTTTTCTGGGAAAGATGCGCAGGAATGTTTGAAGGCACTTCGTAACTTCCTGTCCTTTGCCAAGGGTGGATGGTGCGAACCGATATGTGTGGTTGGTTTCGACGAATCAGACAATCGCGTATGGGAGTCTTGGTCATCACCCAAAGAGCCTTGGTATGTTCCCTTGTCTTGGTTTGATCCTCATACAGGTTCTCAGTTGGCTACCTTGTATCCAACATTCATGAAAAAATGGGAAAATGCCGACTGGCGTGAAGCATTGGACGAAGTTATTTATTGGTATTTGAACGCGAATTTCTCGTCTCGTGGGATAGATGTCGGCATCCTTTTAACACAAGCAGCAATTGAAAGGCTTTCATACGAATATTCTGTCAAGGACAAACGGCTCCTTTTACTGAATGGGTTTAAAGATCTGCGGGCATCCGATAAATTTCGTCTTCTGTTTTCTTCACTAAAGATACCGCTCGAAATACCGATGGAAGCACCGGAGCTTGCCAAACTTGCTAAAGATTTTAATTGGCTGGATGCACCACACGCGTTGACAGAAATCCGTAATTCTCTTGTTCATCCCGAACATAAAAGACGTGGCCAACTTGATTCTGCTTATTATGAAGCTTGGAATCTTGGCTTGTGGTATCTGACGATGGGGCTGCTGGCAGTTTGTGAATATTCGGGAACCTATGGGAACAGGTTAAAGAAAAGAATTGTGGGACAAGTTGAAAAAGTCCCATGGGGCTAGTGAAATCATTGCCCAACCAGGCGCTTGAGTGGACGGCGGAAAGCGGGCTGTGGCGCTCCGCGGCAATGTCCGTGGCCGCCTCCACTCAGCTTGGTCGTTGCCGCCGCGCTGCGCGCGACGGCAACGGCGGAGCTAAGCTACCGCTTGATCAATTTCTTGCCGCTGTGCCGGAAATAAAGTATGGAGGTATAACAGAACTCCACCTTAATAGTTGCCTGCTTGCTGATTCGCGCGGCGGCAACAAATCGCTCAAGCTGACTCCGCATAACTCGCTCCGCGAACTTTCAGTTCGCTCCTCTCATTATGCGGACTCCGCTTAGCTCCGCCGTTGGACTGAAAAAAGCGAAAGGACTATGTATATATGGATATAATAATCAAATTTGTCATTGTATTGATCTGTTTTGCTGCGTATAGCTTATTACTCTGGCTACTGGGGCGGTGGTCTCGAAGAAGCATTATAGCAAAAATTGTGTCGGCAATTATCATTATAGTGTCACTCATTGCACTTGCAGTCGCATATTTTGTTCGTTTAGACATTGGTACTGTGAGTTTATCTGTAAATAAAGGGATGGTTAAAACAATTGAAGAAATTGACCTCTCGGCAGATATCAAGCTTGTCAAGTATAATCAAAAAGGAGATTTATTGTTTTTATACGATACCCAAGGTCGTTCATTTTTTACAAGCATACCAACCAATATCACGGGAATCGGTATTAAATCTGCACTATTCCCGACTAAGTCATTTTTATTAAGTTTCTTTTTTATGATAGTCAATATCAGTAATTTATATATTATCGTGACTTGGGGCAAACTCATTGCTTTCATAACAAGCTTTTTTGCATTAATATATGTTTGGGGTACTGGCCTTGAGGGTGGTTTTGCATTTTTGAAACCAAGTAGTGATTGAAAAAGAAAAAGACAAAGATAAAAATGAGAAATAGTATATGAGGCCAATCATGGCTTGCATTGCGCGGCGCCTATTCCTAGGTCTGGGACTGCTCGCGTCCATTATCCAAGTTTCGACCTTTGCCACGGGCGTCTACTCTTTTCGGGGCATGTGGTCCGGCATTCAGGTTCGTGCCACTCTCGGACCACGAGCGGCACAGTGGGTTTCGGCACATGAATTCCAGGTCTTCTTCCCAGCAATGGTGGCGTTCTGTATCCTCATGTTCGCAAGCGCTCAACGTATCGAGGCGAGTCCGATGCTCGCTTCTCCACGATGCCGATTGGCAGTGGCGGTCATCTGGTATACATCGCTTGTCATCACCGTAGTCGGTGCCGTGGTGTGGCTCGTAACGTGGGGTTTCTTGGGGTTCCCGTGGCGCTAAGGGTAGAAAGGAAAGAGGGACGCTGGTAAAAAAGTAAATAATGCCGGATTTCTATCTTAAATTAGGTAGACTGAGCAGCCCGTTACAAGGGATAAAAGTGAAAAATAATTGCCCAACAAGGGCAATGCAGCCGATCGCTACGCTCCGGCTGATTTTTTCGTTGGGCACAGGAAAACCCTATAATGGCAAAGATGACTTATAACGAAAGACGGTTGAAAATATTTCAATACGGCTCGGCAGCGATAGCCAAGTATACAAACGGTGATTCTTCACTGTATTATTGTCCAATATGCGGGGTTGGATATCCTGAATCCTCGATTATTGCAGGCAAAGATCTCACACTGGAGCATGTTCCTCCCAAGAGTGTTGGCGGAAAGCCAATCCTCCTGACATGTCGCCAGTGCAATTTGTCAGCAGGAGATAAAATTGATGTTTGCACTGCAAGCAACAGGAAATTCGAAGAATTTGGGAGAGTAGTGTGTGGTCAAGAAAATGGAACGATACCCTTTGTTACACTGTCAGTTGCGGAGTTTAGCATAGCAACCTCCATTTGCACAGAACGCTCTTTTGATATAGTGCCGCTTCCCAATGCCAATCCGCCAGCTACAATCGAGAAGTACAAGGCGTACCTCGGAAATCTCGCCGCCAACAATGTCAATGGATTCGAATTCAAGCTATCAATGACTCAAAAATACGATCACCGCTTCTACAAATTGAGCCATCTCAAGTCGGCATTTCTGCTGATGTTTGCTTGGCTTGGATATCGCTACGCTTTTGACCCACGTCTGGAAGTAGTACGGCGGCAGATTCAAGAACCTGAAAACGATATCTTGGGTACGAGATTCTGGATAGAAGGAAACGAGAGTATGCCGTTGAATAAAGTTATGTTTTTGCGCAACCCGTTACCTATGTTTTTGGTTTCGTTCGACGGCTTTTCTATTCTTCTTCCGTCCTTAAATCATACGGGTGATATTTACGGCACTCTACCGAGCTTGTGGGAGAAAGGGCGGCGAGTAACCCTCGAGGCCCAATTGTTATTGAGCAGTTGGCCTAACAGATTGCAGATGAAATTAGACTATTCATAGATAATCACCTCCATTCAAATGACTCTAAAGAATAAATGGTGATGGTTCTATTTAATGATTGCCCAACAAGGGCAATACAGCCGATCGCTACGCTCCGGCTGATTTTTTCGTTATGCACTTTAATAATAGGGGATTGAATTATGGCAACAAGAGAATGTCCTTTCTGCAAAGAAAAAGTAAAAGGGAATGCAGTTTTATGTAAGCATTGCAAAAGTGAGCTACCGCCTCTTCCTCCCAAGAAATGGTATCAAACATGGTGGGGACTGCTTCTGGTCTTATTTGGTTTGATGATCATAGCTAATGCTTTCGGCCTCAAAACCAACCCGCAACCAGAGACACCAGAAAATACAGCGGCAAAACAAGCTGACATTGACAGTATAGACGCACGGTCATGGGCTAAAATTTATGTCGAAAAATCGCTTAAGGCCCCAACAACAGCAAAATGGCCAAGTGGGGCAGACTTCGGCGTTAACCAATATATGGATAAAAAAGGTAAAGTAGTAAAAGACGTATGGGAGGTTTCCGGATATGTTGATGCCCAGAACAGCTTCGGCGCGATGATACGTACACAGTGGTATGTAAAAGTGAAAAAAATGGGTAATTCTTGGATATTGCTAGAAATGAAAAGTTAGAGACAGCATACTTGCGGCAATGAAGGCATAACCCGTCGCTAAAGCCGATCGCAGCCCAGGGGGCTGCTCCGGCTTAGCTTATCGTTATGCAGAAAATATAAGCCAACTAGGAGAAACTATAATGTATGAGATTTTGACCTTATTCGTAATCTTTATAGTTATAGCTGTGGTGTGGGGAATCAACATTGCAAAGAAATCAGAAAAAAGAGATAAAGAAATAGGTGCCATAGATGAATGTCAAATCGGAAAATATATTGCAGGGCTTCCTAATGCAGATGAACCGACAACTGATGTTGATTGTGCAATAACAAAAAACAATTTTGTGTTCTTTGCAGAGACAAATAAAGAGCTTGGTAAAATACCACGAAACAGTATTAATCAAATCATAGTGGATGATAAAACTAAAATTGCACAAAGGCTAACAGTCACGCGCATGCTGGCGCTGGGCATTTTTTCACTTGCAGCGCCAAAAAAGAAAACCTACATAGAATTCTGCCTTCTTATAGACTGGCAAGATAATCGCGGCATCAGGCAAAATACTATTTTTGAGTTTACTGGTGATGAAGCAAATAAGAATGCAAACAGAGCAGCAAATTGCTTACAGAAATATATAGAAGTTGCACAAGAGTTGGAAGATGTAAAAACATGTCCATATTGTGCGGAAACAATAAAAAAGGCAGCTAAAGTATGTCGGTTCTGTAATCGTGATCTTGAACCTGCCGTTAACCTTCAGTAAAATACGCATAACAAAATCAATACATCGGATTTCTTCGCTCCGGGTGATTTCGTCGTTATGGTGCTTCTAATAATCGAAAGGTTGTTAGCATGAAAAAATGTCGAGAGCTAATCCATCTGGAGCACTTCAAGGAAGTTTGTTCCTTTTTCCCTGATGGCGAGATTGAGAAGACTGAGAAACCAGACTTTATTGTGCATACACCGCACAAAAAACTTGGCATTGAGCACACTGAAATATTTCAGCCAGGTGTCCCCAATGGCGAATCTTTGCAGGCTCAAGATAGCTTAGCACAGAGGGTAGTTGATGAGGCGAATAAATTATATTTACAGAATCATGGCCAGCCTCTTTGGGTTCAGATTTTATTTAACTCCAGAGTTAAGATGATCAAGCAAGATGTACATCGTATTGCTGAAATGGTTGTTCAGCTAATCGAAGAAGCCCCTATCGAGTCAGGTGGGTATATTATACTGAAGCGAGACAGAGAAAATTCAGAGCATTTTCCTAAAGAAATCGCGATGATTCACATGCATCCGAATAAAAGAGATAATATGTGGCGTTGTTCAAGTATTGGTTTTATTCCTGAGATTACGCAGGAACAACTTCAAGAAAAAATAGACAAGAAAGAGCAAAAACTTGATAGCTATACAGTCAACTGCTCGGAAATATGGTTATTAATCGTTGCTGATGATTTGCGTGTTCCTTCAAGTGTTGATTTAACCCAATCTGCTTCAATATATCAATACACCACAAGGTTTGATCGAGCATTCTTTTTTTGGAATTCATCGCGACATTACATTGAACTTCAGTTGTCAAATGCTAATCAAAAGATATGACTCCAAGAAAAATTCGCATAACAATCGGCTGCACGCGGACTGCCAGGGCCGCACTTCCGTGGTAACTTGTCAGCCTACCTTGGCCCTGGCAGCCGGTGAGCCGGGTCGTTAAGCAAAGGAAATCTCGATGGCAGGGTTGAAAAGGAAACGACAAGTTCTGAAGAACGAAAACAAAGACCAGCCTACTCGTGGCCTCACAGAGTTCGAGAAGTCATACCTGGAAGAGGCAAAGGTATATGATAAGGTCGTCAAAGCCACTGCATTAATTTCATTAAATCAGCACGGTATTGAAACCGATGGCAGAGGGTTGCGAGGTGTGAGAATCTTTACTCGGCAGACTATCCTTGGGATCAGCCTACAACGAATAATTCCCCGCCCCTCAAGTACGAAACACCATGAAGATGAACTGTGGGATATTTGCTCAATAGCTTCCTTGTCAAGAAACGTCATGGAGGGTTATTTGAGTTTGCACTACTTCGGAATCGAGAAGGTTTCAGACGAAGAAGCAGAATTGCGCTTTTTCATAGCACAGCTTCACAGAAACGTCGAGTGGTACGAGATAAGAAAGTTAACTAACCCCAGTGACCCAGGGTTGAAGGAATTCGAAGACGGTATTGCATCGCAGAGGGAAAGGATCAACAATCACCCGTATCTGAGCTCTTTGCCTGCCGTTCAGAAGAAACGCGCACTGCGTGGCACAGAAATGTATAAGACCAAAACGGATTTCGAGAAGGAATTGAGGGAATGTTCTGAACTGAGGCGAAACTATCGGATGCTTTCAAACCTTGTTCACCCACTGCCTATATCTATCGAGCGGATAGATAATGAACGTGGTAGAGGAATTGGAAGCGATGCAGACGTGAACTACAGCAAGATTTGCTTGATGCTCGCTCGGAGATATCTTGCTGCGTCAACTGTTGGTATTGCTGACCACTTTCCCGATGCATTGGCTAAGAAATTCGAGGTCAATCTTAACATTATACGACCTCTTATAACCGAAGGCTTCGATGACAAGACCGCTTAACAAAACCAATGCAGCCGATCGCTGCGCTCCGGCTGATTTTTTCGTTCGGCCGCGCTGCGCGCGCCCGAACGGCGAGTTGCGCGGACGCACTCGCCCGATTAGTCCGACCGCGCGCTGATTCGCGCGTCCGAACAAATCGTTCGAGCGCAACTCCCGCAGGCCAAGGCATGCAAGCATGCCAGCCCTCCGGGAGTTCGCTCAACTCGCCGTTATACGCGTGAGAAAATGAAAAAAATTATCAGCTTATTGTTCATAGTTATTTTAGCCCTTTCGTCTGTATCTTGCACAGATAAAGATGAAAGAATCGACAAAAAGAAATTAGAAGACGCTAAATTCAAGTATCTTACAGAAATCATACTGAAAAATGGAAGCGACGAATTTCTTTCTTTATTATCCATTAAATATGATTTGAACGCAGAGTTAACTCGCAAGATCATTAATGAATTTACCCGAGAAGATTCATTACAAAATTTTTCATCCCTCTCTGAGACAAAAACTGTAGAAGAATTTGAGCGCCTTAAAACGAAATTTAACAGACCTTCGGTCGAGGAAAGGATAATAAAAATCAGTGTAGAAAACAATGTCGAAAAGTCGAAAATTGCTTCTTTGTTAATAGACTACATGATTTGGTATGAGGCCCAGCATGATAAAACTTATTGATAAGTTTAAAACAAAACAGTTTGGATTATTGCTTATAATCCTTGGAGCCTTCATTCCCTCAATATTTTACCCTTTTACATCTTTAACTCCTGCTGGGTTGGAGGCAAAGGTGGCTTTTGCCATGAAGGGCATTTCTTATGACACAAGGCTGCAAGAGCTTGAAGTTGTTCTTGTGAAAGGCGAATGGAAGGGTGAAAGGCGTGGTGGTTATTATGAAGGCAGGATTGCTATCCCCTACAGATATCCTATGGCACTTGGCATACTGCTCGCTTTTATCGGAATTGGCATTGTAGCTTTTTACAAAAATAGAAGGGAAACTGATTGAGCGTATAACAACCCCACCAACTCGGGCTGGCAATTCCGCTGCGCTGCATTGCCAGCCGGTTGTGCGCTGCGTTACGCTCTAAGGAAACAAAATGATAGAAGATGATGGTGACATTGTAAGAGGTTTAGGATTCGTAGCACTCTATTCTGCCTATATCGAAGAGCAAATCGACAATCTTCTACTGACACTAAACCAAATTGTAAAGTTTGGAGAAGATGAACAACGTTGGCAAATTAGTAGAAAAATTAAGCATGCAAAAAAGGCATTAAAGCAAATCGAATTTGAAAGTCGTGATGACTTGATAGCAAACTTAACTCTTTGCAAAGAAATATTTGAAGATAGAAATGAACTCATACATGGTCGGATTTATGGCAATTTTCGTAGGCCAGATATTTTAAAATCCGCGAGACCAAACACTCCAGATAGAGAAGTAACATCAAGCGAACTTTACAAGTTAGCAAATGAATGTTATGAATTTCTATCCGCGATATACCGACCCACAATATTCGAAATACCAAGGGCAATAAAAGACTATAAAAATATTGCATAACCAATCAATCAACCCGACCGGGGAATTCCGGGCGGGGTTTTCCGCAAGGGATCAGGCCCCGGCGGGTTATCTCGTCGTTATGTGCATGATATAGATAAGCTTATGAAGCATTGAGAATGGTAAAGTGGCTAAAATCAAAGTAAACAAGACAGAAGCAGTCCGAAGGCAACTGGATGCTGCAATTCGGATGCTGTTCGCAAATGAAGACCCCCTTGCAATTCACACTCTTTCTATGGCAACTTTTCGTATTCTTAGAGATTTGGCTGCCAAGCGCGATGAGAGCTACATGCATAAAGTAGTTGGCTCCATGATAAAACCGGGAATGGAAAAAGAATTTTGGAAGTTTCTTCACGGCCCTTCAAATTTTTTAAAACATGCCGATACAGATGCAGGGGCAATACTGGACAATATAGATGAAAAGGTAAACGATTTCATTATTCTTATATCTTGTTTTTACTACCAGGACTTAGGGTATCAATATACGCCAGAAATGATTACGTTGGTATCATGGTGCACGGCTTTATTTCCGGACTTCTTGCGTGAAAACCTCCCCTCGGTTTTTCGGGACGCTATTTTAGAAGCAAGGAACACTTTGCTCGGGAAATCACGCAAGGAACAACTCGCTATGGGTCAGGAAATTTTGAAACTGGCACGAGTAACAATGCGAGGCCACCAAAACAATGCAAAGATTTCACATAACAATGCAAATTCAGCGGATCGCTTCCGCGCCCGCTGATTTGCTGCGTTAGGAGAAGGAGATAAAAAAACATGCTTCCAGTCACGCCCAAGAAAAAGCCAGTTAAGAAAAATCGCCCATTGCAAGCGAAGGTGAAGACTACTGATCCCATGCGAGCGCATATAGCTGCGGAATTGGATAAAGCCGATCTTCGCTTGCAAAAGAAGTATGCGAAAACATTGGTTGCACAAGAGGAAGAAATACGAATGCTTAAAGAGGAACTTGCGAAAGAAA
>Ga0082335_1008910_pt1 | contig 11133 bp, 4 predicted proteins | sample Subgrocontami58m_FD_72375 | JGI IMG/M metagenome (GOLD analysis project Ga0082335, IMG submission 72375) | Subsurface groundwater microbial communities from S. Glens Falls, New York, USA - GMW37 contaminated, 5.8 m (SPADES assembly) (version 2) ...
CTTCGGGGCTCCGTTCCGGGCTCTGCCCGGCCGTTCCAGGGCCTTCGGCCCTGGCTACATTCTTACGGCCCCTTCGGGGCCTGCCCCCGCAGAAGCCGACCCGCCTAACTTGACGGCAATGGGGCTCAGCTCGCTCCTGCAGTTGAGGCCGGAGGATGTCGAGGTTGCGTGGTCCAAGGAGTCGGGAAGGAAATTCATCGGATCGAAGGCGATGCTCCGGTTGGCGGACTGCCTGGCGCACCACCTTCGGAATGCGCACCTGCGGAACGGTCCCAGTGGAGACTTCGTCCGGCTTCTCGAAGAGGCGCGCTTCAAGGAGAGGGGAAAGGACATCACGGAAATCGTTCTCCGCGAGATCGACCCCTCTGTCCGCTCAGGATTCGCAGCACGCACCGGCCAGAAGTGAAGTCGTTCGGGTTTCGAGTCCGCCCTTATGCACTCCATGAGATGCCCGAGCGAGTGACGGGCCGTCCACGGACGCGATGAGGACCGACCGAGCAGGTCGCGCATCGTTGCAGGGGCAGGGCTCCCCAAGTAAGATCCCGCAGCCTCAATGAGCGCGTGACCGGATGGCCAAGTCCAAGCGCGATCCGAAATCGCCCAAAGCGCAGAGCTACAAGCATCCCGAGGCCCAGAACCTCCTGCGGCCCGACGTCGGCACGCAGGCGCAGTTCAAGAAGAAGAAGGGGCCGAAGACCTATCGATACGACTCCTCCCTCTCCCCCGCCTTGGACTGGGACGGGAAGAACGCGGCGCGCGAGGTGGGCGAGGAGTTGATCGGAAAAATCATCTCTGCGAAGTCGTTGGTGGAGGCGAAGGCGGCCGCGGCAAAGCTCAAGGCGCTGGGCAAGCCGTTCCTGAATTGGGCGGGGAAGGCGGAACGCCTCTCGTTCGACGTGCCCACGCTCCCCCTCTTCGTCCACGAGCGCCTTTCGACGGCGGCGATCCTCGAGACGCTGGGCGGGCACAGGAAGGGCAGGGAGCAGCTCCTCCTCGACCTCTTCTCCGACCCGCAGCGCCCGATCGCCGAGCAGGTCCTCCGCGCCTACGAGCACAAGGACAAGTGGGTCAACCGCATGGTCCTCGGCGACTCGCTCGTCGTGATGAATTCGCTCCTGCACTACGAGGGCTTGGGCGGGCAGGTCCAGATGATCTACATGGACCCGCCGTACGGCGTCAAGTTCGGGTCGAACTTCCAGCCGTTCGTGCGCAAGCGCGACGTGGGCCACAATGACGACGAGGACATGACGCGTGAGCCCGAGATGGTCCAGGCCTACCGCGACACGTGGGAGATGGGACTACACTCGTACCTGACCTACATGCGCGATCGGCTGCTCCTTGCCCGCGAACTCCTCAAGCCCACCGGTAGCGTCTTCGTCCAGATCAGCGACGAGAACCTGCACCATGTCCGCGAACTCATGGACGAGATCTTCGGTGCAGAAAACTGTTGCAGCGTGATTTCCTTCGCGAAGACCGGCGGTGCGACTCCGCGACTCTTGGCGACAATCTCGGACTACCTTCTGTGGTACGCGCGAGATCGGGACAGGACCCGATACCATCAGGTCTTCGAACCGAGACCTCCCATAGACAACCCGTACGAGAGATACATCTGCGTAGAGACCGCGGACGGACAAATCATCGACTTGTCGGTCGCGCAGAAGCTGGGACGAGAGACCATTCCTTCGGGACGCCTTCTTCGTCTTCAGCAAGCAACTTCACCTGGAGAGAGCGCCGACTCGCAGACCCCTGTCACCTGGAACGGCCGTTCGTACTTCCCTCCGAAGGGGCGGCACTGGTCGGTAACCGCCGCAGGCATGCAGCGGGTTGTGTCGAAGGGCCGCGCACACGGCGTTGGGAACACATTGACGTGGAAGCAGTACCGCGACGAGTTCCCATTCCGGTCCATCAACAACAACTGGGTTGAAGGTATTTCGGCGACAGGGTTTGGCATCGAGAAGCTGTACGTCGTCCAGACTATTCCAGAGGTGATGCAGCGCTGCCTTCTCACGACAACGGAGCCTGGCGACCTGGTCTTGGACCCCACGTGCGGGTCAGGTACGACCGCCTACGTGGCAGAGCAGTGGGGCCGGCGGTGGATCACGATCGACACGAGCCGGGTGCCCCTGGCGCTTGCGCGGCAACGCCTCCTCACGGCCACCTATCCGTGGTACGAGTTGCAGTGCGAAGAGCGTGGTCCCGCTGGAGGCTTCGTGTACGGCCGCAAGAGAAACACCAAGGGCGAAGAAGTCGGCGGCATTGTCCCCCACGTCACGCTCAAGAGCATCGCGAATGACGAACCGCCTGCCGAGGAGGTGCTGGTCGATCGGCCCGAAGAGAAGTCCGGCATCACGCGGATCACCGGGCCCTTCTGCGTCGAGGCGACGATGCCGACGCCCGTCGACTGGGAGGGGGACGGTGTTGAGGACTCGGGCGCCATCGGCACGCAGGAGTTTGGCTCGTTCGTCGACCGCATGCTAGAGGTCCTGCGCAAGTCGCCAGTCCTCCGCCTGGAAGGCAACCGCACGGTCTCCTTCAAGAACGTCCGCCCTCCGGCGAAGTCGCTGACGCTCACGGCAGAAGCCTTGGTCGCGAACGGCGCGGACAAGGCCGTCGCATTCGTCTTCGGACCCGAGAACGGCGCCGTCAGCGAGAAGCTGGTCTACGAGGCCGCGCGAGAGGCGCACGCGAAGGCGTACACGCACCTCTACGTCATCGGCTTCGCCATCCAGCCCAACGCGCGGCTCCTCGTCGACACCTCCGCGGAGGTCGTCGGGGTGCCGGCCACCTACGTGCAGGCGACGCCGGACCTCCTCATGGGCGACCTGCTGAAGAACATGCGCAGCAGTCAGATCTTCAGCGTCTGCGGTTCGCCTGAAGTGAAGCTCCACTCAAAGATCGCCAAGGGCACGAAGAGCCACCAGGTCGAACTGCTCGGTCTCGATGTGTTCGACCCTGTGACGATGGAGACGGCCCACCGGAGCGGCGCGGACGTGCCGGCATGGTTCCTCGACACGGACTACAACGGCCTGTGCTTCCACGTGTGCCAGGCATTCTTCCCGCGCACGGCGGCCTGGGACAATATCCGCAAGGCGCTGAAGGTGGACTACGACGACAGCGTGTGGGACCACCTCGCGGGCGCCATGAGTGCGCCCTTCGACGCCGGCGAGCACGGGCAGGTCGCGGTCAAGGTGATCGACGACCGGGGGAATGAGCTGCTGGTCGTCAAGACGCTGACGGAGGGGAAGAAGTGATCCGCTCGGTCCGAATCCGCGGCTTCAAGCGGTTCGCCGACGAGACGTTCCCGCTCGACGGCAACGTGGTCCTCGCCGGCCCCAACAACACGGGCAAGACGACGGTGCTCCAGGCCATCGCCGCGTGGAGCTTGGCGCTGAACCACTGGAAGGCGCTCAATGACGACAACCGCCGCAACGGCTACACGCGCGCGCCGATCGCCCGCCAGGCCTTCTCGGCCGTACCCCTGCGCGCATACGACCTGCTGTGGAACGAACGCGGGTACACGGGGTCCATTGAGATCGAGGTCCGGAGCGACCGTGGCTGGACTTTGACGATGGAGCTCCTGGCGGACAGTACAGAACAGATCTACGTGCGTCCGACGGCGAACACCGATCCGGCTGCCCTGCATGCGGCCACATGGATGGCCGTCTACGTCCCGCCGATGAGTGGACTAAGCACAAACGAGACCGTGTTCAACCGCCCGATGCAGGATGTGCTTCTAGGTCAGGGCAAGCCCGGCGATGTGCTGCGCAATCTCCTCCTGGAGGCACATGCGTCCGCGGCGTGGGTTGACCTGCACGACTCGATTCGAAGACTCTTCGGCTACGATCTGCTGCCTCCCACGGTGGCAGGCGCGTACATCCTCGCGGAGTACACGACAAGGCCCGGGGGACCGAGGTTCGACATCGCCAGCGCGGGAAGCGGCTTCCAGCAGGTCATGATGCTGCTGGCATTTCTCCATGCCCGGCAGGGGTCGGTGCTCCTCGTAGATGAACCAGACGCGCACCTCCACGTCATCCTGCAGGATGCCATCTACGCCGAGCTGCAGTCGGTCGCAGCGCGGTACGGCTCCCAGCTCATCGTCGCGACGCACTCGGAGGTCATCATCAACTCGGTGGATCCTGCGGAGCTCTGCATGGTGCTCGACAAACCGCGTCGCTTGGTCGACGCGACCGAGCGCAAGAAGCTGGCCGAATCGCTCGGTGTCCTGACGCAGACCGACATTGCCCTGGCTCTGCAGGCTCCGGGGATCCTCTACTTGGAAGGGACCACCGACCTCCACATCCTGCGTGAGTGGGCGCGGATTCTGGGGCATCCTGCCGAGAAGACGCTGACGACCTCCTTGTTTTGGAAGCCCACAGTCTGGGAGCCGCGCACGGGCGGGGCGGGGGTCAAGGCGGCGGACCACTACCAGGCCTTGCAGCTCGTGCGGTCCGATCTTCCTGGCCTGATTCTTCTCGATGGAGACGACAACCCAAAGATCACTGACTCTCAGATCAACGGGCAGGGGCTACAGCGGCTCCGCTGGCGTTGGTACGAAATCGAGAGTTACCTGCTGCATCCGGCGGCACTGGATCGCTTTGTAGAGAGGCAGGTAGGCCCCGGTGCGATGTCCGCACAGGCAAGGGCAGACCTTCGCACGCATATCGAGAAGATCCTCCAGAGGGAGTTCCTGCTGGCCCCCTGGAATCCCATACCGCTCGTGGCGACGTACCTCCAGAAGACGAAGGCTCGGACGGAAATCCTCCCACCGATGCTGACCGCCGCTGGACTCCCGGGCTTTCCGTACACGCGATATCACGAGATCGCCGCGGTCATGCTCCCCGGCGAGATCCACCCGGAGGTCATCGAGAAGCTCGACGCCCTCCAGAAGGCGTTCCGTCTATGAACGCCTACGAAGTCCCAGACCCCATCCTCAACTCCCCGTTCGACGAGCCGCGCGAGCACTGGCACATCGCCGAAGGCGAACCTGCCGAACGTCGTGCAGGTCGACGCCCCGCGATGTATTTCTATCGCGATCCGAAAGCGAAGGCGGAGGAGTACGAAGACCGTCAGCCGAGCACTGCCATCGAGCTCAAGCTCGTGAACCTCGTTCGCGAGCGCGTGAAGGAATGGCGGAGACAAGGGTATCCTGGCCTCACCCGCACCACGGACGACCTGCTGAAGTGGTGGGAGCGAGAGGGACGGGAAAAGCGGCTGTTCTTCGCGCAGATGGAGGCCGTGCGGACGATCCTCTTCCTTGTCGAGGCGCGGGCCGACCTGCGCCAGGGAATCGACATCCCGCGCGACGAGCCGAGCGACGAACGAAGGAGCGAGGGCTTCGGCGGCTTCATGCGTTTCGCGTGCAAGATGGCGACGGGCTCCGGGAAGACGACCGTCATGGGGATGCTGGCCGCATGGAGCATCCTGAACAAGCTGAACGACCGGGGGAATCCCCGCTTCTCCGACGCTGTGCTCGTCGTCTGCCCCAACGTGACGATCCGTGATCGGCTGCGCGAGCTGGACCCGCAGGCCGGCGATGCGAGCGTGTACAGGACCCGTGATCTCGTGCCGAGCCACCTGATGCCCCTCCTGACGCAGGGCCGCGTCCTCGTGACGAACTGGCACGTCTTCGAGCCCCAGTCGGTGAATGCGGCAGGCGTCAGCGCGAAGGTCGTGAAGGCCGGCGTGGCGGTCAAGACCAGGGAGTCGATCCTGATCGGGGCGAAGACCACGACGGCGCGAGGCAGTCGCTACCTGACGCCCGACGACCTGGAGCGGCAGGTTGGGGCGGGGATGTTGACGCTCCTGGAGGAACACCGCGACAACCAGGGGAATCTGAAGAAGGTGACCGTGGAGTCCGTTCGGTACGTAGAGAGCGACACGGCCCTCGTCCGCCGAATCCTGGGTCGAGACATCGGAGAGAAGCAGAACCTGCTGGTGATGAACGACGAGGCGCATCACGCCTACCGCATCAAGCGCGAAGAGGCTGACGAAGAAGAGGAGGAGGAATTCGGCGAGCAGGAGGTCGCGGACGAGTTCTTCAAGGAGGCGACCGTTTGGATCGATGGCCTTGACCGCGTCCACAAGCTGCGCGGGATCAACCTCTGTGTCGACCTGTCGGCGACACCCTACTTCCTGGGACGGGTGGGGCAGGCGACAAACCGCCCATTCCCATGGGTCGTGAGCGATTTTGGGCTGATCGACGCGATCGAGTCGGGGCTCGTCAAGATCCCCCAGCTCGCCGTGCGCGACACCACGGGAAGGGAGATCCCCGGCTACTTCAATATCTGGCGCTGGATCCTGCCGCAATTGACACCCGCCGAACGTGGAGGGAAGCGCGCGAACCCCAAGCCGGAGGCCATCCTCAAGTACGCCCACCATCCAATTGCCATGCTCGGCGGACTCTGGGAGAGCCACCTCGAAGCGCTCGCCAAGGCCGGTGATGATCCGCGCCCGCCGGTCTTCATCCTGGTGTGCAAGAATACGCAGATCGCCAAGGTCGTCTACGCGTGGCTGGCCGATGGGCAGGCTCCAACGGGCATTCCACCGGCGAAGCTAGAACGGTTCCGCAACAATGGCACGACGTACACGATTCGCGTGGACTCGAAGGTCGTCCACGAGACGGACACGGGAGAGGCGAAGGGCGACGAGTCACGCTGGATGCGCTTCACGCTGGACACCGTGGGCAAGACGTCTTGGCCCGCGGACCGGCAGGGCCGGCCTCTTTGCCCTGACGGGTTCGAGGACCTGGCGAAGAAGCTGGAGCGTCCCTTGCACCCGCCGGGTCGAGATGTTCGCTGCATCGTGAGCGTGGGCATGCTCACGGAGGGCTGGGACTGCAGCACGGTCACCCACATCATCGGCTTGCGCCCGTTCATGTCGCAGTTGTTGTGCGAGCAGGTGGTCGGACGAGGCCTGCGCCGTACGAGCTACGAGGTGGGCGAAGATGGACGGTTCACGGAGGAGGTCGCAAAGGTCTTCGGCGTCCCCTTCGAGGTGATCCCGTTCAAGGCGGAGAAGCAGGCTGCACCACCTCCCCGCGTCCAGCGGTATCACGTGCATTCGATCCCCTCGAAGGCGGTGTTCGAAATCCGCTACCCTCGCGTAGAAGGGTACACGCAGGCGATCCGCAATCGGGTGACCGTCGACTGGTCCGCTGTCGCGCCGCTCACCCTCCAACCGGAGCGGATCCCGCCCGAGGTGGAGATGAAAGCGGTCAGCATGAACAACCGCGGACGCGCTTCTCTGAGCGGGCCAGGCCGTCTGGATCTCGCATCGCTCGCGGAGTTCCGCTCCAAGCGGCGCATCCAGGAGCTCGTCTTCGACCTGGCCGAGACACTTACGAAGGGCTATCTCTCGCAAGGGCAGTGCGAGGTGCCCGCGCACGTCCTCTTCCCTCAGCTCGCAGGGATTGTGCGTCGATACGTGGACGAGAAGGTGCGCGTCCAGCCGCCGGCGAACGAGAAGGACCTGTTCCTCGCTCCGTACTATGGATGGCTCGTGGAGCACTTGCTCGAAGGGATCCGCCCCGACTCGAGCCAGGGTGAACCCTCGGAGGTGCCGCGCTACGAGACGCTGCGCGGTCCGGGCACGACCTCAGAAGTGGACTTCTGGACCAGCCGTGACGTGCGCGAGGTAGTTCACTCCCACCTCAACTACGTCGTTGCGGACACGAAACAATGGGAGCAGTCGGCGGCATATCGCATCGACACTCATCGCGCGGTCGCGGCCTTCGTCAAGAACGCGGGGCTGGGCTTCGCAATCCCCTATCTTCACAACGGCCAGATGCACGACTATGTGCCGGACTTCATCCTCCGGCTGCAGACGGAGATGCCCACCCACCTCATCCTGGAGACGAAGGGCTACGACGAGCTCGAGGAGATCAAGAGAGCGGCTGCGTTGCGATGGGTTGCTGCCGTCAACGCAGATGGTCGATTCGGCGCGTGGAACTACGCGGTTGCCAAGAAGCCCGCCGAGGTCACCGCAATCCTGGATCGGGTCTTGTCGTGAACCTCCCCAGGATCCGGCGGTACAATCATGTCAACATCGCGCACGGGTATCCTGCGCTGGAGATTCGATCGCCTCTGGAGGTCTGACATGCGGCCCCTCCGACTCCAGGCCGTCGCCTTGATGCGCTCGATTCGCAAGGATCTCAACAAGCGGCACTCCGCGCTCCCTCTGGCCGATTGGCTGCACGCGATTGAGGCGGAGAGCGTCGCGCATCCCAAGCGGCGATCGCCTCGAGGACCTCCCCTCCCTCACCGAGGCCTTCGTCCTCGACGCCGCGACCGCGTTCGGTCGCGACTACGCCCCCCACGTCCCCGACCGCACCCTCCGCGCCATCGCCGAGCGCCCCTGGTGCGCCAACCTCCGCGAGCTGCGCTCCGTCCTCCAGGTCGGTGTCGCCCGATGCCAGGGAGCCGACCTCCTCCCCGAGCACCTCCCCCGCGGACTCGACGCGACGCCCGACCGCGCGTCGGTCCAGGCGCTCGAGCCCCATGTCCTCCACTACGTCCGCCGCGCCATCGACGCGTGCGATGGGAACAAGTCCGTTGACGCGCCTGGAGACCGCGCTCTCGCACGCGCAAGCGGCGAAGGCAGGCCACCACACGGCAACGCAGATGGCCCGCGAGGCGATCGCCGAGGCCCGGAAGTCAGCCTCCGCTTATCGGAAGTCCGTGTACGCGATGTATGCGGACAACGACAAGACGGTCGAGGACTACGGTCTCACGACACGCGCCGAGCGCAAGCCCCGGACGAAGAAGGATGCGCCCAAGGAAAGCGGTGCCCCGAAGGCGTAGTGGACCAGGAGGGCGTGCGAGGAAACTCGTGCGCCCTCCGTCCGCTCCGAACGTGAGGGCGCGGCGATCAGACCCAGACGCCGACCGCATTGAAGGCGGCGTGCGCCACGATGCAGGCGAGGGTCCCTCGCGGCGCGCGACGACCCCGAGCACCAAACCCAGCGCGAACACCTGCCCCAGCTTCCACGCCTCCGGCTCCACCATCCCCGCGTGCGCGATCGCCCAGAAGAGCGAGACGACCGCGATCGAGGCCACCCAGCGCCCCCGCACGCCGCGCAGGTGCCGCACGAGCAGCCCAAGGAAGAACAGCCGGCACGTCAGCTCCTCCGCGACCCCCGCGGTCATCACCAGCAGCACCGCGGCGACCGGGTGCGCCCGCGGCTCCAGGATCGCCCCCAACTCCCCCTCGCGCAGCGGGTCCCACAGGAACTGCAGCAGCTCCGACGCCTTCGGCTCCTTCCACTGGTAGAACCCCCACGTGATCGCGCCCATCACGAGCGCCGCGAGCAACCCCGCCGCAACCGAGCGAACGACTCGCCGGCCGTGCGGCATCCGCATCCCGACGCCCGCCGCGAGCGCCATCCCCGCGGGAACCACGAGGAACGTCCGCGCCGAGAGGAGCCCCGTCCACAGGAGGTCCGCCTTCGGCACCCCGAGCAACACCCCGTGCACGGCGAGCTGCGTCCCTCCGACGATGAGCGTGAACGCCGCTGCGGCGACGACGTATCGCCTCGCTCGCCTCCACCGCGACACCAGGACGATCGTCGAGAGGATCGCCGAGAGCGCGGTCAGCAGCGCCGTCAGCCCCATCGAGATCGTGAAGTACGGCGAGACGCGCAGGTAGCACCCCATCCACCTCCCCCAGAGCTCCGGCGAGGGGGAGTCGACCAGCGCCTGGTACTGCCCGTAGACGCCCATCGCCTCGCGGTACCTCCCCGCGTCGGCGAGGCAGTCCCCCGCGGCGAGAACGTAGTAGACCCCCGCGCCCAGCTCGCGGCCGCCGGCGCGCGCCTCGGCGATCCCCTGCAGGAAGCTCTCCGCCGCCTCCGCGGGCGCGTGCATCCGCGAGCGCTGGATCTCCCCCATCCGGAAGAGGACGTTCTCGGAAGAGCTGGCGTAGACGGGATCGCCGACCAGCAAGCTGGCCCTGCCAGTCGACCCGAGCCCGCGGTTGTGGTACGTGCGCAGCAGCGCGACCGCGCCCCGCCCGTCGTCGAACTCGTCGACCAGGAGGTCCGCGAGCGCCAGGCACGCGGGCCCCAGGCAGTTCCCGCGATCGAGGCGGACGACCTCCTCGTAGCACCGGCGCGCCGCCGCGGCGTTCTTCTTCTGGCGGTAGAGCGCGTCGCCCAGCCGGAACGCCATGTCGTCGAGGTAGCGGCTGTCGGGGACCGACGACTTCGTCTCCTCGAAGAGGCGCTCGAGCGCCTCGACGTCGGTCCGCCCTGCGCCGCATTTCAGAGCGGCCATGCGGAACCACGGAAGGAGCCTCGGGTGCTCGCGCGAGGCGACCTCGAGGAGCCGCCGCTCCGCGAGGTCGTGCGTCCCCGACTGGCCGAGCCAGCTTGCTGGGTCGGGGAGCCTGGCAGAGCCAGCTTGCTGGGTCGAGAGGGCCTCGAGCAGCACGACGTTGTCGGGGTCCTTCGCGAGCGCGGCCTCGAGCGGCGCGGCGAGCTGCGAGGACCGTCCCGGCGCGTCCTCGCCCCGCGAAAGGCCGCGATCGAGGAGGAACCGCGCGTAGGCGACCCAAGGGCTGGCAGAGCCAGCTTGCCGGCTGGCAGAGCCAGCTTGCCGGCTGGCAGAGCCAGCTTGCCGGCTGGCAGAGCCAGCCTGCTGGTCTCCCGCGTCGATCCTCTCGGCGCGCCTGAGGACCGACTCCGCCGCCGCCTGCGCCAGCGTCATCGCGCCGCGCTCCTCTCCGCCAAGGCCGAGGACGATCGTGAAGCGCGGCATCGCGGGCGAGACGTCCCTCGGGAGGAGGAGGGCGGAGGCGACGAGAGGCCCCGTCTTTCCGCGCGCGCGGCGCTCCCACGCGGCGCGCAGGCGCTCGGCGCGGTCGAGGAGCGCCTGGTCGCGCGGGACGGCCGCGCTGCGGAACAGCTCGACCCAGGCGCGCATTCTGGCAGAGCCAGCTTGCTGGTCGTCGGGCTGCTCCTCGAGGATCGCGAGGCAGATCGCCTGTCCCTCGGCGTCGCCGTCGTCTGCGAGCTCGCGCGCGCGGTCGAGGCGATCCTCGGCGGCGAGGGAACGAAGGGCGAGAAGCGAGGAGAGAAGGGCGAGGGTCGCGAAGAGCGAGGGGTGAGGGGTGAGGGGTGAGGGGCGAGGGGCGAGGGGC
>Ga0082335_1008911_pt1 | contig 11132 bp, 9 predicted proteins | sample Subgrocontami58m_FD_72375 | JGI IMG/M metagenome (GOLD analysis project Ga0082335, IMG submission 72375) | Subsurface groundwater microbial communities from S. Glens Falls, New York, USA - GMW37 contaminated, 5.8 m (SPADES assembly) (version 2) ...
TCGGGCGGTCCGGAGGCGGCGCGATAGAAGAGGGGAGCAACGAAGCAGGGGGCCAGAATCGCCGAGCAGACTGGGCACAATTCTCCGGGGTGCGGTACTAAGGCCGGCTCAGTACCGGAACCACGCCGCCACGGGGCCGACGACGACCACGTCCAGCACAGGATCTCCCAGGGCGGTGAGCTGGTCCTCGGCCCAGAGGAGGGCTGAGAAGCCTGGTCAACCCTGTCCGCCCGACACCGAGTCGACGACAATGGATACGCTCGGAGCGCGGAAGCGTGACCGGGCATTCCGCACCCGGCAGGACCAAGCCCGCTGGATCGAATCAGACGCTCGCGGCAGCGAGGCGGCGACCATTCCACCGTTGCCTGAACCGACAGGATCGGCTACAGGTAAGCCACGGAGGGGCCCATAGCTCAATCGGTCAGAGCAACGGACTCATAATCCGTAAGATGCTGGTTCGAGTCCAGCTGGGCCCATCGCAGGCGGAAGGCCGGGAAGCGAGGAAAGACAAGGGATTGCGGACGCGAATGGAGGCGCGGTCATGACGACTGGGCGCGACGGGAAACGACCGAAAACGACCCGAGATCAGGGGCCAAATAAGGGTCCAACAGGAGGCACGAATGGACCCGACTCCGAGCGCCGCGCGGGCGATGGTGCGGAACTTCGCCCTCGGGGAGCAGGAGGCGCTCGACCTCCTGCTCGCGGACTTCAACCCGCGATGCACGCCGCCCTGGGAAGAGAAGGACCTGCGCCACAAGATCGCGGACGCGGCGCGGAAGGGCAAGGGGGAGATCGGTTGCGCCTTCCACGCCGACGGCCATGGCAAGCGCAGGGGAACGCCACGACCGCAGACGGCCGCGAAGGACGATGGAGATTCCGTACCCATGGGCGCGCCCTACTACTCCGACGACGCGGGGACCTGGCGCATGAAGCGGACTCGCGACGGGAACATCCCGGAGATGCTCGCGAACTTCTCCGCCAAGATCGTGGGCGAGGTGGCCGACGACGACGGCGCCGAGGTGCGGCGCTCCTATGAGATCAAGGCGACCCTGCGCGGCTCCGCGCGGATGGTGACGGTGGTGGCGATGCACTTCGGGGGCATGAACTGGGTCGGGGAAACCCTCGGGGCGGGCGCCATCGTCTCTCCGGGGTTCGGCGCGAAGGATCATCTTCGGGCCGCGATCCAGACCTTGAGCGGGCCGGAGATCCCGCGCCGGACCCGCTACGCGCACCTGGGCTGGAGGGAGATCGACGGTGAGCAGGTCTACCTCCACGGAGGGGGCGCCATCGGGGTCGCCGGCGCGGTCGACGGGATCGAAGTGGTGCTCACGGGTGCCCTCGCGAAGTACCTCCTGCCGCCGCCGCCCGCGGGCGAGGACTTGCGCCGCGCGATCCGGGCCAGCATGCGCGTGCTCGATGTGTCGAACGACGAGACTTCCATCCCGCTCTGGTGCGCTCTCTGGCGCTCCGTGCTCGGGGGGACGGACTTCTCCATCCACGTCTCGGGCGCAACCGGGCGCGGACAATCGGAGCACGCCGCGCTGGCGCAACAGCACTTCGGGGCCGGCATGGTCCGGGCCCATCTGCCGCTTTCGTGGACTTCGACTGCGAATGCGCGGGAAGGGACCGCGTTCTCTGCGGCCGACGCGCTGCTCGTGATCGACGATTTCGCACCGAGCGGCGGGATTCACGACGTAACCGCGCTGCATCCTGGCCGAAGAGCGCGCCCACCTGGGCGACTGGTGGTTCCGGCAGGAGTACGAATGCTCGTTCGAGGAAACCGCGGGCCAGTTGTTCTCGCACGATTCCATCCGCGCCATGCTCGACCCGGACCTCGCGCCGCTCTTCCCCGTCGCCGCGCGGCCGGCCGCGCTCGATCCCACGATTCGACCGCTTGGAGGGTAGACCATGTTCTACGTCGGGCTGGACCTCGGACAGACCCAGGATTACACCGCGGTTGCCGTGATCGAGCGGCGCACCGCGAAGGAAGCGGGGTCGGCGCCGATCTACGCTTGCGTCCACCTGGCCCGCTTCCCTCTCGGGACCACGTACCCGCGCGTGGTGGAGCTGGTGCGGGCGCTACTCGGCAAGACCAACCTGCGCGGCGCGCGTCTGATCGTGGACGGGACCGGGGTATGCGCCCCCGTGGTGGACCTCCTGCGGCGCGAGCGGCTCGACCCGGTGCCGGTGCTCATCGCGGCCGGGGACGCCGTGAGCGAGGAAGCGGGGCGCCGGCGGGTGCCCAAGCGGGACCTCGCCGGGGTTCTCCAGGTCTTGCTCCAGACCCGCCGGCTCAAGATCGCGGAGGCGCTCCCGGAGGCGAAGATCCTGGCGAGCGAGAGGGAAGCCTTCCAGGTCAAGATTACGGCCGCCGCCAACGACCAATACGGCGCCTGGCGCGAAGGCCAGCATGACGACCTCGTGCTCGCCGTGGCGCTCGCCTGCTGGTGGGCCGAACGCAACCCTCCGCACGAAGGGATTGGCTGCATTCCCGAGCGGCCGGAGGACCGCGCGCGACGACTCGCGCGGGAGGAAGCGCGCGAAGGCTGGAGGCGCGCGCTCGATGGCGTGCGTCCGAACGCTCCGGGCGAGATCGGTTGCGACATCTTCGGCAACCCGTTCGTGCGGCGGGGCCGGGACGACCCGTTGAATCCGTTGAATTGAAGCCCTTGACAGACCTCTCAAAACGCGCTAGCATACTAGGACACAAAGGCATCGAAACCCTTGGAGTGAACGAAATGAGAACGAAGGACAAGCCGGTTCTGTTCGCGCCCCTCGACCCCGACCTGCACGCGGCGCTGCGTCGGATCGCGTTCGAGGAAAAGCGCAGCATGGCCGAGGTGGCGCGCGAGGCCGTCGCCGAGTTCGTCGAATCCCGCCGCACGTCCTCCCCGCGCCGGACAGCCGCGACGCGAGACGATGACCCTGCGGCTCGCGCGCAAGGTTTCCTGCGGCGCCGCGCCCGCGGACGCGACCTCGTGGGCGAGTTGCTCCGGGAACGGCGCGCGGAAGTACGGCGGGAGGTTCGCAAGTGACCGCTCCCGCAAAGTCGGTGCTCGACGCATCGGCGCTAATCGCCTGGAGCCTCGGAGAACCTGGCGCAACGCGCGTGACGGATGCGTTGCGGAATCGCGCCGCGGTCGCTGCGGTGAATTGGGCCGAGTTCCTGACCAAGGCCGCGGAGACCGGGGACTTGCCCGAAGCGGTAGCGAAGAGACTGCGGGCTTCCGGCGTACTGGGCAACCTGCTCGAAGTCGTTTCGTTCGATCAGAGCCTCGCCGAAGAAGCGGCCCGATTGCGCGCTCCCACCCGTCGCGCCGGCCTCTCCCTCGGGGACCGCGCATGCCTCGCCTTGGGCCGCGCCCTTGGGCTTCCCGTCCTGACCGCGGATCGCGCCTGGACCAGCTTGCAGGTCGGCGTGACCGTGGATTGCATCCGATAGGAGATCGACCAGGCGTCGAGCGTTCGGAACCATCAAGACCCGGAAGGGTCGGCGGGGGTATTGGTGCGTGTTCACCTGGCAAGGGCGCTCCCATATGCGCTCCGCAGGTCCGACCCGGAGCGGCGCGGCATCGAAGCTCGCGCTCGACCTTCGCGGCCGACGTGCGCCGCCTCCGGCCGCTGGTGGCCGCGACCTGGGCCGGGAAGTTCCTTGCCGAAATCCGCCCCGAGGACCTCGCCCGGTTCGTCGACGAACGCCGGGCCGCCGGCGCCGCGGGTCCGACGATCAACCGCGACCTCGCGCTCGTCTCCGCGATCCACAAATGGGCGATCCGCCTGCGCTACGCCGTCGAGAATCCGGCGAGCCGGAATCATCTCGAATGGTGCTCGGAGCGGGGCAGGGAGCGCGAGACCTACTTGACGGCCGCGGAGGCGCGGGCGCTGCTGGAAACCGCATCGCCCGTCCTGCGGCCCATCCTCGTGACCGTCCTATCGACCGGCAATTTGGCGCGCTGCCCGTGGCGTGGTAGCATGACGCCATGGACAGGCGCGAGGAGGCGGCCGAGGATTCGTCGATCGCGGAGGTCGGCGTACACGCACCCGCCCTCCTCGTCGCGGGCAGTCGCGCCGAGATCCGGGTGCTGCTCCAGTCGGCGCGCGACCAGGGCGAAGTGCGTCCGCTCGCCGGAGTCCGCGTCACCGCCGTGCTCGAGTCGCGCGGGATCGGCCGGGCCCGCCTCGGCGAAGCGGTCTCCGGGCCGGACGGCGCCGCCCTGCTCACCTTGGCGGTCCCCGAGGTCCCGCCCGGCGGGCACTGGATCTCCCTGCGCGCAGACACCCCCCAGGGCCCGGCGGAACTGCGCCGTGAAGTCCGGATCCGCTCCGACGCCCGCCTCCTGCTCGCCGCGGACCCACGCTTCCCGGTGACCGGCGGCGCGACCGGGATCCGCGTCCGTCTCCTGCGCGCGCTCTCTCCTGCGCCGATCGCCGACGCAGCGATCGAGCTGGCGGTCACCGATCCGGGCGGCAACGTCCTCCTCCACCGGCGCCTCGTCTCCGACCCGTACGGCGCGGCCCGCGTGTCCCTGCCGATCGCCGCCGGCGCGCGAACCGGAGCCTACGTGGTCACCGCCTCCTGGCGCGACTTGACCCGGCGCTGCGCGCTGCTCGTCGCCCGCGACCGCCCCGCGCCTCCGGGATCCTCCGCGGACGACGCACTGCACGTCACGGTCTTCCCCGCGGGGGGCGGCCTGGTCCCCGATCTGGCGCGGGCCCTGCACCTCCACCTTCACGACGGCTGCGGACGGCCGCTCGCTGGACGCGTCGTCATCGCCGTGGCCGGAGCACGCGAACTGCCGGACCTCCCGCTCGGCCCCGCGGAGGGGCTCGACTTCGGCCCGGACGGCTGGGCCGAGATCGAGGCCTGCGTGCCCGCCGGCTACATGGTCCCCGCGCATCCGGGCGTGATCGAGCCCGAAGCCGCCGCGTGCGCGTTTCAGGACGCGCGCCTGAGCCGCCTCGCCGCGGTGGTCCTGCGCTGGACCGTGCGCGCCGGCGATCGCGAAGCCACCGGCGAGTCGCGCATGGATGCCTGGCCGGCCGACGGGCCGATCGCGGTCGAGCCCGACGCCTTCCTCGTGGAAGCCGGCGGCACCCTCGCAGTCGAGCTTCGCTCGTCCCCGAACGGGGGACCCGTCTTTCTCGACCTGCTCCACGCCGGGCAGGTGGTCCAATCGACCACGGTCGCCGCGCCCGGACCGGTCCGACGCGTCGAGCTGGCCGTGCCCGCGGGCGCCTGCGGGCCAATCGAGATCCGGGCCTGGCGCACCCTTCCGCAGGGACGCGTCGCGGAAGATGCGCGCGCCGTGCTCGTCGTGCCGCGCTCCGTCCTGCGCCTGTCCCTCGAGCCCGTCGCCGACGGAAAGGCACCCGGCGAGGCCTGCGGACCGCGGCCGGAGGGTACGCTCGGGTCCGCCGACGCAGACGACTCGCGGTCCGCGCCAGGGCCGAACGGCGGCGCCGGACCCGCGCCATCCCCCAGGGTCGAAGTCGCCCTGCGGGTCCGGGACGCCGAAGACCTGCCGGCGCTCGCCGGGGTCGAGCTCTTCCTCGCCCCCGCCGCGGGTGCGGCTGGAGTCCTCGAGCCCTGGATCGAGCGCTGCCTCGAGCTCCGCGGCCACGATCCGCTGGTCTCTTCCGTGCTCTTCCCAGGTTTCCTGCCCACCCTACGCGCGCTTGCCCTCGGCGAGCGTCCCGATCCGGTCGCGCTGCGCGCCTACCTGTCGCTGCTTCCGCCGCTCGGGCCCTACGGCTGGTCGGTCGAGCCATCGGCCGAGCGGCGCCAGCGCGCGATCCACCAGATCCGGCGCTCGTACGAAGGCCTGGCCGCGTTCGCCGAACGGCGGCCCTTCGCGCAGCGCGATCCCGCGACCGGGGCCTTCGGCTTCCTCCCCGACCTGCTCGACCGAGTGCTCCAGGAGGGGCGCCTGCTGCGCGCCGACCTCACCGACCTCTCCGGGCGGCCGTACACGCTGGGAGATCTCGCAGCGCTCGACCCACGATTCGGGTTCGAGGCGCTCGCGCGCGCGGTCACGGGGGTGCGCATCCGGCGCGTCTACGAGGCGCTCGCCGAATTCGGCCGCCGGCACGAGCGCTGGTGGGCGCGCGGGCCGTGGGAGTTTCCCGACGAGGTCGCCGCGCTGCTCGACGCCGAGAAGCTGATCGAGCCGGCATACCTGGAAGACGCCTGGGGGAGCCCCCTGCAGATCCTCCGCTCGGCCGCTCCGTTCGAGAATCCCAGGCTCCCGCGCGGGCTGGAGTCCGTGCGCGTGGTCTCGGGCGGGCCCGACGGCGTCTTCGGTCCGGGCGATCCCGACGAGCCGCTCTTCTCGGTGCACGAGGCGGGCCGCGCGGCCCCGCCGCCGGAAGCCGCAATCCCTCCCGTGCGCGTTGCGCGCCGCGCCCCTTGGCCCCATTCCCCGCTGCGGCGGGCCCTCGAGGCCGCGGGCAGCGCCCCCCCCTCCTCCGCCGCAGTCGACGACGTGATCCCGGTGCGCAGCCTCGAGGTCTCCGGCGAGGCGGCCGTTTCCCTGCATCCCCCGCCCGGCGGCCCGTGGACCTTGGTCGCGGTCGCGATGGACGCGAGCGGACACGTCACCGCGGCCCGGCTCCCCATCGCTCCCGGCCCGACCCCTGCGGTCGAACCCACGCCCGCCGGGCCGCCGGTCTGCCGCACCGACCTCTGCTTCGGGCTCGCCCTGCGCCCGGGACGAAGCCTCACGGCCGCCCTGCCCGAGGGCTGTGCTCCGCCGCGAGTGCGCCGGATCGCGGGGCCGCTCAATCTCGCCCTGGAAGCCTGGCACGCCGTCACGGCGCAAGCCGCCGGCGACCTCGACGACGCGCTCGCGGTCGCCACCGCTTCCGCGCTGCTGATCGCCGCACTACAGGCCCATCGGCGCTCCTGGCCCGAACCCGCCGCCCGCGCCGAAGAGTCGGCGATTTGCGCCTACCAGGAGATCCTCGCGCGGGAGTGCGACTCCGGGGGCTTCCCGGTCCACGGCGCCGCCCACGGGCACCCCGTGGTCACCGCGCGGACCCTGCTCGCGCTTCACGACCTCGGACGCGCGACCGAGGTCGACCGCCGCGCGATCGAGCGTATCGCGGGCTGGATGGAGGGCGCCCAGGACCGCGACGGCGCCTGGCCGCTCGACCGGACCGCGGGCGGCTGGGACGCGCTCACCACGCGCTTCGCTCCCACCGCGTACGTCCTCGGCGCCCTCGCCGGCTGCGGGCTGCACGGGCCCGCCGCGGATCGCGCGGCCGCATTCCTGCGCAAGCACCTGAAGGACGCCCAGGCCGACCCCTACGCGCTGGCCCTCGCCCTCGGCGCGTTGCTCGGCCATGTCCCCGGCGACGCCACCCTGGCGGCCGAGTGCGACCGACTCGCCACGCTCGCGCGTCTCCGGGAGGGGGCCGAGCCCGAGGCTCCCGACGAGGTCTCCTGGGCCCCCGCGGGCGCCACGCTGTTCGCGACCTGGGGCGATGAAGCCTGCTCGGAGGCGACCGCCCTCGCCGTTCTCGCGCTCCGGCAAGCGCCCGGCCCACAGCCCCGCGCCGTCGCCGGCGCCTTCCACCTGCTCCGCACACGCGGGCCGGACGGCGGCTGGGGCCCGCACCACGCGACCGAGACCGCCCTGCGCGCCCTCCTGCGCGGCGACCACTGGACCGCCCCGCTGCCGGAGCTCCCGCGGCTCGCGCTCAACGGTGTCGAACGCGAGTTCCCCCCGGCCGACGACGCGATCCCGGGGATTGCCGAGATCGAGTGGCCCGCGGGCGGTGCGATTCTCCAAGCCCACGTCGCGTCCGGGGAAGGCTTCCCGGTGCAGGTCGTGCTCCGGCGGCTCGTGCCCTGGGATGCCTGCGCCTCGCTCAACGACCGCGCGCGCTGCGCACTCGTCCTATCCGCCAAAGCCTCGACCACGTCGCCGGCGACCGGGGAGACCTTCGATCTCGAGATCGCCGTCGAGAACGCCGGGTCCTTCCCCGTGTGGCGCTCCGCCGTGAGCCTGGAGGCCCCGCCCAGCCTGCGCGCCGAGGCCGGCCCCAAAGTCCGGCTCGACCTCGGCGTGATCAAGCCCCGCGAGCAGCGTACCCTCCGCATCCCCCTCACCGCGCTCGCCCCAGGACCGGTGCGCATCCCGCCGATTCAAGCCTGGGAAGTCCACGGCTCCGGCGTGCGGGCCTGGGCCGGTCCGATCGACTTGACCGTCACGGAAGGGCAAGCCGTCGCCGGGTGACGCGTCGGTCCCGATGCGGGCTGCGATCGCGCCCGAACCCGGGGTCCGAAAACCGCACGGGCCGGAGGTCCATCCGGCCCGCAATTCGTCGACCGCGCAGACTTACCCGACCTCATCGAACTTGATCACGTTCACCGGGCACTTCTCCGCCGCGCTCACGATCCCGTCGCTGAAATTCACCGTCTTGGCGCCCGGCTTGATCACGCAGTTCTCCTCCTGCACGTCGAAGATCTCCGGGCACTCCTGTTCGCACACGTGGCAGACGATGCAGCCCGGGTCGATCCAGACCTTGGCGATCTTGGGCGCCACCACCACCGCCGTGGCGGTCGCGTTCGACCTGGCCTCGGCCGCCGCCGCCTGCTTCGCGATCTTCTTCTTCAGCCGGTCCGTCATGAACTCCGGCTCGAAGAAGTTGGTCATCGGCTCGCCGTTCGGCCAGCGCACGATGATCGCGTCCTTGATGCACACCTCTTCGCAGAGCTTGCAACCGACGCAGGCCTTGGTGTCGACCATCTTCGCCACCGGAAGGCCGTGTTCCCCGTCCGTCGGTTCGACCAGCGTCAGGCAGTCGAACGGGCAAACCTCCGGGCAGAAGTCGCAGCCCGTGCACAACTCCTCGATCACGTACGCGACCGGGCGGCTCTTGTTGTCGATCTGGAACGTCTGGCCGCCGTGCTCGTCGAAGATGCAGTCCACCGGGCAGTAACTGGCGCACACGCCGCAATCGATGCAGCGCGCCGGGTCGATCACGTGCAACTGCTTGTTGTCGCCGTCGATGCACGTCACCGGGCACTTGATGGCGCAGATCGTGCAGCCGATACAGGTCTCGGAGATGAAGTAAGACATCCCTGGCCCCTCTCTGGTCCGCGGTCGCTACCGCTTTCGTCCGCCGGGGACGGATTTTTCACCGCCGCGCCGGCAAGCCGACTCATTCTAGGACCCAAGCCGCGCGAAGTCCAGAACAAATCCCCCGGCGCCTTGATTTCCCAAGCTCAGCGTAGTACCTTGATATCGTCGCGTCGGAGGCTCCGCATGACGGCTCCAAAAATAAAATTCGTCGCCCAGATCCCTGACCTCATCCACCCCGAGGAATATTCCGCACTCGGTGATCGCCGGGTGATTCGCGTGCGCCTCGAGCCGACCGCGGAAGGCCTCGTGGTGCTCGCCGACGCCCGCGACGCGGCCCTGCTCGACGAGCTGCTCCCGCGCCTCACCCGAGGGGTGGTCGAGGAGCGGCTCTGTGGCTGAGCGCGGTGCCGCCCCGCACGCCGCGGACTTCGGCCGGCTGCGCGCCTTCTTGCGGGGGTGGAACGAAGGCGGCATCGTCCCGGTCGGCCCGCCCATCGTGCGGGGTCCGCTTCCCGCCCGGATCGGCACCGTCGAGATCGCCGCGCTCGCCGAAGAGCTTGGCCGCGGCGTGGTGCTGGCCTGGCGCGCGGAAGCGATACCCGGCGAGCCGCCCCCGCTCGAGGTCTCCCCGGTCGCCCTCTGGCTGATCGCGGCTTTCCACGACCTGAACTCGCTCGCGTTACGACCCGACCCATGCGCCTTGACCGATCTGGGCACCTTCGCGCGCTCCCTGCCGGCGGCGACCGCGATCGGCGACGCGCTCGCCGCCCATGCCTTCCTGCGCCATGCCCGGCGGGTGTGCTCCGCGTGGCCCGATCCGGTCCGCGCAGCGCACGCGGACCTCATCGAGCGCAGTCCGCTCACGCGCTTCACCGACGCCGACCTTGCGCTCGCGCGCGACTGGTCCGGCACGGACGCCCTGATTGGCCTCGCCCCGCTCCGCCCGTGGATCGTGCGCGCACTCGTGCCCGGCCGGCCCGAGTCGTACCGGACCGCCGGCGCGATCCTCGCCGTGCTCGCGGAAGGGCGTGGCTTCCCGGTCCAGCGTGAGATCGTGCTCGCCGCCTACGATGCCTTTTTTTACCACCACCGGGAGGCGATCCCCCTGCCCGACGGGCGCGGCGAACGCCTCCACTGGCCCGTCTTCGTCGAACTCGAGCGACTGCTCGCCTCGTCCGACCGGGCGGAAAACGCCGAAGGCGCGCGTCGCTTCTCCTACTTCGACCCGCTCCTCGAGATCGCTGCGGCCGCTCCCGCCGCGCTCGAGGCGTACCCGAACATAGCGCGCACGGCCCTGGAGACGCTGGCCGCACTCGCCCGCGGGGTTGCGCGCGGGACCGGGGCGGGACTGGCCTTGGCGAGGTGAGCGCGGACGCGGGCGGGAGCGGGCTGCCGTCCCGCGCGCGGAAGTGATCGTCGGCGGCCGTGCGGGGCCGGCGGTCGCTTCATTTTCCGGGCCAGGTCGTGTCCTCCGGCCGCGCGTACGGCGTCAGGAAGACCTCGACCGTGTTCCCCATCGGATCGCGCACGGGGAAGCCCCAGTAGCTGTCCTGGCACCAAATGGGCCGCGGGTGGAATTGCGGCACCGAGGCGGCCCGCAACCGCTCGACCGTGCCCGCGAAGTCCAGCTCGGGCACGGAGAGGGACCAGGAGAACGAACACTCCGTGCCCCCGTCCCACCCGGGCTGCACGGCCCAGGTCTCGCGCACCGGAAGCGGCGCCGGCGCGCGGAAGAACATCAGTTGAACCCCGCCGCCGTCGAGGGCGAGCCAGCCGACCTGGGCTGAATCGACGAACGACACGATCTTCATCCCCAGCAGGTCGACGTAGAAGCCGCGCATGGCGACGACGTCGTTGCAATGCAGGTAGAAGAACGAAAGGCGGAGGGCGGGCTTCCTGAAGGTCCGGGACGTATCGACCATGGGGTCCTAGCTCCTTCCTGGGAGACTCAGTACCGCGCCCCGGAGAAGGGTGCCCAGTATCCGAAGGCGATTCTGGCCGCCGGCGAGGCGCGACGACGACGCGATGCCAAGAGCATCGCGGAGG
>Ga0082335_1008914_pt1 | contig 11130 bp, 6 predicted proteins | sample Subgrocontami58m_FD_72375 | JGI IMG/M metagenome (GOLD analysis project Ga0082335, IMG submission 72375) | Subsurface groundwater microbial communities from S. Glens Falls, New York, USA - GMW37 contaminated, 5.8 m (SPADES assembly) (version 2) ...
CCAGTCCTCCGGACAGAGGATGCGGCGGAGGTCGCTGTGCCCCATGAACTTGATCCCGAGGAGGTCGTACGCCTCGCGCTCGTGCCAGTTCGCCGTCGGCCAGACCTGCTCGACGGTCGGCATGAACGGCTTGTCGCGGGGGACCTCGACATGGACGTTGAACTTGTGGACGTGCTTCGTCGAGATCAGGTTGTAGACGGAGGCGAGGCAGGCCCCGAAGTCGACTCCGGTGAGGCACATGAGGTAGTCGAACCTCAGATCGGGGTCGTCGCGGAGGAAGAGGGCGACATCGGCCCAGGCGCCCTGCTCGACCTTCGCGTAGGGGTCGCCGAAACCGGCGACGAAGTCGAGCTTGACGTCGGCGAACCTCGCCTTCACGCGATCGAAGACCTGCTGTTCGGTGAGCTTGGGCACGCTAGACCTCGATCCGCTGCTGCGGACGCTCGGACGGCTCGGGCTCGGGCCGGACCTCGATCCCCTTCACCCACTCGAGGTCGCCTTTCATCCAGACGTAGGCGAGGCCGATCACGAGGATGAAGATGAAGGCGAAGGCCTCGGCGAAGTAGAGGAGCTTGGTTTTGGGGTGGGCGGCCCAGGTGGTCTTGCCGTAGGCGACGGCCCAGGGGAAGAGGACGGCGATTTCGACCTCGAACACGATGAAGACGAGGGCGATGACGTAGAAGCGGGGGTTGAATCGGATCCAGGCGGTCCCGATCACCCGTTCGCCGCACTCGTAGGGGGAGAGCTTGATGGGGTCGGGCTTCTTGGGGCTCAAGAGCCAGGAGAGGATAAGGTTGAAGAAGATGAACCCGAAGGCGGCCAGGAGGAAGAAGGCGATGGTGCCGAAGTCTTTGAGCATGCGATCCCGCGCCTCGGAGGGGTGGGGACTTTAGCTCCTGGGGCGGGGGAATTCAACGAATTCCTGGAGGTTGCCGCTTGCTCGGATTCCGAATTCCAGGCTCGTGCGGGGGCGAAGTCCCTCGTACGGCGGAACTCCGGGCGCGGCGCGCGCCGACGATCGGCGGCGATGTCCGCCTCGAGGTGCGCTTGCGGGTGCTGCTCTTTTTGATTCCTATTTCCATACTGAAAAGGTGGGACGCCAGTCACCGCGGATGAGGGGCGGACGGCAGGGTCGGCGCGCAGACGCGTTCAGGCGCAGCAAGGACAATAGCGGCGGACCGAGATGCTCGTCATCTCGAAACAGCCTGGACCGCTTACGCCTGACGAGTCTCGGTTGGCTTCGAGCTGGACGTTGGCGCGCACATGGTGGATGCCAATGCCCACCTTGCTGCGATGCGCTGTCCAAGCATGGGCTATCGACAGAAACGACGGAAACGGGTTGGCAGAGGCATTCATCTAGCGCCGCCGAATCACGACACACACTAGTACGCAGACGACAAATGCCGAGACAACTCCAGCAATTATGGGCCAAGTCGATGAGGACTTGGGTTCCCGCGATGGCGGATCCGTGTGCCCTTCGTGGCGAATCACATTCAGCGAGAATGGAGGGTTGCATGGCAATCCGTCCGTGGCTCTGTGTGCGAGTTCCGAGGCATAAGTCGTGCAGAACTCGACCAACCGCGCTCGCTCTGGCTCCGAACCCTGAAGGGTGGGAATCGGTGTTCCGAAGCGATCCGTCCCCATACGGAACGCACGCAGCCAAGCAATCAAGGACTCGCGTCCACCGGCGCACTGTGCGACCGCGTAGTCAGCCAACCAGCGGGTCGCGTCTTGCTCGGTAGTGGCCACGGTGCACAGTCCCCTCGCCTCCATGCCCTCTTTCGACTCCTTGGCGACACTCGAGTACGTGCAGTACAGGTGAAGCAGCAGATTGCATGTCGCAGGTTCGCCAATTGCTACGAGCGCCCGAACCGCCGGATACAGACCCTCCACGGACGAGGGGCCAACTACTCCTTCTTCCCGCCTCAGGTCGAGATGAGCGATCAAGCCGGGAACGGCCTCGGGAGCACGCCACTCGGCAAGCAGGTCCATTGCATTCGCGAGGCGCTCGGGGTCGTTCCTGTCGATCTCCGACTCCTGAAGCACAGATGTCCCACGATGTACGACATAGTCGTAGAGAGCGATGAGTTGAACGTAAGCCGCCACTCCCTCCGACTCACTCTTCCCGCCAACCTCGCGCAGTGTCCGCAGGATCCCAGGACCGAGTGAGTGCAGACCCAGAGCAGTCAGCTCCTCGTGCTCAGTAGTGGATTCTGCGTTTGGGTGATGATCGATGGGAGGCATCCCGAGAGGGCCACTCTCGGCAACGCACTGCATGCGACGCATGAACTCTTGTTCAGTCTCGTCCCGGGGTCCCCCGCCAGAGCTCACGGACACGAGCGGTCCGACAACCAAGGCCAAGACGAGGGAGCGCTGCCTGCTTGCATGCATCGATGGAGCCTACTTCGGATTGCCAGATGGGGGCATGTCTTCACGGAAATCCGGAAACCGCTCTTCTAGAGTAGTTCGCCGTGCAGGGGCCATTCGTCGCAGGGCCTGGCCCATTCCGAAGTCTCTACCGACACTGGGAACGATAGCGCGAATGGTCACCGCCGTCCAATCACTTGCCGTAGAACCCGAGTGATCTGAAGTGCCTGGCGACACCTGGTCGCACAGGTGCTCCAGGAGCGATGGTAGCGAGGGACGACCAACCTCCCACAGCACTTGCGCGGCACAGTCCGCTCTCATCATGTCGTGGTCATCCAGGCCGCACAGCCGAGTCAAAGGGCAGACCCTCGAATCCGGCGGGTTCGTGGGTACTCGGCCGAGGTAGAGGACCACTCCGTCGAGCCCTGTCGTGGGACGGTATCTTGCGAGAACCCGCAGAAGCCTTGCGACCGACGACCATTCCCGCGGATAGATCTCGCCCGGAGACACTCCATCGGGAGACCCTGTCGACGACTGGCTCGAGGCATGTTCGAACCAATGTTTCAGCGGAAGTTCACGGATCTCGATTTGCACCTCCTGCGCTCCAGTGGCCGCAACGGGAGGGGAAGGCGGACCCATTGTGGGTGCGCCGGCGTCGCCTGGTTCAGTCACGAATGGACCTTCGGAACTCGCCTCCGAAGACGGGGCATCGGGAACGCCCCAACACCTGTGCGGCAAGGTATCAAACTTCGACATCAGGCCGCTCTGTTTCAACTGACTCAGGATGCGGCCACAGATGACGTTACGAAGCTGGGTAGCGAGGTGCCGGGCGTGATCGCGGCTTGGGCCAGCCGGGCCAGTGAGAGCACCAAGGGCACCTGGTACCTGCCAGCCGATAGCCCCAATCCCAGCGGCGATGGCCATCCTCTCCGCAGCCGCGACTTCCGGATCCAGGCGAAACGCCCGCCATTGCAGCGGTTGAGTGCTGCCGTCTGACGATATTACTGTCCCATGCGTTACAAGCGGGCCAGGTACGTAGCAGGCATCTCGTCCACCGACTGCCGAGTCCTGTGCGCTCTGCCCAAGCAGGACACAGAGCGGCACAGTCGAGACAAGAAGGGCACACACCCGACGCGCGTGTGTGGAACGAGTTGGGGGAAGAAGACCTGGCATGGCCTAGTGGATTACTTCCGTGGCCGTATTCTGAGTCCCCTCATCATCGGTGACAGTCAGAGTGATCACGGCGTTACGCCCCTGGGCGTCAGGACCACTGTATGGAATGCTCAAGTGGAGGTGATCCCCGCTCGCCTGTACCATTGTGCCAGTTCCATTCTGACCCGTCCAGTCCCAGGATCTAATCCCTGGTGGAACGGCAACATTGTCGGGGTCGACGCTCGTTCTGCCATCCACATCGACTTCAATGTGGTGCCGGCTTGCGTTCAGGGTCGGCGTTCCTACCGTGGCCACAGCGTGAGGGAGCTCGTGAGTGTCCAAGAAGGTATTCACACAATCCAACACATGGTTTGAGTCTTCGACATCGCAGTAAGGGTAAACACGGCCGGGACCATTCATGACCTCTGCCGGGGGAGTGATTCGGAAGTTCTCCGGAACTCCCTGCGAGACACCGGCACGCCCATTCCCGAAGGCTACTGTAACCTTGTAGGGAGGGGTGCCGCCGCTGCCGATTCCAGTAAACGTGACGACTAGGCCAAAACGGCCATTCCCGGTGGGCGAGAGCGAGGGCTTGTCCATCTCGATGTGAGCGCGCAACGGGCGATCCACGGAAGACTGAAGATCAAAGTCCACGGGAGTCGTGGCCTCGGCCTCTACGAGGCTCGACTTGATGAAATTGTTGTCATCGAACACGATACCCTGGAAATCCCAGTCATTGTTGGCGTCATATTGGTCGACAGTGGCAGCACCAACGCGGATTATCGCCATGCGCGCAAACCAATAGAGATTATCAGAGCAGCGCACAATCCCAGTTCTCATCGGAATCGCGAACATCACTTGGAGTGAGGAAGTGGTGGGAGCCAATCCACCGCACCCTTGGGAGAGTTGCGGATCATCTCGTGCATTCTATCCCGCTCTGCGACAAGCAAGTGCTTCTGCTCTTCCGTAAGGTCAGGATGCGCCGTCAAGTACAGTGACAGCCTTCTTTGTGCAGAGCTGACCATTTCCTCGGAAATCCCGAGTGAGTTGTCGTTTCCGAACGTGGTCACGTCTTGAACACAATAGCACAGCGCGTATGCGGCAAGCCTAGGGCGCAGATCGTTCGCGGGACGAACAATTTCGCCCACCAAGTTCTCCGTTGTTAGCAGCCCAGACCTAATCATCCACCACAAACCAGGGTAGAATACCCACATCGGGTCATCGCTGGAATTGGTTGTCCAGTGCACGTGGCACGCCGCCACGTACGGTACACGATGAGCGTCCATGCAGCTCAACAGACGGTCCGTAACTTCCTTGGCCAGAAACGGGCTGTCCTGAACATCGAGTGACCCGAGGTAGCTTAGGTAGTCATCCACGAGGTCGTCATCCACGAGTTCCCTCGGTCCGCAAACAGTCCTTGGTGGATCCACTCGGTCGAGGAGCCAACGGACAGCGTGTTCGTATTGTCCCCTCACGCGCTGAACTGCTCTCTGACGCGCGCCCGCTTCCGAAGCAAGCAAGTCGAGCGCGCCTGACGGTAGGAGTTCCCCGATATTGGGGTCTTCCATTACCTGCGCGGCGAGAGCTGACAGTTGGTCGGATGGAACTTCGAACTGTGGTGGTCTCGCCGCTGGAAGGCACTTTTCCCAGGAGTCACCTTCGTCAAGAAGCCCCGAGCGATACCACGAGTCTCTAGGACTGGCTCGAGAGACTTCGCTCTCAAGGGCACGCATCATCCGCAAGCGTGCTTTGGGCACTGAGCGCATTTCCCGGAGCATCTCATCAGCGAACGGAAAGTAGCAGTCCAGGCGCGCCCCATTCGGGGCAGGCCACGGAGCATCGGCCCTCACAGCCATTATCAGGTCCAGTTGTCCGGAGTATTCAAGATTCCATCCCGTATCCCAAGTGCATCTCACGAGGGAACCGAGAACGCCGTCTACGTCGACTGAGCACCACGCCTTCGACCCAGGGTCGCACTCGACCGGACGCTGTCCGGGAAAAGCTTTTTCTGCTGCATGAACCGCGAGCGTGAGCATAGCGTGGAGAGCGTCTAACGACTTGCGAATCCTTAAGATTGCGTCTCTCGTTCTTGCGGAGTTAGGTGGCTTGGTGCCGAGTTCCGATAGGCACCGATCGATGTCCAGTGACAAGGGCTCCTCCGCCACACTCGGAGGTGACATGACCGCAATGATGGTTACAACCATGAGCGCAGCCGTGCTATGGCGCCATCTCGTCAACGGCAGCCCGCATTGCTTCGCGGATGCAGTATCGTTACTGCTCATGAACATCGAAGTCGTTGTCTGTTCCCCCACCATACGCCCGGCCATCGTTCCATCGGTCATCGAACTCATAGAGACGAGCATTGCCTGCATTCCTGCGAGTCGCTGTGTGCAGCTTAACCGGAGAGTCGCCGGAGATCCGGATCCACGGCGCACCGGGGCTTGGTTTTAGTCTCACAAACTCCTTCATTTCTAGGTGAAAGTGCAGATTATCGATCAACGTCTGCGTCATGCGTACGGATCCGAGGTCCAATGCGTCATACGCGATGAGCTTTCCAAAGGCGGTCGCATCGTGCGTCGTTCCGAAGATCTCGTTGTATGGATCTGAGTCCTCCGAGCCACCGCCAGAATCGTCGTTCCCGTACAGATCTGCATGATACGTATTGTCTGAAGGATACGACGGGGAGCGTTGGCGCATATTGGCATCCATCTCATTGGGTTGGGCCACTCGGAAACCACCCGCGGTCTTAACATATGCGCGCATCCGCAGAGCGCGGGTCATGTCCCACCGACCGGTCGGTCTGCCGAAACCCTGCCCAGGTTGCGCATCGTCGTTGAGTCGTTCCACCTCTCTCCGTTCGGCGTCATTGAGAGGCGCCTCGAGCCGCGGGCGATCGTGGCCGGTGATGACTTCGGGCGGAGAGATGGTCGCGACCCATTCGTATCGTCCCTGCATTACATAGTCTGACGGTCCACTCGCGCCCTGTGTATAGTCATATGCCTGCTCGAAGAGCTTAAGCACAGCAAAGTGCGTCGGGTCGAACGGGTTGTCGTGTACGAACGCCGATCGGGTGTTGTTCGCTCCGAGGCTTATCTCCGCCCAGACAACCCATACGATCGCGTTCCGACGCGCAGATCCATGCACCTGAATGGATACAGGGATCTTCTTGGCCTGCTGGAGGTCTCGGCTCAGCGACACAGTCCGAGGATCGTCACCAACTGCCGGCGAAGTGAGGTTCGCCGCATTGGACACCCAGGACAGAGCCCCCCTGTAATCAATATCTGGGTCGTCGGGTTCAATGAGCGCGCGCAGCACGACACGCCCGGACCCCTTCGCCGTGACTACATGATCGAGCTCGGGATTGCCGAGGGGGTCGACTTTCCATGACTTGTCGTCACTCGAATGGACGTCGATGCCTGTGATCTTAATGACCGGGAATGTGGACACTCCATCCACTGTCTCGTCGCAATCATGATCGAGACCCCTGAACGCAACACGAATCGTGGGATCCCCGAGTCGGGGAGAAGCGTTCGGGCCCGCCAGGACTTCGAATTCGGCTACTGCGGAGAAGCCCGTTGTCACCAGTTCAGGACCAGCCAGGGAGAGCGCGGACCCAGGGGAGTCAATGACCATTGACAGCGGGACATTGGGGATTGGCACCGGCTCTGCATCGCAATACGCCTGAACCCGAATGACGCCCATCTCTCCAGCGCAAAGGAACGACGGCGGGAGAATGTGGAGCGTGTCTGCCTCCGCGACCTCAATCGGAGCTTCCAGCACGAGGTTGCGCTGTGCCAGGGTAGCCTTGACCTTTCCGCAGCCGCTCGGCGCGCTGGCGCTTGCGGAGAAGATACCTGACACGGGGTCGATGTCGCCGAGCCGTGCGGCGGCAGGGTTGAGCGACCAGACCACCAGGGTCGAAGATGAGTTGGGATTGTCACACTCCATCACGTCGAAGTCGATCATTCCGCCCCGACACAAGCGAGCGCTGCTCGGGACAATCATCGTGCCACTGACGACGGTCACCCGAGCGGAACCCCGCTTGGCTCCCTTCTTGGCTACCACCTGTCCGCTAATGCTCCAGGCCGGTGGAAGTGGACTTCTCCCAGTGTCGCTAGTGCCGGTGAACAGGCCCGGTGCCCCCATGGTGCCAAGCCTCGGGGGCATAGTGAACCAGACGCACTGACCAGTGACAGGCTGGGCACTTTGACATTCGAATGCGTCGAACTGGTGCGGATCACCTTTGCACACAACGGCATGGCCAGGTACGACCAAGAGCTGTGTGTCGTCTTTCACATCGACCTCGTCGAGATCCATCGACACGTCCCCAGGGAACCCGAAGCAGACGAACACCGCCCGCACCATGTACGGATCGTTGAGTGGCTTGGCTACCAAGTTGGCCTTAGGATCGCCCGCGTCATCCCTGCCATCCCATTTGTCCGGATACACACCTGAGCCTCGGATCTCCATGACTACGCGACGCACGGGGCGTGTGCCTTTGGGTGTCCGAATCTGCAAGAAGAACAGACCCGGAGACGTTGTGACGATGCTAGTGGTGATCGTCGACTCCTCGGTCTTGCCGGGTGGTCGCGGATCGACGCAGATTGGCGTCGTCTTGAGGATCTGGATCGCGCACACACAGGGGAAAACATTGCCCCAGCCGATAATTTGCCAAGTCGACGCCAAGATGCGCCAAGCGGCGATCTCATCATCGTCGCTAAGCTTGTTTGCAGCGTCGTTCGCATCTCCGAACATCTTCACCGCGCCCGGATCATACTGTCCGGCTCGTGCCACGATCTGCGCCTGTGCCACACGCGTTGAAGACAGGAGAGACTGCACCAATACGGCCTGTATCGAACGCGTCTCGATGCCCGTCTGGCGACCCAGGTGATCGAGGGATCGGAGAACGGGCCCAAGCGCGTCGATCACCCGGCTCGGGCGCTCGCCGCGAGCCAATCGAACCAGAATGGTCGTGTCGGAAGGGATACCGGCGCCGTCCAAGGTGAAACGCAACCTCTCCCATGGTCTTGCAGCAGAGCCCCGCAACTGGTTGTTGAGGATTCGCATGTTGATGGCGTCGGACGCATGGAGGATGCCTCGAGCGAACGGCAAGACGACACTTGGGGCCTGGTCTCGGGGCAGCGTATGCAGCGCCACAGCGACTCGGGCCAGCGACTGGACTGCATCGCGATAGGATTGAACAGCGCCGACCGTATCCTGAAGACTCAGGGCCGCGTCTCCGGAGGCCAGGAGTCCGACGGCCCTCAGGGTGTCGGGAGTATCTCCGAGGGACTGATGCGCCGCGGAAACCTGAACTAGAGCAACTTCCCTCGCCAACTGAGCGATCTGAATCTGAAGTGCGAGAGTCGAAGTTCCCGCTCTTCCAGCGACGACGAGTTGCTGGACAGCCTGTCGCAGGCGATTGAAGCCCAATTCGAGCTGGCCGGCCGAGAAGGCTGCCTGGGCCGCGTTCACTCCGGCCAGGAAATCAAGAGCGGCGAGGATTGCGCGTCGCGCCTGCGGAGACACTCCAGAGGAACTCGCCAGGGCGGACAAGGCTGCAGCCGTCTGCGTGATCGACGAGTTCAACGAGAGCACCGTGAACGGCAGAGAGTTGCTATGGAGAGTGCCGACGACCACCGCGATCTCATACTGACCAGGGAGCACGCTAGGTGGCACCTGGACGGTGAGTAGCGTCCCATCTTGCGCTGCGGACGTAGCGGTCGCGGAGACTGTCGCTCCGTCGCGTGCGAAGGTGACCGTGTTTTCTCCCGCCGAAGGAGAAAAGCTGCTGCCGCCGAGCGTGAGCACGAAACCAGGGAGTTGGGCGGGGGGCGCGATCGAGGCCAGAATGGGGCCCGGCACCGCCGGAGTCAACGTGAAGCCCGTCTGCCCCGAGGCGAGCACTCGCCCCGCTGTGTCCGCCACCACCAAGTTGAAGAAGACGGTCGTCGGGGAGGTGACCGTCCCCTGAAGAATGATGACGCTGACGCTCACGCGCCAGGCTGGCGTGCCGTCCGTGTCCGTGATGGCCACGAAGTCCGACGGCGCGAGCGTCCCGGCCGGGGCCCCGGGGACGACCAGACCGAGGCCATTGAGGAAGAACCACTGCCCTCCCCCGACTTCGACGCGTGGCCTCAGGACCGCCTGGATCGTGACGGAGACGCCTTCCTGGACCTGCGTGGGAGCGCTCGTGAATCGCAGGCTGACAGCCTCGGTCACGTTGATCGGCTGCGACGCCGTGAAGGTCTGCCCGTCCGTCGTCGTCATGGAGACCTGGAGCGTGTAGGTCCCGGCCGGGATGGCCGGCGAGAGGTTCATCTGGACGGTCGCCTCGAGGTGGCTGTTGGCGGCGTGGAGGAGCGTCAGTGAGATGTTCTCGGTCGCGACCGTTCCGGCTGGGCCGAGGATGCTCCAGGAAAGAGCGCTGACCTGGCTGACCACCACCCCCGCGACCCCAACCGTCAGGGAAGCCCGGTCTCCTGCTCGAACCTGTGCAGGAGCATAGATCACCGAGGCTGAAATCGGCACCGGGGCGGGCTGGATGACCACCCCGACCACCGCGGAGGCGACTACGCCTCCATTGATGAGGAGAGCGATCGCTAAATTCGTGTCCAGGACCTGCGCCACGGCCGCAGGCGGGAAGGTGAAGGTGAACTGCCCCGTGAGGGCATCGACCTGCTTCGTGAGCGTCGCGGGGTCGATCGTGGAGGCCGAGACGAGGGCGCCCGACACCCGATCCGTGAACACCGCGCTCAGAGCCGCGCCCGCGAGAGAAGAGAGATTCCGAATGGTGAAGTGCACCGTGCTCGGCTGCCCCGCCGTCGCCATCACGGGGCCTGCCTCCGAGATCACAAGCGTGACCGAGGCGACGGGGTCCACCGTGATCGGCAGGGACCCGGTCACCTGCTCGGCCGCCGTCCCAGATCCGCGCTGAACGAGCACCTTCACGAGGTAGCCTCCGGCCGCACCGCTCGGCACCGCCCACGTGAAGGCGCCATGGACATGCGTCGCATCGACCACAGTGAGAGTCGCACTCCCGCTCGCGACCGGTGCCGTGGCCGAGTCCTCAATCGTGTAGAAGGCGGTCGTGGTTGCCGGGTCCTGCGTCTGCGCTGTGAACTCGAGGGTTGCGGTCGCTCCGGCGGCGAAGTGCGCCCCCGAAGCCGTGATGAACGTCAGAAGGAGAGGTACCCCAGCCGCAGGCTGAATCGAGACCGAGGTCGATGCGCTGGCGAGCTCGGTCGTCGGCACCCCCAGCGCCGAGATCGATTGCACCCCGACAGTCGTGGTCAGCGTCGCGATCCCGACCGAGCCCATGGGAATCGGAATCGTCGGTGTGGCCGTCAGGTTTCCAAGCCCGTCCGGCTGGAACTGCGCGCTAGGGAACGACCCGGACACAAGCAAGCTGCCATCGGTCACCCGGCGCAGCTCGAAAGTCACGGGCTGCGGGGCGAGCGTCACGGTGTCGGGATGGATCGCATAGGTCACCGCCAGTGTCCCCCCTTCCTGCACGATCGCGGTGATCGGCGCGTTGAGGGTGAACAGCGCGGTGGTCGCCGGGGCTGAAGCGATCGTGTCCGCGCCAAGAGTCAGGGTGGCCGTCAGGGC
>Ga0082335_1008916_pt1 | contig 11128 bp, 16 predicted proteins | sample Subgrocontami58m_FD_72375 | JGI IMG/M metagenome (GOLD analysis project Ga0082335, IMG submission 72375) | Subsurface groundwater microbial communities from S. Glens Falls, New York, USA - GMW37 contaminated, 5.8 m (SPADES assembly) (version 2) ...
GAGCCTCGTTGTGCTGCGCTCCTTCGGCAAGGCCTATGGGCTTCCCGGATTGCGGCTGGGCTTCGCGCCCTGTTCGCATGCGCGCGGGGCGGAGCTGCGCGCCGCGCTCGGGCCCCGGGCCGTGTCCTGTGCGGCGTCGGGCCGCGGCCCCCCCCCTTCGCCTCGCGGCCTGCCACTGCGGCGGCGGGCCGCCACCGTGACACGCCGCATTACAACAGCGGCCGGTAGCGCTTCTCGTCCATCGCATCTTGCCCAGTGTCGTAACGAACGAGGCGCAGTGCCTGACCGTTGCGCTCGCTGCGGAGGTTCTCACGGATAACGTCAAACGCGGCGTAGATCGCCTTGTTGTCGGGCTCGATGATCGCTTTGCGGACGACGTAGGCGACGACGTCGACGAGTTGCAGTCCGGCGTGTGCGCGCGAGTCGGCGAAGACGAGGCCGTGCTCGAACAGCTTGTTCAAGCTGAGTTTCTTGTCGCCGTTCGAGAATCGCTCCACGAACGGATGCACCGGATCGTCGTACCAGGTCGTCGGTATGACGAGCTCGAAGTCGTTGCTGCCGAGGCGCGGCAACAACAACGTGTCGAGTTCCTTCTCCCCGGCGGCCAGCTTGCCGGGGAGCTTGCCGTCGAGGATGAAGTCGAACTCCGCAAGGTCGTCGCGCCACCCGTCGTCGAGGTAGCGGACGATCGCCTTAAAGACGGCAGCGTGGATCAGCCTGACGAACAGGTCGCCTTGGACGTACTCGCTGTTATTGATGCGCGACGCCAGCGCGGCTCGTTTGATGTGCCGCCCGTAGAAAGCGTCGGCCCCTTCCCAGACTCCACCCGCTTCTTTGTACTGAGCGAGATTCCCTTCGAGTACTGCCGCCTGCCCGTTGCGATACTCGGTGATCTGCTCGTCGCTCATCACCTCGGTGTCGGTGACCTGCGCGATCAGAGACAACGGGCCGCCGACGATGAAGCGACAGAGCTCAGCGAGCTCCTCATCCGGAAGCTCGGTGGCATGCAGTTCGTCGACACCGAGTCGCTTCTTGGTGTTCTCGACGTAGTGCTCGATCTTCCCGACGAACGACGTCGGGCAGATCAGCCCAGCCTGGACGTAGGCGTCGAAGCCGTCAGCAGGAAAGGCGAAGTCGCCGCTCTCGTCGAAGTAGAGATGCACGGCATAAGGATGCCTGCGTGCTGCATATGGTTCGCAGCCACCATTTCTGTAGCGCCTGTCGTCGGACGCCTCGTGCACACTTGAGGAGTGATCGTCGAAGACGCCCAATTCAGTCATGAACAAGCCAACGCGCTTGGCTACGCGATCGCGCGCGAGATCGCCGACAACAGGCTCTGGCCGGGTGGGATTAGGCTGCGCTCAGAGCCGCTCGAGCCGTGGGAGTCCACGTGGCGCGTGCTCAGCGAGGGCCCGCGCGCAGAACCGTGGCAAGCCGAGCTGCAGCCCCGCCTCGAGATGCGCTTGCGAGTCGACCGTTACAGCACCTTCGGTGACGAACTCCCGCACGAAGAACTCGTTGCCCGCCTCCTTGAGGCAAGGCGCCAGATCGCGGCTCTCGTCGTGCAGCCGTTCCCATACCGCGACACCTACGTCAACGGGACGGTCGACGTCGCAGTCGAACCGTTTTTGAGTGCTGACGCACGCTGGCTCGAGCTACGCGTCGGCGTCACTCTGTTCGAAGTCTGAGCCGGGTTCAAGCGCTCTTACTAGACGCGCGCGCGAGCCGCTGAGGCTCTACGCATGAACAGGGTCGCGACAATGACGCCTACGAGCACCTCGCTGCCCCAAATCCACGGGTAATGCGTCAATACGCCAACGCCGCCGGCGCCCTGCTCATCCTGGTACAGCCAGACGGCGACCGGCTCGGCGGCGAACATCAGCGCAACCGCCACGGCAGCGAAGCGAGATCGCCGGCTCGCCCACATACCACCAAGCGCACCAAAGATCGGCCCGCTGACAAGCGCCGACAATAGGTAAACGCCGCCGGCCCGCAGCGTGAGCTGAAGGTCGACGAGCCACGAGTGCTGCCCGAGGTCGAGCAACCGACTCTCGGCGATGTAAAAACCGATCAGCGCCGCGACCGTTGCGACGAGTCCGACTACGGGCGCCCAGCGCCGACGCTCGGAGCTCGCACCTGCGAGGAAGGCGATCAGCAACCATGGCGCACTGATGTTGCCGAGCGCGTCACGAGCTCCGGCGCCCTGGCCCTTGATCGCGGCCATCGCGATGCCGAACCACACAGCGGCAAGCACGATGGCTGCCAACCTCCGACCCCCCGTCATCGACCAGAAGTTAGCGCAGGATTCGCCCCCACTCAACTCCGAGGACTGGTTTCAAGCGCGTCGATCGCCCGAAGTTCGGACTCCCAACGCTACGTCGCCTCAACTCTGCGTTAGCGCGCCCGCTCAATCGGATCGCCCGGCGAGAGAAGATCAGCCGCACCGGCGCAGCAGCAGCAATAGCAGTAACACATGGTCGCTCCGAGATCGCCGATACGCATCGAGTACGCGACGCCGGCCGGGATGAACATCCAGTCACCGGCGTGCAGCTCCTGATTGCGGTAGTGAACAGAGCCCGAAACGATGAATCGAATCCCATCGCCTTCAGGGTGGGAGTGCTCGGGCACGTCCGCACCGGCCTCGGCGACTGTGAGGTACAGCTGCGCCGGCTCCTTCAAGTAAACCGGTAGCTGCCATTTGCGGAATCCCGACGGAACTGCGCTCACTCGCAATGCATCTCGCAGTTCAACGGTCTCCCTGTCCCGCGAGGTGACGACCCGACCCTTCTGGCTAAAACCAGCAGCCTCCGTTAGCTTCGTCAGCCGCTTCAGGCCCTCGTCGAACGAAAGATGGTCGGCGGCAAAATCGGCTTGCTTGGTCATCTCACCCTCCTCGCTCCGTGCACCTCTCAGGGACAGGCTCGTTCTGTCGCAGCTGCTACTCGTCTGTCGCAGCCGGCGTCCGAAGGTAACGCGATCAAATTGCCCCTGCGCTCGGTGAGGCCGACGAGTATCGAGCACAACGACGAGAACTCGCTCCGTGCGGTAGTTCTGCTCGAACTCGAAGCGCCGCTTCTCCTCGAAACCAACCTGTGGCGATGAGCTGAAGAGGCGCGCGGCAACGTAGCAAGCGATCAGCTGTTACCTCTCCCCCGTCGCTGCGACAGACCCAGTGACGTTCATCGACGGAGCGCCGTTGCGGGGGCGGCCGTCTGCGAGGAAGGGGGGTCGACATCAACCATCGCGTCGAGCTTGCGGCGTCCGCCGCAGCTTGATCGCCAGGCGACAGGCCGATGGCCTGCGTAAAACGCACACGTAAACAGGAGGGAACATGCATTCAGCGTTCTTCAGCGAGTTTCTGCGGCTGAGGAAAGCAGTGATGGCAATCATGGTCGCCGGTGCCCTCGCCGCCGCGATCGGCCATTCGCTCGGGCGCGGAACTTCGGTCGCTTATGCCGATACGCCCGGCTGTAGCAACATCAACCACACGACCGCGTCCGGCCAAGCGTGGCAATGCTCGAACGGCCCAGACGGCCTCAAGTACGACATGCTCTGCACCGGCAACCTGCGCAAGGGGCCGAGCACTGGCTACGCGATCCACGCGACTGCGATCGGGTCGGGGATCAACCAGTACCGCGACGTCTCGAACGGCTCCGCCATCAACGGTGGCTGTGGCGGGCCGACAACCAACGAGTGGTATCTGTCCAGTAACGGCTGGGTCAGCCGTTCAATCACAACCGCGGCGCAGTAAGGAGTCCTCAGATGAAGCGCACATTCACACGGGCCATCATCCTGACTTCCGCGTCGCTGGTTGCCATCGGAGTCGCCCTTTTCGCGACCCTCGGAGCCGGTGCGCGGGGGTCGACCTCAGCGGCCCATAGCTACGCGACTGGCAAGGCGCTCGGAGGTCACGCCTTCTTCAGCCACGGACGTCTGCAGTACCCGAAAGACATCGCCAACCAGTTCGACAACCTCAACGGCGTACTCGATAGCTGTTACCTCAGTCACGGCGCGACTAAGGTGGCGTCTCCAGACGGCAGCTGGACGTACAGCGACCCTGGCAGCGTGGCGCAGCCCGCCTGCGTCGGTGCTCAAGACGCTGTCAACGCGTTCGCCAATGGGCCTGAGATGGCCGGATTCAGCGTTGCTGTAGCTCCGTTGACGCGAGCCTTCTGGGCTTGCATGATCGCCACCGGAGTCGTGCCGCCGCTCAACGTCGACGGAAACGTCGATACAACAACGACCGGGTTCAAAACAGGAGCGGACGCCTGCTCGACCAAGGCCAACAACAAGATCGGCGTCAGTCCGTAGACACCGATAGCAACCGGTTTGGTGAGGCGCCCCTCCGCGGGCGCCTCACCAGATCTCGTCGTTCGCTGCGCCTGACGTACGCGAGTGAAACATTCCGGTGCCGAGATCGTATTTAGAGATCAAATGGACTCAGGAGGCGAACTCTGATCTCTAGTAGAAGACGTCGGCGCAGTAGCGATGCGCGTCTAATCGCGGAAGCAGTGCACGACCCTGACGCGTTTCGCGTGCTCTACGACCGTTACGCAGAGCGCATGTTCCGCTACTTCATCCGTCGCACCGGTAATCACGACGCAAGTCTCGACCTGACTGCAGAAACGTTTGCGCGTGCGTGGTTCGGCGTCGCTGCGTTTCGTGACCTGGCCGGAGGAAGTGCAGGGCCATGGCTATTCGGCATCGCCCGTAACGTCCTGTTCGCCTCGGTGGCGGCCGGACGACTGGAATCGGAAGCGAGAACCAAACTCGGTCTTCTTATGGATCGCAACACCGAGGAGCCGGAGACTGACGCCCGTTGGCTTACCGACGTTGACCAAGCGGTCGCCGCGCTGCCGTCGCAACAGCGCGAGGCGATCGAGCTGCGCGTCATGGCCGACCTCTCATACGAAGAGACGGCGGCTGCCCTTGGTTGCTCACCGACCGCTGCGAGGATTCGCGTCTCGCGTGCGTTGTCGGCCCTACGAAGTGCAATTGAAGGAGGAGGAGCGCAATGAATGATTTGACAGCCGACCTCGAACGCCTCGGCGACGCGCTACAGCGGGCGACGCGGAAAGACCGCCTTCGACACGTTCCCACTCGCACTAGGCGTCCCGCGTTCATCGCCATAGGCATTGCCGCCGCAGTGCTCGTTCTCGGCAGCGTTTCAATCGCCGCGACGATCTGGCCAACACCGACATCCCCCGCCGAGTCGCAAGGTCTGCTCGCATCAGATGCCGTCTTCGCCGGCGCGCATCCACATTGCGATCAAGTCGCCAGCGCACAGTTCCACTGTCAGCTCGACGCGGCGCCGACCGGACTGGCCATCTCCGGCCCGTACACAGGCACGAAGGTTGCCACGGTCGATTCTCAGAGCCACGTCAATGGCGGTTGTGTGGCCGTCTCCGCCGATGGTCGGAGCTGGGACTGCTACATCGGCCAGCCGGCAGTTGAACGTGGCATCGTCGATCAGTCCTATCTCGGAACGACGCGGACGCAAGCAGGGCACGGCTAGGCATCGTTGCCCTCCTCTCGGCGCCGGTCTCGGGCGGTGCCGAGAGGAACGCCGTCCTGCGGAGGAGGCGATGTGGCAACCGAATCGTGCAGTCAATCGAGCTACACCGGCGCGTACAGCGGTTCTCCGTCGGCGATCGCGGCCAACAACTCTCCAACAGTCCCGAGCGAGCTAACGTCGCCTTCGTACCGATCCTCGTCGTCCTGGCTCGCCTGACAGGCGTCGAGTATGACCGGCACCAAGATCGTCGAGCCCACTCGGCCGAGCCGACGACCGTGCTGCTCGAGCTCGGCTTCGCGTAGCACGTAGAACCAGAGCGGGGCCTCCATGCCGCCAAACGGGAGGCCCTGCCAGACAGTCTCCGGTGTCAGCGCGTTCAACCCGAGCGCGCGGGCGACACGTTGGCCGCTCGACAAGCCTGCTTTTGCACTGGCAGCGAGGGTCAGATACGCAATCGAGCGGTCACGTACTCGAGTCGGGCCCGGCATTTCGAACAGCGGACGGCAGATCTTTGTGTTGATCTTGGCCGCGCGTTGCAGCTGACTCAACGACCCGACCGGAAAGAAGTTCTCCCAGGAGATCGCAGCTCGCTCGTCGAGCGGTTGACCACGCAGGTCGCTGAACGGCGCCTTCTCGCCGTCGGGCCGGAACAGGGCCGCTTGGAGGCGTTCGCCGACTCGGTAGCGCGGTTTGACCATTGCGTGACCGAAGCGGCCGACCGCCAACGTGAACTCAAGCGGTAGAAGTCGCGGATGAGTCGACTGACGACGGGCACGGATCATTGCCAGTACGTCGTCGTCGACGAGTCGTGGCAGGAGGTCGTTGACGACGAGCGATCGATAGACGCGCTCGACATGGCGCCGAGCGCGGCGATACGCATCGGCTCGATCTCTTATCCCGATCGCGGCCATCGTCGAGTTGTGCAGCTGCAGAAACGCTGCGTGTATCTGCCCAACCATGATTGTGCGGTCGTTGCGTCTATCGCCGGTCACCGCAGACCCGTCGCGATTGCGAGGCAGGTCGCGCAGCGTGCCCTGGCCGAGCGAGCGCCCGAGTCTGAACTGGCCGGGCTCCTGCGCGTCATAGAGCTCAGGTGAGCCCGCCGGCCCGCGGCCGTAGAGGGCACGCAGCTGGAGCCGCGGGGTTGTCGCCGATGTCAGGTCGTGCATGACGAACTGCGCGAAATAGGTGTAGCCGGCAGGAAGGTCGAGATTGCTGACCTGCGCGTAACCACCATCCATCGGGCCGCCGATCTGACCGAGTTCGTTCGCAGCCGCCTGTTCCCCGGCGGAAAGACCGGGGAACAGGCGAAACGCGGAGTGGTCTCTCCCTACCAGGAGAGCGTTGCGTCGAGTCCCTGCGCGTTGATGCCAATCGGCAGCGTTGCGTGGAGGATCTGCTCAGGACGTTTCGCGTCCGAGACAAGCAAGTCGGCCCAGACGTCACCGTTGGCATCGGCGAAACAGCAAGCGCTATTGCTGATCACCAGGTCAGCGTCGCCGCCGAGTTTCAACTCGGCGGCTCCGAATACCGACTCGTGCTCGAAGCTATCGCCCTTGTTGGTACTGACAAGAACCGCGAGCTGATCCTCGAGATCTGAATCGCGCGGGGCCTTGTCGACATAGGTGATCACGCGGATTGGTGTACCCGGCAGGGCGCTGTACTTGTACAACCTTCCCGTGCGGCCGGCGTACGGTTTCGACAGTTCGCTGCGATGGAAGAGGCTCCGGTTCGTGATCGAGTAGCTCCAATCGCCGCCGACCGCGATCGGCTTGAAGGCGAGCAGTCCAACGCTGTTGTCCGCCCCAGCCCAATCGCCCTTCTCCGACGCCGAGAGCGTCGGGACTGCGGTCGTCAGGACGAAAACGCGACTGTCTTGCGCGTCTTCGACATTCGCCCAGGCGAGGAGCTGAACGGACGGATCCCACGCGGGAGCGATGGCCGCCACAGAGACTTCGCTCCTTCGCAGATCGTCGCCCTTGGCGAGGGAATACCCGCTTACCCGCGGCAGGTCGACTGCATTCGGGAACAGCGGCTGTGGCTCAGACCAGGTCTCGCCGCCGTCGCCCGACTCCGACCAGACGTAGTACGCCCCCGTGCCGCCGTTGCTGTCGGCGGGGGCGAAGTCCGGGTTTGTCGTCTCGTAGACGAAGATCGCGTAGTCGCCGTGGATGCCGGTCGCCGGGCCGCGCCTGATGTGCTTGTCCGTACTGACGCACTTCGCCGCCGGGAAGTTGACTCCATCGGCCGACACGCCAAGATAGAGGGCGCCTGACTTCTCGTCGCGCCAGCCGTAGACGACGCTGTTAAACGCCCGCGAGGCTTGCAAGAAGCTGTTCGTAGCACGACCCTCCGCGGGCGTTAGCGGCCCATGCACGCGGAACTCGGCTGGATCTCCAAATGGATCCGGGACGTGCGTCACGAACCCGGCGTCGCCGTTGCCGTCGTGCTGGACGTACGCGATGTAAACCCCGTTCTGATTCGAGTCGGTCGCCGGCACAGCGTCACCGTCTGAGTCCGGCGAGCTAATCGGGCCGGCGAGCCGCTTCATCTCTTCGCCGAACCGCTCGGCGCCGAACAAGCTCATGCGATCACCGGCTTCCAACCGTTCGATTAGGGCTGCGTGAATAGCGCCGCTGGTATGTCTCATCAGCGGGCGGTTATCACCGTAGAGCGTCTCGCAATGGGTCGCCGCCAGCGCGACCGGCCGAATCGCCACGAGGGCAACGTCAGAGCTGGTACGCGAGAACTGCATGACTCCTCCCTCCGCCTCACGCCGTCTCTTCAGACAGCGCGGTTTACGCGCTTCTAGACATCAATGGAGGGGCCTGCCGATCTCCTACAGAAGAGAATCCCACCGTTGACTCCTGTTGTCAACGTCGGCCAGGTCACCCGTTGCAGATGGCTGAGCGGAAGCGGCGCCGGAGGGCAGCCCCTTCCATCCTGTCGCCGCCTCCTCCATCCCGGCCATCACTCGCTTGTCGCTCAACGCAGCCAAACGTAACGAGCCGACTACTGAAGCGCCCCCCTGTTCAGGCACGGGGTCTCGCTGCCGGCGTTACCTTCTCCATTTGCCGACAACTCCACTGATGGTTCGTCATCGACTGGAGGGAATGCGCGTGACTTATCGCAAGCGGCACTCGAGCGATACCTGGCATTGGTGCTCGAACTGTTCGGATTGGCCGACGTCGGCATACGCAACACACACCGGCTCCAAGCCAACCTCCGGTGAACCCTGCGACCAGTGCGAGGGGAAGCAGAAAGCCGGCAACTGCAGCTCGTCGTAGTTCAACAGGGTGGTGGGCGCCTCGGCCGCCCACCACCCTTTCGCTCAGACGACGTCGTAACAGACATTCCAGAACTGGCCGACAGAACCGCGATTGACGATGCGGAAGAGATAGATATTCGCCGCGATCGTACGAGTGTCGCCAAGGCCGCCGGAGGAGCCGGACGCGACGCTCGTCCCGTCGGATTTGCGAATCGACCAATCGAACGACTGACCGGCGGATGCGTTCGACCACTGCCACCAGTTCGAATATTCCAGCGTGGTCGCGGCTGCCGCGCCAGGGGACAGCGAGCCCGATGCCGGAACCCGCTGGCAACCGGTCGCCTCAGTGATTGGCTGAGTCGAACCTGAGCTGTTTGCGGCGACGATCGCCAGCCCCGTCAGGGCGACGCAGGCCGCGATAGCGATCTTGCGCATCTGGGAGCTCCTTTCGTAGGGGTCTCCCGGCTGTCGTCACGGCGGCGCGAAGGTAACGCTCAGCGGGCGAGCGCGCGCGCGGCTGCCAACAGGACTTCCCTGTCGTCGGCGCGCAATGTGACAAAAACTCCGCCAAGCTTCATCTGTCCGATCCAAGCACCGGCGCGGCCGTTCACGTCAATCGCGCCTGTCGGCACCGGGTTGAAGTCGAACGTGTAGCGACCCTCAGCAAAGCCGTAAGCCGCCTCGGGCTGGAGGGCCTCGGAGATCACGAGCCGATGACCGCCGCCAGCGAACTCGAGCCGCAATCCGCGCGACCGCCGGCTCGCCTGCGTCGTGACGCTCCGCAACGTCTCGCCGAACGCTCCGCGGAGCGCGAGACCGCTCAGCGTCGGCAGCACCGCTCTGCCCCCTAGAGCCGCCCGAGCGTCCGTCGGCGCCAGCGGTGAACGCGAGACAACGTCGCCGCGGGCGACGCCCGGCTGTCGTCGCCGCGGCCCTAGAAGCTGCCGGTTTGCCACCGAGACGACGGACAGGACGCGCCATTCGCCGCCCCCACTAATCCGCCGGGGCTTGGCGTTGTCAGCGAGCTCGACCGCAACTTGAGCTTTCTCGAGCCGGAGCGTGTTCGTCGAGCCCACTTGTTGCGCGGTCACAGCGCGCGTGCGCAACGCGTGCCGGTAATCGCGGACAAAGCTCGCCAGCAGGCGGTCGACGCCAGCCGCTTGGGCTGGAATCCCGGTGGAGGCTGAGTCGTCCGACACCTGTACACCGTTGTGGGCAACACGCACCCGCAACAGTCCAGTGTTCTCATCAGCGATCGCCGTCACCTTGACGGTCGACACACTCGTCGCTCCACTCTGGAGATCAATGACGTGGTCGTTCGGCAGGGTGCGCTCGAACTCGCCACGAATGAGCGGGCGATTGCCAACCGCCGCCAAGGCGCGATCGACGAGGGTGGGCGATGACGACGCAAAGATGAAAACCAACGCAACGGCAACTGCAGCCAGAACCGCCACTAGCGCGAGGGGACGGCGGGGCAGGCGCCGGTGGCGGACGGGGCTGCCGGTCGCCTTGAGCGCATCGGCGATCGCTAGCAACTCAGGTTCGTCGCGGAGAAGTTCGACGACCTCGTTGTCCAATGGTGGCTTGTGACGGTCTCGGCTCATGGCTCTACTCCGCGTTCGCGCAACTCGTCGCGAAGACGAGCGAGTCCGCGCGAAAAACGCATCTTCGCCGCCCCTTCGCTGACACCAAGTGAGCGGGCAATCTCAGCAAACGCTCGCCCTTCGAAAAGCTTCATCACGATGACTCGACGCTGATCCTCGGGCAAACTCGCCATAGCTGCACGCAGACCCTTCGCGACTGCGTTGTCGTAGTCGAGATCGCGTAGGTCGGCGACGTTGTCCACAAATGGCGCCTCCGGCCGCGATTTGAGTCGTCGGACGTAATCGACGAAACGGCGCTCGGCGACTGCATAAAGCCATGCGAGGAGTGAATCCGGTCGGGTTCCGGCTCTGAGGGCCACGGCCGCATCTGCAAACACCTTCTGGGTTAGATCCTCAGCGTCGGCCTCATGGCCCGTCCGCCGTAGGAGGTAGCGATAGACCTGTCGCCGGTGGCGCCGAAAGGCGTCAGCGGCAAGATCGTCAGCTTCTGTGTCGGACACCGCCCAGGAAGGTAACGGTCGTTGACTTAAGTTGCCGAACGAGCAGCCTGGCGCAGCTTTCCCAGCAGGTCGAGTTGCCTCTACCCGCGCTGCCACTCGCCGTCAAGCCGGCGCCGCCCCGGCTCGACGTTCGTGTAGACGTGCGGCTCCTCCCACTCGATCGCCAGCTTGCGCACGTCGCCGTTCCGTGGCCCGACGTGAACGGCGACCAGGCGGCGCGCGTTGCCGGCACCAAAGGCAA
>Ga0082335_1008917_pt1 | contig 11127 bp, 12 predicted proteins | sample Subgrocontami58m_FD_72375 | JGI IMG/M metagenome (GOLD analysis project Ga0082335, IMG submission 72375) | Subsurface groundwater microbial communities from S. Glens Falls, New York, USA - GMW37 contaminated, 5.8 m (SPADES assembly) (version 2) ...
GGTATAAATGATCATCAGCGGGTCTTCGGCGGAGGTGGGTTCGAGTTCGGCGAAGCTCGATTGTTGCGACATCTCTTCGTGCCACCAGTTATCGCGTCCTGCTTTCATCTTGACGTCGTTGCTGGCGCGTTTGACGACAAACATTTCTTGCAGAGTCGGAATCTGTGAAGCGGCTTCATCGGCGACGGGTTTCATTGGCACGAGTTGTCCACGACGAAAGACTCCATCGGCGGTGATGAGTCCTTTGGCGCTGGCATCGTTGAGGCGTGAGACAATCGCCGCAACGCCGAAGCCGGAGAACAATGGCAGCACAATGCCACCGATTTTTATGATGGCGAGTAGGGCGATCACAATTTCTGGAATCATCGGCATAAAGAGTCCAATGGCGTCGCCCTTTTTGAATCCATGCGCGCGCAACATGTTGGCGCAGCGATTCACTTCCTCATACAGTTGACCGTAAGTGAGGCGGCGCACTTGACCTTCTTCGCTTTCGTAAATGATGGCGGTGCGTTTTTGCGCCGCGCTGTAAAAATGTTTATCTACGCAGTTGTGAGCGATGTTGAGCTGCCCGCCGACGCACCATTGCGGCAAGGCGATGCCTTTGGAGAGGTCAACGACTTGGGTGTAAGGCTTTTGGAATCGAATATCTAGAAATTTAAGCACGGCTTCAGTGAACCATGCCACATCGCTCGTGGAGCGCGACATGAGTTCATCGAAATCTTTGATGCCATGTTTGTCCATGAACTTTTTGAGATTAGAACGTTGAATCGTTTCAGGCGTTGGTCGCCATACAATCTCGCCGCCGAAGGTGAATTGATCGGTCATGGTGTCCTCTGAATTTTAGCGGAAATTAAAAAGTGACGAGTCCTCTCGTCACTTTTCGTTATCTTCAAGTTGTTGCCATAAATGTTCAATGGCTGTTTTCACATTTGTCCAATCGCTTTCAGCAAGTTTGCCCATCTTTCGAGCGATTAATGTTTTCTCCAGCGTTGCTATCTTGTGAACGCGAACAATAGATTCGCGAAGTAATCCTGCCTCTTTCCAATTCTTTACTTCAACATCAAACTCGTCACGTCCTTCTTGGCTGGTAATTCGCGCGACTACCACATCGTTATCGCCCGTGTCGAGCAAGATCAAAGCGGGGCGGCGTTTATTTCCTTCGCCGCTTGTAAACGGAAATTCAACTAATACAACTTCTCCAGCCCTATATGTTTCCATAACTTACGCCACCTTATCATAAATTGCGTCGGCGGCGCTATAACCTTGCAAGAACTGCTGAGCGGTTAACTGCTTCCACTGTTGCTCTTCTTCTTCCGTTTCGCCCACAAGCACAATAAGACGCACGGCGCGTCCTCGTGGCAAACCTGACAAGGGTAGTGATGGAACGTCTAACTTTCCGTCTTCAGTGATCTGGGCAGGCATTTCATAAGCTTTCATTTTCACACCTCAATTGCCTGTATTGTAACGCGAAAGCATGACCTTGTTAAACAAGAGCGCACGGAGTCCTCTCGATAAACAAAGACGCGCCAGCGGCGCGTATCTACGAGATGATTTTTTGTAGAAGAGATTTTTCCTCTTCTGCATTTGTAATCTCCCCATCCAAATACGCATCCTGCAACCGCGTGATGATCTTCTTGAACAGCGGACTCGGCGTGAGACCCAGCGCCTTCAAGGTGTCGCCGTTGGTGGCGATATGAACTTGAGTGGTGCGTGTTACGTATTCCGTGAGATGAGCGCGTAGTGAGTCGTCGTCGCACAAGATGAGAAGAAGTGGCATCAGGTTACGATCAAATTCCCCCAGACCTGTATGCAGTTCGCTGAATTTTAGCGAAGGGGTGAGATGCGGCAGTAACAAACGCATCTCGCTCACTTGGCGGATCACATCGCCGACTTTTGAGGAGAATTTGAGTCGGGCAATTACCTCTTCTAATGAATCGTGAGGGAGAGAGGAGAGCCAGAGGGCGAAATATAGGGTGGAGTGCAATGTCTTCGACGTTGCCCGAAGTCGGAGACTTCGGATTCCAAATTCACCGTTCACATCTAATTCAGGATGAATCTGTTTCAAGATTTTTAATTCGCCCAGCCGTGTCAGGTGTTTTTCTGGTTCACGTTCTTTCAGCATTGCTTCTAGCTCGTGACGGATGCGGTCGCCGCTGACGCGATCTAATAATGGCAGGGCATGTGAGATCAGTTCGAGGGTGCGCGGTTCAATCTTAAAGTTCAAGCGTTGTTCAAAGCGCACAGCGCGCAAGATGCGGGTTGGATCATCAACAAAGCTGATGGAATGTAAGACGCGAATCAAGCCATCGCGCAAATCTTTTTCGCCGCCCCAAAAGTCGAGCAGATCGCCAAAGGTGTCTGTGTCAAGTCGTAATGCCAACGTGTTGATCGTAAAGTCGCGCCGATGCAGATCGAGTTTGATGCTGCCCCGTTCCACTTCGGGCAGGGCGGATGGGTGCGGATAAAATTCGGAGCGGGCGGTGACGAAGTCGAGAGTAGGGAGGGGGAGAGTTGAAGGCAGTTTCCACTTTGCCGTGCCGAACTGAGAATGTGCCGTGACTTTGCCGCCATGTTGTGCCGCCAATTTATTTGCGAGTTTGATTGCCTCACCCTCGACGACCAGATCAAAATCGGTGCTGGGTGTTCCCAGAATCAAGTCGCGCACAAAGCCGCCGACGATGAAGAGCGAGTCGTTCAACTCTGCCGCCGCGTTTGAGATAAGGTGAATTAAGTCGAGACGGTCTTTGGGCAGACTCGCCGAAAGTTCGTTTGCCAGATTCCGTTTGGCGGCGCGAGTCGGTGACACCGTGCGTTTGATCAGATCGGTGCGCGTGACCACGCCGATGATCGAATCATTTTCTACGACCGGCACTTGTCCCCAGCCGTGTGTGATCATCAAGCGTTGTAGATGATCCAGCGAATCATTTGGCGAGACGATCACTTCACCCGTCTCCATGATCGAGCCAATGGGTTGCGCGCCGATGTTGTGGTGCATGGCGCGGTCTACGGCGCGGCGCGTGAGCAAGCCAACTACTTTGTTGTCGGCGACGACGGGATAGCCTTCGTAACCGTAACGCTGCATTCGTGTCGCTGCCTCGCGGATGGTGACATCGGGCGCGAGCGTTTGCACGCCGCTCGACATGATCTGGGCGACGGTGGTGACGGGTTGGATGTGATTCGGCAAGATAGAAATTAATTCATCGCGCACATCGTTGAGACTTTTGTTACGGATGATAGCCGCCGCCGCCCGCCCGTGTCCGCCGCCGCCGAAATGGGAAGCTGCCGCGCCCACGTCAACATTTTTCACGGTGGAGCGGGCGATGAGCTGCACGCGCGACTCGTGTCCGCTTAATTGAATCAAAAGAAATAATGCAGATGGATCGAGCGTGTCGCGGATCGAGTGAGCGAGCGTGGAAAGTTCTTCGCTGGTGTCGCCGCCATCAATGGCGCAGAGGGTGACGGGTTGACCGTTGATGAGATGAGTCTCGGCGGCGTTGAGGAGTTGATCGTGTAATTTTTTTTGCGCGGGGCTTAATGGATGATTTAAAAATTCGCGGACGATGTCGAGCTGCGCGCCACATTCAATTAAGTGGGCGGTGGCGCGGGCGTCGCGGGCGGTGGTGGTGAGATAGGTGAGCGCGCCAGTGTCTTCGTAGATGCCAATTAAAAAAAGTGTGGCTTCAATCGGCGAGATAGGCAAGAGCGATTCGATCATGCGCTCGATTAAGAGTGTGGTGTTGGCGCCAGTGGCGGCGTCACCGTTGAGGGGGTGATGATCGATCACGGTGAGGCGAGTCTTGGCGCTCATCCCTTTAACGGATGAGGTGCTTTGCGCGTCCACGATGATCACGTCATCCACGCGATGGCGCGAGAGGTCTTCGGTCTCGGTGAATTTAAAGTGTTCGCCGTAGAGAGTCAAAAATGCTTGGACGTTGCGATTGACGCGGCGCGGTAAAACTGGCGTGGCGTGTGTGTGTAGGCGGTGGGTTGCCCAGAGAGAGGCGACGGCGTCAAAGTCGGCTTGTTCGTGAGTCAGAATTAACGTTGTCATCAAAGGAGAAGACCGCGAAGACACGAAGATTAATGATTGGGCTCTATTGGAAATAATCGGCACATTTTTCTTTGCCGCGAATTATGCGAATTTACACGAATAGTTTTAGTTGATAATTCGCGCTCATCCGTGAAATTCGCGGCTATGTGTGATCTTCAGCGCGCGAGAAGACGGAAGACAAGAATGAGGAAGCCGATGGCAAGCAGAGCCACAAGACCAAAGCCGATCCACAAGTAGCGCAGAAGGGGAAGCGAGTCGAGATTAAATGGCACGCGCAGATTTTCGGCTTTGCCATTTACGACTTTGCCCTCTAAAATAACGTGCGCCTTTTCTTTTTTCGTTTTGGTTTTGTCTCCACCTGCTTCGGTTTCATCTTCGGGCGTGCTGATCTTCCACTTGACGTCGGGCGGAGTGGCTTCTTCTTGGCGACCTTCGTATTCTTCATACGGGACGGTGTGTGTGTCGCCGCAATTAAGACAACGATAGATCACTTCGCGCTTAACAGAAAAGAGCGGGATGAAGTACAACGTGAAGCGTGTGTCTATATCTACCACGTCATGCTCGGTGACGCTCATGCAAGTGGGACATACTTTGCGCTCGGAGGGCAGTTTGTTCTGAACGACCTTTGTGCCGAAGAAGATCATGTGATTATTATAATGAACAATGAGAGAATGAACAATGAGCAATGAGAGAATGAAGAATGACAAATGAACGAGGTTAGAAGTTTGATGTTGGAGGGCGTAAGGGAAATGTAAGGTGATAGTTTTAGATTGGGTGGCGGTATCACCTGAATCTTTAATCATCTACCTCTCATCTCTTTCGACTATAATTGTCTTTATGATCCAGAAATTTACCCGACGCGAATTTTTAAAGTTAAGTTCCATTGCTATCGGCGCGGCGGCGCTGCCGACTCTCTCGCCCAACGACTTGCGGTTGACGGCTCCCTCTATGGGGCTGGGGCGGGTGACGGTGTTGGGGCTGCGTTTAATGAAGCGCCCGCGCTGGACGACGGATTTGATTCGGACGACCAAAGCCGATGAGGTGGTGGAACTTTATCGTGCCGTAGTCGGCGAAGGCAAACCGTTTGTGCATAACAACGTGTGGTTTGAAGTTGAAGGCGGCTATCTTCATTCGTCGTTTGTGCAGCCGGTGAAGAATGAACCACAAACGCCGTTCACCTCAACACTTCCGCTCAACGGACTCTTCGGCGAGATTTATGTGCCATATACCGAAGCCTACGAATCGCCTGATACGAAATCGAAAATCGTGTATCGCCTGTATTACAGCACGGTGTCGAAGATTGACAAGATTCAACAAGTCAATGGCACAACGTGGTATCACCTCTTTGATGAGGAGAAACCGTTCGGCTTTTGGGTTGACGGCAAAACCAAGCGGATCATTAAACAGGAAGAGGTCACTCCGATCTCACCCGATGTGACTGATAAACGCGTCGTCGCCGATCTCGATACGCACTGGCTCTCGGCATATGAGGGCAAGACCGAAGTGTTTCGCACACGCTTCGCCTCGGGCGCGAGCTTTTTCGATCCTGTTTCTAATCAACAAAAGTTGTATATCACACCCGGCGGCAAGCATCCCATCTCGCGCAAATTTGTCAGCACTCACATGGCGGGCGGCGTTGCGCCCAATGGTTACGATTTGCCGGGTGTCGGCTGGGTTTCTATTTTTGCCACCGGCGGCGCGGCGATCCACTCGACGTATTGGCACAACGATTATGGTCGCCCACGCTCACACGGTTGCTTGAACTGCACACCGGATGCGGCGAAATGGTTATTCCGTTGGACGACGCCCGAAGTCACCTATTCGCCCGGCAAGATCGAAGTGCCGTGGCCCGGCGGCACGCGTGTAGAAATTGAAGGCACGCCCCCGACATTTACAAATGATGGGAGTTCTTAGAAATGGATGCCAGTAATGTTTCTTTTGGTCTTGCATTATTAGCCGGATTATTATCGTTTCTCTCGCCGTGCGTGTTGTCGCTTGTTCCGGCCTACATCGGGTATCTCGGCGGGCGCGCGGTCACGACGGATGGTCAACTCGTTGAATCGAATCGTTGGCTGACCTTCTCGCATGGCGTCGCCTTTGTGCTGGGGCTAGGCTTTGTGTTGGTCTTTTTGATCGGCGTGCCAACAGGTCTCATCGTGGCGTTCTTAGGTCGCACCGATCCGCAAGCCGAGGGTTTTCTCTACAACTTGAAAACGATCCTGGCGCAGGTCGGCGGGCTGATCGTCATCGTCTTTGGCTTGCACACCATGGGCGTCATCACGATCCCATTTTTGGAATTCGACACGCGCAAACAAGTTGCCCCACGCTCTGAAATCAGTTATCTCTCGTCGTTCATGATGGGTGTGTTCTTCACCGCCGGTTGGTCGCCGTGCGTGGGACCGGTGTTGACGTTGATCATCAACATGGGTCTCGCCGCCGAATCGACTGGGCGCGCAGTGTGGCTCCTCGTTGCCTATTCAATGGGGTTAGCGATCCCGTTTCTCATCTCAGCGCTGGCAGTGGGGCAAGTGACGAAACTTATTCGCACCTATTCAAAATACACGCGCTACGTTTCGATTGCCACCGGCGTGCTGATGATCGTCATCGGCGTTCTGCTCCTCACCGGCACCTATCAACGCATCGCCGGCATCTTCGCCGGGTGGGGGACGATTTTTGATTTCGGAATTTAAAATGGACTCGCCAAGTTCGACTCGCGCCACATTGTTGATCATGGGTGGGGGGATGTTGATCGGATTAGCGATTGGCGCGTTGGTGTTAATTGGATTGCCGGCGGCGCAAGGGGCTGCCGCCACCCCCGCAGGAACGAACGCGAATAATAATTCCAACTTCCCCGCACCCATCGTCGGCTCACCCGCGCCGGATTTCACTCTGAAAAATATCGAAGGCAGAGACATCCGTTTGAGTTCGCTCAACGGGCAACCGCTGTTGATCAACTTTTGGGCGACGTGGTGCGGTCCCTGTGAAATTGAAATGCCGGCGATTGACGCCGCCTATCGCAAATATCGTGATCAAGGTTTTGTGGTGCTGGCAGTAGACAATGACGAACCGCTTGCCGACGTGGTCGTGTTTTTCAAAAAACATAATTTAGCTTTTGAAGCCTTGCTCGATCCCGGCGGTAAAGTCACCGACCTTTACCGTGTGCGCGCTTTCCCCACCTCATTCTTCGTCGGGCGCAACGGGCGCATCCTCTCCATGCAGATCGGCACGATGACGGAGAAGCAGCTCGAAGGACATCTCGAAAGAATTTTGCCGAAATAGTTTTAAAAAATCCCAAACTTCCAACTTCCAACTTCCAACTTCCAACTTCTAATTATGTCCTCTACTCCTGCCGTCTCTGGTCGCGCACGCTCTTTCATTATCTGGCTCGATAAACAAATTTATTCACTTGCCGCGCATTGGTTGGCGGTTTTCAACTTCTTTGTCTTCATCTATGTTGGCTTGCCGTTTCTCGCCCCTATCTTGATGAAGATGGGTCTCGACTTTCCGGCGACGGTCATCTACAAAGCCTACTCGCCTTTATGTCATCAATTTGCGTTTCGCTCGTGGTTTCTTTTTGGCGAACAGGTTGCTTACGAAGCGCCGCAATTCAAAGCGCTCACCGGCATTGACCCGTATAACTTATTTGATCGTTTTGCCGCAAGAGATTTTGTGGGCAACGCCGTGATGGGATTCAAAGTGGCGTATTGTGAGCGCGATGTGGCGATCTACGGCGGCATTCTCCTTGCCGGAATTATTTTTGGCATTGCTCGCGTCAGCGGTCTTCAAGTAAAACCGCTTCACTGGCTGCTGTATGGTTTGATCGGCATCGTGCCGATTGGCTTGGATGGTTTCAGCCAACTATTTTCGCAACCGCCTTTCAACTTTATTACTTTGCGCGAAAGCACGCCCTTCTTCCGCACACTCACTGGATTTCTGTTTGGCTCCATGAATGTCTGGCTTGCCTATCCTTATCTCGAAGAGTCATTCCTCGAAATTAAAAACGACATCCACTTAAAACTGGAACGCGCGCGTTTGCGCGACGAAGGACTCCTCGACCAGCCAACATCCTAACCACCGATGGCTTTCCCAAAGTAGCTCAAGCGATTGAAATCGCGGCAACACAAAGCAAAATCCGCCTACGCGGATTGTAACCACCTAACCACCCAGATGCTCGAACATACTCACGACTCTCTTCGTTATTTCACCTTCAACTCATTCCCCAACGGCACACTGGTTCACGCCGTCTTCGCCCGCAACGGCGGCGTCAGCCCGCAGCCGTTTGCTTCACTCAACATGAGCATCAGCACCGGCGACACGCTCGACAACACACGCGCTAATCGCCGTCTTGCCTTTGACGCGCTCCACGTGCCATTCGACAGCATGATGGATGTGTGGCAGGTGCATGGCACAGACGTTGTGTGCGCCGACTCGCCACGCGGTGAGCGTGAAGCGATCAAAGCCGACGGCGTGACCACCAACACACACGGCGTGACTCTCTTTCAACGTTTCGCCGATTGTGTGCCGATCATCTTGTATGATCCGAAACAGCGCGCGATTGGGATCGTGCACGCCGGATGGAAAGGAACGATCTCCGGGGCTGCCGCCTCACTCGTGAAGGCGATGAACGAAACCTATAGCTGCCAACCGCGCCATCTTCTCGCTGGCATTGCTCCGTCTATTTGCGTGGATCATTACGCCGTGGGCGATGAAGTTGTGACGGCAGTGCGCGGCGGGTTTAAAAACCCGGATGAGGTGTTGATCAAAAAAGGTGAGCGCTATCATTTCGATCTGTGGGCGGCGAATCGAATTGCGCTGCAAGAGGCGGGCGTGGAGCAGATCGAAGTTGCGGGCATCTGCACATCGTGCCGAAACGATCTGTTTTTTTCGCACCGCGCCGAGAAGGGCAAGACAGGGCGGTTTGGGGCGTTGATTGCGTTGATGTAGGGGCAACCCTTGCGGTTGCCCGTTCTGCGGTTGCCCGCATCGGGCAGGGGCAAGCCCTGCCCCTACGAAAATGATATGCCTACATTATCAGATCGTTATTCGCAGATTCAAGATCGCCTCACCTCTGCCGCCCAACGCGCCGGGCGGGATTCAAAGGACGTGACTCTTATTGCCGTGTCTAAAGGCAGATCGTTAAACGATATTCTGGAATTGCGATCACTAGGTCACAAAGACTTTGGCGAGAACCGTGTGGAAGAGGCGAGTGAGAAAATAGACGCCACGCGCAACGACTCGCAACAAATTATTTGGCACATGATCGGTCACATTCAGAGTCGCAAGGCGAAGGATGTGGCGAAAAATTTTGCATGGGTGCATTCGGTAGAGTCGGCATCACTGGCAGAGAAGTTGAATCGCGCGGTGGTGGTGTCGCCGTTGCCGATCTTGTTGGAGTGCAATGTCTCGGGTGAAGAATCCAAATACGGTCTGCAAGCGAATCGCTTTGATGATGCCGATCAATGGAATCAGTTATGCGCGATCATCGAATCGATTCTGGCACAGCCGAATCTACAAGTGCGCGGGCTGATGACGATGGCGCCTGTTGTTGAGGCGGCAGAGTCGGCGCGAGCGGTGTTTAGGAAATTACGCCTATTGCGTGATAAACTTGCGAAGCAATTTCCATCAGCAAATTGGTCTCATCTTTCGATGGGCATGACCGATGATTTTGAAGTGGCAATTGAAGAAGGGGCAACGATGATAAGAATTGGGCGAGCGATTTTCGCTCCGCCGCAAAACTTATAGGATGCTTATGGCAACGACTCTTATTTCACTGCTACAATTACTCTCACAATTATTTTCACTTTTGATTCTGGCGCGTATCTTGATGTCGTGGGTGCAGGTGGATCGTGGTAACGCGGTTGTCAAATTGATTTTCGATCTGACTGAACCGATCCTGGCGCCCATTCGCCGCGTGTTGCCGCAAGCTGGGATGTTTGACTTCAGCCCGATGGTGGCGATCCTTCTGATGGAATTTTTGGTCGTGCCGGTATTGTCAACTATTGTCAGATCGCTTTTTCGATAACTAAGGAAATATTATTATGCCTCCACATAAATTTCAATTCGGTCATGGTGAGGGCGGGGCGGCGTTGACGATCAAAGTGATACCGCGCGCTCGCAAAAATGAGATCGTCAGTTTCATGAGCGATGACACGCTCAAGGTGCGGGTGACGGCGCCCCCGGTGGAAGGGGCGGCGAATGAGGCGGTGATCCAATTGTTGGCAGAGGCGTTGGGCGTTTCCAAAAATAAGATCAATATCGTGGCGGGTGAGTCTCATTCGCAAAAAGTTGTGAGCGTGATGGGCTTATCGGCTGAACAGATTGACGACAAGTTGAAGCAGTATAAGATCGCCAAGAAACACGGGGCAGATGATGAGGACGAGTAAATCGAAAACGCCGAGTGTCACAGGCACCCGGCGTTTTTTTAAAATAAACACGGAGCGTCCGCGAGAGACACTCCGTGTTTTTTAATTTAAATTGTCACTCGTTGTCCGGTTGCCAAAGCGATGTTGGCTAAAGCGCGATACGCCATTTCTTTGAGGGCGGGCTGGTTGCCGCGCGCGGCTTCGGTGAGGGGTGCGATGGCTTCAGTGGCGGCGATGCGCCCCAAGTGATCGGCGGCGGCAATTCGTACCATATCCTCACCTTCTTGAAGAGCCTGCAGCAATACGTTGCGCGCAGCGGGACCGACGGGGACACCTTGTCCGTTATTGGAAGCGTAATCGATCAGCCACGTTGTTTGCTCAATGGGCGGGAGCGATTGGGGAGATCGCACAGAGGGGTTGCGAAGCTCTTGGATCGCTTCTTCGGCGGCGCTGCGCACGATCCACTGCGTGTCGCCAACATATGCCAGATCGAGCAAAGCCAACACCCAATCCTTTGCGCCGATTCGTTTAAGACCCAGCACGGCAGAACGACGCGCCACAATGTCGTTGATGTTCATCGCCTCTTTCAACATCGCGTGTCCTTCCGAAGGATGCAGGGCTAATGCTTCGCACGTCGCTTGCTTGAGCAATTCGTTTCCTTCGAGCAATGCTTTGCCGAGCGCTTCAATGGAGTCTTGATCGCCAATAAGGGCG
>Ga0082335_1008920_pt1 | contig 11123 bp, 10 predicted proteins | sample Subgrocontami58m_FD_72375 | JGI IMG/M metagenome (GOLD analysis project Ga0082335, IMG submission 72375) | Subsurface groundwater microbial communities from S. Glens Falls, New York, USA - GMW37 contaminated, 5.8 m (SPADES assembly) (version 2) ...
GTCACATTTAAACAGCCCGCGCTAGGCCGGGTGGGGCGGAGGGGCCCCAACCCTCCTTTGGGCGCGGGCGGTCCTTTTACATTCGCTGCCGGACTTGCTCGAACAGGCAGATCGCCGCCGCGGCCGCCACGTTGAGCGACTCGGTTTTCCCAGGCATGGGGATGCACACCTGTTCGGCCGCCGCAGCGCTCAACTCGGCGCTCACGCCCGATCCTTCGTTGCCGAACACCCACGAGAGTGAACCACGCAAATCGGCCTGGTAAAGCGACTTGCGGGCATGGCCGCTGGTGCAGATCAGCCGGCCCGACAGCCGGGGCACGGCAGCCGCGAGATCGGTGTTGTCGAAAATGTCGAGGCTGAAATGCGCGCCCATCCCGGCGCGCAGCGCCTTGGCCGACCATGCGAACGCACAACCTTGGGAAAGCAGGATCGTGCGGATGCCCGCTGCCGCGGTGCTGCGCAGGATGGAGCCGAGGTTGCCCGCGTCCTGGATGTTTTCCAGCATCACGCAGCGCTCGATCACGGCCGGCGGGGGATCCGACTTAGGCGTGCGTATCAGCGCGATGATGCCGGTCGGTGTCGCGACCTGTGCAAGGTCGTTGAACAGGGAATCGGCCAGCACCAGAACGCCTAGTCCGGAGGCGCCGGTAGCGAGTTGCGCGGCTTCCGGCTTGGCCGCAGCGCTCTCGCTAAGAATCAGCCGCTCGGGTATGCCGCCGCTCGCGCGGTAGGCTGAGATCAAATGCGCGCCGTCCAGCAGCGCCAAACCCGCTTTGCGCCGCTCGCGGGTGGAGGCGGCGAGTTCGCGCAGCGCTTTGAAGCGCGGGTTGTCGCGCGAGCGTATCAGCTTCAGGTTTCGATCGCGCACGTGCGCAACCCGGCGAATATATCGCAGCGTTCCGGCGTATAGAAATTGCGCCAGGTATTGCGGATCAGGCGTGCCGGCGTGGCAAAACTGCCGCCGCGCAATACCTTGTGCGTGCCGAACCAGGGCTGCGAGTATTCCTTGTAGGGATCCGGCTCGAAGCCGGGATAGGGGCCGAAAGCCGTGCCGGTCCATTCCCACACGTTGCCGATCAACTGGCGGCAGCCGTGCGCGCTCGCCCCCGCCGGCAGCGCGTCGACCGCGACGGGAGCATTGCCCTCCAGATTTGCGCGCCGGGTATCGGGGGGCGCATCGCCCCAGGGGTAGCGGCGTTTTGCCGGCGTGCCGGCGCAGCTTGCCGCCATTTCCCATTCGGCCTCGCTCGGCAGGCGCCGACCGGCGTAGCGGCAATAAGCTTGCGCCTCGTGCCAGTTCACATGCATGACCGGCTCGTTCAAAGATAGTGGCGCCCATGCGTCGAAGCGCCGCTGCTGCCACAGGCCGTCCTGCTTGCGCCAATAAAGCGGCGCCTGTGCCCCGCTCTGCTGCAACCAGCGCCAACCCGCTTCGGACCAGAATTCGTGCCGCCGATAGCCGCGTTCCTCCACGAATCCCGCGTACTGCGCGTTGCTGACGGCACAACGCGCGATATGGAACGGCCGGACCTCGACCGGATGCGCCCATTTCTCATTGTCGAACACAAATCCCGGCTCGCCACCCGCACCCAGCAGGTAGCGCCCGCCGGGGATAGAGGCATCGCCTCCAGGCTCTGTCGACGCAGCGGCAGTCCCGTGCGCGTCCGGAACGGGCAATTGCGGCACGGCATAGGCGAGGGTCTGGCGCGTGTAATGAAACGCCTCCGCGTGCATATCCTCGTGAAATACGGCCAGTTGCACGAAATAGGCCAGGCTCGGGTTGTCGGATTCGCGCTGCATGCGTTCCTGCACCAGATCCAACACCCGGTCCTGGTAGGCTAAGGTAGCGTCGAGCGCTGGCAGAGGCAAGTCCCAGCGCAGGTCGTGCGCAACTGCGGCCGAGTCGTACAGCGCATCGGTTCCGGGCAATACCGAAGGCGCAAGCGAGCCGTCGCCGTGCCAGCGCAGACACCAGCGCTCCTGAAACCAGGCGATGTGGCCGAGTTCCCATAAGACCGGGTTCACGACAGGCAAACGCGGGCCGAACAACTGCTCCCCGCCGAGATCCTGAGTCAGCGCGCGCGAGCGCGTGCGGCTTGCGCGCAACTGCGCCGCCTGGTCGGTGGAATTGAATTGCTCTAAGATGCTCATGCTTGCATAGAATGACAGCGTGACCAGTCTAACCGAGAACCCTCAACGTGAAAATTGCTATCGTCACGCCGGCGGCCGCGGGCTCGCGCACTGGCAACCGGCACACGGCGCAGCGCTGGGCCGCGATACTGCGCGCGGCCGGGCACAAAGTCAGCGTTGCTACCGAATGGAACGCGGCGCCGGCCGACGTCCTGTTCGCTTTGCACGCGCGCCGCAGCCATCCGTCCGTGCTGAGTTATCACCAGGCGTGCCCGAACGGAAACCTGGTCGTGGTGTTGACCGGAACCGATCTTTATCGCGATATACGCTACGACACCGCCGCGCGGCTCTCGCTCAAGTTCGCGCGGCGGCTGGTGGTCCTGCAAGAGGAGGGCTTGAAGGAACTGCCGCGCTCCTTTCGCGCCAAGACCCGCGTGGTCTATCAGTCGGCGCGAGTGACGACCAAGGCGATCCTCCCCAAAACAATTTTCCGCGTCTGCGTTCTCGGCCATCTGCGCGAGGAAAAAGATCCTTTTCGGGCGGCGCTAGCTTTGAAACTCATCCCGCCGGAGGAACGTATCGAGGTGGTGCATTTGGGCAAGGCACTGGCGCCGGCGTCGGCAGCACAGGCGAGGACCCTGATGGCCCACGAGCCGCGCTACCGCTGGCTCGGCGGCCTGCCGCATTGGCGCGCGCTGCGCTGGCTTTGCCGCAGCCACCTGATGGTGATCAGCTCGCGCATGGAAGGCGGCGCCAACGCGATTGCCGAAGCCGTGTGCGCCGGCGTGCCGGTGCTCGCATCCGCCATCCCCGGCAATATCGGCATGCTGGGCCCGGGCTACCCCGGTTATTACCCGCCGGGAGATGAAAAGGCGCTGGCCAGATTACTGGCCGAAGCCATGCGGCGCCAGGCGTATTACCGGTCGCTCAAGCGCGGCATCGCGGCGCGGCAGCGCCTGTTCCGGCCGCAAAACGAGCAGGCCAGCCTCACGTGCCTGCTGCGCGAGTTTGCCTGAGCGTCGCAGAGTGCCCAAACCCTATTTGCAATCGTTTCGACCTTCGAGCAGCCGGCGTACCGGCGCATAGCTGCGACGGTGGATTTCGCCTACGCCGTGCCGTTCCAGGGCGGCAAGATGCGCGGCCGTCGGGTAGCCCTTGTGCCGATCCAGTCCGTAATGCGGGTAGAGCTGATGCAGACGCAGCATTTCCGCGTCGCGCGCGGTCTTGGCCAGGATCGACGCCGCGGAAATCGCCGGGATCTTGCTGTCGCCCCTGACGACGGCCTTTACCGGATAGCCGATGCTGGGACACTGCTTGCCATCGACCAGCACTTCGCTCGGCGCGACGCGCAACTGCTCCACCGCCCGGCGCATGGCCAACAGGCTCGCCTGCAGGATATTGATCGCATCGATCTCGGCCACCGCGGCCGAGGCGATGGCCCAGGCGAGCGCGTGCCCGCGTATTTGCGCGGCCAGTTGCAGACGCCGCGACGCGGACAGGACCTTGGAATCCGCCAGGCCGGCTATGTGCCAGGCCGGATCGAGGATCACCGCGGCGGCGTAGACCGGGCCGGCTAGCGGTCCCCGCCCCGCTTCGTCCACGCCGCATATCAGCCTCATACGACCGAGCTCATGCGGCTGCGCGCGCGAGCAAGGGCAGCACTGCTCTTGCGGCTTGCTCGGCGCTGTTGCGCTTCAGCTCGCGGTGAATGGCGGCAAAGCGCCGCGGGATGCGCTCGCGCACCACCGTGTCGTTGAGCGTATTGAGCAAAGCCTGCGCCAGGTTTTCCGGAGTGGCGTCGTGCTGCAACAACTCCGGCACCACGAATTCTCCCGCCAGAATGTTGGGCAGGCCGACGTAAGGCAGGTAGCCCATGCGCCGCATTAGTTGCCAGCTTGCCCCGGCCATCTTGTAGGTGATTACCATGGGCTTTTTCAGCAGCGCCGCCTCCAGGGTGGCGGTACCGCTGGCCACCAGCGCGACATCGGCAGCGGCGAGCGCATCGCGGGCGTGGCCGAACAGAATGGTCAGCGGCAGTTCGCCCGCGTCGGCCCGGTAGAGCGCGCCCTCGAAAATCTCGCGCGTCTCCCGGCTGACCAGCGGAACGAGGAACAGCGGCTGCGCCATTTTCTGTGCCATCAGTTTGGCCGTGGCGATGAAAGTGTCCGCCAGGTAGCGCAATTCGGACTGGCGGCTGCCGGGCAGCAGGGCGATCACTTTGCGTTCGGGCGCGATCTTGAGCTGATTGCGTGTGCCGGCGGTCTGGTCTTGCTCCGGTATCAGATCAGCCAGCGGATGACCCACATAGGTGGCGGGAATGCCTGCCTCGCGGTAAATCGTCTGTTCGAACGGAAACAGCGTCAGCACGTGATCGACCGAGTGCGTAATGGCGCGGATTCGGCCGCCGCGCCAAGCCCAGATCGAGGGGCTGACGTAGTGCACCACGGGTATGCCGGCGCGCTTCAGACCGGCTTCCAGACCCAGATTGAAATCCGGCGCATCCACGCCGATGAATAGACACGGTCGCACCTGGAGCAAAACCTGGCGCAACCTGCGCCGCATCCACACGAGGCCGGGATAATGCCGCAGCACCTCGGCATAGCCGCGCACCGCCAGGCGTTCCATCGGAAACAGGGTATTCAGACCTTCTGCTTGCATTTTTGGGCCGCCGATACCGATGAACTCGGCGCCAGGAAGATGCGGACGCAATGCCGCTATCAGATGCGCCCCGAGCAAATCGCCGGAGGCCTCCCCCGCGACCATGCCGATGGTAAGCTTCCGCTCTGTCACGTCAGCGCACGATCCCGCGGGTGGAGTCCTGCAGAAACTCCGCGAGCAGGCCGATTTCAGCGCAAGTCCTCGCTTGTTCGGCAAGCTGCGCCTTGGCTTGATCCAGCGTCAGGCCGGACTTGTAGAGCGTCTTGTAGGCACGCTTGATCGCGCCCAGGACGTCAGCGGAGAATCCGCGCCGGCGCAATCCCTCGGCATTGATGCCGTAGGGCTTGGCCGTGTCGCCCGCCGCCATGACATAGGGCGGCAGGTCGTGCACCAATACCGTCGCGATCGCGGTAAAGCTGTGCGCGCCGATGCGCACGAACTGGTGCACACCGGTAAAGCCGCCGAGTATGGCGTGATCACCGACATGCACGTGGCCGGCAAGCTGGGCATTGTTGGCAAAAATCGTATGGTCCCCGATCCGGCAATCGTGCGCCAGGTGCACATAGGCCATGATCCAGTTGTCGTTGCCCAGGCGGGTGACGCCGGCGTCCTGCGCGGTGCCGCAGTTGAAGGTGCAGAACTCGCGTATGGTATTGCCGTCGCCGATCTCCAGCCGCGTCGGTTCGCCCGCGTATTTCTTGTCCTGCGGCGGCGCGCCCAGCGAGCAGAACTGGAAGACGCGGTTGTCCTTGCCTATCCTGGTGTGGCCTTCGATCACCACATGCGGGCCGATGCGGGTATCGTTCCCGATCTCGACATGCTCGCCGACGATGCTGTAGGCGCCGATGCTGACATTGGCGCCCAGACTGGCCTTGGGATGGACGAGGGCGCTCGCGTGGATCATTCTATCGGACGCAGAGTGCAAAGCAGCTCCGCTTCGGCAACGAGCGCCTTGCCGACATAAGCCTTGCCGGCGTATTTCACCACCGAGCGCACGCTGCGTTCGATGCTCACCTCCAGCACCAGTTGGTCCCCGGGCGTCACCGGTTTCTTGAAACGCGCCCGGTCGATGCCGGCGAAATAGTACACGGATTTGTCGTCCGGTTTGATGCCCATGGTGCGAAACGAAAGGATCGCTGCCGCCTGTGCCATGGCCTCGACCACCAGCACGCCGGGCATGACTTTGTAATACGGAAAATGGCCATTGAAATAGGGCTCGTTGACGCTGACGTTTTTCAGCGCGCGGATGCGCTTGCCCAGCTCGCATTCGATCACCCGGTCTATGAGCAGGAACGGGTAGCGGTGGGGCAGATACTCAAGGATTTCCTGAATGTTCAAGCTTTCTCCTTCGGCAGTGACAACTGTTGCTCGATATCGCGCATCCGTTCGCGCAGCGCGGCAATATGGCGCAGACGCGCCATATTGCGCGCCCAGTTGAGGCTGTCCTCGGCCGGATGACCGCCATAGGTTCCGGCTTTCCGAATCGACTTGGTGACCACGGCGGCGGCGTGGATGATGACGCGATCGGCGATATCGAGGTGTCCCACGATGGCGACGGCACCGCCGATCATGCAGTGCTTGCCGATGCGCGAGCTGCCGGCGATTCCGGTGCAGCCTGCGATCGCAGTGTGCGCGCCGATGTGCACGTTGTGTCCGATCTGGATCAGATTGTCCAGCTTGACCCCGTCCTCGACGACGGTGTCGTCCAGCGCGCCACGGTCTATGCAGGTGTTGGCGCCGATTTCGACGTCGTCACCGATCAGCACCCTGCCTACCTGAGGGATCTTGCGCCAGGCGCCATGGTCTTGCGCGATGCCGAAGCCATCGGCCCCAATCACCGCGCCGGAGTGCACCAGCGCGCGTCGTCCGAGGCGGCACTCCGGATAAATAGTGACGCGCGCATGCAGGCGGCTGACCGCGCCGATCTCGACCCCATCGCCAATGTGGCAGCCCGGGCCGATCACCACGCCCTTGCCCAACTTGACCCTGCGGCCGACATAGGCGCCGGCGCCGATGCTGGCGCTGGCCGGAATCCTGGCGCCGCGCTCGACTATCGCAGTCCTGTGCACCCCGGGCTTGATCGCCTGCGGCGGATTGAACAGAGCCGACACCTTGGCGAAGTAAAGGTAGGGTTCATCGCAGATGATGCGCGGCAGATCGGTAAGGCCGCTGTCGGCCTTGCCCAGGATGACTGCGCCCGCGCCTGTGCCGGCAAGCTGCTTGCGGTATTTGCCCTGGGTGAGAAAGCTGATGTGCTCGGCGCCGGCGCTCTCCAGCGTCGCAACCTGACTGATCGGCGTCTGCGGGTCGCCGAGGATTTCACCACCAAAGCGTTCTACGATCTGGGCCAGGCGATATTTCTCAGCCTTAGCCATCGGCGTTGACTATTTCCCTGCCGGTTTGTCTTCCAGTGCCTTGATCACCTTGTCAGTGATGTCGACGCGAGGACCGGCATAGACCGCCTCCTGGAAGATGATGTCGTACTTGTCCGCCTCGGCAATAGCTTTGATGGTGCGGTTGGCTCGTTCGAGCACCGCGGCCAGTTCCTCGTTGCGCCGCTGATTGAGATCTTCGCGGAATTCACGCTGCTTGCGCTGGAAATCCTTGTTCAGATCGCCGAACTCACGTTCCTTGTTGCGGCGCTCGGTTTCCGGCATGGTGACCGCGTTTTTCTCCAGGCTTTCCTGCAGCTTGCGAATCTGCTCGGCCATTTTCTGCATCTCCTGATCGCGCTTGGCGAATTCCTGCTCGATCTTCTTTTGCGCGCGCACCGCCGGGGCGGCGTCACGGAACACCCTTTCGGTGTTGACGAACCCGATTTTGAAATCGGCGGCGGCAGCCGTGCCGCCTATCAATGCAATTAACGCGACAAATACGAGTTTTCTCAACCTTATCTCCTCAAACCCTAAAAGATCTGCCCAAACTGGAACTGAATATGCTGCTTATTATCCGCCGGTTTCGCATTGAGAGGCAGGCCATAACTGAGGCGCAACGGTCCCATGGGCGAATTCCAGTTGAACGAAAGTCCGGTCGAATAGCGCAATTCCGACAAGCGCATTTTTTCATCCGCACCGAATACCTGACCGGTGTCGAGGAACAGCCCCAAGCGCATCGAACGGTCCACGCCCGTTCCGGGCACCGGGAACAACACCTCGGCGTTTCCGACTAGGCGCTTGTTGCCCCCAAGGATGGCGCCGAGGGAATCGCGCGGGCCAAGTGAATATGAATCGAAGCCGCGCACCGAACTGGCGCCACCCGCATAATAGTTCTTGTAAAACGGCAATGGTTTTCCGCCCATGCCATCGGCCGCACCGATCTCGCCGTTGAGCGCCAAGGTATATGTCCGAGATATTGGGTAATACCACTGCACCTGCTCGGTGAGCTTGTAGTATTGCAGCGTTCCGCCCGGCAGTCCCGCTTCCAGGTTCGCACGGACCAAGCTACCCCTGGTGGGCGTAATTGCGCTGTCGCGCTGGTCGCGTATCCAGCCTATTGTCCCCGGAATGGAGTTGTTATTGTTGCCGAATATATTGACAAAATCCTGGTACCTTTGCGGACTGGTCTCATCGACGCCGAGTTTCGTATTTTCGGCGCCAACACCGAAGCCGATGTTATCTATCTCGGTCAGCGGCATGCCGAAGCGTACCCCCCCGCCGATCGTGGTCGTGGTGTAAAAGCCCAAACCCAGCAATGCTGCGTTGGTGTGGCGATCGTAGACGTCGAAGCCGCGGCTGACCCCGTCCACCGTGTAATAGGGGTCGGTGTAGCTTAAGCCGATGTTCCTGTTGATTTTGCTGGTGTTGAGCTGCAGGCTGACGTGTTTGCCGCTGCCAAAAATGTTCTGCTGCGTGATCGAGCCGCTCAGAATCACCTTTTCCGTGCTTGAAAAACCCGCGCCGAGCATGATGGCGCCAGTCGGTTTTTCCTTGACTTTAAAGTCCACGTCCACCTGGTCGGAGGCGCCCGGCACGGCCGGCGTGTCCACGTCTACTTCCGAGAAATACTCCAGACGCTGCAGGCGCTGCTTGGACTTCTGTATCTTGTCGCCGTCGTAGTAGGCGCCTTCGAGCTGGCGCATCTCGCGGCGGACGACCTCGTCGCGGGTGCGGCTGTTGCCGGAGATGTTTATGCGGCGCACGTAGACCCGCCGCCCCGGATCGATCATTATCGTCAACGCGACGCGCTTGGCGGCCTTGTCCAATTCAGGAACTGCGTTGGCGTTGGCGAAGGCGTAGCCTTCGTTGCCCAAGCGGTCGGTGATTTTCTTGGTGCTCTCACTCAGCTTTTCGCGCGAGAAGGTCTCGCCTGGTTTCAACTGGATCAGCCGGCGCAATTCGGCCTCCGGCAGAAGCATTTCCCCGCCGAGGTTGACATCCGAGACGGTGTATTTATCGCCTTCGGCAACGTTGATCGTGATGTAGATGTCTTTCTTGTCCGGCGTGATCGATACCTGCGTCGATTCGATATTGAACTCGAGATAACCGTTGTTGAGATATTGCGAGCGCAACGTTTCCAAGTCACCGGACAATTTCTGCTTCGAATACTGATCGTTCTTGGTGTACCAGGTCATCCAACCCGGCGTCTGCAGGACGAACAGCTGCAGCAGATCCTTTTCCTTGAACGCCCGGTTGCCGATGATGTTGATCTCGCGAATCTTGGTTACATCGCCTTCGGTGACGGAAAAACTGACGCCCACGCGATTGCGCTCGAGCGGCGTAACCGTGGTGACCACGCTGGCGCCATAGCGCCCGCGCGCCAGGTATTGGCGCTTGATCTCCTGCTCGGCCTGATCGAGTAGCGCCTTGTCCAGCGACCGGCCTTCGGTCAAGCCGATTTCGCGCAATCCCTTGCGCAATGCATCTTTATCGAATTCCTTGTTGCCGATGAAGTCGATCTGCGACACGGCCGGGCGCTCCTCGACAATTACGATCAACACATCGCGCTGGACTTCCAGTCGCACGTCCTTGAAAAAACCGGTCGCGAACAGGGCTTTGATCGCCGCGGCGGCCTTTTCATCGGTCATGGTTTCGCCGACTTTGACCGGGAGATAGCTGAATACCGTGCCAGCCTCGATGCGCTGGATTCCCTCCACGCGGATGTCGCGCACCACGAAAGGATCGAATGCGTGCGCGACGCCTGCCCACAGGCACAGAAGAGCGACGACGAGGTGTCTGGTCATGTTCTGGCTTAGCCGGAGATCAAGCGGTTAATATCGTTGTAGAAGGCAAACGCCATCAGGACCAGCAACAGCGTAAGCCCAAGTTTCTGGCCGATTTCCATCATCCGATCCGATACCGGGCTGCCTTTGAAAATTTCGATCGTATAATACATCAAATGTCCCCCATCCAATAATGGAATCGGCAGCAGGTTGAGGACTCCGAGGCTGATGCTGATCAGCGCGAGGAAGTTCAGGTACGAGACGAGACCGAGCTGCGCCGACTGGCCGGCATAATCGGCGATGGTCACCGGCCCGCTGAGATTCTTCCATGAAACCTGCCCGATCAGCATCCGTCCAAGCATTCTGACGCTGAAGACGGATGTGTCCCAGGTTTTTTCGACTGCCTTCGCCAACGCACTTGCGACGCCATAGCGTACCACGCTAACGAGTTTGTCCATGGCCTGCTGGTCGAGCTTTGCCGCCGCGCCTATGCGCCCTACTGTCGAGCCGTCCCGCAGCACCGATTGCGGAACGAGTGCGAGCTCGCCGCGCTCGCCTCCGCGCTGGTATGTCAGCCGCAGTTCCCGGCCGGGATGGTTGCGCACCAGTTCCACCAGAGCGTCCCAGGAAATTATTGGCTTGCCGTTGGCGCTAAGGATGCGATCGCCCGGCTGGAGCCCGGCCTGTTCGGCCACGCTGCCGGACACGATCTGACCGATCACCGGACTGATTTCAGGCCGGTAGAGTTTCAGCCCGATCAATGCCAGCGTGTCGCCTTCAAGCTGCTCCGCGTCGAAGGGAGACAAATCGAGCGTGCGCCAGTTGAGTTGGTTGTTTCGGTTGAGCACCTCCACCTTCACCTGCTGCCGTTCAAGCGCAAGTTGCAGCATGCGCCAGCGCACCTCCTGCCAGGATGTCACCGGCTCGCCGTTGATCGCGCGTATTGTTTCGCCGGGTTCGAAGCCGGCGCCGGCCGCCGGCGTGTCCGGCTGAGGCAAGGCCACCACTGGCCGCGCTTCCTGAACGCCGTGCATGAACAGCAGCCAGTAGAGCAGGATCGCAAACAGGAAATTGGCAAGCGGCCCGGCGATGACGACGGCAAAGCGCCGCCACACGCTTTGCCGGTTGAAGGCGCGATCGAGTTCCTGCGGCGCCACCTCGCCCTCGCGTTCATCCA
>Ga0082335_1008921_pt1 | contig 11121 bp, 14 predicted proteins | sample Subgrocontami58m_FD_72375 | JGI IMG/M metagenome (GOLD analysis project Ga0082335, IMG submission 72375) | Subsurface groundwater microbial communities from S. Glens Falls, New York, USA - GMW37 contaminated, 5.8 m (SPADES assembly) (version 2) ...
ATAAAGAAACAATGAAGTCATTGCGCCGGTCGAACGGTACCTTCCTTCTCGAAGTAAAACGCGGAGAGCAAAAAACTGTTCTTACAGTTATTGGGCGAACAAAAGATGATAACTTGCCCGCTCCATTTAGGAATGCATGGACTTATGTTGACTCCTCAATGATTGGGACAAACTCGATTTCGAAATTTGTACAGGGCTGGGCTGTGAATCTACAAATGGCTTGCCGGTTAATTGGTGATAAACTAAAGGGTTTTGAGAATGCAGAAATAACTGCTCTGCCGATGACCGTTCAGCCGCTTTACAATGCTAATGATGGCGAGTTAATGCTCCAGGTAATGATAACAAAAGGAGAATCCGTAAAAGGAAATGCTAAGATCGGTATGCTTGGAAATTACTTTGAACGCAAGTTGATTTTAAAGGTAAATAAATAATACTGCGTAATATCTTCTTTACATCTGTATTAGAATAATCGAAATAAATTTTTTCTAGAAGGAAAATGTTCATGAAAATACTTTTTATCATCAACGATGCCCCTTACGGCACTGAAAAAGCTTATAATGCTTTACGAATGGCAATGCAGATTCAAAAAGATTTTCTGGAAAACGAAGTCAGAATATCCTTAATGGCTGATGCTGCAACTTGTGCTTTGCAGAACCAAAATACTCCTAACGGATACTACAACATTGAACGAATGGTGAAGTCTGTTTTAATGAAGGGTGGAAAAATAAAAATATGCGGTACTTGTGCTGACGCTCGCGGTATAAGGAATCTTCCTTTAATTGAAGGTGCTGAAATTAGCAATATGGCTGAGCTTACCCAATGGACTATCGAAGCAGATAAAGTTCTAACATTCTAAAACAGTACTAATAAGAGGGCTTGATTTCTCAAGCCCTCTTCATCGTTAAATCTATTTTGTGAAAACAATTTTTCCATCTCAAATAATTTACCGGCTTGAAATTTATACAAGTAACCTCTGATCGTTTATTTTAAAAGATCGTATGAAAAACCCGGCGACTAACCTTCTAAAGTTTATATGCAGCGTTGCGAGTTTTATCTTGCAAAGTCCGCAAAGTTTTTTTACGAACAATTTCTATTTTCACTATTTCATTATTCTTAAAAGTGTTGGACATAGTTTGAATTTCTAATGACAAATTTGTGATTAAAAAGCCCTTCCCTTTGGGAAGGGTTGGGATGGGCATCTATTTCTGAGCACGTTTAATATTGTACAGTGCGGCTAACAAGAAAATAAAATTTGCTAACCAAGCAGTTGTTAATGGATCCAATTGCCCGCTCTTTCCAAACGCTTGGCTTACTTTCATAAAAACTAAATAAATAAAAGTGATCAACAAATTAATTCCGAATTGAATTGCCAATCCACCCCGTCTTCTATTTGCAGAAATCGGAAGTCCAAAAAGAACTACAACAACACTTGCAAATGCAAAAGCAATACGCGATTCATATTCAATTGAAATAGCTGTGGGATCATTACCGGTTCGGAATTGTTCATCTCCGTAATTTTTTAATTCGGAAAGCGTCATCTCTTCAGGTTTGCGTTGTTTTTTCATAACATCTTCGGGCTTGAAGTTTAATTGCCTAAATTCTTTTACCATAAACTTTTCAACTGATTCGGCAGTATCGCTGAATATTCTTGTTATACCATCGTAAGCAAACCAGCTGCTTTTAGTTGAATCGTAAATCATTCGGAATGCATCTGTTCGTGAAATTAATTTTGTTCTGTCTTTGTCGCTGAATTCTTGAATGCTAATTTGATTCGCTTGTTTTTGCGAAAGATCATAATTATTAATTGAAACAATTTTTGTTTTTGTATCTTGGAAGAAAATATTACTGCCAAGGTAAACTAAACCTTTCTTCATGTATTGCTGCTCGATATAAATTTTTTGCTTATTCGCCATTGGAACTAAATAACCGCCGAAGTAAACGGAGAAAATGCTGATGATGAACGTAGTGATTATAAATGGAGTCATAAATCTATAAAGACTGATTCCGCTTGCTTTGATTGCAGTAAGTTCATTTTGATTTGCCATCTTGCCTGCTGTAAATAAACTTGCAAGAAGAATTGCAATAGGAGTCATCAATCGAACCATTTCCGGAGTAAAAACAAGATAGTATTGAAGGATCAAACTTGTAGGAACATTTTGGTCAAGAAAATCATCGAGATTTTCCATCATATCAATTACAACAAAGATCATTGTAAATGCAAGCAGACCGAAGAGGATTGTCTGCAAGTATTGTTTAATAAGATATCTGTCAAGAATTTTCATTGTTCTCTTGCGGTGTTTTCCATGATTGCGGAATTAATTTGGTAATGAAATCAAAGCTGAGTGTAACTTTTTCTCGTGCGCTTTTAATCATTAAAAATATTCCAAGAATACCAAGAAATATATTTGCGCTCCAAATTCCAAGGAACGGCGAGAGCAAACCGCGGTCTGCATATTTTTCTCCGCCGATAAGAAATGCCCAATAAATTAGAAAGAAAATTAAACTCATTCCCGCTGCCATTCCGAAACCGCCCCTTCTCATCATTGTTCCTAACGGTGCACCGATCAATACAAAAACAATACATGCAAACGGAAGTGAATATTTTTTGTGAATCTCAACCCAATATTGGTCTATTTGATTATCATTATACTCAAGACGGTTTAATACATCCAGCATTGCACTTTCATCATATCTAATTTTTTGTTGGGATTTAATAAAAACAAATTGTCCCGGAAAATTTGTTTGCTTTAAATTAGAATTACCGTTTTTACTATTGGTAAGTGAAATAATTTTAGAGTAATATTCTTTTAAATAATCTGCTCTTATAACTTCAAGACTATCAACAATAACTTTTAATTGAGGAGCGCCTATTTCACGTTCGTAACGTTGTCCGCCCGGCGCTGACTGTTCAAAAGTAAATTGTTCTGCCGGCATTGCAATTTTGTGACGTTCAAATCTCAACCTTCTATAGGAATTTTGTTCCGTGTTATCGGATTCATGGATCTCACCATTCTTTAGATCCATTATTAATTTTTTCTGATTCGCAGAAAAATAAATTTGTCCGTTTGATGCTGTTACTATATTAATTTTCGGACGATTGGAATAATCATAGATCGTTATCTGCCTTAGTTGATTGTTTGATTGATCAATTTCTCTAACAAGAATTGAATAGTTTGGAACTTCTTGAGAGAAAACTCCCGGTACAAGAGAAAGTGTTGGTTTTTTGCGTGAGATGTCTTCCAACAAAAGACGTGCAGCATGGTTAGCATCCGGATAAATATTATTATTAAAATGAACAAGAAAAAGAGCAACAACAATACTTCCTACAAGCGGCGGTATCATCATTTTGTACAGACTAACACCGGTTGCTTTTAAGATTGCTATCTCATTATTCTGAGACATCGAACCGAACGCCATTAAAGTTGCGATTAGAACAGCCATAGGTACTACAAGAGCAACAATCCATGCAAGACTGTAAGTTATCAATTGAATGATTACCCATGCGCTCAATCCTTTTCCAATAAGACGATCTGACATTTTAACTAAGTATTGCAATATAAAAGTGAAGAGTAGAATCGAAACTGAAAATAGAAATGGGATTAGGTGATTTCTTAATATGTATCGGATCAGGATCATTTTATTTGTGAATCTTCACACTTCTTTTGTTGACAAATTTACCATAATTAGGAAAGAAACCAAAGCGGGAATAAGTCCTTGGTCTAAGGTAACTGATGATATGAATGATTCTAAATTGTATTCAACTGATACTTTGCATAGAGAATTTATTTCATTTGGTATTATATCACTTGAATACAGAGATTGTTAGGTGTAAATTTGATAATATAAGTTATGCTGTTATTTAATTGTCTTTTATTCTGTTAAATTATCGTAAATGAAGGAATGGAGGAATAGTGGAATCTGTTGTTAATTACCTTAAAAGTAATTTAGATAATTATTTGGAAGAATTTAAAGATTATTTAAGAATTTCAAGTATAAGTACATTAGCTACGCATAAAGATGAAATGATGCGATGTGCAGAATTTGTATCTCAGAAATTAAAAGATGCAGGAATGAATAGAGTGGAGATTTTTCCGACAGCCGGTCATCCAATTGTTTACGGAGAATGGCTTGGTAAACCCGGTAGACCAACGGTGTTAATCTATGGTCATTATGATGTTCAGCCTGTTGATCCGATAAATTTGTGGGCCAATCCGCCGTTTGAACCTGTAATTAAAGAAGGAAAAATTTGGGCTCGGGGAGCTAATGATAATAAAGGTCAAAATTTTGTTCACATTAAAAGCGTTGAAGCATATTTCAAGACAGCAGGTGAACCCCCTGTAAATATTAAATTTTTATACGAAGGTGAAGAGGAAATTGGAAGCACAAATCTTGGTCTGTTCTTAAAAGAGAAACAAGAATTATTAGAATGCGATACAGTTTTAATTTCCGATACAAGCATGTACGCAAAAGGCGTTCCAACAATTACATATGGACTAAGAGGATTGCTCTACATGGAAGTAGAAGTAACTGCAGCAGATCGTGATCTTCATTCCGGCAGTTTCGGCGGTGCGGTTGCCAATCCTATCAATGAATTAGCAAGGATCATTTCTAAACTTCATGATAAGAACGGTAAAGTGACTGTTCCAAATTTTTATAAAAGTGTTCTTCAATTATCGAAAGAAGAAAAGGAAAATTTTAGAAAGTTAAAATTATCTGATAAAGAATACGCAAAGAACCTTGGCGTTAAAGAATTACAAGGTGAAAAAGGATATACAACTTTGGAAAGATTGTGGACCCGTCCTACTTTGGATTGTAACGGAATAATTGGCGGCTTTACAGAAAAAGGAGCGAAGACAGTATTACCTTCTAAAGCAATGGCTAAGATCAGTATGAGATTGGTTCCTAAACAAGATCCGTTAAAACTTGCAAAGGAATTTACAAAACATATCAAGGCATTATCACCAAAAAGTATTAAAGTGGAAGTTAGAACTTTGCATTACGGTTATCCCGTAATAGTTCCATTGGGAAGTAAATCGTTGATTGCGGGAGCTAATGCTGCGGCAAAAGCATTTGGTAATAAAACCGTTTTTACTCGTGAAGGAGGTTCTATTCCAATCGTTGTAGATTTTATGAGAATATTGAAAGCTCCGGCTGTATTAATGGGATTAGGTTTGGATAGTGATAACATTCACTCTCCTAACGAACATTTCCGTTTGGAAAATTTTGAAAAAGGATTATATGCATCTGCATATTTTCTTGATGAGTTTTCAAGAAGTTAATAAAAAATATTTTATAACAATTAAGGATAAACGGGATGAAACTCTATAAAATGTTTATAGTGTTCTCTCTTTTGGGATTTTTAATTTACTCTTGTACATCAAAGCAGGAAGAGAGCGGAGACGCTGCTACTTCCAATGCTAAAGATGAACAAATACAACAGTATAATATTGGTATAGACAAAGAACAAACAAAAAATCGTTTTTCGTGCGATACTATTTCTTTGAAAGAATATGTTCTTAGTCATTATGATCCCGGCATTTATTTAGTTGAATTCGATAGAACGTTAACTTTCAACGTTCCGAAAATTGCCGTAATATATTTTAGAGATGTTGCAAACTATGTTCTTTGTGTCATTGCAAAATCGAAACCCGGAGAAAGAAATATTGAGACCAAGAATGTTATCGGTTATGAATCAAGTTATATTAATCTCGATAGCACAAAACTTGGAACAACTTTTTTCTGGTTAACACTTTTTGAATGTAAGAATGGAGAGTTCAACAGGGTATGGGAATCGGAAGTTCCGATTCACGGCGGATTTAATAGCATGACGATCAAGAATTGGAAAGCAAAAAACATGAAATATGTTGAGCTAAATTTTGAAGATGGTATTATTTCCGGTCATAGGAATTACAATTTCTTTCTGACCGATGGTTGGAGAAATTCACCTCATCTTATGGAAACATATCTTGCCCTTGCTCACAAAAGAACATTAGTAAACATTAACAACGATAAATTTCCCGATTATTATGAATATCGTTTTACTACAGGAAAATCTTTGAAGGATTCTCTTTATGCATCAATTCGTATTCTAGATTCGATTCCTTTTTATTGGAGCGAGAAAAGACAGCTATATATAACAGATCAAAACTCACGCTGGTTTAGAAAATATTAATGATATCAGAAAGGTTCTGAATGTTCCAGGAGAATAATAATTTGTTAACAATTACCGAGTATTTTGCAAAGAAATTTCCGGAATCAAAAAAAGAAGGAAATTCCGTACGATTTTTTTATTCAGCCCATGATGAGTATGAATCATTGAAAAATGGTATTGGTATTAGAATAAAATTAAATTCTACTATAATCGAAATGACAGGCAAAGATGTTCTAGATTTTTTGCACCGGGTATCAACCAACATAATTAAAGATTTAAAATTATTTGAGAAAAGAAACACACTCTTCCTAAATGAAAAAGGCAGATTCATTTCGAGATCAACTTTATTAAATCTTGAAAATAATTTTTACTTAATTGGAAACAGTGATTATGATAAACGGCTTTTCAGCTGGGTGAACAAATTCATAATTACGGAAGATATAATTACACGTGATGTGTCGGAAAGTTTTATCGTTCTGGAATTAATCGGTAAACAATGCAATTCTTTTCTTACAATGCTTGTTGGAGAGGAGATTGATTCGGTTGATATGAACTTAGTCAGAGTAAGCGAAATTGATGGATTTAGATTTTATTCTTTTGTTGAACATGGATCTAATAGTCACAATATTTATAGAATTTTAATTGATAAAGAAAAATGTATTGATTTCTTAGAGTATCTTTCAAACATAAAGAGTGTATTCGACCTATCTGTTGTGGGAGAAAATGCTTACGATGTTTTTAGAATTGAGAACTGTATACCGTCTTATCCTAACGAGATAAATGATTCAACAAATCCACACGAAGTTAATTTGATAAATGAAATAAGTTTTAAAAAAGGTTGTTACATAGGTCAAGAAGTAATTGCACGTCTTGATACATATGATAAAGTGCAGCGGAAGTTGGTTAGAATTACAATTAACGAACCCTTAGATATTATTACTCCTTTAATGATAATAGATGAAGCAGGAAACGAATGGGGTGAATTGACGACCGTATCTTCACCGGAACTTGTCAATCCGCAAATCGGATTAGCATTAATAAAAAAGAAAGTCCTTTCAGATCATACTGTTTTATTCATTAAATCAGCCGATAAGAAAATAAAAATTAAAACGTCTGAAATAAACTAGACAAAATGAAAATTTATACAAAAACCGGCGATAAAGGAAAAACATCTCTCTTCGGCGGTAAAAGAGTTTGGAAAGATGATCTAAGAATTCAATCATATGGAACTGTTGATGAATTAAATTCTATTATTGGTGTAGCCATTACTGAAATAAAAAATAAGGAACTCAAAAAGATTTTAAGCAGTATACAGCATGAGTTATTTAATCTTGGCTCTGATTTGGCGTCTCCGGAATATAAGAGTAGTAAAAGTTTTTCTATTCCACGGATTAATGAATTTAACACAAAACGTCTTGAAGGATTGATTGATAAGGTTGATAATAAATTATTACCATTAAAAAATTTTATTTTACCAGGCGGATTAAAAGGCGCTGCGTTATTACATCATGCAAGAACTGTTTGCAGAAGAGCAGAAAGAGAAGTTATTTCTCTTTCAAAAGTTGATATGATAAACTCAGAAATAAAGATATATTTGAACCGTCTTTCAGATCTATTATTTGTTCTTGCACGATTTGAAAATTTTTCATCCAAACACCCTGATATTGAATGGAAAAAATAATTCTCAATTCGCAATTCCCATTTTCAATTATCAAACGGGGGTGACATTGGCTTCGACGGGATTATTTGTTCTTTGAACTGCGCACCGTGTTCTCCGTAGACACGTAAAACGACGGTAAAAAAAATAAAAGGCGAATATAACTACGCTTTAGCTGCGTAATTAACGCAGCCGTTCTTCAGCTTCATTCATACCTGGGGTTGAAAGAACGTCGTTTGGTATGATAGCCAAATCGAACTTCCGGATAGAAGAGGCGAAACTAATTTCGGAATAGTCCCGGCATAATTTGTCTATCAATGCTGTCGGGATGAAATTAAAAGATAGAATATGTGTGTAGACGTTCATAGGATTGTAATTTCGGACGCGGGTTCGACTCCCGCCACCTCCACTCAATAATTTGTAGGATGAATAATGGAATTTATTAGAACTTCAAGAGGTAAAAATATTAAAGTGATCATCCCAATTGATGATTACAAAAAAATTCAGCGAAAAATAAAACTTGTTGAACGTCTTGAGAAACTTAACATACCCTTTGAAGACTTCTTCGATTATTTGCTTGTAAAGAAAACTAGAAAAGAAAAGTCTGTTTCTCTTTCAAAATACTTGAAGAATGGAAATTGAGTTAAGAAAATCCGCTATTAAAGATTTATCTAAACTTCTACCTAATCATAGGTCTAAAGTCTTATCTGCAATTTCATCTCTAAAAAACTTTCCGAATATTGGAAACGTAAAAAGATTAGTGAACTTCGATTTTGCTTTTCGTTTGATAGTTGGCGATTACAGAATTCTTTTTGACACGTATAATGGTATAATTTATGTTGCCAGAATTCTCCATCGGAAAGATGCATATAAACACTGAAGAATAATCGCATTTTCTTCAAATAAAAACCGTGCCAGCCCTTATTTTCATTGCTTTAAGTGCTTTATTGCCGTAAATTTGAAATCATTATGAAGCGTTTTTCTTTCACAAAAATGAGTGGTGCTGGGAATGATTTTATCTTATTTGATAAAAAAATCAATCCCGGTATTGAGCTAACAACTCAAAACATCAAAATTATGTGTGAAAGACGCTCCGGGATTGGCGCTGATGGTGTTCTTTTAATTTCTGATATGAAGGGTTTTGCATTTGAGGTGAATTACTTTAATGCTGACGGTTCCACCGGTAGTTTATGTGCTAACGGAGCCCGTTGTGCAATAAAGTATGGAAACGAAAGCGGCAGAATTTCGAATAATAAAATATCATTCGTAGCTAATGGTGTTGAATATTCCGGACAGTTATTGGAAAATGGACAGGTAAAGTTTTTCATGAACCGTCCCCAAAAGATGAAGCAGAATTTTAAGATTAAAGCGGGAAACCAATTAATACCAGCTTCTTTTGTTGATACCGGCTCTCCGCATATTGTTATAAAATTTAATGATGTTCTTAGAAATCCGGCTGATCCAAACTCGTGTTATAATGATCTTGATACTTTCCCGGTTTATGAACTTGGTAAAGAAATTCGTTATCACAAAGATTTTGCACCGGGTGGAACGAATGTAAATTTTATTCGGATACATGATAGAGAAATTGATATTAGAAGTTACGAGCGCGGTGTAGAAAATGAAACACTTTCTTGCGGAACCGGAACTGTTGCAGCTGCTTTATTAGCTTTTGCTAAAGAAAATTATAATCCGCCTATTAAAGTGCGCCAAAAGAGCGGTGATGAATTGATAGTAGATTTCAAAATAGAAGAACAAAAAGTGCAGGAACTCTCATTAACTGGTCCTGCTAAAATTATTTTTAATGGTAAAATTACAATTTAATTGAGGGATAAATGAGTAAAGTTATTTTTTCCATACGCTACAATATTTTTTCGGAAAAACGAGAAGAATACTTAGATGTGGTTCGCGAATTAAAAAATATTGTTAAAGCAGAAGGATTAGAAACCTATTCTGTTTTTGAACAAAAAAATAAACCGAATAATTTTGAAGAAGTATATATTTTCAAAAGCAAAGAAGCTTATGAAAATTTTGAAGATAATACCGATGAACGAATTGATATACTAATGACAAAACTTTCTGATATGATAAAAGAACAAACAACTCAGTACACAACATTGTTCGAAGTAAATAACGCATAACAGAAAGATACTGTTTAACAAATTTTATCTGCCCGCCTAATTAATCCGGGAATTATAAATGTTTGAATATGTTGGTGCAATACATATACACTCAATATTTTCCGATGGCTCCGGTGAAGTAAAAGACATAGCTCAATTTGCCAATGAATCGGGGCTGGATTTTTTTATCCTTACAGATCACAATACTCTCCGCGCTCTTAAAGAAGGATTCGAGGGTTGGTACTCGAATACTCTGGCATTAGTCGGCTGCGAAATAAATGATAAGGAAAATAAAAATCATTATCTCGCATTTGGTATTAATGAAACGATTTCTACACGCTTACCTGCTAAAGAATATGTAAAAAAAGTTAACGAAATGGGCGGCATAGGATTTTTAGCTCATCCCCATGAAAAAAGAAATTCGATGAAAGAACATCCGCCTTATCCTTGGACTGCATGGGAGTTAAATGATTTTACAGGAATCGAAATATGGAATCACATGTCCGAGTGGATGGAAGGACTAACCGAGCAGAATAAATATAATTACTTTGTACATCCTTTAAGATCAATCGTTGGTCCGCCTGTAGAAACATTAAAAGTCTGGGATTCATTAAATCTAAAAAGAAAAGTTGTTGGCATTGGCGGTGTTGATGCACATGCGCATAAAATTAATGTTCTCGGTTTTATTGAAATTGAAATCTTTCCCTATAAAGTACTTTTCAAATCAGTTCGTACTCATATCCTATGTGAAGAGGAATTAATTATTTCTTCTGAGACGCATGAGATAAATAGATCAAAGAAAAATGTTTATAAAGCTTTGGCAACCGGAAGATGTTTCATCTCTAATTTTTACCATGGGGATGCAAGAGGATTTCGATTTTATGCAGAAAGCGAGAACAAAACATATCAAATGGGTGATACTGTTCCGCCATCTAAAAAGGTTAAGTTAATTGTAAACTTGCCGAGTTCATCTGATAAAATTAGGTTGATTCATAATGGTGAATTAAAGGAAGAGAAAAGTGGTACAAATGTTGAATTTTTAGCCCCTAAAAAGGGTGTTTATCGTGTAGAAGTTTATAATAATCAGAATGCATGGATTTTTTCAAATCATATTAGAATAGGTCTATAATTTTTCTTAGATTTCTCGCCGAATTTTTCCGATTTATCAAAATAAGAGGTTCAAAGTGTTAGAA
>Ga0082335_1008922_pt1 | contig 11119 bp, 13 predicted proteins | sample Subgrocontami58m_FD_72375 | JGI IMG/M metagenome (GOLD analysis project Ga0082335, IMG submission 72375) | Subsurface groundwater microbial communities from S. Glens Falls, New York, USA - GMW37 contaminated, 5.8 m (SPADES assembly) (version 2) ...
CACGCCGACACACGCGGTATTTGACGCCGCCTGCCGCGAGGCAGAGAAGTTGGGGCTCCGCGTGACGGGGAGCGAGATAGTGGGGATGGTCCCGAAACAGGCGATGATCGAGACGGGGCTTTATTATCTGAAGAAACAGAACGAAACGGCGGGTATCCCTGAAGAGGATATAATAAACATTGCGGCGATGTCGCTGGGCCTTAATGATGTCTCGCCGTTCGAACCGACAAAGAAAATCATTGAATACCAATTTGATAACCACCCCTCACCCCCACCCTCTCCCCTGAGGGGAGAGGGTAAGGCCGAGGTGAGGGGTGAGGAGGCAAAAATGCTCACACAGATGACAATAAAAGAATTTACTAACGAATTATCGCGCAATTCGCCCGCGCCGGGCGGTGGGAGCGTCGCGGCGCTTGCCGGTTCGCTCTCGGCGGCGCTGACCTCGATGGTCGCCGCGCTTACGCACAACAAAAAGGGGTACGAAAAACATAACGCAGAGATGGAGAAGGTTGGAGTGGAGGCGCAGAGGCTCAAGGACTTCATGGTCAAGGCGATAGACGATGATACTGAGGCCTTCAATAAGGTGATGACGTGTTTCTCCATGCCCAAGTCAACGGACGCCGAGAAGGCGGCCCGTGCCGCCTCAATTGAAGAGGCAACAAAAGGTGCAACGCTCGTCCCGCTTTCGGTCCTTGAGAAGACGCTTGCGGCCGTGAATATCTCAAAGGTTGTTGCCGAGAACGGCAACCAGAACTCGCTCTCCGATGCAGGCGTTGCCGCGCTGATGGCCCGTGCCGGTGCGCACGGTGCGTATTACAACGTGCTCATTAATTTGAAATCGCTTACCGATAAAAAGTGGGCAGGTGATATCCGCAAGAAGGCGGATGATATCCTTGCGAAGGCTGATAAAACAGCCGATGCTATTCTAAAGTTTGTTGTGCAAAAGTTTCAGCCATAATAGACCAATCCGCCTCTGGCGGAAAAAAGTTAAAAAGTTAAGCCTGACCCCACGACCTTGCTTGATTCAAGATTGGCATGACGGTAACGCCGCATGGATAGCGGGGACTTTCAAAAATGTGATTACCGGATATGAAAGGTCTGACGGCAAAAAAGTGGCGGAGGAACTGCCGGTGTCGAAGGGTATTGGATTGCTTTTCACCGCGATCCAAGAAAAGGGGATCAGTCGCTTTTCTGATTTTAAAGAACAAGCCCGCGATCTAATCAAGCCGGTCTTTTTAATTAAAGACATGGGGTCAGGCTTAACTTTTTAACTTTTGTATTGACAAAAGCGCGGCACCCGATAATATCGCACCCGATCCACGATTCACACACAATCCATGGCACGCAAACCACGCATAGAATTTCCAGGGGCCTTTTATCACGTGATTGCGCGCGGTAATAATAAGCAAAAGATATTTCTCGACGAGCATGATTATAAAAATTTCCTTAAGCGGTTGAAGATCTATAAGGAGCAGTTCAAGTTCACCATCTACGCCTATTCTTTGATGCCCAACCATGTGCATATGTTGGTGGAGACGGGGGATGTTCCTTTATCCCGCATTATGCAGGCGTTGCAGTTCACATATACTCAAAAATTCAATCACAGATATAAGAAGGCCGGGCACTTGTTTCAGGGCAGGTATAAGGCGATCTTATGCCAAAAAGAAACTTATCTTCTGGAACTTATTCGCTATATCGTGCTGAATCCGATCAGGGCGCGCTTGGTCAAGCGCCCCGCAGATTGGCGTTGGGGTTCATATTATGATCTGCTTAAATTGCAGAGCGATCACATTGTATCGGCCGAGGATGTTCTTGGTCTGTTTGGCAAGCGGCATAAAATGGCCATTAATGCCCTGCAAAAATATGTAAATGACGGTTTAGCCGGTGGACATAACGAATCATACTATAAAGTAAAGGACCAAAGGGTCTTGGGAGAGGATGAATTTGTTAAAGATGCGGTAAGGACGGGCGATGCGAAGGCCGGTGATTTTGAATTTTATAATATCAGCATCGATGAGATGGTGGAGATAGTGGCAGGGCGGATGGATATGGAGACAAAGCAGATCAGATCATTTACCTGTGAAAGGGCCGGCACGCTGGCTAGAGGAATAGTGGCATATTTTTGCAAGGCGATGGCAGATAAAACACAAAGTGAGGTGAGCAGATATTTTGGAAGAAGCGATGCGGCGTTTTCAAAGATGATAAAAAAATTAGAACAGAACAGGGCTAAAGATGAGAGCTTGGACAAAATGATGCACAGGATAGAAGCGGATATCAAACAAAATTACCGGCCATGCGCCGTGCGCGAGGTGAAGAAGAAAAAACAGGCTAGATGAAATAGGCAAAAGTTAAAAAGTTAAGCCTGACCCCCCACCATTTGTGAATACGATAAAAGCAATAATATTCGACATGGACGATGTCATTGTGAATAGTTCTCCTATTCACTTTGAGGCGTATGAAAAGGCCCTGAAAGACTTTGGCATAAAGACACCAAAGATAACCGGCAAATTGCGTCGTGATATCTATGGCATGCGTATCAAGGAGATAATGGAACTCCTGGCCCGAAAGTTCAAGATGAACGTGGATGTTGGTGAACTCACCCGCCACAGGAATGAATATTTCATGGAGCTCGTGAAAAAAAGGGGTGTGAGCGCGATGCCGGGACTTTATGAACTGGTTGAGAACATAAAAAAGTGGGGATTTAAGCGCGCGGTGGCGTCATCTGGGGTCAGGGACTATGTTAATACGGTCATAACAAAGCTGGGGCTGGATGATTTCTTCGGCGCGGTCGTGACAGGTGACGATGTCCAGAACCCAAAACCGGCGCCGGACACATTTTTAATGGCGGCAAAAAAGCTGGGGGTGGAACCTTCAGCGTGTGCGGTCATAGAGGACGCGGCAAAGGGGCTCGATGCGGCAAAGGCGGCCGGGATGTTGGCGATCGGCGTCAAAAATTCGGTCATAGATTCGGGCCAGGACATGTCAAAGGCCGATATCGTCGTGAACCGGCTCGATGAAATAACGCGGCGAACCATCCGGCTTTGCCGGTGGTGAGTCGAGGGGTATGGGGGGAAGGAGCGAAGTTTGATGAGCGAGTTGTTCCCCCCATTTAGATAGACGAAATAACGCGGCGAACCATCCGGCTTTGCCGGTGGTGAGTCGAGGGGTATGGGGGGAAGGAGCGAAGTTTGATGAGCGAGTCGTTCCCCCCATTTAGATAGACGAAATAACGCTTGAAATGCTAAGCTACAAAAGGTAAGTAAACGTTTGTTGTCACCTTTGTGGGGTCGTAGCTCAGCTGGGAGAGCACCACAATGGCATTGTGGGGGTCAGGGGTTCGATCCCCCTCGGCTCCACTAAGGCGATGACAATAGGCGAGGATGGAATGGATACAAGTAGATTTGGGGATATTGCTGAATCTTTTGTAATAGGCGAATTGATAAAGCGTGGTGTACAACGTTTCGGTACCGTTCGGGAATTGCAGGTACGATATAATAGCTGAATTGTCAGGCAGGTTCAAAAGAATTCAAGTGAAGTATGTGGGCAGTTCTACCAAGAGAAACACTATTCCGATCATCCTCCATTCCATTGGTAGGAAAGGCCGAATTAAATATACAGAGATTGATGTAGATTATGTAGTGGTTTATTTTGAGCCGAGCGGAAAATTTTATGTTGTTCCCGCCGGCAAATTTAACGGCAAAATGGTTATGCACTTGCGACTTGCTAGACCGAGAAATAGTCAAAATAAGCATGTGACATTCGCCTCAAAATTTGAAGGCAGATGGGATTTATTGAAACAAAAATGCCCAAAAAGAATTGTTGGGAATACATGAAGTGCGGTAGGGAGGTCGACGGCACCAAAAGCGCCAAGCTGGGCGTCTGTCAGGCAGCGAAATTCAAAAAGGCGGGCGGGATACACGGGGGAAAGAACGCGGGAAGGTGCTGCTGGATCGTTGCCGGGACGTTCTGCCGCAGGAAGAAAATGGGAACTTTCGCAGATAAATTGACGGGTTGCATAGAATGTCCGTTTTATAAGCTGGTTTCCGGCGAAGAAGATCAGTTCCTTTTGGCAAAAGAGATCCTCAAGATAATCGATGGGAAAAAACGAAAATAAAAGGGGATATTGCATTATACCCACTTTGGTGCTAGGTGTGTCGGCTCACGGAGTAGCAGCCTTCAGGCTGCGCCAATTGAATTAAAGCGGCGCACCCTAAAGGGTGCTACTCCAAATATACCACAGTGAGGATCAAAACAATGGCTGGCAAGCTGATAGGTGTCATCGGAGGCAGCGGATTTTATAATATGGATGGGTTCGAGGTCCTGGAAGAGAAGCGTGTTTCGACCCCGTTCGGCGAGCCAAGCGACGCCATTATCATAGGCAAACTCTCGGGCCGAAAGGTAGCCTTTCTGCCAAGGCACGGAGTGGGGCATAGGCTCAGCCCCAGCGCAATAAACTATCGCGCGAATATCTGTGCGCTAAAGATGCTTGGTTGCGAATGGGTTGTCTCTGTCAGCGCGGTCGGAAGTCTCAAAGAGGATATCCGGCCCGGCGAATTAGTGATAGTTGACCAGTTCATCGACCGGACAAAATTCCGCGCGCAGACTTTCTTTGAAGGTGGCATTGTGGCGCATGTTGCCTTTGGCGACCCGGTCTGCAAGGAGCTTGCCAAGACCCTGCATGATTCGGCGAAGTCGCTTGGTGTGAAGGTGCACAAGGGCGGGACATATGTCTGTATGGAGGGGCCCGCCTTTTCGACGCGGGCGGAATCCAGGCTTCACAAGTCGTGGGGAGCTGATCTGATCGGCATGACGAACATGCCCGAGGCAAAGCTGGCCCGTGAGGCAGAGCTTTGCTACGCGACCATCGCACTTTCGACCGACTATGATTGTTGGAAAGAAGAAGGCCATGTGGATGTAGGGGAGATAATAGCCATCTTGAAACAGAACGTTGCCAACGCCCAGAGGGTCTTGAAAGATGTGGTTGCAAAGATACCGCTCGATAGAAAATGCGCCTGTGCGAACGCGCTCGCCGGCGCTATAATGACCGATAGCAAACTGGTTCCAAAGGAGACGAAGAAGAAATTGGAGCCGATAGCAGGGAGATATTTTTAGTTCCGTCATCCCCGCGAACGCGGGGAGCTCGTGAACTCACTGGATTCCTCCGCCTGAGGCGGACGGGAATGACAAAAAGAGGAGAAAAATTATGTCCATCCTAGTCGTAGGTTCGGTGGCGTATGACGACCTTGAAACGCCCGCCGGGGTAAGAGAGAGAACTCTTGGCGGAGCGGCAACGCACTTCGCGACCGCAGCAAGTTTTTTTACGGATGTGAAGCTCGTCGGAGTCGTGGGAAACGATTTCGACAATAAGCACATTGAATTCCTTCGCAGTCGCAACATCTGTCTGAAGGGCCTGAAGGTGGACCCGACCGGCAAGACATTCTACTGGAAGGGTAAGTACGGCCGCGAGATCAACGAGGCTCAGAATTTAGTCACGGAGCTCGGGGTCTTTGCAGACTTCAAGCCGGAGCTGCCGGAAGAATATAAGAGCGCCGATTATCTATTTCTTGCCTGCATACATCCCGAGCTTCAATTGGATGTCCTGGACCAGGTCAAAAGGCCAAAGATCGTCGCGTGCGACACGCGTGAGCTCTGGCTCAACAATAAATTAGATGACGTTAAAAAAGTGGTGGCGCGGACGGACATCTTGATCATCAACGATTCCGAGGCGCGCCAGCTCTCTGGAGAACACAATCTTGTCAAGGCGGCGGCGGTGATAAAAAAGATAGGGCCCAAGACGATCGTTATCAAACGCGGCGAGCACGGGGCGCTCCTCTTTACCGTCAACGGCATGTTCTATTGCCCTGCAATGCCCCTCTCCGAGGTTAAGGACCCGACAGGCGCGGGAGACACATTTGCCGGCGGATTCATGGGCTATCTTGCCAAGACAGGCATGGCAACGGAAGAACATCTGCGAAGGGCGGTCATTTGCGGTTCAACAATGGCATCTTTCAATGTCGAGGATTTCAGCCTTGACCGCATGCGCACCTTGACGTGGACCGACATTGAAGGGCGCATCGAAGAATTCAGGAAACTATCGCTATGGAACTGGGACAATATTTAAAGAGCGTTCGGGAGCAGAAGGGGATATCGCTTGGTGAAGTGGCCGATATCACGAAGATCACCATTCGTTACCTCGAGGCGATCGAGAACGGCCAGTTCAACCTCCTGCCAGGCCGCATCTTCGCGCGCGGTTTTGTAAAGTCCTATGCCAAATGCATTGGACTGGATCCCAATGGCGTGGTGGCGAGCTTCGATTCGATATCGAACGCCATAGCAAAGAATATCGGCCAGTCGTTGGGTTATAGGACAATAAGAAGGACCATTACCCGGAAGGCCGCAACGCGCCCCGCCTTTAAATTTCAAATGCCTAAGCTTAAATTGAGCAAATGGACCGTATTTTTCATCGTCGCCTCGATCGTTGTTGCCCTTGCCGCGATATTTTCTTCTAGATAATTTGTAGTTGCCCGATTCATCGGGCTATAAGGAGTAGCACCCTTTAGGGTGCGCCAATTGAATTCAACTAGCGCAGCCTCCGCCAGAGGCGGACAGGTAAAGGCTGCTACTCCAACGCTGCCCCACAAATGGGGCAACTACACATCCTATGGAACACAAGAGCCGCGCAATAATCCTTCGGACCTATGACTATGGCGAGGCCGACCGGATCGTCACCTTTTTTACGGAGGACCACGGCAAACAAAAGGGGATAGCACGGCACGCGAGGAGGTCGAAAAGGCGCTTTGGCGGGGGCCTTGAGCCGGGGACGATCTGTTCGGCAAGGTTCGTTGAGAAGCACGGGGTGGAACTAGTCCGCCTTGAGAACGTGCTGGTCGAGCTACAGGCGCTGAACATTGCCACGACCATGGAAAAGATATCCGCCCTGCACGTCACATTGGAGCTGGCCGACAAGATGCTGCCCCTCTCTCACGCGTCGAAGAAAAAGTTCAGGCTCTTAGAAAAATGGCTGAATTTCATGGCCGAGAACGACCCCATGCCGGTTCATATGCACGCCTTTTATTACCGCTGGCTGGTCGAATCCGGCCTTGCCCCGGTCTTTGATGCCTGCACGGTCTGTGGAGGGAAGAAGGAGCTCGAACATATTTCAGGACAGCACGGGGGTGTCGTCTGCGCCTCTTGTTATAGGCGAAATTTTAATGGTTTAAAAACGGGCTCCGATGTGATAAAATATCTGCATGGTTTTAAAGGGGGGAAGATGCCGTCCATGGGCGTTACTGGGGCGGACGAGGTTTTTGAATATTTATTGGAACATGCTGTGGGCGGGCGTATCAGGGCGTTGGAGGTGATAAAAAAGCTGTAGTTGCCCGATTCATCGGGCCAAAACATGCCCCATAAATGGGGCAACTACGAATTCTATGAACGAAAAAGAATTCACAATTGCGGTCGTCGCGTCGATCCTGTTGCACATCCTGCTGGTGCTTTTCTTCAACTATGCCCCCTCTTTTTTGCCGTCGCCGGACAAGGCAGGCGTGATGGAGGTCTATCTTCAACAACCCGATGGCGGCTGGCAGCTGGCGGACATACCCGAGCCCCGTGTGCAGATAAAACCCAGCAGGTCGAAATTCTTAGGGATGTATAACCAGAGCGTTTCCGAAGAAACCGTGGCAAAGGACCAGAACCTTGAGGGAAAGGGGCAGGGAATAAAAGAAGAAGGTAAGAGTTCCCCCTCTACCCGTCCCTCCCCCGCGAGGGAGGAGGGTAAGCAAAAAGACCTCTTCAGGTTCGACGGCAGGCTATTTGCGGACAAGGAGCCGGCCGTCCGGCACGAGCGGAACGAGGTCTCAAGCGGGCCAAGCCGTGCAGAAGACGGCATGCCGGAGGATTATTATCCCGATTTTAAGATCGGCGCGCATACCTATGTCAATGTCCTGAGGTATCCGGACGTTGAATATTTCGTCAGGCTGAAACGGATATTTAAAATGACCTGGGACCCCGTCACCGCATTGAGACGCGAGGTCGCGAACCTCTCTGTCTCGCGCGGCATGGTTTCGTGCGTATTGGCGGTCAGCGTTGATAAGAACGGAGGCCTCTCCGAGCTTTTTGTCTTGAAGAGTTCGGGGCTCCCCATTTATGACGATGAGGCGCTAAGGACGATCAAGGCGAGCAGTCCCTTCTCCGCCCCGCCGGAAAAATTCCTAAAAGACGACGGTCTGTTGCGCATGAGCTGGACGTTCGTGGTCTATTTGTAGGGGGGTTATTTTCGCCGAATGTATTTTACCAGATGCTTCTGTGTCATATTAGGTTCAAATCCGAATATTCCTTCACGCAATAAATAGGTCCTTTTCGGATAGAAGAGCGGTATGCCAGGCAGGTCGCGGACTAATATCTCTTCTGCCTGTTTAAGGAGCTGATTGCGGACGCCCCGATCAGGTTCCCTCTTGGCTTTAGATATCAGATCATCATATTCCAGATTATCGTATAGTTGAAAGTTATCGGTGTTCCCCTTTGTGAAGCGTTCAAACATTTTTATATCGTATGGGTATGGAGCGCCATAGCTCTCCCGCGAGATCTGGAAATTGCCGCTTCTCAACTTACCAAGTAATGCCCCAAAATCCGGGACTTCGATCTCGACATCGATCCCAAGATCTTCCTTCCACCCCCTCTGGACAAATTCGGCAATGGCATTAGAGTTAAAAGCATCTGACGCGATCGTAGAGAGTGTTATCTTTGGTAACCCGCTCCCATTTGGAAAACCAGCCTTTGCCAAGAGTTGCCGCGCCTCACTTGGGTTATATTGGGGAGCCTCCGGCGGTTCATACCCCTGTGAGCTTTGGAAAACAGAAGGCATAAAACTATTTGCCGTTTCTCCAAGGCCGGGAATGATCTGTCTGACTAACATCTCCCTGTCCACTGCCAGCCCCAAGGCGCCCCTTACCATTGGGTTGTCAAGCGGCGCCTTATCCATTTTAAATGCATACTCATAAAGAGCCATAGTTGGGTCTTCGCGATATTCTTTGCCTTGTGATAGTTCCCTGATCTGCGCGCTAGGCAGACGCGTAGCCCAGTCGGCTTGACCGGTTTTATAAAGTCGAAGTTGTGTGTTTGCATCGCTGATATGAATGATTTTGATCGTCTTTATCTGAACCGCTTGGGCATTCCAATAACCCTCATTTTTAATAAGTGTTGTCCTCTCGTTATTTTTGAATTCAGAGAGTTTATAGGGCCCGTTCACGACTATATTTTCCGGGTTGGCCCACTTCTTCCCGTATTTTTCAACTACCTCACGCGGAACCGGCGTAAAGGATGAATGGCACACGACACTTGGAAATTGCGGGACAGGGAATTCCAAATCCACTTCAAGAACGTGGTCGCCAACTGAATGCACTCCAACCTTGTTAAAATCCTTGATATTTCCTTTCAGGAACAGCTCCGCATTTTTCAGCATTGTAAGATTAGCGGCCGCTTCTGAGCCCGTGTTTGGATCTAGGACACGCCTCCATGCATAGACAAAATCATCCGCAACAACGGTGCGCCCGTTAGACCATTTTGCGGCTCTGCGCAGATAAAAAGTATAACGAAGGCCGTCCTCGGAGACAGCGTAGTGAGAGGCAACGCCGGGTTCCGGTGGGCCATCCCCCGCGGCGACGGTCAAAAGGCCTTCAAATTGCTGAAGGCCGATCTGCATGGAATAGGTGTCATCGAGGTGTGCAAGATCAAAGGTTGTTGGATTTGTATCTGCCCACGAAAATGTGCAATTTTTTGTGCATGGCGGCGCGGGTGGAACGAGCTCTTCGACCTCATCGTCGCCGATGTAAATGGCAACAGCATGGCCAAATATTCGTGCGGCTGCCTGTAAGCCATTAGAGTTCTTCGCAACATCCGGCAGAACATAGTCCAAACCCTCTGCCTCAATGGCATCCAGTTCATTTTGGATGGCTATGGCAACTGGTTCTGGAATAGTATCGGTCTTTTGGGATTGTTCTAAAAAATCTTCGACAAGCTCGATCTCTTTGGCAAGATCATAAGATGAGGCGATGGCAAGTTCGCCGGCATTCTTCAGCATGAGCTGTTGAAGATAGTTCTCTTTAAATTCTTTGACGGGCGCCATATGTTTAAATCCTCCTTATTGCCTATACACAGTTATTATCGGCGATTGCCTTGGAAAGTTGCTAAGTATTTCATTAAATGGAGCCGGGCGTCAATATTTTGACGGAGCGTCAAAATATTAGCTAAAGGCAGCGTTGTTATTAGATATATTTGTTATTAGTCACGGTGATTATTATTAATAATTTCAATAAGTTGCGTGATTTTCCCACCACATCTCATGATCTTTTTTCTTGGCACACAATTTGCTATCGATGAAGGTGCGGGACCAATGTTATGGTTTCGTGAAAAAGGAGGATATATGGGAATGGGCAAAGTTCAAGGTAGCCTGGACCAACCGAATGTTGGGCGTATTATGCGGGAGGAGGGCTTGGAGGCCCCTGCCGTGAAAAAAGGGGACGACCTTCTTCTTGGCCGGTTTTTGAAGGATGGGGAGGCATCGCTGACTCCAGGGATGAAAAGATTAATCAGCGTTGGCCCGACAAGATCATTATCGATAACGGCACGCAAGTCTTAGCAACTCAAGCAAGGTTCCTTGACCGATCTTGCCTCATCCAGTCGTTTGCGGAAGGTCGTGGTTGGAGCGTTCTTCACCGCCTCGGGGTCCAGTCTGCATTCCTCGGCGATCTTTATCATGGCGTCACAAAAGGCGTCACAGGCCGCCTTGTTCTCTGTTTCGGTCGGCTCTATCATGATGGCCCCGTGGACGATGAGCGGAAAATATATCGTCGGCGGATGCTGACCGTAATCCATCAGACGCTTTGCGATATCCAGTGTCTTCACTCCAAATTCGTTCTGGATCTTGTCTGAAAAGACACACTCATGCAGCGATTGCGTAGAATAGGGGAGGTCGTAGTATTTTGTGAGCCTTGCCTTGATATAGTCTGCGTTCAGGACCGCAAGCTCGGTCGCCCGCCTCAAACCTTCGGCCCCCATCTCGCGTATATAGACCCACGCGCGGAGCAGGACCGAGAAATTCCCGTGGAAGGCCTTGACGCGG
>Ga0082335_1008927_pt1 | contig 11108 bp, 12 predicted proteins | sample Subgrocontami58m_FD_72375 | JGI IMG/M metagenome (GOLD analysis project Ga0082335, IMG submission 72375) | Subsurface groundwater microbial communities from S. Glens Falls, New York, USA - GMW37 contaminated, 5.8 m (SPADES assembly) (version 2) ...
GGTTCGAGTCCCGTCGCCCGCTCAAAAATTTTTAAGTTATATTGAATCTTAGAAGCAAATATTCTATTATTGGTGCGCAAAATTTTAGTTTATTGATTTATTTTAAGCCTGGGGGCTTAGCTCAGTTGCCTGTCCCGCCCTCTGCGGGAGTTCAGGAATTGAAAAAAGTTGTTCTTAATTCTGTTGTAATAATAAATTTGGGGGCTTAGCTCAGTTGGTTCAGAGCATCTGCCTTACAAGCAGAGGGTCGGTGGTTCGAACCCATCAGCCCCCACAACTAGAAACCCTTGCCACAAAATAAGTTGCGAGGGGTTCACTTTTTTAAACATTTTTTAATTGAAAATTAAGACTTAAGCAAATAATGGATCAACAAACTATATCTTCAGATTCTCAAAAAAAAATTTAAAAAGCTAATCTTAAGGCTATTTTTACTTTATATTCTTATGCATGATTACAAAGTAGAAAATGATTGACTATCCTACTTTAATAATTAAGTTGAATTATACTTTTCCGCAAATCCTCAGAAAATAATTATCTATATAGATTTCCTATTCAGATTGTTATGACTAGAAAATAGTTGTAATTAAATCGGTTAAAAAAAATCATTCTAATAATTATTTGGAGTAAACCATGGATATTAGGAAAATAAAAATATTCATTGTTACACTTCTATTATTCAATTCTTCTCAAATATATTCTCAGGCTACTCTGAGTGAAGATCTTTTGGATGGATTTTTTGTACGTGGTGGCCAAATTTCATTGACAAAGGAATTAATAATACACACCGACGAAAGTACAGAAATATGGATTAACCAAAAAAATAGTCCTATTTCATTCGGTATAGGTTACGACTATATTCCCGCAGATGCGTGGTATGGATTTGGATGTAGTGTAAGTTTTTGTAATGCTAAACTAAATTCTTTTTCTTACACTGATGAAGTAACTACAGACGTACTTGCTTATAAAGATATAAATTATTCATTTTTATTTTTTGACTTTGATTTCTATCTCCTCCCAATTGAAGAAATCCCATTCGCCTTTACGCTGGGTTTCACATTGGACGGGTCATTCCAAACTTATAATGTATCCGGTGATAACGGACCATTGTTAAATGCAAATGGTAAGCAAAGCTTTAATATTTTTCGATATGGATATATACTCGGATGTAAAGTAATCCCATTTAAATTTTTGTCTATCGAACTTGAATACCGGCCAATGGCATCATATTCAGTGACTCAATCTTATACGTTGGGAGATTATGCTTATACAAGCGATGGTGTCGATTGGTATTATATTAAAGATTTAAGCGAGAAAGAAGGAGATTCTGAAAGTATGTTCTATTTTGGTATTTCGATTCACTTCTAATTAAAAACTGTTAAAGACTTCAAATAGTAAACTGTAATAGTTTAATATTCACAAATGATGATTTAAATAATTTTTAATTAAAAAGGTGGAGCTATGAAAAAGATAATGCTATGCATCTTCCTACTATTTTGTTTGATGTCAAATAGTTTCTCTCAAGAAGTAATAATACAAAATACCAAGTATAATCGATCTATTATCAAACCAGGTACTTCAATAAAGTTCATTGATTATAACCTACCAGAGTTTGATGTAGCATATTATGATGCCACAGCAAATATCAGAAAAGTTATAAGCGGAAATGAAGTTAAATATTTTTGCCAAATTTATAAGGATGCTGATTCTTATAAAATATTTGGTACTATTTGTGAGGAAGATTTACTAGAAGTTATAAAAGCTTTACAAAATTTACAAAATGAAGCCCCCAGTGATCTTGCACAAAAGCCAGACTATATAGAGAATTATTTTGATACAAAAGAGGGATTTAGTTTAGGCTATTTAATTAGAGGAGAGGCGATAAGCTGGTATACCGTTTTAGATAAATATTCTACTAAGGATAGCTATTTGTATTTTGAAAATGTTGAGACTCTTGTAAGTTTGTTTAATAATGCAAAGAATAAAATTGATTCATTAAAGAAATAATTAATTCCAAATAAGCATGCTTGGAGATTGTTAATGGATAAACTTACAATTGCAATCTTGTTAATAGTAATAGTCGAAATAGCCTGTGGCCTGGCATGTGCTCGACTCTTCAAGCTTAGAAGGAGTAAATGGTTAAATGGGTTCCTATTGGGAATCATAGCGAACTTATGGGGTGTATTGATTGCTTCCATAATGTACAGAGTAGAAAAATCAACCGCTGATCAAGTTGCTGCTATGGGATTGCAACAATTAAATCCAATGAAGGCTGCGATAAATCCAATGCAGACTGGGATTTTACAGAACCAATGTTCGCTTTGTCATGTAAACCTAGATTTTAAACGTAAGACGACTGACATGGGTGCGTTTCTTGACCTCGAAAGTTTGACATCTCGAGCCCCATATAAGTGCCGCGCTTGTAATACGATCGTCTGTTATGAATGTGCCTCGACAGGCCATTCTGGATGCCCGATCTGCGGTGGCAAGGTTTTCGATTTGGACTCTTCGAAAATGAGAAATAGTTAAGGTCTACGAATGAGTTGCAGAACTAATAGCCCCACACGGACAGCTTTTTCTTTATATTTTCATCATAATTTTTTCATAATATTTATTAATTATGTTCAAACCGTATAAATTATTTTTAGTTCTGTTAGCAATTTATTCTATTTCATCAGCTCAGAATGGAATTGTTAAAACTTACTATCCGGATGGCTCAGTCCAATCAGAAATTTCTTATGTGAATGATGTATTAGATGGGAATGCAATTTGGTATTATTCTAATGGACAATTGAAATTCGAAAAAAATTATGATGAAGGAATTTTAAATGGCTGGGTAAAAGAATATTACGAATCCGGCTTACTGAAAGAAGAATATTTTGTTAAAAATGGTATCAAAGACGGAAATCATAAAATCTATAACAAAGATGGTGAGTTAAAAAAAATATCAAATTATACGGGCGGAATTCAGACTCGAAGCCAAACTTTTGGCGATGGTACTGGTAACAAAGTCGAGAGTGCTTCAACCAAAATTTCTGATTCTACAATAAAAAATACTATCACTGATTCGATAAAAGTAAAACCACAACCGCAGAAATTTGTACGTAGCGGAATAAAATATCAATGTAATGTAGAAGTTTGTCCCGAACCTATTGGAGGAATGAAATCTATACAAGACAATTTAGTTTATCCTGAACACGCGTTGCGCTACGGTTTGGAAGGAATTGTTACATTGACTGCCAGAATTAGTTCTGGCGGGTATGTTTTGAATACAGAAATTATTCGTGGAATGGGTTTCGGTTGCAGTGAGGCAGCTCAAGAAGCTCTTAAGAAATCTAAATTTTTGCCTGGTGAGAATAATGGTATACCGGTTGAATCTGAAATTACGCTTAATATTGAATTCAAGATCTATGAGAAAAAATCTTTTCCAGAATCAAAAGAAAAATAAATTTTAACAATATTATAATCGCACTTTCTAAACTTTTCCCTTTACTACTTCCATACCAAAGGTGGAGTTCTTTCAAATATTCATTATGTAAGAATGTAATTATTGTGATTTGATTTGTCTCAAAAATTATAGCAATTGTCTTATGAAATGAACACAATTTACATCATAAAACACATTTTCATCAAATTTCCTTAAATAACAATGGCATATTAGTTGTCTCGTAATAATAGAATTTCTTGAGAGGTACGTCATGAAAAAGACAATAATAATAACCGCGCTCTTAATTTTTATGAGCATAGAATTAGATGCAAAACCCGATTTTGGTATTTCATTTAGTTTTTTCTATTCTTCATTACGGCCATACGGAGAATGGATTCAATTAGATAATGATTTAGTAGTTTGGCACCCGAATGGAATTCACAACAGATGGCGTCCATATTCCAACGGAAGATGGAGTTGGACATCTGACGGCTGGTATTGGGATTCTTATGAACCTTTTGGTTGGGCTACCTATCACTATGGGCGCTGGTACAATGATGATTATTACGGGTGGATCTGGATACCGGATTATGATTGGGCACCAGCATGGGTAGAATGGCGTTATGATGATGATTATATCGGTTGGGCACCACTTCCTCCATATGCAAGTTTTGAAATAAATTTTGGAATCCATTTTTCAATAGGCTGGCATTCTCATTACAGCTATTGGAATTTTGTAACATACAATCGCTTCTGCGATCATAGAGTGAATAATTATTTTCTTGACGACAGAAGAGTTTCTAGAATTTATGATAACACCAGATATCGAAACAATTATTATTCTAATCGTGATAGAATTGTTAATGGCGGAATTGATAAATCATTTATTGAACGAAAAGCCGGATATAGAATTGCAGAGAGAGAAATTACTTCGATAGATAATTTCAGAGATTATGATCGTGTACGCTCAGAAAGAAGTAACAAGGTTTATTCATATAGACCATCGGATAGAGAAGTAAATAACGGACGAACTGCAGAAAAATATGATATTAAGCGAGGTGATAACCGCTCTACTCTTGAAAGAGAAAAAGTACGAATGCCGATGTCTCGTGAATGGAACAGAGATCAAAATATTACTAGTGACAGAAATTCTGAGAAAGGGCGGGATGTTATTACTGAACGTAATGCAGCAAGAAATAATGATGGCAGAGTTCGTAACGAGGTAAATCGAAATAATGAGAGAGAGCAGATGAGAAATAATTCTGAAAGAGAACGATCAAATATTCCAAGATTTAACCGTGATACAAAGAGAGAAAAAGAACCGGTTTACGAAAGACCAAGCAGAAGCGAACAACCGGTTCAAGAAAGAAAAGTTGAACCTAGAAGAGAGCAAAATAATAATAGACAATCGCCAAGAGTTGAAAGCAAAGGGCGAAGTGAAGAACGAAGTCCCAGCAGAGAAAGATCTTCAGAACGTAAAAAATAATTTATCAACCCCCGTTAAGCGGGGGTTTTTTTATAATCCTTCTTCACTTAATAAATAACTCATGATTGCAATTGCAGCAGTACCAAGTTCCATTTCTCTTGGATGAACAGCAGCATAAACATCGTTAGCTGAATGGTGAAGATCCATGTATCGTTGATCATCAGGCACATAACCTAAAAGAGCTTTTGCGTTTTTGATCTGCGCAACATCTCCGCCGCTTCCGCCTTTCCGGATCCAATCTATATCAGCTTTATTTAATATTGGTAGCCAACTTTGCATTTTCATTAATGAAAGAGAATCAGTTGTTACAGAGAATCCTCTTGGAGTAAAAGCACCGCGGTCGGATTCTATGCCAGCAAGATGTTTTTCAAAAGTATTCGATGAATATTTCCCATATTCAATTCCACCTCGCAAACCGTTTTCTTCATTAATAAAAAGAACACAACGAATTGTTCTCTTGGGTTTGATATTCATACGCTTTAATAAGTCTAAAGCTTCCATGGTTTGAAGACAGGGGGCGCCGTCATCATGAGCTCCGCAACCCTTATCCCAGCTATCAAAATGACCACCAACTACTATAACTTCATTTGGTTTTTCAGTGCCGGTTAATTGCCCAATTACATTGTATGATTGAACATCAGGATAACTTTTACAGTCCATTTTAATTGTTATGTTAAGATTAGGTTCAGACTCAATTGCTTTATTTAAAAAATCAGCATCTATCACACTTATTGCAGCGCTAGGAATTTGTACTATGCCTTCTTGATAGTTCATAACACCGGTATGCGGAACATTATCATAACTTGATTGGACAGAACGGACGATGACTGCAACGGCACCAACTTTTGCAGCTTCTATTGCACCATTAACTCTTTGATCAACGGCTCTTCCATATCCCTCAAATGTGTTTAGTAAACCGTTATCAAATGGACGGTTATAAAAAACTATTTTGCCTTTTGCTTTGTCACCAAGATTTTTTACTTCATCTAATCCTTTAACTTCAATTAATTCTCCGGTTATTCCTTTTTTGGATGTACCAATACTTCCACCGTAAGAAACAATCGTTAATTTTTTATTTAAATACTTTTTTGATTTTGAAATGTAAGCATTTTCAATTTTTCCTCTTACCCACTTAGGAACCATAACAGGTTGCAGCCAAACCGAATCAAATCCGCATTCCTCCATTTTATTTTTAGCCCAAGTTGTTGCTTTGGAAGAATTTTCTGAACCGCTTAACCTTGGACCAATCGCGCATAATTCCTTCAACCATCCATAACCTTTTTTATCTAATAATGCAGAGCGAACAATTCGACCTGCCTGCTCACTATATCTTTGTACCTTTTCTGAAGGTAATTGCTGAGCGTTCAGATTAGTTTCTGTGAATATTAAAAATGTGAAAAAGGTTAGTGGGATAAGAAGTGGAAATATTTTTCGTGTCAATTTTTGCCTCTCAGTTTTTTGTTCGGGCAAAGTTATTAGTAGACTGCACTAAAATCAATGCAATCTTTTTAAAAACAAAAAACCCCCGTTTATCCGGGGGTTTTCTTTGGCATAACTAAAGTTTATCTAGCCTTAATCTTTTTCTCTTTAACGAGTTTTGCAATTTGAGATGTTCCGTTCTTAGATATAGTTCTCAATGCACTAGCAGAAACTCTAACTGTAACGAATTTATTCAATTCTTTTACCCAAATTCTCTTTTTTTGAAGATTTGGCAGAAATCTCTTCTTTGTTTTGTTATGTGCGTGAGAACCACTACTCCCAGCCACAGGACCAATGCCAGATACTTGACATCTTCTAGCCATTTTAATAACCTCTTTAATTCGATTTTTGGTGGGGAAAAATAGTAAAAAATAACTTAACGAAAAAATTTTTGTAGAAATAAAAAAAGCGGCCAATAGCCGCCTTTATATACTGATAATATGTTACTTAGCCCTCATACCAAGCTCACGGTCGAGCAGAAATAGGGAAGTTTTATTATCATTCAATAATTTGAATTTGTGTATGATTTGTGCGGCTGTTGAGACTTCTTCAACTTGTTCAGTTATGAAATAATTTAGGAATAAGCTTGTTGAATAATCTTTTTCTTGTACCGCTAATCCGGCAAGGCTGTTGATCCTTTCAGTAATATAGAGTTCGTGTTTATGTGATTCTTCAAAGACTTCCAATGGAGATTTCCATTTTGATTTTGGTTTTTCAATGCCATCAAGAAGAACTCTGCCGTTTACATCGCTTAAATATTTAATGAATTTCATTGCATGGCCATATTCTTCTTGTGACTGAACTTGCATCCATTTTGAAAAACCAAGCCAGTTCTCACTTCCAAAATATGCCGACATTGATAAATATAAGTATGATGAAAATAATTCCGCATTGATTTGCTCATTCAACGCTTTTTGCATTTTCTCTGATATCATTTAGAACCTCGGATTGATTATTAATTTGATTTCTTAATTCTGAATTTAGTTTTCTATGTGGTGCTCTTATTGACTCTTTAATTAAACTAACAATTCCGTTTTAGATTAAGTTCTATTTTTCATCTTCTTCACACAATAAATTTTAAGAATGTTCATTCTAAAGTCATTAAATTTATAATATTAAAAAACCTAATTATAAAATGAAAATATTATTCAAGATCATCAAATTTATATTTTCACTATTCGTTTTGTATACCGCGTTTTCAATTTTCGTGATACTTTTCTTCAGAATAATTGACCCACCAGTTTCAGCATTCATTAATTCGAAATCTGATCCGTTTTTGGGATTGGTATCTTTTTCAGATGTAAGACAGAAATCAGTTTCAATTCAAAAAATTTCAAAATACGCAACGTTGGCTGTTATTGCATCTGAAGATCAAAGGTTCTTTGAACATTTTGGATTTGATTTCGATCAAATTGAAAAGGCTATAAAAGAAAACGAACATCGAAAAAGAATTCGCGGGGCAAGCACTGTTTCAATGCAAGTTGCAAAAAATATGTTCTTATGGTCTGGTAAAAATATTATCCGTAAAGGACTTGAAGCTTATTACACTTTAATGTTGGAATTACTTTGGAGTAAGGAAAGAATTATCGAAGTATATTTAAATATTGCGGAAATGGGAAGTGAAATTTATGGGATTGAAGCCGCTTCTAAAATTTATTATGGTAAACCTTCAATAAAACTAAATCCTACAGAATCGGCAACAATCATTGCTGTATTGCCGAACCCAACAAAACGAGATCCTCGCAGGCCGAGTGGTTATCTAATACATAGGCGAGATAATATATTGCAACAAATGAATTTCATCGGAGGGGTTGGTATTCTAAAAGAATATATATCCTACTAAGATCACTTTATCTAGTGGTTGTCACTATTTGGTTTAATATATTCCAAGCACTTAGCTAATATCTTATAAGCATCGGAATTTTGTATTATCGGGAAGTTGTAAATAAAATTCGGATTTTCTGTATCTCTATTGTAGTTATAGCTTTTCAATACATTATTATTCTTATCGTAATAGATGATCTGAACAACTCCATATCTAAAAAGTTTTTTATTAATGTGGTAGTATGTTTTAATTTTATAGATGTCTCCATTTACTTCTTCCATTGTAATTGCAGAATTCATCTCTTCAAGAGTCCAAACATAAATTTCGTCATCTTGAAATCCAGACAAGCCAGTTACATTAATATAGAGAGATTTATCTTGTTCAGTTGAAATGGAAACCCAATTTTCTGAAGATGATTGAGCTTGTAATATGTTTGTTTGAAAAAATATAAAGCAAAGAAAGAGATAGATGTAAAAATTCAGATTAAATCTATTGCGGAAAGGGGGGGATTCGAACCCCCGGTTCCGAAATTCGGAACAACGGTTTTCGAGACCGCCGCATTCAACCACTCTGCCACCTTTCCTTTTAGTCATTGACTTCTCTGCATTGATGATACTAATTTATTACAAAATTGTAAAACATACTTACTTAATATTTGTGTTACCATTATAATAATTTAATTGGAAGTTACTTAAGACTGTAAAAACTAAGCGTATAATCTGATTGAAAACTTATTAGTGTAGCAATCATAATTATTTTTGCTTGACAATTAATTCGATGTAAAGTATGTTACACTAAAGTACTGATAGGTATAAGAAAAATAACTTCGTAAATAAATAATTACTTAAAAAGTTTTCCTTTTCTCTGCTCTCCTTTAGTCAGCCGAAAATAGAACTCAAATGAGTTCAAATATTTTTATAACATTTAAGAGGGTATTATGAAAAACAAATTTAGTTTTTTAGCATTACTTCCTTTAATTGGATTAATATTAATGAGTTGCCAGGAAAACTCAAATCCGGTTAACGAAAGTATTTCTGCACAAAACGCAGTTCAAAATACAACACTCCAAAAGGGTGGTGGATTTAATGAATTTGGTTATAATTATGGTGCAAGATTATTCAATGGACTCGCTGATGGAATTGATAAAAAACTCGACGGCAAAGTCTGGGGAGATCCATACTATGCAAATGATCATCTCGTTATGAAATGGAATGCAGAATGGGATAGAGGGAATGCTGAAAAATGGCTTAAACCACCATATGATGCTTGGGAAAATAACGAATGGAATGGACAAGTAAATGGTGGTAGTGGTGAAATTTGGCATTACAAGATTGTTTGGATAGGAGGAAGTGGACCTAATGGTCAACCGCTTGATAATGGTGGATATCGCATTTGGGGTCAGTTTGAAGTGATAATGTCCCAAGGAACATTTGCTAACGAACATTTTTGGGATGTACACGCCACTCCAACTGGTTATGGCGCCTACAAATAAAAATAAGTGTTAAAATTAAATCCTCCTTCAATAAAGAAGGGGGATTTTTTTTATATATAATCTTACTGTCTAATACTTCTACAGTTATATTTTTCATTAATTCAGTAGTAGAAAAAATCAGAATTATTTTTATCTCCAACCTATTCTTAATATATTTGCAAACCAAACTTAAGTGGAGAGGTGCAGGAGTGGTTTATCTGGCTACCCTGGAAAGGTAGTGTACCTGCAAGGGTACCGAGGGTTCGAATCCCTCTCTCTCCTCAAAAAGCCTATAACAAATCGTTTTAGGCCTTTTTTTTTGAAAGATTGTCGCCCTATTCGGCCTATTGGGATGTAGTCGGCCTAGTTGGTCATTTTTTTGTCATCGACTTTTTTCAAAACATTGCATCAGTTGTTCAAAATAAAATAGTCGAGAATAAATTATTCTCAGAACGAAAATATTTTATTAATTATTTAAACTGTACATAATTTCCAGCTGCTTCATAAGAAAGATGATTTCGAGTTGGAGTTGTGACTTTGATTTGAAGAAACCAAGACAGAAATAGATTAAAGATTTTAGCATTGTGGGTTTTTACATGTTAATTAAGAAGAATAAAAATAGCGTTTATAATTCATAATCATTGTTTTGATAACTGATGAAGTTTGAATAGGCACATTTTCTGAATAGATACGACAACAGATACTTCTTGGTTAATGAATGAGTTAATAGCCATGTACAATCGTCATTAAAAAAAATCTTTACTTTTTCTTAATTAATAATTATGTTACCAGTATATCAAACGTTTCAAAAATTTAAAATGCCCTAGAATTATTCTCAATTTTTTTCATTTCAAATGAGGTGGGTGTGAGTAAGAGCCCGATAATCAAGACAACATTGGCCATAAATAAGAAGCCATAGATTCTCCAAGAATGAATCGTATAATACATTAATGCCAAAATGATGTGTGACGCATAAAACACGAGGAGCTTTTTATTATAATATCTTGAGAAAAGTAGAATTAATAAAAATAGTTGCGGAAAAAGCCACACACAAAAATGACCATGATTTGATGCTTTAGATATAAAAAGCATCAAGCATGCAAATAGAGAAAAATGTTTTAGAATAACTAAGGGCGAATTGTTTTTTGAAGACTTAAATACAAAAAAAGAAATGATTGCAAGTACTAATGAAGAAATGACTTGCCAGGCTATATTTACTGGGAGAGCAGGAAAAACTCTAGCTAGCCGCCTTAAATAAACATATAAAGATTGGTCTGAAGAATGTATTTCATGAAAGGCTGTTAACCCCATCGTTAGAGGCACTCCGTGGAACCATTGTGATAGGAGGTTAGTATTATTTTCCCATCCAAAAACAGCAGATGGAATCGCGAAAAAAAATAAAAAAATTCTTCAAGATGCGCCG